>Ga0181529_10000233_pt1 | contig 82058 bp, 49 predicted proteins | sample PEATcosm2014_Bin_36_FD_119763 | JGI IMG/M metagenome (GOLD analysis project Ga0181529, IMG submission 119763) | Peatland microbial communities from MTU Mesocosm Facility, Houghton, MI, USA - PEATcosm2014_Bin10_30_metaG | ecosystem: Environmental > Terrestrial > Soil > Wetlands > Peat | place...
CCCCGAGTTTCTTGCCGAGCTGGATATTGAGCGCCCACGAGAATATCCCCGGAATCATTCTGAGGCCGCCGGGAGTGCGCTTGGTTGCCACCGCCGAACTGAAGGATTGGGAGATTCGGACAGCCCATGCATCGCCGGACGACTCTCCATTGCCGAATCTTCCGGCTCCCTTCATTGTCAAACGAGCTAACTCGCCGTCTGCGTCTGCCCAATCTGCATCCAAGTGGGCGAGAAGCTCTGGCCACGAGAACCGGTGCTGCGAGTCGATTCGTTCCTGCAAGGACGCGAACGAATCAGCGGCGGTTGACAGACCCGCAGCGTCCACACCGAAGGTGTAGTACTCGACACCACCGTGGCTTGCGTCGAGTCCCTTCTCGATAGTTCCGTGGCACAGCAGATCGAGGACGATTTCCGGAAAGACTTTGTGCATGTGCTCGAATTGGTAGTCGATGCCGAGCGCAACAATTTCAATTGCGGCTTGCTGATGTTTGGTGAAGCGAATCCACAACTCCTCGACGCTTGGCGTGACATCCGTGTCGGCGAGCATCTCGCGCAGTGCAATGTCGAGAAGGCGAGGCAGGCTGATCTTAATCACATCCATGCTTGCATACTCGCGGCCGGGAATCGCGCTCCAATGGCATCCCGCATACGCTCGGTCGCGGGCATCCTCAATGGGGAAGCCGCACGCCGCAAAGCCGGCGATAGTGTTATCGACGCCAAGGAATTTGGGCATTCCCCCGCGGTCTTCAAGCAGTATCTCGATGCCGCGTGTGAGCAATTTGTCGTCGACTTCCTTGCCCACGCTGACGCCGATATTGGCAGGAATCCGCAAACGGTGCGCGGCCTCCAGCACAAGGTAAGAGACAGCGCATGTTGCATCTCGTCCCGTCGCATCGGGTCCGCCCAATTGGATGTACCCGGTATCGCGCAGTAGTAGACATGCAATGTGGAAGGTTGCTTCTTCGTTGGTCAGTGTGCCGGCGTTTGTATCGGCCTGGTAGAACGGCTGTAGCAAAACATCCAACTTACCCAGTGATCCGCTGCCGTTGTACATGCGCGCCGCTAACTGGTACCAGAGAATCCACTGGCAAGCCTCGCGGAAGGTGCGCGGCGGTTCGGAAATCAGACGGCGATTGATGGCGCTCATCCCAAGTAAGTTGTCGCGCAGCTCCGGTCGAGTCTCGGCGATCGCACAAGCAGCTTGAGCATGGCGCGAGATCCAATGCTGCATTCCAAGAACGACATGTTGTAGACCGGCATAGAAATCCTCGGAGCCGGGATTACGCGGACGATTCTGCTCGATCTTGTGCAACAGGCCGCCCCAGCCGAGGCGCAGGCCAATGGCCAAATCCTGGCACATATGCTGGCATGCTCCCACGGCGGGAACGGTATGGTATTTTTCATGCTGGGCCAACAGATCGGAGCAGTCCAGGCCGGGCTTCCAACCCAGCTTGCGATAGGACATGAAATTGACCATGTACCCACCGGCGAGCGACGACTCAGGCTCGATGAAAACTGGATGCATTTCCAGCAGCGCGCGGAAGTTCTCGCCGCAGGCCCGTGGGCCAAAGAACTCGCCGCTGTCATCGCTAGGTACAGGCTTGAAGGTGTTGATGATCGCATCGGTGATCGAGATACCCGAGCCGCTCATGCTATGAACCACCTCACGGACCTCGGCTGGAGGCAAGACGATGCCGTGGTCGTCATAGTCCATCGATCCGCGGACGGCTTGCTTTTCGATCGTTTGGGCACTCTTGGCCGCGCGAAGGGCTTCGAGGCGCTCCGCATAGGACATCGTCAAATCCATTTCGCCAGCGAGCATGTCGGTTCTCCTCAAGAAACTGCAATTGTGATCAGCCTAGACCTGGGTTCAGGCGCGAATAGGCGTGCGTTCATTCTCAGAGTGAAGAGTACGCGCACGGCAATTGAATGCAAACGGGGAAATCGCCGCTTGTCCATGTTTTGTCAGACAAAACGCACGGCTTGTTCGGTTTCCTTCGATTACAAGTAATTCGGCGCAAACCTGCGCACAACCGTTCCTTCATGCATTGACTGCGATGACTTCAAGGACTTCGACGGTCTGCGCCTCCACAAACTGAATTGGTATGCCACGCACCCAGTCGGACTTCTCAAAGACGCCGAGATCGTGGCCCGTAAGGACGGAATGCAATCTGTATCTCCCCGCTGGGATCAAAGGTAACTTCACAATGGCAGTTGCTTCCTTGCATTTGTTTCGGAAGAGGGAAATCACGCCATTTCCGTTGTGCGCCAGCCGTGCAAAGCCGTCCCAGGCTGCTGGGCTGGTTTGCAGCCAACTGCCGAGCGGGAAGAAGCTCTCGCTAATCTTCGTGGTTCTTCTCAGCTTCCTGAACCAGCTAATCTTCTCGTGGTACCACTGCCGGTGGTCCAGGGGGAGGCTTCGAAGGTCACCAAGAAGAACAGGCGCAGACCCGATGGCCGTCGCAAAGGTCTCGTGACGGTTAGGTAGGTCAGCACGCAGATTGCCTATCAACATGCACTCGGCAGGCATTGTTGCTGCTCGCTGATACAGCAACTGCCGAGCCTGCAAAGGCCCGGGGCTGTCGGGCCGGGAGTCGTCCACGTTGCTCATCCAGTCCAGATCACCGGCGGCCAGCAAACCGGCGTCGATAATGTGCTTCTGACCCCATAGCTCGAAGGTCAGATCGACCAGCACTTCTGGATGTTTCTCGAAAATTCTTTGCGTGACATACGAGATGCCTTCGTAGATACGGTTGAGCGATTCCGCCCAGTTGCTATGATCGTGCCCTTTGGCCCAGCAACCCGGAGCTTCGCCGTAGGCATTGAAGATCGTGGTCAGATCGAGTTTGACGTAGGCGAGCCGAAATTGATCGATCGCGTCGAGTACACGGTTGGCCGCTGTCTCTCGAAATGCGGAGGCCATGCACATCACGGCCTTCGGTCCACCCGCAGTCACGGTGATCTTGGGCTTGCCTTCCTGGTCGCACGCCGCCCATTCTGGATGATCGAGATAGACCGGGGTAGAGGTCCCAATGGCCGCGAGAGGAAACCACAGGCCAAGCCTCATTCCATTGGCTTCCACGGCTTCGAGGATGGGTTGCAATCCGTCTGGAAATGCGGCTAAATCGACCGTGTTTTCGCCGTACTCCTTCTGCCATCCATCGTCGAGGGTGAAGATCTCCATGCTCATTGCGCCTGCTGCTTCGACCAGTTCGAGCACGATGGCTGCGGTGATTCTTCGATGAAACGGTTCCCACGTGTTGTAGATCCATGGAGGTCCATGACGGTCCACGCGCCGCTCCAGAATCTGCGCCGTATACGAAGGAAGCAGCCACTGCGGATCGTTGAAACCATCTGCCTTCCGAAACGCTAACAACGATGCGCTGGCCGAGGTGAAAGCTTCACCGGGAGCGATCGTGCGTTCGAAGGGCATCAGATCGGTATCGTAGAGAACATTGATACGCGCCTGGTCCGGTCCGTAAAAACCGTCGATCTCGGTGCGCTTCATGGTTCCGGGGACCTCGCTGAGCACAGCGATGCCGTTGCCGGTCAAGCCGTTGGTAACCAGCAGACCTACATCTTCAGATCGCCCGGTGAAATATGTCTCTCGCGGAACTGTGCCGTACTGTGTCAGCAGCGTGTTCTCATTGGCTGGTCCGAGCACAACACTGATGGATTCGATGTTCAGGTGGGAGATGCGTAGCGGCCGTGTGCCGGTGTTGCGCAGCACAAGGTGCTTGCGCATCGCGGGGTGGCCGATGTAGCAGACGTAAACAACGGCCACTTCAAGTGCGCGTAATTTGTGGCGCAGCCTCACGGTTAGAGATTTGCCGTTGGGTAGAGAGATCTCATCGGCGCCAAGCAAGTCGAACGCCGCATTGTTGCCTGCGCAGTCTTGTCCGTCGCACTGAAAGGAGAACTCCTGTGCCTTGCCCATGCGAGGCTTTCCTGGGAGGATGAAATCCGTCTGCGTCGCCAGATCGGAGAGCAGCGCTGTGAAGAGTCCGGTGTTCGGTTGAAAAGTTATGCTCCTCATGATTCGGTTGTTTCCGATAGCCCATGTGTTACTGGCATCCGCGTCGCCGGAAGTCTTCGGCGTTTCCGCGGCGCCAGCGAAAGTCCAAGGCAGAAGGGCACAGCCCGACGCCACCAGCGATCCAGCGCGAATCAGTTCTCTTCTGCTGATAGGTGCGGGCGTAGTCTCTTTCATTGCCGTTCTCCAACTTCTCCGTGATTCGTTGTTACGTTATGTTCATTCCTTCGGGCGATCCTGTCGCGTGCACTAACGCAACTCCAGCACCGGAATCCCATGCTCCCAATATGCCTTGTCCAAGGTAACTCGTATGCCCTTGCCGCTTGCCTGAAAGACCAGCGGCTTGCCGGTGGCCACCAATTTCACCTGGTGCACCAGGCGATTGATCGAAGCAACCTTAACTTCCGTCGCGCTCTCGTCCATCACAAACACAAACACGCTTGTACCACGCGCGGTGGTTCGGTACTGTTCCTGGTTTTGGATGGGGCCGTAGGTGCTTCCGTAGATGGCGGACGAATTCACCTTCGTCCATTCGCCGATCGCTTTCAGCCGTTCGACAAACTCTGGTTGAATTTGACCGTCAGGTTGCGGGCCCACGTCGAGCAGCAAGTTACCGCCGCGGCTGATGATCTCAATCAACGAGCGAATCAGGGCATCGGGTGACTTGAAGTTGTGATCCTTAGGTTTATACGCCCACGAGTTGTTGATGGTCAGACACGCCTCCCACGGCTCGAAGTCCTCCGCCTTCGGAACCGAGCCGTCGAGTTTATCAATCGAGGTTCTGTCTTGACTGTCCATCCGGACGCCTCGCACCGGGATCGATTTGGGGATGAACTCCTCAGGCGTGGCGAAGTCGACGAAGATGTTGAGGCGGTTGTTAATCAGGGTCGCCGGTTGCAGGCGGCGGACCTGATCGATGAATCGCTGGCCGTCGTATTGGTCCTGCACCTTCACTTCGACCGAGTCGAACCACATCTCGGTCACCGGGCCATAACGAGTAAGTAATTCGTCCAATTGCAGGCCCATGTAATCCAGATAGAGCGGCCACTCCGGGCGCTCGGGCTCTCCGTGATAGTTGACGGCGGTGAGTTTCGATGTATCGCGAAATGCCGGGTGATTCATGTCAGGGGGCGAATAATAGAAGCCGAGCGGCATTCCATCGGCGTGGCAGGCGTCGGCTAACTGTCGCGTAATGTCCTTGCCGTAGGGTGTGCGCGTGATCTTGTAACTGGTGTAAAGGGAGTCGAACATGCAGAAGCCGTCATGGTGCTTGGTGGTGAAGACCATGTAGCGCTGGCCTGCTGACTTTGCCAGTGCGATCCATGCGTGGGGATCGAAATGGACGGGGTTGAAACGCTGCGGCAGCGCTCGGTATTCGGCCTCGGTGATCTCGCCCTTGGGGCGAAGGATGGGCCAGGAAGCCTCGACACCGGCTACCGAGTACGGACCCCAGTGGATGAACATGCCGAACTTGGCTTCGCGAAACCAGCGCATCCGGTCAGAGCTGCCACCTAGCGCGTGAAGTTTGGCGACGCGTCCCACTACCGCTGTCATTGCGGCAGTCTGAAGAAACGTTCTTCGGTTCCAGTTCATTCTTTGTCCTTTCAACATTGCTCACAATACCTGTGCGCATATTAGGTAGGTTCGAAGGCACGGCCGCGGGGTTCGCGAGATGAGACCGCGCCGCAATATCATGCGCTCTCACGAAGGACGTGGATGAGCAGTTACTCCCGCTCATGCATGGACATCACAAGCCGGCAGGTCGCCGCGACGCCGCAGACGGAACAAGCTAGATCAGCTCCAATACAGGAATCCCGTGTTCCCAAAATGCCTTGTGTATTGGGACCCTTATTCCTTTCCCGTTTGTTTGAAAGTTGAGTGGCATTCCGGTAGCCAGCAGCTTCACTTGGTGAACGGGACGTTCGATCTGATGAATGCTTACTTCGATTGCAGTTTCGTCCATCACAAAGACAAACCGGCTTGCGCCACGCATGGTTGTGCGGTAAGGGTCCTGGCCTTGTATCCAGCCGTAAGTGCTGCCATAGATCGCCGCCTCATTGCGCCGCACCCACTCGCCCACCGCATGGAGACGCTCCACAAACTCCGGCTGGATTTGCCCGTCGGGCTGTGGACCTACATCAAGCAGAAGATTGCCACCGCGACTGATGACTTCGATCAACGTGCATATCAGTTTATCGGAGGACTTGAAGTTATGGTCCTTGGGCCGGTATGCCCATGTGTCATTGATAGTCATGCACGTTTCCCAAGGTTGAAACTCCTCGGGTCGTGGCACGGAGCTAGCCATCAGCGGGTTTGAACGGCGGGCTAGACTGTCCATAAGGACGCCCTTTACCGGAACAGATATTGGAATAATTTGTTCCGGGGTACCGAAATCGGCCGGAATTCCAAGCCGATTGTTCACCAGCATCGCAGGCTGCAAATGGCGTAACTGGCGGAGAAACCTCTGGCCATCGTACCGTTCCTGCATTTTCATGTTCACGGCATCAAACCAATCAAACCACATCGTCGCGACCGCGCCATAACGCGTGAGCAACTCATCCAGTTGCAAGCCCATATAGTCCAGATACAGCGGCCACTCCGGCCGTTCCGGCTCACCGTGATAGTTGGTGTAACTAGGTTTGGACGTGTCGCGAAACGCGGGATGATTGACGTCCGGCGGCGAATAGTAGAGGCCCAACGGCATGTTTTCCTCGCGGCAGGCATCAGACAACTGGCGGAGAACATCCTTGCCATAGGGCGTTCTCGTGACTTTGTAGTTGGTGTAATCGGAATCGAACATGCAGAAGCCGTCGCAGTGTTTGGCGGTAAACACCATGTAGCGTTGCCCAGCCGAACGGGCAAGTGCGATCCAGGCATGAGGATCGAAGAGCGTCGGGTTGAAGCGCTGCGGCAGCGCTCGGTATTCGGCCTCGGTGATCTCGCCCTTGGGGCGAAGGATGGGCCAGGAAGCCTCGACACCGGCCACCGAGTACGGACCCCAGTGAATGAACATGCCGAACTTGGCTTCGCGAAACCAGCGCATCCGATCAAATTCCCTTGCCAGGGCGTGCAGCGCGGCCGCGCGATTTGTTACTGCTGCCACTGCGGCAGTCTTTAGAAAATCTCTTCTATTCCAATTCATAGGTCAGTCCTCACAAGTCTGCGTAGGAACAACGTGCTGTCTTCTGCTCGTAGCTAAAGCAAGAGTCAGAAGGTGTTAGGATGAGAGCGCATTACGGCTTTGCGCGTCCCAGGGAGCTGTGCACCTTACTCATCACGTCGGTTCGTGAGACGGCGCGGCCGCAAGTAGGGTCAGATAGTTGTCCACCAGCAATCCTTCATAACCGTGGGGGCTGCCGTCCCAGGCGGTCCAGTCATAGGTGGTTTCATTCGGGCCGCGTCCCTGGAAGCGCCCGTCCTTGAAGCCCTTCAGCATGGGCTGGAGAATGGCATCGGCATCTTCGCTTCTTCCCAGAAGTTGCAGCGCGCGAATCGTGAAATATGCAAAACATGCCGATGCGCCTCCGTTCTCATAAATCTGGAAGCTGTCGGAACCATCGACCTTTTGCGAGCCGCCCCACCGCTTCTCCGCAATTACATAGTCCTCGCGCCGAATCGGAATCAGGTTGCCTGGGAGTCCCAAGTCAAAGCGGTGATATCCCACTTCCTTTATCTTCGCTAATAACCTGTCCCAGAGTTTGTTGCCCTGCTCGGGCGTCACGAGTCCGTAGGTGACGGCCACGCCACTGACAAAGATGAAGTAGTAATCGTGTAGCTTGCCGTCGGTGCTTTTCCATCCTGCCAGCACGCCTGTTTCTGAATTGTAGAACGTGCTCCAGTAGACAGCCCGCAGTTTCTCGGCGCGGTTCTTGTAGAGGGCCGCATCGCTGGAAATATCCAACCCCGCCGCGAGTTTCGCCATGCCCTGGAATGCCTTGTAAGCGAGCGCATTCGCGTATGCGTCCTTGTGCCCAAAGCCAACAGTGTCCCACCAGTTGGAAGGACGCACAAGATATTTATCCGGCCAGGAACCGGAGTTCCCGCTCAAGGGATATTCCATCAGCCCATCGTTATCTACGTCGCTGTCGATCATTTTATCTGCCCAGCTTTTGATCACCGAATAGTTGCGTCTGCCCCAAGCTTCATCGCGGCTTGCTTGTACGTAAATAGTTGCTGCGATCACCAGCGATGGGTAACTATCCAAGAAGTCGTAGGCCAGCATAGGAGTGTTCTTATATTCCTTCAGCCCATAGGCGGCCATGCCGCCGATGAAGCGGTTCAACGTCTGCCGGATGAGATCGAGCGCGCACAAGCCTTCCGCAAGCGGTGGCATGGAAACAGCCATCATCGCATATTCAAAAATGGTGTCGGCGCAGGTGTCACTGGCGGAGTTATTAGCCAATGCGCGCCGCCGTGGATTGAGTTGGAGGATGCTCAGGAAGTCGCGGCGGTATCCATCGTACCCAGGATCAGCTTCTATATTTGCGTCATGCGGATAAATGCAGGTTACCTCAAGCCGATATTCAATTTGTGGCTGTCGCCTGGTTGCAGGGGGAAAGCCGACGCGGACATAATCTTCGGTGCGCCGCGCGGCATCGTAGTAGAGGCTCACATTCGGCGTACTCGTTGTGATACGGAACGTGCCGCGCGTCGGAAAGTGGAGAAGCGCGGGCAAGGAAATAGCTCCTTCGTCATCGAAAAGTCCAAGCAGGGTGGCGTGGCTGACAAAGGGGTCAAAGTTGAGCACCAAGGCTTGGGGCCGACTGCTGGCGGAGTATGCAGAGCGGATAACGATGCCTGACTCAGCGAAGTTGAAGCTCCATGCCGGATCGCCCGTTGTTTCCGGCAGTCGGTACTCTACTGCCGTGCTGTTGTGAGTGGCGCGGTAGGCCTGACCCGCAGGCGGCAGGGGCTGCATGACGTTGCCAGCGAGCCGGTCTTGCCCCAGAGAATCGACAGAGAGCAGAGAGATGTTTGGCTGATCCGCGGCCATCTGCACGCGCAGGAATCGAGAACGGTATTCCATTTGAGGTTCTGCGTCCTGAGCAACGTTTCCGGTTTGGGCTGCAAGCCGAGGCAGTTGTTCTGCTGCTGCTATAGCACCCACCGCAAGTCTTACAAAGTCCCGTCGCGTCCGCTTCATCGATGCCGCCTTGTTGTGCTTGACTTAGTTTGTTTCCCTTCAACTGTCGGGATGCAGAGGTTCTGTTACGATTGCACTGTTTGTTAGGATCGCAAATCTCAACGGTCAGGTACAGCCTTCAAGCGGACCATTGCGACCCCATGGCTTGGCACTTGCATGAAAACGGAGTGAGAGAATGTGCCGAGGTCATGCTGGCGCCAGAGATCGCGCATCGTTTGACGGCCGTATAATCCCAGTTTGTCCCAGTCTGCTGAAATGAGGCGAGGCGTATTCGTCAAGTTGAACAGGCCGACCGCAACGGAGCCATCGTCGAGCGGCTTTTCAAGGATGAAGTCGCTGTCTGTCTTGCGCACGATGATGGCTTGCTTGCCCAATGAATCCTGGTTGATCTCGATTATCTCGGAGTTGCATAAGACATTCAGCGTGAATGCGTCCAGCTTGCTCATGTCGCCAGAGAATATGAGAGGCGAAGCCATCAGAGACCACATGGACATATAACTGTACTGTTCGTCATGGGTAAGGGAGGTTAGGCGTGCAGGGAGTTTCGAGTTCGAGGTGTTTCCTACAGTGCCGATGAGGATGTAGTCTGGATCGTTCCACCCGCCGGGGCCGGCGTATTGGCTGAGTGCGGCGTTGGCAAAGCCAACCGCATAGAAGCCAGGCAGAGTTGCGTTGGGCGCTAATCCCACGTCGTTCGTGGTTCGCCAGGATTGTCCGCCGACTTCGCGTCCCCACTTCCACACATCGCCTAGCCCATACTGGCAGGTATTGAAGATCAGGTCGCGATTGAGCCCATGAAGCAGAGTGCCCATGTTGCGGTATGGCATTTCGAAATCCGTCTGCGTCTTGCCCTGAGTCACGCTGCTGTAGGAGCACCAATCGTACTTGAGGAGATCGAAGCCCCAATCGGCGAAGCTGTGGGCATCGTCGATCTCATGTAGGTAAGAGCCTTCAGACCGCGCGCAGGTCAGTGGGCCAGGAGACGAGTAGATGCCGGCCTTGAGCCCCAGGGAGTGTATGTAGCCGGTCAGCGACTGCATGTTCGGGAAATGGCCGTTCGCAAGGATCTTCCCTTGGGCATCACGCACAGGCGCCATCAACGCGGGGTCCCGCGAAGTCGGCCTCCTCATCCAGCCGTCATCGATATCAACATACTGGTAGCCAAAATCGGCCATGCCTGAAGAGATCATCGCGGCCGCGGCGGCTCGCACATCGCGGTCCGCAATGTGGTCATAGAAGGTATACCAACCGTTCCATCCCATTTGCGGAGTCAGGCCGATCCGGTCTCCAACCTCAATGAGAAACGGACGGGAGTTTTTACCGCGTCGGCTGGAAACTCTAAGCGTTACGGCGTACGTACCGGGTTGTTGCGGGGCGCTGCCGGTGATGATGCCGGATTGGCGATTGAGCTTGAGTGTGCCGGGAAGGTGATCGGCGGAGAAACGGATGGGCCGCAGCCCGGTGCAGGGAATGCGATAGAGGAACGGATGGCCCGGCCGCACGCCATACAGCTTCGGGCCGTTCAGATGCGGAGCATCGGCAGGTGGAGGCGTCAGCAGATCGGTAGGTAGTTGAGCGAAAGAAGTCTTCTGACTGCCGATGAAGATCAACAGCAGAGCCATGGCTAACTTTGCACTGCCCCGTTCAAATCGCATCCGTAGCTTCATGACTTCAGCCTCTCCGGTAGGTCCAGCATCTTGTTGCCATCGTTGGTTGGCCATAGCGTTTGTTCAGTGTGGCCCGCCGTGGTTCGACTCTCAAGCGAGTATAGGCTCGGAGCAAAGAGTCTTCTCAGCGTGCCAATTCCGCGGGGTTTTGCAGGGTGGCGAGTTTTGCCAACAACGCGGATCTCTGAGGCCCATCAAGCGCAGCCTGGAGAAAGTGGAATACTTCATCCAGCGTGGGAAGTGCGTCCCATCCTCTGCGCTGGCCTCCGGCCGCTATCGCTTTGAGCGCGGCCGCCGCCGAAGCAAACGTGATTGCCTCCTCGACTGCGAGGTTGCGCACAATTGCCAGGGCGAAAGCTCCATGGAAGGTGTCGCCGCATCCGTTGGTATCGTGCGCGTCAATCGCGAAGGCAGGGAAGTGCCGTACCTCCGGATTGGATCTTGTGGAAAAGAAACAGCCGTGGGAGCCATCTGTCACGACCGTTGCCAGGCGCTGCGTGCGGGCCAGAAACGCGCAGGCATCGTGCGGGTTTGCGGCATTGCTCGCCCAAAGGGCGAAGGCCTTGGGAACAATTAGATAGTCTGTCAGCGCAGCGAGACCGATTGCAGACGGTGTCTGGCCTTCAACGTCGCCCAAGATCGGAACTCCCAAGTGGCGAACCTTTTCGGCAACTGGGCCAAGCGAGGGCTCGGTAAGATGGTCGAGAAGAAAGAGGCTTGCGGATTGTATCAGCGCATCCGGTAAGTCGCTGGCGCGAACCACCCGATAGAGTGCCGGGTCGTAAAACACGTTGCGGTGGCCCGCGCCATCCACAACAATGATGCTGTGATACGGGCCGCCAGCCGGGTCGCTTTGGATGGGAGAGGTATCCACGCCATGGTGCTTCAAGGCGGCCGCAATGAACTTCGACAGATCGTTGTCGCCGAAGCGGGCCGTGTACGCGGCACGCCCCCCGAGCGATCCAACCGCGGCAATGGCCGTGCAGGCCGGTCCCCCGCCTTGGCGAGTGCGGGCGTGAACCGGTATCTTGCAATCGATTGCGGGAAAATCGGAAACATAAATCAGATCGTCCACCGCGGCGATTCCGGCTCCCAGCACATCATATTGTTTGTTCATGCTTTCCATTCCTTGGTGGTCTCAAAACAGGGTTTGGTGCTACGCGAATGCCGGGTCAGTTTCCAGAACGTAGAGCACGTGCGGTTGATCCGGCACTAACTGCTGCCATAGTTTGTAAAGGAGGTGGTCAGTTCCAAGTCCTGTTCCAGGCCGCGGCGCGCGGGGATTCCCAATGCTTGAAGCGCCCCGTGATATGCCTTGACCGCCTCCGCGGGCAGAATCTGATCGTCCGCGACCAAGCGCAGATATTGGACAAACGATAGTTGATGCTCGGCCGCATTGATCTTACGGCCGAACAGCGCCACGCGAGCCCCATAGCGCTTGGCCTGGTAGATAAGATTGAACGCATCGTGCGCGGTTCCAGCCGAGCCGCCTAATACGCCTACCACCAGGGAAGGATCGTATGTGCACAGTTCTTCCAGAGCCTTGGGGCCGGCATAAGGGATCTTCAAGAAGCGAGGCCTTTCGGCGGCCGGCACCCCCGCCAGCAGGCGAACGATATGATCGTTGACAAAGTACGGAATTTTTTCTGGCGCGATGCCGTGGACGCTGGCCGGCACATTGGGATGAAAGACCTCAAGAAAATGACTGAAATGTTTCTTCTCGGCCTCAAGCCGGAATGCCTTGTACGTTTCAAGAACCTTGAGGTCGCGGTCTGGGTCGTTGTTGAATGTCACAGAGTAGAGGCCCAGATTCGCGCCCATGCCGCGCTCGTCCTCGGTACATGGGCTTTTGCCGGCCTGGATGTGGTCTAGAGTCGCAGTGGCAAACGGTTGCGAGGGAGCTTCCGCATAGCGCGCCCCGCGCACAATGTGCACATCGGTCGTGTCGTTGGCGCGCACCGCCGGAGTGACGGCCGAGGATTCAAACAGGCGTTCTTGAATGGTAAGTATCTCGGAGGTGCTGGCCGACATCAGCACGATGTCCACCAGGGCCTGAGAGATGATTTGCCGCATTTGATCGCGGTATTCGCCCAGAGAGCGCGGGCTTCCCTCGGGAGTTTGCCCTGTCGAGGAGATGCCGAAAGCCATGTCGGCATCCTTTGCATCCGCCAAGATGAAGACTCGGCAAGTGGGGTTCTTCTTCAGTTCCGCGAGCTTTAAGTCAAGAGTCTTTTGCACGTATCTCCCCAAGCAGTGCCGCGAGACCGCGGAATGCGAGCATCCCAGCCCGCGCGCGGAACGGCCAATCTTTGTACTGAGTCCATCCAGCATCCGGTGTGTATTGAAGAGCATCCTAACCGAAGCGGCGGAAGCGTTGAACGGCAAAAACCAAATTGTCAGGTGTTTTGCACTGTGAAATAAACGGCAAGTGTGCGATGCCTGAGCGTAGCTGAATTGTGGCGGAAACATTCAATATACACAGAGTTGTCAGGCGCTGTGTCGCTGCTGTAAGATTTCGCGGTATGAAGTCCAGTAGGGTGTACGCGGGAGCACGCCAGCCCGAAAAGCGGTCTTATACGGTCCGGTCCGTGATGCGGGCCGCAGATATTTTGAAGGCATTCTCTTCCTCGCATGAGGTGCTAACTCTGCGGGCCGTTGCCGAGCACACCAAACTCGACAAAGGGACGGTCTTTCGCCTTCTCGAAACTCTCGTGGAGGCCGGGTTGGTCGGCCGGTCCGGAAAGCAGGGGTATCAGTCCCGCCTGCAGCCGATTCATTCAAGACGATTCCGGCTTGGATACGCCTCGCAGAGCAACCTGCTTCCATTTACCGGAATTGTTACGGATAGCTTGAGGAGCGCGGCGAGCGCCGCCGACATCGATCTGGTGGTTCTGAATAACGAGTTCAGTCCCCGAGTGGCGTTGGAAAATGCGGAGCGATTCGTCGCGGAGAAAGTGGATTTGGTCATCGATTCGCAAATCAACGTAAACGTAGCGTCCCAGATCGCGGCCCAGTTACTCGATGCCGGAATTCCGCTCATCGCGGTCGATATCCCTCACCCCGGTTCCTTTTACTTTGGAGCCGACAACTACAAGGCCGGGCGCATTGCCGGGCGCTATCTTGCCAAATGGGCGCTGAAGAACTGGAACGGCAAGGCCGAGCAGGTGATGTATTTGGGAGTAGACGCCGCAGGGCCGCTTCTGAACAGCCGCTTAACCGGGATCTGCGACGGGCTCAATGAGTGCATGCCGGAGAGCAGAAAGATTCCTTCTTGTCATTACGACACCAAAGGCGGGCAGTTCGAAGCAACGCTTGATATTGTGCGCAAGCACCTGCGACGCCACAAAGCAAGAAAGGTGCTGGTTGGCGCGGTCAACGATTCCACCGCGCTGGCGGTGCTCCAGGCGTTCCGTGAAAGCGGCCTCGAAAAGGAGTGTGCGATTGTAGGTCAAGCCGCGAGTCTTGAAGCCAGGAGGGAGTTGAGGAGGCCATCAACCAGGTTTATTGGCACGGTTGCCTATTTTCCGGAGTTCTATGGCGCTCAACTTGTCAAGCTAGCTCTGGAAATCCTGGATAAGAAGTGCGTGCCTCCCGCGGTCTTTACCCAACATGAACTTGTTACACCGGCAAATGTAGATAAAGTGTACTCAAACGATGCGTGGATGCACGCCTCGGTAAATATTTAGGAGTCACCTCGGGCGATCGAAACGAACCAGTATGGGTAGGGAGTGCGTCGAGGCTATGGGGGCAGATGGGATGGCCGGATCGCGGCCTCTTCCCTTGTGCGCTTCTTGCCGATCAGATGCTGTCCCAGGCTTGCGAGATTCGTTTCATGCCGCGAAACGCGGGAGACGCGCCAAGTTTGCCATCGGGCTCCGCCGCCGGGCTCTCTACAATTCTCGGCGAAGGAAGAACCCAATGAAGAGATCTGCGATTAATCGATCCATTCTGGAAGCCAACACCTTTTTAGCAGAGAACCGCTTTTTCTTGCCTCCCTACGCCGATTGGACACCGGATGAATGGCGGCAGCGCGGAAGTGAAGCAGAAGAGATCCGCGCGCATCACTTGGGGTGGGACATCACCGACTTCAACTCGGGGAAATTTGAATCTTTGGGACTGACCTTGTTCACCCTTCGCAACGGTTCCTTGTCCGGCGGCGCGGGCTCCAAAATCTACGCGGAGAAGATCATGATCGTCCGGCGAAATCAAGTAACTCCCTTTCACTACCATGCCCACAAGACAGAGGACATCATTAATAGAGGCGGCAAGGGAACAGGCCGGCTGTTGGTGCAACTTTACAATTCATCCGAAGACGGAGGATTTGCGACTACGCCGGTTTTTGTATCGTGCGACGGCGTGCGCCGCCAAGTCGAAGCTGGGGGGAACGTAATATTGGGACCAGGCGAGTCCATCACATTAGCGCCCTATCTTTATCACATGTTCTATGCGATCGATGGCGACGGCCTGATTGGCGAGGTTTCTTCTGTCAACGATGACGATACAGACAACCGTTTCAAAGAACCGCTGCCCAGGTACCCGGAGATTGTGGAAGACGAGCCTCCGTTTCGCTTGCTCTGCAATGAGTACCCAAGGGACTAATCTTCTGTCGCTCCCGAAGCAAGCAGGCAGTTGCGGCACCTTCCTTTAGCCGAAGCTGGCAGACAGCGTATTAAGGCAACTGCTGGCGCGGCAATTAAGCCACATGGGAAGGCAATCCCTGCGGCTACGAGGGCTATCTCGCCGAGGTGCATAAGTTTCTGATGGCGCTTCCGTTGTGCGAGCCCGCGATGCGGCAGCGCTTCCTCAATCCGTTTGCGCGTTCAACACAGCAAGGCTAGTTCCCTCGATAGCACCGTAGTTACACGGAGAGTGAAGCATGATCCTGACCCGAAGAACGCTGATGTCGCTCCCAATTGTTCTACCGCTCGTCAATCTGGCGGCTCGTGCAGGCGTGAATGAGGCTGCATATTTTCCGCCGCCTGATGCTCAAGGTGGCTGGCGGACAGGAGACCAGGGCTCGCCGCCTGGCACCGTAGGTGGTTTGGAGAAATCCCTTCTTGATGACGCCTTCGACTATGTCAGAACTAGCTCCAGGCATGGTGGATTGCTCGTTTTGAGCCACGGCTGGCTGGTGTATGAAAGATACTTCGGAAGAGCGAGCAGGGAAGCTCACCCGAACATGCACTCCATCGCCAAAATGTTTACCAGTGTTTCCTGTGGCATCCTGGTCGCGGAGCACGTGGCCCGTTTCCCCGATGGTCTTGCCCAGAAGGTCTTTACAAAAGAGTTCTTGCCTGAGGCATTTCCCCTGGATGACGAACGCATGGCTGATATTCGAATGGGCAATCTCCTCACCATGACGTCGGGAATATCGAGAGCCAACTACATTCCAGGAGCCTCTCGGGTTTCATCCCCCGGTGGTCATTCCACAGGAATCGTACAGGGTGAAAATGTCGAAGTGCCGTCCTGGTGCTCGGGTGATTCGATTTACGACCTATTCAAGAATCAAGACAGCAGCGCAGTGCACGGAAGGATGTGGACAGCCCCAGGCGAGGGATATCTCTACGGACGCGATCCTCATGTTGCCTCCATGATCTTGCGCCGAGTAGCTGGGAGGGAATTGCAGGAATTCATCGACCAACGTCTGGCGAGGCCGATGGGATTTGGCGCCTGGGGTTATGCTGTTCACGGAGCAAAGGGCGATTTGCCGCACACGCCGGGTGAGACGGGGATTGCGCTTTGCGCAACCGATATCTTGCGTTTCGGTTATTTGCTTCTGAAGCAAGGAATGTGGAAAAGCGAGCAACTCGTGCCCAGCAGATATGTGGAGCTGTTGAGCCGGCCGTCGCCATTCAATCCGCATTGCCCTTTCAGCCTCATGTTTGAAGTCAACGCGGATGGTCATGTGCCGCGTGCTCCCCGCGATGCTTACTTCAAGTCGGGCGCGGGAGGGTGCGCCCTGTACGTGATTCCATCTATGGACATGGTGATCTACAAAATGGCAGAGGCGGACGATCCTGATGAAACCGGCCTCCTTCCCGCAAATAGCCATGATCTTGATACTTCGCGCGACGGTTGGAAGCCGCATCCCTATAACCAGTTCACAGACGGCCCAGTGGACGGGGATACGGGTGTGCGCCGAACCCTGGAGTTGGTTTGTTCGGCACGGCCAGAAAGGAGCCATGCGTGTTGAAGGAGCGTCGATCACCGAGACGTTGGCGCAGTGCGGCTTGGGTCGATGAGCGGTCATCCGTGCCATGCAGTTGCCGATTTGCCTGCGGATACCGTGACATTCTGGATGGGGTACGCAATATTGAAAGCGGCTGCCCCTTGCGCGCTGAGAACCACATGATCCAGGTCTGGTGCTTATGCGCTGGAGTTGGCAAGTTCTATCGAGTTGGGTCCCGCATGGAGCTGCACCTGGATTGCCGTGGCAGAAGGATCAGTACCGGGACATGAGCGCCTGTTATAGGTTGCGCCTTGGTGGATTGTTTCCGAGTTAGGATCGCCAATCTTTCCAAGGCGCGCATGGCTGCCTACCTGCGGCTCTGGAGTTTGTAAAGGGCCACGCCGTGCGCGGCCAAATCGACGTTTACGTTGGGTGATGCACGGAGTGTTTCGCCGGTCCACAATTCGTGGATGCTGGTAGATGAAACTGCCACTCCAAGCTGACTCCAGGCCATATGAACATGCGTGGGGGCATCGGAAAAGTTGAACAGGGCGGCATAGACCACGCCGGGAGACGCGCCCTTGGCAGTCCACACATGCAGGTCGTCCTTTGAGTAGGTGATGGTCGTGTTCGAGCTATGCTGATCGATGTTCAGCACTTCGGTATTGGTGAGCAAGGAACGTGTAAATGGGTCAAGCGAGGTCAGGTCGCCACCAAAGATGAGTGGGGAGTGCATCATGGACCACAAAGACATCATGGCCTTCTGCTCGTCGGGCGTCAGTCTGGTGGTGCGATCATCTCCGCGTTCTGCCCGTATGCCGATGCGACCCAGGGGCAGCATGTCAGCATCCGGCCAATGACCGGGAGAAACCAGCGGGAGCCATGCCGCAGCATCCGAGTACATCGCCTTGAGCGAAGCCCAACTATCCCACAAATCATCTTCGACGCGCCACATTTCAGCGTTTGCGCGCAAGTCTTCCAACTGGTCAAGCGGTGCCGGTCCGGGTGAGAGACTTAGCACAATTGGACGTCCGCTTTTGACGATTGCCCGATGCAAGGCTGCGATTTCATCTTTGTGGTATGGCCTTGCCATATCGTCGGCCTTGATAAAGTCCACGCCCCAGCTGGCATAGAGCGCCACCATGGAATCGTAGTAGGCCTGAGCCCCGGGTTTCGACATATCAACGCCGTACATATCCGCATTCCATGAGCAGACACTCGCGGGATTCGCGATTTCGGATGCGTGAAGATGGGTTCCCAAAATCAGTGAGTTGCTAGTTAGAGATTGACGCGGAATTCCGCGCAATATATGAATGCCAAACTTGAGACCCTTGCCATGCACATAATCGGCAAGCGGTTTGAAGCCCTCTCCATTTGCTGACGAAGGAAAGCGATTGACCGCAGGGAGAAGACGTCCATTCTCGTCCATGGCGAGGGCCGCGCCATCCCGATAGCCATGCGCTTTGGCATTGGGTTCGTACCATTGAATATCGACCACAATGTACTGCCATCCAAACTGCTTCAGAGAGGAGGCCATGATGTCGGCGTTGGCCCTTACTTCTGCTTCGCTCACGGTCGTGCCATAGGCGTCCCAGCTATTCCATCCCATGGGAGGAACGGGGGCAAGAAGGCTGGATTGCGCCTGGAGCCGGGATGATGTCGGCATTGCCCAAACGGCAAGTCCAAACACGAAAAGCAAGACCATTCGTCTTGCGGATATTGCGGGGTTCATGCAGATGTTAGCACGATACTTTCTCATGGATTCTCCAGGCGTTTGCTTTACAAGATGCGACAGACGGGTGGGTTTGGAACCGGTTGGTTCAAGTATGGAAATGGATAAGATGTCGTTTGCCAACAGATCTGCATGCGAAACGGAACCAGCGCTTTTCCATGCCAGGGAGAAGCACTGATTCCGTTGGGTAAAGTGCGTTCATGACCTCAAGGACACGGAACGCCGTTCGGATTTACCACATGATCTTGGCAGACAACTGCACCGCGCGCGGCGAAGTTGTCTGGCCACCATAGATCAAGTTGATGGTGCCAAAGTTCGGATCCCACGGCGCCCACCAATAGCCTTCACCATCCCAGTTCGGGTGGTTGGGGAGGTTATAGCTCTCGAAACGGATTTCGAGCTTGCTTTGCTGCCAGACCGGGAAGGTCTTGGTCATGCTCATGTCCAGCTGCTGTCCGCGAGGGTTGTAGACGCCGGAGTCGCTAACGTTCTGGTAAGCAGCCCAGCTCGGCCTCTGAATGAAGTCGAAGTCATCGCGCGCCGTCGGGGTTGCTTTCGAGCAGGTTGCATAACCTTCCTTCTGGAGATTGCCGTTGTTATCGTAGTAGCCCACGCAGGTGCTGGCCGCTGCAATGACGGGAGTTCCGTTTCTCACCGTGCGACGCACGCCGTAGTTCTGTTTGTGGATCACTTCCACCCAGTTGCAGTAGGACTCATTGCAAACGCCCGGCCAGGGCATTCCGACGCTGGAGTGGGTGCCGGCCTGGTAGTAGTAGATGGTGCCCATGGTCCAGCCGCCAATGACGGAATCGACCAGGCGATTGGAATTGCCCAGGAAGGTGCGGCCCTTGCCGACCGGCAGATGCCAGTCAGCATTGGCGGTAAAGCGCCACTTGCGGTTGCCGAAGTCTACGTAATGGGCACGAGTGCGATAGTTTGGATCGAGGATGGCACCCGAATCCATGGTCTTGGCCCACACAAAGCTGCCGTGCGCGGTCAGTGCATTGCTCCAGCGGTGAGTGACCACGGCCTGCAGCGAGTTGAACTGGGTCTTGCCATCGTTCTGCTGGCTTTGGGAAATATCGCCAAACTGCGGCATGGGGCGGGTGAAGGCACCCGCGGAGAGCTGGGCGTTGCTATAGTAGCCGTTGCCGTTGCCGGTGTTGGCCGGAGAGAAGGCATCAACGCCCAGGAAGGGATTGGTAATCCATTCCGGGTTAGTGCCGGCGCTGTTGCAATTGTTGTACGTAGTGATGGATGCGCCCATTTCCAGATTGCAATGGGCCGCGAACCCCGTGCTGACGTGGTTGATGTTGTCGGTGCTATCCAGGTGGAAGCCGGTGCTGCCAACAAAGCTCAGATCGACGGTGGTGTGGGCATTGATTTGGCGCTCCGCTCCGAGGGAGTAGTTGACCACGCCCGGCGTCTTGAAGTTGCGGTTGGAGACGCTCAGGTTGTTGCCCAACTGCGACATCAGGCCCAGGCCCGCGCCCACCGGCTTTGCGATGGTCGGGAAGGGATTGCTGATGGTAGCGGCGTTGGGGAGCAGTCCGTTGTCCGTGCTGCCCTGGTAATTGGTTTGCTGGCTGAAGCCGACGTTATTGCCCTGACCAGCGAACTGGATAAACGTGTCGCCGATGCCGCCGCGTACAACTGTCTTGTTATCGATTGAGTAGGCAAAGCCGATGCGCGGCTGGATGGAGGTAACGTCCTGGCTGAACAGCGTGCGAGGCTGGCCGTTGACGCCTGCAAAGGTCAAGCCACCCACCAGGCCGGTGCCGTTCGGCAGAGCGGTGGTGATCTGGGACATGACGGGATTGGGCGTGGTGGTGTCCAGATCGCCAATCATCTTGTTGTGGGCTTCAGAAGGCGCTCCCTGCAAGTCCCAGCGTGCGCCAATGTTGACGGTCAGCTTGGGCGTCACCTTCCAATCGTCCTGGACGAAAGGAGCAACGTAGGGATAGCTGAAGTAGGAGTTGGCGTTGATGTTGAAGTAGCCGCCGTCCATGGTGCCCAGCAGCATGGAGGCCAGGCCCAGACCCTGAGTGTTTGACAGGGCGGTGGGTTCGTTGAAGGCTTGACCGGCGGTCCAGCCACTGCCCACGTTGAAGGAGCCGGAAGAGGCGCCCGAGGTAAAGTTGCTGGCACGCATCCAGCGGTAGTCCACGCCCGCCTTCACCGTGTGCTTGCCATGAATGTAGGTCCAGATCGGCATGGCCGCGATAGTGTTGGAGATTGAAATCTTGTTGCCGCCATTGCTGGCCCAGTTGCCGAACCCTGTGACGCCAGAAACGGAGATCTGCGGGAACACAGACGGCGTGCCGGCGATGGCCAGACTGCTCAGGCCAACCTGAGACAGATCGAATGGCGTGAGGCCTTCCTTTTGGGCGTCAATGTAGCGTGTGTAGGAGAAGTGCAGATCGAGAACAGAGTTGGAGTTGAACGTATGCAGCCAGTCGCCGGTAAAGAAGTGGTTTTGCCGGAGCAGCGGGAACACACCGGTCTCCGCGGCGCCGGGTAGTCCGTTGGCATCGCCATTGGCCTGGAAACGCTTGTTCCAGGCAAAGCGGAGATAGGCCTTGTCGTTGGCGCCGAAGTCCTGGTCAAGGCGCATCACAACGTTCTTGAACCGGTCTGTCTCCACCAGTTCCCACTTGTAGTTGTCCTGCCCCCAGGAGAGATTTGAGGGGGTGGCGACGTTGGGCAACGGAAGATAGCCCAGCAACTTCTGCGCAGTCGAATTGAACCGGCCGCTTGGAACCTTATTCCCAGTAAACTGCGTTCGGGTACCGTTGGCACCGGTCGGAGTTTGAGGATCGTAGATGTTGACCTGCTGAGCCGCGGTTCCGTTCCAGTAATATGCCTGGCTGAAATCGCCGGTCTGGGTCACGTTCTGGGTGGTGGAACCGGGGCTGAGCGCAGGCACGTTGTCGATGCCCGATTGCGGCGTGTTTTGCTGATAGACCTCGAGCTGCATTTCGAAGAAGGTCTTGTCACGTCCGTTGAATAGATGCGGAATCATGACCGGTCCGTCCACCTCAAAACCGAACTGGTTGCGCATATCGCTGCCTTTCGGCAGTTTGATCCCGGGGTTATCGGCGTAGTGGGTATTCGCATCCAACCCTGTGCGCCGAGCATTCTCATACACCTGCCCATGCAGCTTGTTGGTGCCGTACTTGGTGACCACGTCAAAGATGCCGCCACCGGTGTGTCCGTACTGCGCGTCATAGGGGTTGGAGATGAACTTCATCTCCTGGATGCTGGCGATAGGAGGCACGTAACCGATATTGCGGCCACCATAGGTATTGGCGTTGTTCGGCGAGCCATCCACCTGGAAATCGTTGGTGTCCGAACCCTGGCCGTTCGCCGAGAACAGGTTGATGGAGTTGTTATCAAAGGGGCGCACCCATCCGCAGCTTGAGCAGCCATTGAAGTAGACACCCGGCTCGGCGTTGGCCAACATCAGGGGGTTACCGCTGTCAAAGGGGGACTGCTCAAGCTCGTCCGTCGAAAAGACGACCCCGCGATCGGCGTGGGTCTGGTCGATTTGCGCTTCGTCCGCATGGACCGAGACGCTTTCAAGCGCGGCGCCGGGCTTGAGGGTCAGCTTCACGGTGATGGTGGCTTCCAGTTGCAGGTGGATGCCGGTCTCACGAGCCGTATCAAAACCGGGCGCGGTGGCCGCAACGTTGTAGATACCTGGTTTGAGACTGGTGAAGCTGAAGTCGCCCGAGGAACTGGTGACGGCTTTGAAGTCTTCGTTCGTCAGCTCGTTATGGGCTGTAACTGCGGCTTTTGGAATCACGGCGCCGGTCGCATCGGCGACGCGACCGGTAATGCCCGTGGAGAATTGTCCCCAGGCGCCGAAAGGAACTGCGATCGCCAGGAAAAGGACGATCCAGCGGGTGAGAAATACGGTGCGATTCATCAGAAATGCCTCCAAGAACTGCTGCTTCGAGGTTCGGGTATGCGTTTACTTGGGTTGCCGGATGCCACACTCTCCGTAGCATCCAGGGGGCCTCTCTTTTCCGACGCCTCTTCCCAAGCGGTGTTCGTTGAACCGAATTGCTGCACTGTTCGTTTTGCGTTGCTTGCCGGGTTTCGCCGGTTTACCCAAAAGCCAGACAGCTTGCTGCCTGCAAACCGCCGGAGCCCCATCTGCCGCAAGACCGTCCTTACTAGGCAATGTCAATCAGAGAAGAAGCAAGGTTTCAACGGTTTATCACATGTGAAAGTTGTTGATAATAAATGCCATATGTGCTTGATGATTCATCTTCGCTGGTGGCGCGCTACAATAGCCTCCACGTACAATCGACTACCAGAAATCTGCATTCAGCCAAAACGTATACATGGCAGGAACAGGAATGGCCCTACAATGACACGGGAAAACTCGCCAAGATCACACACCGGGCGGCCTGATGATCCACTTGCCCATGTCGATTCGGCCGCCTTCCCCACCCTCTCCACGGACGAGGCTGCGGAGACGCTCCCTTCGCTCGCTCAGGTTGCGGAAGCTCTGCATCAGATTCTGGAAAGCGAGCACTTTCGCACCAGCATGCGCGGAAAACAGTTTCTTCGCTTCGTTGTCCAGTACCGGCTGGAGAACCACCCCGATCCCCTGAAAGAGCGCATGATCGGAGCCGCTCTGTTCAACCGGCCCCTGGATTATGCTACCGGGGATGATTCTGTGGTCCGAGCACAAGCCCGAGAGGTAAGGCGTCGCTTGGAACAGTACTATACGGCTCATGGGCATGAGAACCCGCTCCGCATTGTTCTCCCGGTAGGCTCTTATACTCCTGAGTTTCAATTGGATGTGGATCAGAAGCAGGAAAACATCGAGTCTGTCGGCTTGGCGACTCTTGCCATCTCCCCAAGCACCAACACCACATCAGCGGCAGATTTCAAGGGAGTGTTGCTTTCAGGGCAGAAAAGGTCTGGGAGACTTGTCTTTGGCTTGCTGGCCACGCTTGGCTGCATCGGCATTCTACTTTTTGCCCTCTACCGAAGCTCGTCCAGATCGCCAAAATCGACAATAGCGGAGTTTTGGGGACCAGCCCTCAGCTCGTCCAAACCACTCTTGATCTGCCTTCCCAAGCCAATTTTTTATCGGCCTTCGGTGGAACTGTACAAACGGAGCGCGAAAACGCCTGGCGAGTTTGACCGCGAAGTCTACCGCATGAACCATCGTCCCAATCTTCAGCCAGGGGATAAGATTACCTGGGGTGATATGTTCGAGTACTACGACTTCGGGGTTGGCCAGGGCGATGTCCAGGCGGCTGTCCGGTTCTCCAGTTTCCTCGATCACCAAGGCAAGGATAGCGAAGTCCGGATTGGCAGTAGCTATTCGTATGCCGACCTGCGCAATTCCCCCGCCATTGTCATCGGCGCCTTCAGCAACGCTTTGACGATCGAGATGACCTCCGGACTGCACTTTTCTTATGTTGACGACGAAAAGGGGCTTCGGATTCAAGAAAAAGGAGCTTCTGGGCGCTCTTGGTTCTCAAAACATGGTCCGATCGGCGAGGATTATGGCCTAGTAACTCGTCTGCTGGATTCCAATACGGGTCAGTTTGTTGTTCTGGTGGCGGGAATTGAGAGCAGCGGTTCAGATGCCGCAGCCGACCTGATTGTGAATCCCGACGGTTTAGCGAAAGCACTTCAGGACGCGCCCAAGGACTGGCCCCAAAAGAACGTTCAGATTGTTGTCAGCACAACAGTCAAGGACTATACCGCGGGGCCAGCCAAGGTTATCGCCGTCTATGTTTGGTAAGAGCCTTAAGCTTTGTGGGCGCCGCATAAAACCCCAAGTCATTTGTCGAACGAAGTTTAGTGTCGAAAGCCGCCAAGAGCCCATTTCCCTGATCATGCTAAGCAATTGACGAAGGAAGACGGCCCACGCCGCGGCCCAGCCACGCGTTTGCGAAAAGGGCTGAAACAAGGACCAGATGAGACTCTTATTACTCACCCATCGCGAAGTAAGGCGACAATCTACTGGCAATCGAAGCCGCTAAATCGTATTACAAGTGGCTGGCTGTGGCATCGAGTCCCGGTAAGGAGGCGACGCTTTCTGTGATTGCAGGTAGAAAGCGCAGGGCAGAGCGTAATTCTCTCCGTCAACTGTCATGCTTGTTCACAAAGATGACGCCGCGTGCATTTCCACGGTGCAGTTGGTCGCTCTTGCTATTCTCAGCCGCAGATATGATTTGCCGATTCGATCATTGGCGAGCGGTGCCCAAGGTGTGCGATGGTGCCAGGTATGCCTGGCGTGGGTTCACGGCTGCGCCACCGGAATGCTACCAGGCGGCGAGCGATGGTAGATAGAGCCGTTGTGGGTCAGGAGCCTGAATTGCGAGCAAATGCAGGCACGACAGGAAACTTTCCGAGGGTGTGGCCGTAGCGGCGCTTCGATGGAGCGGGAGACGATGAAGCAAGCAAGAGTGGGGCGTTGGAAGCTGATTGCCGCGGGATGGTTCTTGCTGTTTTCAGTTGGATGCGGACACAAGAAGCCAACGGAGATTGCCGTGATTACGCCGACTGGAGGGATGGAGTACTGGGGGGATTTTACCCACGCAGTGCGAGCCCACGCTGAAGTGGTGGAGATGCATCCTGAGGTGGCGGCACCGCAGTCGTTCACCGACTATGCCGAGCAGGCCCAGATGGTAGACTCCGCTATTGCCCGTCATGTAGAGGGCATCATTGTGGTGCTCAATCAGCGCACCATCATCATAGAAGACCGTACCCTCTGCGTGCCGCTCTTGCGCCAATGCAAGGAAGGGGAACATCCGGGTATTTACCGAGCGCCATCAGCCTTTCCCGCTTCCCAAAGCGGTATGACCAACGCCAGAGCTTGCCGCCGGTTGGCATGATGAGGAGATAAAGACCGCCGCTAGCGGTCATTGTGTAGGGTCTTTCTCTCGGCGGAGCTTTTTTGATTGCTGTATCGGATAGCGGCATCATCCACCCTGAAGGCAATATATACCCTTTCAAAGAACGCATATACCCAGACCTATACCCAACAATCTCTGGCTTTAGCTGAACGCCCTTGGACGCTAAAAGACATAAGCCCTAGATTTTACTGGGGCTTATGTCTAGATCTTGGATTTTCTTGGAAGTCTCTGGAAGGTGTCTTGGCGGAGAGACAGGGATTCGAACCCTGGATACCCTTACGAGTATACACGCTTTCCAAGCGTGCGCCTTCAGCCACTCGGCCATCTCTCCATTGTTCAATAACTTACGCCATTCTGCCCCAATCAAAAGGTTCATGCTTTGAGGGACAGCATTTCATGACGTACTTAGATGTTTTTACCAGAGACCGGCAGTACCTGTCCAATGTGTCGGACAACGCCTCAGGGCAAATGCATCTTAATTCCAGAGCAGCCGCAGCAGGTAGGCCTTCCACCCCACGGACGAAGACCTGTCCGTGGGGACCCCGGCTTTTCTGTGGGGACCCGGCTTTCCACCCCGTGCCCAGAGTGTGGCCACGCTGCTCCAGATCAACAGAGGCGGCTCATGGCTCAAACGGCGTTTACCAGCACCGATGCAGTTGCTGTTCCGAAAGATAGCGGGAAGTGCGAATTCGAAATCCGCGGAGGTACATGGGGATATTCCGCCGAGAAGAGATAGAATTGAGGAAAAATACCATGGCTTGGAGTGCATCCGGTTCTTTACGCTACCGGATAGCTAGCAGCCTTCAGTAGTTCTTTGATGCAGTGAAGCCCGAGGTCTATTCGCCTCGGGGAGGAACGTTTGTGGCGCCCATTCTTCTCTGGCTGATCCTGTTCCTGTGCCTGGTGATCTCGGTTGTCAAATATTTGACAGGCCTGCTCATGAGGCTTGCGTTTCCGGGCACGACCATCCGCAAAGATTACACCTGGCAGCCTACTGTGAGTGTCTTGCTCCCCTGTTACAACGAAGGCCGTACGGTTTACCATTCCATCGAAAGCATCAGCCGCAGCAATTACCCGGTCGGCAGCTTTGAAGTTATTGCCCAGGACGACTGCTCGGTCGATGATAGTTACGAGTGGATGCTGAAGGCGCAGCGCGACTTTACCAATATCTCCATCCGCGTGGGGCGCAACGATTCCAACTGCGGAAAGGCGCGCACGGTCTGCAACGCGCTGCAGCACTCGACGGCTGAAATTATTATTTCCATCGATTCCGATTGCATCTTTCACCCCGACGCCATCCGCGAACTGACGGCCTGCTTTGCGGAGCCGATGATTGGAGCCGTAGGCGGCCGCGTTGGAGTCAGCAATCCCAACGACAACATGCTGACCGTCATTCAAACCATCGTCTATTACGCCGCCTTCGAACTCTACAAGATTCCCGAGAACTGGACCCGCAGCATCTGTTGCATCAGCGGTTGCCTCTTCGCCATGCGCCGCAACTTGCTGCTGGAGGTCGAACCGCTTCTCCGTGCGCGCCACTGGTTTGGCATTCCGGTCAATCAGGGCGAAGATCGCTTCCTGACCCATCAGGTGCTGATGCGCGGCTATGGTACCTACATCAACAACGACGCCCTCTGCTGGACGGCCGTTCCCACCCGGCTCCCGGTTCTCTTCAACCAGCAATTGCGCTGGCGGAGCAGCATCCTGCGCGATCTTTTCTACACCCTGCGAAGCTTGCCGCGCCATGTTTTCAAGTTACATCCAAATACTATCTTCACCATGATCCTTACGCCGCTGGGGGCGATCGTTGCATTGTTGGTCATGGTCACCATGCTGACTTCCAATCCGCTGGCCTGGGCCAGCCCCATGCCGCTGGTGGCCTATCTCGGCGTGGGCGCGGCCTTCAGTTGGGCGATTGGAAGATTCAGCATCCGCGAAACCATCCGTCATCCGTTGGCCTTCGGCGCATACATCGCATGGTCGTTCACCAGTTCACTCTTCATCACCCCGCTCGCACTTTGCACCTTCGATTCCGGTGACTGGGGCACACGAGCCAAAGTTTCCGAGGAGACCCATCTTGGCCACGACAGTAAATGATGCAACGCCCCCCAGGGAGAAACCCGGCAAGCCGATCTACGGGATTCTCTACAAAGTAACTCTTGCCCTTTATCGCGTCTTTGCCATCCTGACCCTGTATGTGGTTCTGGGCGGAATTCTGATCTACGCATTCATCATGGGCTTTTACGCACTCAACAAGAGCTGGGCCGCGCCGATCATTCTTTCCGCCTACGACGACAAGAGCCTCGACTTTGTGCAGAAACTGGTTCTCAGCCGGCAATCCATTGAGGACCTCAAGGTGGATGTGATCCGCCAGCAAACCACGCTGGACGAGATGGCCAAATACCGCTCCTCGCTGCAGGCTCTCGATGCCGAGTTGCAGTCGGCCATTGTGCGCGAGCGCTCTCATGATCGTCTTACCGGGCCGGAGTTGGCCGCCCTGGAGGCGCAAAAGCAAGCCGACAATCACAAGACGCGCGAGGTGCTGGCTGAGAGCCATCAGCTTGAAACGCAGATCAAGAACGACCTTGCCGCCGGTTTGATCACCAAGGGGGACGCCGCCGCGCAACTGGCCGCGCTGAACCACGCCGACACCGATTACACCGACAGCCGGATCGCGGGCGTCATGCTCTCTGACAGCGTTCTCGACAAAAATACCATCGGTACCAAGTCACTGGAAGTTCTGGAAAAGCAGGCGGAACTCCGCTCCGACATTGCGCAACTCGATGTGACGCTCAACGTGGCGAAGCAACAAATCTTCGAGGACAATCGCCAGATCGAACGCTTGCGCGAAGCCATCACCGTGGCCAAGCAGAGTCCTTACTATCTCAACGCCAACGGCACTAACAGGCTTTACTTCGCTTTCGTTCCCTACGACAATCAGGCCAGCGCAACCGTGGGAGCGCCCATCTACGACTGTTATCTGAACATGGTTCTCTGCCGCAAGGTGGGCAGCGTTCAGCAGGTCTTTGGCGGAGAACAGGTCATCAACCATCCCATCTTCAAGACCCAGGTGCGCGGCCTTACTATCCAGATGAATCTTTCCCGTCCCGAGTCGGCAAAGTCGCAGAGCGTCTTTCTCGGTCGCAAGCCGTTGTTGTTTTAGCAGTGGCCAATCTGGATCTCATGGAGCTATACATGTTTCGACGTAACTCGATGGTAGTACTTCTTCTTTTGTTTCCGTGCTGCGTGGCAGCACAGAGCATCCAGGGCGACCAGCAGGCTTATTGCGTTTATCTTGCCGAGCAGGCCAAGGCGCAGAGCGAGTTTCTGCGTACTCCCACCGCGCTGGCGGGATACACGCAGCCCAACACCGGCCTGCCCCAGCAACTGGTTGCTGGCGCTCAACTCAGTCTTTCCAATTTGAAAAAGGCTGGGATCTCGCTGGATGCGGCTCGCAAGAACTGTGAGTTCTACAAGGCCAGCAGCAACGTTCTGATGGCACTTCAATATGCCTTGCCCGCTCTTGAAAAGGACGCGCTCACGCATCGGCTCACGCTCATTGGCGAGGCTTCAACATCGCTCGAGGTACTGATCGACCAGACAAACAGGATGGTTGCGGCGCAGAATATGACCCGGCCCATGCTCACGGCCCTGATCTCCAACCGGATCAAACTCGAATCCGACCGTGCCGAGATGCAAACCCGCCTCGCCGCGCTCTATGTGCCGGTGCTCTCTGAGCTGCCGCTCAAGGAACTGGTTGAGACTAAGCAAACGAGCGATGTTGAGGAGCAGAGATCGCTGGCCCGGCTAACACGGCAAAACAACTGGGACGTTGCCCTCACCGTCGGTGGGCATCAGCAGATCAAGCCTGTGGCCAATGGATTTGAGCCCTACGGTGAAGTTAGTTTCAACTACAATCTTGCCGGCCGCGCCATCGACAAGCATCTGGACCGCTCCGTTGCGGCTTACGGGGAGTGGAAAAAGGTGCAGGAATCCGACGTGGCGCGCGGCCTGGAGGTGCTGAAAGAGCAGATTCAGCGGTCGATTGCGGTGCAAAAGGACCGGCTCAAGCTTCTCCAGCAGGAGACGCAGGAAGTCGAAGGGTCTTTGGAGTTTGTGAGTGCCCCGCAAACCGCGGCTGCTCTCGACTTCCGCAATCAACTTGTTGCCACGCAGATTCTTCTCGGAATCGAGATGGGCGACGCCACCTATCGGCGCGATCATTTGCAAGGTTTTCTTGACCGCAATTTCTGAGGCTGAGCGGTGTACCTTGCCAAACAGACGAACAGGCTGTCCATTGATCCACACAAGATGAAGGTACAGCGCTCCCGCAGCTTTGTTTCGGTGGCTACAACCCCGGAGGTCACCTGGTCACCACAGAGCGGCGATGCGGGTTAATGTGCCAGTCCGATGTTCTGCAGAAGCTCAACAAAATGGGGATCGGAGCGCAGCGGGTCCAGGCAGGGATCGACCTTGAAATAGACCAGGCCCACATCGTGTACGCGGTAGGCTTCGTCGAGCCATCTGAAGGCATTCTTTTTGTCGCCCAGACCGGCGTAGATCAGCGCAATTTCATAACGGCCCACATCGCTTGCGTGCAGTTGTTGCTCAATCTGGGCGATGATCCTGCGGGCGGCATCGGGCTGGCCGGAGCGTGCATAGGCATTGCCCAGGTGGCCAAGGGCATACGGTCCGCCTCCCGCCTTGGAGAAGGCCGCAATGGCTTGCGGATACATTTCCTTCTCGGCATAGTTGGCACCGATCAGGAAGCTCCAGTCGTCCAGATTGATCTTCAGGCCCTGCACGGTTTTGGTCAGGGCAAGCGCCTGATCGTACTGCCGGGAGTAGTAGTAAATGAAGCCTTCGGCATGGAAGGTGCTGCTGGAGATGGGATCCAGATCGACGCTCCGCTGGACCTCCAGCAACGCATCGCGGGTATTGCCGGTTCGGACCAGATAGAAGGCGTACTTTTCGTGATTGGTTGCCGAGTTAGGATTCAGCTCCAGGGCGCGGTGAAACTCGGTTGCCGCAGTGGTCCAGTCCCAATTGCCGGTCATGGCCGTGTTGGCCAACTCGGCGTGGGCTTCAGAGAGAGAATTGTCGAGTTCCAGGGCGCGGACGGCTTCGGATTTCTGCTGGGCAAAGGCCTCTTCGTAGGGCATGCGGCCGGACTCTCCCAGCATGCCGTAGCAGGTGGCCAGCGCCGAGTGGGCCTGGGCGTAACCGGAGTCAACGGCGATCGCACGGTTGAAATCGGTGATGGCATCCCTGCAGTTGTTGGCTTCGCGGAGGAGGATGCCGTGCAGATAGGCATCCTGGGCCACGGGGTTGATCGAGTTCCGATGGGCAAGCCGGGCCTGTTCCTGGGGGGTGACGCCAATGCTGATCTCGTCGGCGATGGTCTGGGCCAGTTCTCCCTGCCAGGCCAGTGCGCTGGTTACATCGCGGAGGTAGCTGTGGACCCAGATTTGTCGGTCGTGGCGGACGTCAATCAGCTGCACGCTGATGCGCACCTGGTTGCCGTTGCGCAGCACGCCACCCTCGACAACGCCCTGTACGTTCAACTCGCGGGCAATCTCGGGCAGGTTCTTGTGGGTTCCCTTGTAACTCATGGAAGAGGTGAGCGAAATGACGCGCAAGGTGGAGACCTGGCCCAGGTCGTTGATCAGCTCCTCGGTCATGCCGTCGGCAAAATACTCCTGCTGCGGGTCGCCGGAGAGGTTCTTGAGAGGCAGTACGGCGATGGCGCGGATGCCGCTCTGCGATGCGGCGACGCCATGCCACGTCTGCCAGGCGAAGTAGCCGGCGGTGGCAACCATACATAGGGAGAGCGCGGTAAGGGCGACGATGCGCAACGCGCGCGGAGAGTTCTTCCGGGAAACTGTTTTGGCTGGGGCGTCCCGCGTGGGAAGTTGGCTCTGGGATGCGGCGGTCTGAGCTGGTTCCGGCGGAGCGTCAGCAGCCTCGAAGGTGAACCGGGGAACGTAGGAGCCGCGGGGAATCTCAATGCACACCGCGTGCTTTGGTCCGGTTTCCAGATAGTACTCTGTCAGCTTCTTGCGCACCTCGGTAGCCTTGACGCGCACCACCGAGTCGTTTCCGGTATCGTAATCCACGGAGCGGCCGAAGAGTTCCACGCCAATCATCCGCTCGCGGAGCTTGTCGAGGTTCCCAGCGAGGGCGTTTTCTACAATAAATTGTAGAAAATCCTGGGTGCGCTTGCTGCCAGCAAATGCACGACTGGTCTTGATCTCATCCAGATGATGACGGACCATCTCGCTTTGTTTCGAACTGAGGATGGTGGCTCCAAAAGAGGCAAAGAGATAAATCGCCATGCGTCGACAAAACGTATGGTACTCAACTATAGCACTCTGCAAACCGGCTCTCAATATCCTGGTGGCGGTTTGGTGCGTGGAGAATAAACTATTTAAAAAGAGTACGTTAGCTGAACAAACGTGGCAGCAAACCGTTAATAGCGTTGTTGATGCCAACTTCTGCGTGCTCAGATGTGGTCGCTTTGGAAAAGGGATTGCGGCAAGCGTCCTGCGCAGAGCCGGTTCGACCGGCAGTGGAATGGAGTGTCAGCAGGTGAGCAGAGGCGGACTCAGAAAAGCGCTGGTTCCAGGTCTCCTGGGGATGGTATCCCTGGGGTGGGCATGGTGTTTGCAGGCGGAGCAGCCTGCGAACCGGCCCCTGGAGCAGACGATGCGAGAGGGCGCCGCAGCAATGGCGGCCGCCGACTTTGCCCGCGCCGCGGATGCATACCTCCAGATCACGCACCTCCATCCAGAATTTGCCGAGGGCTACTTCAATCTGGGTTTGGCGGAGCAGCAGCTTGGTCAGGCAGACAAGGCTCGGGTTGCGTATGAGAAGGCACGCCAGTTGAAGCCTGCAATGCGCGGTCCCGATCTGTTTCTCGGGATCGAGGACTATCGCGAAAACCGCTTTGCGGAGGGCGAAGCCAGTTTGAGCCGGGCGGTGCGCATGGAACCGCGCAATGCCAAGGCGTGGATGTGGCTGGGGCTCAGCTATCTGGCGGAAGACAAGCCGCAGAGCGCATTGGTGGCGCTGGAGAAGGCCTATGCCCTGGATCCCCAGGATGCCGACATTCTGTACCATCGGGGCCGCGTCTTTTTGCTGATGGCCAACCTTTCGTATATGGAGATGTTCAAGCTCAATCCTGACTCGGTGCGGGTCCATCAGGTACTGGGCGAGGCCTATGCCCAGAGCTACCGTCACGACAGCGCGATTGAGCAGTACGATCTTGCGGTCCGCATGGCGCCCCATCAGCCCGGGTTGCACGAAGAGCTGGGGGACCAGTACTGGAGTGCCGGCAAGCTGAAGGATGCGGCGGAGGCCTATCGTCATGAGCTGGCGAACGATCCGTTTGCGGTAACCGCCAAATACAAGCTGGGTAGCCTGTTGGTGCTGGATCAAAGTCCCGCGCAGGGGGTTGAACTGCTGGGGCAGGTGCTGCAGGCCGACCCCACGCTGAGCGACGCGCACTACTACCTGGGCAAGGGGTTGATGGCCATCGGCCAGCCCCAGGAGGCCATCCTTCATTTTCAACAGGCGATTTCGAGCGATCCGGCCAGTTACCGGGCCATGGATTCCTGGTACAAGCTGGCGCAGATCTATCGCGCCCAGCACGACGCGCCGGCTGCACAGCAGGCGCTACAAAAATTTCTCAGCATGAAGAATGCGTCGGATGCAAAGGGCGAGCGCCAGATGGCGCAGATCGCACGGCGGCGTTCGGAGCTTCCCGTCGAGGACCCGGAGATTGCGGGACTGCAAGCCAAGACGGAAGTGCAATAGGATTCAGTTGTGCGCGGCGGCCGCCCGTGCACAAGTTGAATAGCTCGAATCAGGAGCGGAAGACTATGCGGCAGTTGCAGCGGAGGAGAAAATGATTTCGTTGCGTAAACGTTTGCTCGGAGGCATAATCATGAACCCAGGTTCACTCAGAAACAGCAACCAAGAAAGATGCTGCCAGAGACAAGGGCATCGCCGGTGGTTGAGGGCATGGGCCGTTCTGGCCCTGCTGTTGATGGCGGTTACCACCATGGCCATGGCGCAGCTCGACACCGGATCGATCAGCGGTACCGTCCTCGATCCTAGCGGCGCCGTGGTCCATGGGGCCAGGATCGACGCCACGGAGACTGGCACCAATACCAATTACTCCACCGTCAGCTCCAACACCGGCTACTACGTGCTCCCTTCGGTGCGTACGGGTACCTATCAGCTCAAAGTGACGGCGGATGGATTCAAGACCTCCGTGATTAACGGCGTCATTGTGGCCATCGGCACCAGCTCGGCGCACGATGTCCAACTGACGGTCGGCGCGACTTCAGAAAGCATCGGCGTAACGGCCGGCACTGAGACTCTGGAATCCGAGTCGTCGGATATGGATGTCTCTGTCCAGCAGGAACAGGTGCGCGATCTGCCTTTGCCCATTAGCGGCGGTTTCCGCTCGCTCTCCCTGCTGGAGTTTCTGGCGCCGGGCGTTGTCGGCTACGGACAGGCCTCCGCCCTCAACGGGGTAAAGATCAACGGCGGTCAGGAAGGCGGCACCGATCAGCTGATCGACGGTATCACCACCAATCGCCAGCAGAATGGCTCGGCGTCGTTTGAGATCATGGCGCCCTCCATCGAGGCGGTCAACGAGTTCCACATCACGCTTTCCGGTCTGCCGGCCGAGTTGGGCCGGACCACCGGCGGCCTGGCCAACTACAACACCAAGGGCGGCACCAACGACTATCACGGCACCATGTACGACTTCTTCAAGAACGCAGTGCTCGATGGCAACAGTTGGTTCAACAACGCCTACATTGCACAGAACGGCAATACCGCGGCGGCGCAGAAGGAGTACAAGCGCCCAGCCGATAACCAGAACGATTACGGCTTCAACGTCGGTGGCCCGGTTCGGATTCCGCATCTCTATAGCGGCCGCGACAAGACCTTCTTCTTCTTCAACTGGGAGCAGTACCGTCACAATTACGGCGGCGCCATCACCAGCCTTCTGCCCACTCCGGCCGAACTCGGTTCCGACGGTCAGAGCTATGACTTTTCGGCTTTGCTCGGTTCCACGCAACTGGGAACTTCGCCTTGCGGTGAGGTCGTCTATCCGGGCGAAGTCATGGACCCGCAGTACGACAACACGGGATCGACACCCTGCCGTTATGCAGGCTTTGGGCAAACGGTTAGCGGAACTACGGGCAACTACCAGGTCAGCGGCAGCCCCACCAACAAGATTCCGATTGCTCGTGGCAGCGCGGTGGCCAAGAACATCGTCAAGTCCTATCTGATGCCGCTGGCTCTTCAGGAAACCAACACCGCCAGCACCTACAACTACACCTACAACTCCGTGGGCGTCCAAACCCAGACGGCCTACAGCTTCCGCATTGATCAGAATCTTGGCGCCAGGAACAAGATTTGGGGCTTCTTCAGTTCCCGTGAGAACACCGACTCGGGCGGCAACTCCAACATGCCTCCTCCCATTCAGACCTGCTGCGGAACCGTCAACCAACTGGGCAAAATCATCCGTGCTGGCTGGGATTGGACGATCTCGCCGAGCATGGTCAACACTCTGACCTTCGGCGGCAACCGCTCCGACAACATCAACAAGTCCAAGGCCTCGCAAATGGGCTCCAACTGGAGCCAGAAGCTGAATCTGGCGAATGGCTCCAGCAACGACTTCCCGGTCTTCGAGTTCTACGGCAACACCTTCGGCAGCCTCGGTCAGCAGGAAGACTCCACTGACATCGACAACGTTGTGGCTGTCAACGACATCTTCCACTGGCAGCGCGGACGCCACAGCTTCAAGTTCGGTGCTGAAGCGCAGTATCACCAGTTCTCGTGGATCAGCCACATCGGCGGCACCTGTTCCGGAAACGCTGGCTGCGCACAGTTCTGGGATAACCAGACCGCCTCCGACGAGAACTTCTGGGGACGGGACGGCAACTCCTTTGCAGCCTTCCTGATCGGCGAATCCGGCCAGATGAGCAACCTGTCCGATCTGCATGCGCCGCGCTGGATCACCCACTACGGCACCTTGTTTGCGCAAGACGATTGGAAGATCAAGCCGAACCTGACCATCAACGCCGGCCTGCGCTGGAGCTACGACACGCCGCGTCATGAAGTGGATGGAGATACCGCGAACCTGAATCCGACCAAGCCCAGCACCACCTGGCCGGGCGCCATCGGCGCGCTGGAATTTGCCGGCAAGGGCACGGGCCGCAACGGCAGCACGAACGAAACCTGGGGCACGGTCTACAAAAAGGACTTTGAACCGCGCGTGGGCTTTGCCTGGGAGCCTGACTTCCTGAACCTTAACCACAAACTGGTCCTGCGCGGCTCGGGCGGCATCTACTACGGCCCGCTGGTCTACGCCGATTACGGACAGGGAAGCGTACAGGGCTTCACGGTGCAGGGCAACCTGTGGACCGCCGATCCGCTGGACGGCCCTTCGCTCGATAGCGGTTTTGCAGCTCTGCCGACGACGCCGAACCTCAATCCCGACCAGCTGGACGGCAGCACCACCAGCGTAGACTACATTGCCAAGAGCAACGGACGGCCCGGCATGGTGGAGAGCTGGACACTGGAAGGCCAGTACCAGATCACACCCAACATGTATGCCTCGGTTGGTTACATGGGCATGCATGCCACCCGGCTGCACGCCATGCTCAACTTCATGAACGACATGCCCGACAAGTACATGGCCCAGGGCGACTGGCTCAACTGGTGGGCTGCTGCACCCGGTCCGAACGGCTGGAGTGGGCAGCCGCTGGCTCCCTTCCCGAACTTCAGCTGCGCCTCCGGTTGTGCGTGGCCGATCAACGAGCCTGAGTACCAGGCTTTCCGCCCCTTCCCGCAGTTCAGCTACATCAACATGGACAGCTATCTGCAGAACCTTGGCCAGTCCACGTACAACGCTCTGGCCGTCAAGGTGGAGCAGCGCTTCCACAACGGCTTCAACCTGCTCGCTTCGTACACCTTCTCCAAGACCCTTACCGATGCCGACGTGATCCAGCCCTACTGGAGCACGCTGCAAAACGGCGGCGCGGTGCAGGACCCGGAGAATCTGCGCGCGGAAAAGGCAGTCAGCAGCGAAGACATTCCGCAGAATTTCGTCATCAGCTACCTTTACGAACTGCCGATCGGAAGCGGCAAGAAGTTCTTGGGTGGTTCTCCAAAGCCGGTGCGGGCTGCCATCTCTGGCTGGGAAGTCAGCGGTGTGCAGCACTATGAGAGCGGCCAGCCGATGAGCATCAACGGCGCCACCGGCATCCCCGGAAAGAACTCCAGCGTGCGCTTCAATCGGGTTGCCGGCCAGCCGGTGAAGAACCCGAATTACAAGAACCCGATGAAGTTCGACCCCACCAGCAACACCAGCGCCTGCTCCACGGGCTACTTCAACTGCGCTGCCTTCTACGATCCGAACCTTGCCTCCAATCGCGACCCCAACGGCGCCGGCACAAGCGGCCAGGGCAATCCCTGGCGCTTTGGCAGCATGCCCCGCAACTCTTCCGATATCCGCGGTCCGGGCTTCCTGAGCGAGGACTTTGGCATCCAGAGAACCATCCACATCTTTGACAAGATCAACGTGCAGTTCCGCAGCGAGATGTTCAATAGCTTCAATCGCCACATCTTCCTGCGCCCGAACTCGAACCTGAGCAGTACGAACCTGAGCGTTGGTCAAATCGGCGGTACAGTGTATGGCCCCAGGAACGTGCAGTTCCGCCTGAGGATCACCTACTAACTCGCATCTGTCTCAGCCCCGATCTGCGTCTCTCCTGGGACACAACCGGCGCGGTGGTCCGCAATTGGCCGCCGCGCCGCAATCTTCTTCGGTTCAGCGCGCGGCAGGCGTGGAACCTGTAGTTTTCATCCGAAACACGAGGAGCAAGCGAATGTTGTTACGCCTATCTAAGCCTGCGGCTGTGCTGATGAGTTCCATCCTTCTTTTCTGTCTGGGATGCGGAGGCTCCGGTTCCAGTTCTGGCTCCAGTGGCACCCCGGTTACCACCTATGACATGGGCACGCTGACTTCGGTCAGCGACACCAACAAGTTCACCCTGACCAACAACGTCAGCGGCATGGTGTTGGGCATCTCCGGCCAGAGCCAGACCGCGGGAACCAACGTGGTGCAGGAGCTCTCCACCCCCACCACAGCCGATATGGGTTGGCACTTCATGCCCATGGGCAGCAATGAATACAACGTGGAGAACATGCTCACCCACCAGGTGCTGGGTGTTGCCAGCACCTCCACCTCGGCCGGAGCCCAGGTGCTGCAATACGCTGACAACGGCACCGTCGACCACTTGTGGGAATTCTTTGTGCTCAGCGATGGAAACTACCTGGTTCGCAACGTGAACAGCGGCCTGTACCTTGAAGTGGCCAACTCCAGCACCAGCACCTCGGCCACCATCGATCAGGGCCAGCGCGCCGCGACGGGACCGGGCTGCACCTGCCAGGAGTGGAAGCTGACTGACACCGCCAGTGTTGCCTATCCCGCGCCGATGAGCGTCAGCGGAACCGGCATCTACGTGCACGACCCCTACATGCTGCAAGATCCGAATACCCATATCTACTGGCTCTATGGCACGCACCAGACGCTGGCTTACTCCACCGACCTGAGCACCTTCACAACCACCACGCTCACCTCGGCGCAGGGCGCATGCAACACGGCGGAGGGAACCTACTGGACCAGCGTTGCCGGCCACTGCCCCATCATTGGACCCGACTTTGCCTCATGGACCGGATTGCAGACGCCGCCCTCCGACAACGGCGGCAAAAACATCGACGTCTGGGCTCCGAGTCTGCTGTATGCCAATAGCACTTACTACCAGTACTACTCCATTCCCTATCTGCCTTCCACCGGCGCTGAAGCGTTGATCGGCCTGGCAACCAGCAGCACGCCCTATGGCCCGTGGACCGACCAGGGCATCATTGCCACCTCATGGAGCAACGCTACCGCTGCGGTGCCCACCAACAACCCCTGGGGCTTCACCGCCACCACCACCTGGAACGCGATCGACCCGGCCCCGTTTGTAGACGCCAGCGGTAACTGGTGGCTGACGTATGGCTCGTGGTCCGACGGCATCCGCGTGCTGCAGTTGCAGAACCCAACCAATGCAACCTCCAAGTCCACCATCGGACAGCCGGTCTCCACCACCACCAGCACGTGGACCAAGATCGCCTATCGCGGCGGGGGTGAAGAGGGTTCGTTCATCTATCCCTGGGTGGTCAACGGTACCCAGTACTACTAATACTTTGCGCCGATCAACGTCTGCTGCAGCGGCACAGCCAGAAACTATCGCGAGATTGTTGGCCGCTCCACTGCGCCGAATGGTCACTTTGTCGACCGCGGCGGCATTGCCATGACCTCTGGTGGCGTAACCATCCTTATCTCGTCGCACTGCAACCTCTACGGTCCCGGCGGAGCCAGCGTCTTTACGGACACGGGAAGCAACGGCAACAGTTCGCTGCCCACCATCGTCTACCACTACTACGACGGCAACAACAACGGCACGCCCACGCTCGGCCTCAACCGCTTGGCTTTTACCTCTGACGGCTGGCCTTACATTCAATGACCTTGGTTGCTCGCTCAGGGCAATGCAAAGAACGCGGCCAGGGAAGGATGAATCCTTCCCTGGCCTTGCGCGGATACAAACGGAGACCTCTCATGTGCCGATTTCAAAAAATCCTGGTAGCCCTGCTGTTACTCTCTGCCCCGGCGCTTGTTGCCCAAAAGCCGCAGGCCCTCTCGCTCGGCGGCGATTATCCCATCACCCACGATCCGTCGATCGGCCGGGAAGGCAACACCTACTACGTTTTTGCCACCACCTCGAATCCCGCCGAGGGTCAGTTTCCCATCCGCTGCTCGCACGATCTGCTGACGTGGAAGATGTGCGGTCACGTCTTTGAGCACATTCCCGAGTGGATTCAGAAAGTGAGTCCGACCACCAAAGAGTTATGGGCTCCGGATATCTCCTTTTTCAACGGGAAATATCACCTGTACTACGCTTACTCGGCCTTTGGCGTGAATACCTCGGGGATCGCGCTGGCCACCAACGAAACCCTCGACAGCACCAGTCCCAAGTACAAGTGGAAGGACGAAGGCCTGGTCCTGGCATCGGTCAAGACGGATGACTTCAATGCCATCGATCCGAACCTTGTGCTGGACGAAAAAGGCCAACCGTGGCTGAGCTTTGGCAGCTTTTGGGGTGGCATCAAGATGCGTCGCATTGATGCCCAGACCGGCAAGCCCTCGGCCGCCGATCCGCAATTGTATTCGCTGGCCGCGCGCGCCCTGCCAGCCGGTGCGGAACCGGCCAAGCCGGGCCTGCCGCCAAATTGGGAGGCGATTGAGGCGCCCTTCGTCGTGCGTCATGGCGGTTACTACTACCTGTTTGTGTCGTTCGACCTTTGCTGCCGCGGTACAAAGAGCAGCTACCGCACCATGGTTGGGCGCTCGCTGCAGGTGACCGGACCTTACGTGGACGCATCCGGCAAGCTGATGCGTGAAGGTGGGGGCACGCAACTGCTCGCGGGCAATTCGCGCTGGATCGGCCCGGGTGGCGAGTCGGTTCTGCAGCGTCCGGAAGGCGACATCATCGTCTTTCACGCCTACGATGCCGTCACCGGTAAACCGGCACTGCGGATCTCCACTCTTGGCTGGGACGATGGCTGGCCCCACGCCGCGCTGGGAACCGACGGCGAATCAAAATAACGCCGCGAGCGCGTAGAAATCCGCGGCTCCGTTGGCAGCAAAGCTGCTCACGGAGCCGCGGCATAAGGGGGCAGGGAATCCAGGTCTACAACCTTCCTAGAGCATTTTACGAAATGGTGTAGACCCAAGTTTCACAGGTATCCCACCCATTTCCGCATAAAACGCGGAAATGGATGGGGCACGGAGGTCTATAGCAAAACGGAAAATGCTCTAAGAAGAAACAAAAATGCAAGTTCAACAAAACAATGCAGCGAAGAAGAGGTCCGGGCCTGAAGGCCCATTGATTCAAGCTCTCCATTCCGGGGCCTGAAGGCCCCTGCTCCTTCCGCCCGTTTCATCCTTCCGTGGGTCGGCAAAAGCCGGTGGACGACTGAAAGGCTCTAATTTGCTTCTCCGTAGATGCGATAAGCCACTACCGTCGTAGTGATGGGTGTATCGCTGGCCTGCACGGTCTTCAGCAGAACCTCAAAATAGGGAAGCGAGCCGGGATGGGCCTTGTTGAGGAACGCTGACAGGTGATCCTCGGAGAGCAGAAAGTTGCCTCCAGCCTCGGTGGCCTCGGAGCTGGTGCCGTCGATCAGCAACATCTTGCCAGTGTTGTTGGGATTGGGGAGATAGGCCACCACGCAGTAGCCCAGCGGATCGGTATCAGCGCGGTAGACCGGCAGCTCGCCCGGCGCCGGAGCGCGATTCTGGATCGGGCTCTGGAAGTTCGGCGCGGTAAGGTGCACAAAGTTGAGCCGCCCGCTGATGGTTTGCTGCCAAGGGTTCGACACCGGGCCGCCGATCAGGATCACGTTGTCGCGCGCAAACAGGGGCGGCGAAAACTCGCGGGCGCTGTAGAGATGGAAGTTGCTTCCCACCGGGTCCAGGGCCATCAACTGGTGACCGATCCGCACTTCGGCCAGACTGCTCATATTCTTGATGGCGACAACGTTGATGGCCTCGCGCATATCCGGGGTCAAGGATTCGCCCTGGATCTTGATGAGGAAGCTACGGTTCAAATACTCATCAAAGGTGAAGGTCTGCTTGGCCATGTTTTGGACCAGCAGGAAGGCCTGGTCGGAGATGACAATGTCCGTAACGCGGCTGGATTGGGCAAAATGGCTCCAGAGCGCGGCCAGATGGGGTTGGCTCTTCCAGGGGCGGAGGTCCTGCTCCAGCTGCCGATTCTGCTGCCACAGATGAACCGTGAGGCCAACCAGCAGCAAAAGCATCCCGGCAACAACCCACCGTTCCCAGGCCATCTGCCTGCGGAAGGTTCCCTGCACGGCCGCTAGCAAGGGAGGGCTGGCTACCAGCGGCGTCTCCGCGGGCGTCTTTACCAGGGGAAGGAAGCTGAAGACCGGGACGTAGCTTCCGCGGGGGATCTCCAGGCGCAGGGTCTCGTCCACGCCCTCTGACTCGAAGTAGGCCTCAATGCGTTTGCGCAGTTCGGTGGCGTTGGCGCGGACAATATTGTCGGCACTGGTGTCGTAGCCGGGGGTACGGCCAAAGACATTGACGCCGATCTCCTGCTCGTGGATCTGCTCGCAGCGGTCTTCCAGGGCGCGTCGGCCCACGTATTCCAGAAACTCGCGCAGCCGGGGTGCGCGGCGCAGAGGAATGCTCGCACCGATCCGCTCCAGCAGGGCGCGGCAGAGTTCCGGGGCAGGCGAGCTGGCGTCGTGCCAGGCTATGGGGGGCGTCGGGAGGGGCATGGAGGACCGCAATCCATGATAAGGTTCCCATCGCGATTTGCCAATGGGGATATGGAGACTTTGCGTCAGTGGGCTTTCCGGCTCTTAACCTGTGGGCAACAGCGCCGCTCGGTCGTTAAGAGTTGGCCTTCCTCAGAGGTTCGAACCGCAGCGCTCAGGTTGGCGTCAGGCAGGCTCGCAGGCGTCCTCCTCATCGGAGTCGATTGCCGGGTTTGTCGTCTATCATATTGATAATAAATGACATTTGATTATGCTGCTGGAATCCGCTGCCGGTTCCATCGACTGCCTGCTTCGCGCCAGCGAGGGTCCAGCTGCGGACGGAGGATTGGCCTCTGGTCCCATCCCAGCGCGGAAACGCTGTTGGGTACGCAATCGGGCACCGTGAATTAACTTGCCGGTCCTATAAGCCACAAAGGATTCTGCGTCTGGTTCTGGAAGAAGTCGTTTTCTCGACCGATTCCAGACAGCAACCGCTAGGGCGGGTCGCCCTGGCGCTCGCCAGTACCCCGCAGCTGGTGCCTGGCACAAGTGAGAAAAGACAACCAACACCTCCGGCAATCGGGCAAAACTAGAGCATTTACGAAATGGCGTAGACCTAAGTTTCATAGGCATCCCACCCATTTCCGCATAAAACGCGGAAATGGATGGGGCACGGAGGTCTCAAGCAAAAGGGAAAATGCTCTAGATCCATGCGCCGGAAAACCTATTGGAGGAACACAGGATGCAAAGGTCAAAAGTTCAACAACGAAGCCTGCCGCTGGTTCGACGCGGTGCATGGTTCGTAGGGTTTCTGCTGGCAAGTTTGATTTTCCTATTGGGCCACCCGGCCCCGGCACAAACCTCGCAGGGATTCACCGGCACCGTGACCGACTCCACCGGCGCTGTGATTCCCAACGCGAACATTACGGTCCACAATGAGTCCAGCGGCGTGGACAAGAGCGCCGCCTCAACGTCCACCGGCAACTACTCCATTCCGTTCCTCAGCCCAGGCGTTTACGACGTCAGCGCCGAGGCGCCCAACTTCAAAGCGGTGAAAAAGACCAGCATCACCCTGTTCACGGCCCAGACCGTGCAGGTGAACTTCCAGCTAACCCCCGGCAGCGTGAGTCAGGAAATCACCGTGAACGCGGCGGCCGACGTGCTGGATTATTCCAAGGCTGATCGCGGCGACGTGATGGAGCTGGACCGCATTCAACAGCTGCCCATTCTGGCCGGCGATGCTTTCAACATTGCCAACCTCAGCGCCGGCGTGGTGAACACCCTGGCCGCAGGCAGCTACAACCCCTATAACCAGACCGCGCAAAGTCTTGGCATTCACGGCGGCGGCATTGAACTGAACATTGACGGCACCACCGACTTGAGTATGACCGGAGCGCAGAACTACGCCTACGATCCGCCCACCGACGCGGTGCAGGAGTTCAAGATCACCACCAACGCCTACGACGCGGCCGCCGGCCGCTCCCCGGGCGGCGCCATCGATCTGACCCTCAAATCGGGCGGCGAAAAACTGCACGGCGATATGTATGAGACCATGCGCCGCGGCTTTCTGGACGCCAATAGCTCCACCAACGATGCCAACAGGGTGAAGAACGGCTTGCTGCCGCAGTACAACGTGCCGCAGCACACCCAGGACTACTACGGATTCGAGTTGGACGGTCCGGTGATTCTTCCCAAGCTCTGGAACCGCGAGAAGAAGACCTTCTTCATGCTGGCGTATGAGGAGATCAAGAACCTGAGCGGCTCGGCGTCGAATGGCTCCGTGCCCACCCAGGCCATGATCGGCAATGGCACGCAGAATCCGGGCCAAGGTGACTTCAGCGCCCTGCTCACCGCCAACGGCGCAACCTACAACCAGCCCGTGTACGATCCGCTTTCAGAGGCCACTTGCACGGCCAACAACACCGACAACGGAACCTACGGCGGCAAGAATCCGCACTCTTGCCGCTACCAGTTTGGCTATGGGCCTGGCATCGCGCCCGGACCGCAGGGCAATCCGGTCTTGACCGGCACGGCCAACGTGATTCCGGCCAACCGCATGGATCCCACCGCGCTCAAGGTCCTCTCCTGGTACGCCTATCCCAACCAGGCGCCCAGCGCAACTACCGCCAATGACTTCAACAACAACTATGGCCAGAACAACCCGACCACGGCTCTGGAGCGCAACTATCTGCTCAAGGTGGATCAGAAGATTGGCGACAACGACAACGCCTATTTTGCGCTGCGCCTGTGGACGGAGTTCGGCACCTCGATCAACGGCAGTCCCCGCAATAACGTGAACCCAGCGCACCCAGGGCTGAACTATGCCGGTTACGGCGCGCACTTCAACAGTCACTATAAGGACCCGAGCGCGGTCATCGGCTGGACGCACACCTTCAGCCCCAGTCTGGTGAACTCGTTCAAAGCCTCGGCCATGATTACCGACCAGACGGATACCACGGGTCCTGCTTCTGGCTACGATCCGTCGAACCTGGGCTTCTCCGCCAGCCTGGGCGCGGCCAATCCATCCTACTTCCAGCGCTTCCCGTCGATCACGCCGGGCAACTACAACGTGCTGGGTTCCATCTCCGGGCTGGATCGCGGCGATAACGAGCTGGCGATTCTGGATGTGGTGAACTGGACGCACCGCAATCACGTGGTGCACTTTGGCGTGGATCTGCGCCCCGGCCAGTACGCGCAGCGGCTCAGCAACGGCGCCGGTAACTCCGTGAACCTGTCAGTAGGCAAGGGCTGGACGCAGCAGTGGGACACGGTGGTCACGGGCGGCGCAACCGGCCTGTCCACCACCGCCGGATATAGCGGCAACTCGATTGCGTCCATGCTGCTCAGCACCTGGGACTCCGGCAACGCCACCTATCAGCCGCAGAACTTCTACTCCTTCCACTATTACTCCGGGTTCTTCCAGGACGACTGGAAGATGCGTCCCAACCTGACCGTGAACCTGGGCATTCGCTGGGAGCAGATGGGCGGCTATACAGATCGCCATGACCGCCAAGTCTCTGCCTTCGACACAACGGATGTGAATCCGATCAGCTCCCTGGTTGCGCCCTCGGCTCTGCCTCTGAGTTCTTCTCTGCTGGGCGGCATCACCTACGCGGGCGTCAACGGCAATTCGCGCTCGCCCTTCAAGCCGGTCTACTACGACTTTGGACCGCGCGCCGGTTTTGCCTACACCATGGACGCCAAGACGGTTGTGCGCGGCGGCGTGGGACTCTACTACGTGGACGACGGCAACGGCGGCTCCGGTTCGGCCTTTACTCCGCCCCAGACCGGCTACGCTTCCACCACCACCTACACCGGCACCAACGATGGCGGCGCCACGCCGCTGCAGAATCTCTCCAACCCGTTCCCCACCATCCAGACGCCCACCGGCAACTGTGGCGGGAATAAGTCACTGTGCCTTGAAACCAACGCCGGCCAGTCGCTCACGTTCGTCAACCCCAACTATCGCCCTTCGCAGTTCCTGCAAGGGTCGATCGGCGCGGAGCGTCAGTTCAGCGCCTTCGATACTCTGGAGGTCTCCTTCACCGCGTCGCGCGGCTATAACATGACCTACTCCGACGACATCAACCACCTTGGTGCATCGGCGCAGGCAGCCTGCGATCCGGAACGTGGCGGACCAGAGTCCAATTGCACCTCCGGCGCCAGCACCGGCACCGTGGGTTACATCACCAACCCGTTCAAAGGCCTGGCTCCGTTTGCCGCAGCGGGCAGCTACTACACGGCCTCCACCATTCAGCGCATCAACTTCTCTCGCCCGTTCCCGGTCTTTACCAGCGTGACGGAGAGCAACCTGAACGGCGGCAAGTATTGGTACAACGGTTTGGAAGCCGTGTTCACCCATCGCACCTCGCATGGGCTCACCCTGCACGCGACCTACACTTACTCCAAAGCCATGTCGGCAGCTGGATTTGCCGACACCATCAATCGCGTTCCCTCCCGTACCATCGCTTCCACCGATAATCCGCACCGCATCACGATCTCCGGCATCTATGCACTGCCCATCGCGCGCGGCCGCGGCTTCTTCCCTGGGATCAATCGCTATCTCGACCTGGCGGTTGGCGGATGGCAGGTGGCTTCCATCTTCACGTATCAGTCGGGCTTCCCGTTCAACATCAGCGGGTACGAGATCAACAAGAGCGCCAACGGCGGCTACATTCTGCCCCGCAAGCGCTACTGGCCTGGTCAGACGAACGCCAACTGGAGCGGTACCTATGCTCCCACCAACTCTTACGTTCAGGCCTTCAAACCCTGCGTAGGCTATCGTGATCCCACCTCCGGCGCCATCACGCAGGAACCCTACTCCATCGCTGCTGGCTGCCAGCAGCCCAACTTTGTCCAGCTGCTCAGCGGCTACAGCGTGACGCCAAACATTGTTTATTCCGGCGTTCGTCTGCAGCGCATTGTGAACGACGATGCCAACGTGAGCAAGACCTTCGAGGTCTACAAGCGCATCAAGTTCCAGCTGCGCATGGATGCGTTCAACGTACTCAACCATGTGATCCAGAACTCCAGCGGTTACGACACCACCGTGGGCGACTCCAATTTTGGAACCTACCAGATGGGCACCGCTGGTGGCGGAAATTACAACAACCGGCAGATTCAGCTCAACGGCAGACTTAGCTGGTAGGCATCTGAAGCCCAACACCGCGGCCGGATTCCTCAGGGGTCCGGCCGCATTCTTCCTCAACCGGAAAAGCTCCATCAACACCCAGATGGAAGAAGACCACCTGCGATACACTTCACCCTTGATACGGTTGTTGTGTACCTCGATTTTCCAGAACCAAAGCTGATCCATTGACCCGCGCCTTGTGCTGCAGGTCGGATTGTTGCCAGGAGAAGACAGCACATGAAGATGACGCGACGCACGATCGCGAAGAGTTTGTTGGCAGGAACGGCGGTCGGTTTGCCGTCTCTATTGGCAAGCCAGGAGGCGCGGCATGTGGCCGCCCATGCAACCAAAACCCCAGCCCCGCAGAGCATCCAATGGACACGCGTGATGCCGGGCGTGTGGCGCGCGCGGTTAGGAACGCCAGAGCGCTTTTCGCCAGTGGCGGCGCGGATGATTGCTTCCCAGGAGCAGGCCCTTGCCAGCTTGCCGCGCGTGGAGCAGCCGCCCATGGACAACCTCGTCGGCAAAGTGACGAAGCGTGGATGCCTCGTCGAGCTGCCCTTGCATCCGGACGAGCAGGTTTATGGCCTGGGCCTGCAGATGCTCTCGTTCGCGCAGCGCGGCAAGAAGAAGACGCTGCGCGTCAACGCCGACCCCAAATTCGACAGCGGTGACTCGCACGCGCCGGTTCCGTTCTACGTGACCACCCAAGGCGTGGGCGTGCTGGTGGATACCGCGCGCTATGCCACGTTCTACATGGGCGATGCCCGGCCCAAGCCCGAACATGCCGTGGCCAAGGCCGGCAACGAGCCACCCGATCCTAACTACACGCATAACTTGAAGGCGCACGACCAGGGAACCGTGACCGTTGAAGTGCCTCACGCCGCGGGTGTGGATGTGTACCTTTTCGCGGGCCCTGAGATGATGGATGCGGTCAGGCGTTACAACCTGTTTTCCGGCGGCGGACCCCTGATTCCGGAGTGGGGACTGGGCTTCTGGTATCGCGTGGATGGGCGCTCCACGGAGCAAAGTGCGCTGACACTGGCCAAGGAGTTTCGCGAGCGGAAGATCCCTTGCGACGTGCTTGGCCTGGAGCCCGGGTGGCAGTCCCATTCTTACTCCTGCACCTTTGAGTGGAACGAGGAGCGCTTCCCGAACCCGGACCGCTTTCTGGGCGCGGCCAAGCAACTCGATTACAAAGTCAACCTCTGGGAACACGCTTATACGCATCCTGCCTCGCGCATCTTTACCGCGCTGGGACCGCACTCGGGCAACTACGGCGTGTGGGGCGGCCTGGTGCCCGACTTTGCAGGCGCAGCGGCAGGCGAGATCTTTGGCGCTCATCACGGCCAGCGGTTCATCGACGCCGGCGTGAGCGGCTTCAAGTTAGATGAGTGCGATAACTCCGACTTTACCGGCGGATGGAGCTTCCCCGAGGCCAGCGAGTTCCCTTCGGGCGTGGATGGCGAGCAGATGCACAGCAGCTTCGGCATTGGCTACCAGATGGCGATCTGGAACCAGTTTCGCAAGCGGCGCATCGACACCTACGGCTTGGTGCGGTCCAGCGGCCCGCTGGCAACGCCCTTTCCGTTTGTGCTCTACAGCGACCTCTATAACCATCGCGACTTTATCCGCGCGCTGGTGAACTCCGGATTCAGCGGCCTGCTGTGGTGCCCTGAGGTGCGCGACGCGGTCAGCGAAGAAGACCTGATTCGCAGGCTGCAGAGCGTGGTCTTTTCGCCGCTGGCCATGGTGAATGGTTGGTACATCAAGAACCCGCCCTGGAAGCAGCTCATCCGCAAGCTGAATAACGATGGCGTAATGATGGAGAACTGGCAGGCGCTGGAGGCGCGCTGCCGTGAGGTTATAGGTTGGCGCATGCAGTTGACGCCCTATCTGCGCTCCGCCTTCGCACGCTATCGCCAGGACGGCACACCGCCCTTCCGCGCGCTGGTGATGGATGCGCCGAAAGAGCTGGACCTGCATGTTGTCGACGATCAATACATGATCGGCGATCGCATGATGGTGGCTCCGCTGTTTGCCGACGAGCCTTCGCGCAAGGTGGTTCTGCCCACCGGAAGTTGGCACGATTTCTGGACGGGAGAGAAACTCCAAGGCGGGACAACGTTCGTCGTACAGGCTACGGCGGAGAAGATTCCCGTCTACGTGAAGAGCGGAAGCCTGATTCCATGGGCAGAAGTGGGATTGCACTCCGCCGCGCCTGAAGCTCGCCAGTTGACGGTGCGCATCTACGGCGACGGGGCGCGGGCATGGCAATTGAACGACGGCCAGGATGCCCTCAAGCTCAGTTGGAGCGCGGGCACGGGACACGTCGGGGGCTCATCCAGCTACACCGTTCGCGCCTGGAAGCAGATTGGCTGACGGCTTGCCTTCAGTGGCCGGGAGTTACATCCCGGCCACACGGCAGAGTTATACATCAACACTGTTTCCGCTAGCTATTGTTGCGTCAGCTCCGCGTCCACCAGGGCCGTAGGGTCAAGAAGAAACCGCACCCACTCACGCGTACCAATGTGAACCCGTTCCCCCGCAATGCGCCTTTCTCCAATGCGCAGTGTCTTTGCCTCGCCCTCGACGGGAAGCACAATCTCCGCGCTCCGGGAAAGCGAGATCGAAAGATGCGTTCCCTGGCGCTCGACAAAGGCCGATCCCGCGCCTCCAATCATCTTCAGATGAAGCCGCGGCGTTGAAGCCCAGTTACCATCACCCAACAACATGCGAGTAAGTCCCGGGCCTGAGTCCCACACGCAATAAGTAGCCTGGCACGCGGCGTCCCGCGTGCGGATCACGTCTTCCCTCTTTACTGCGCTGAGGATCGTCTGTTGCCGAGATTTATCCTCTTTCACCTGCACAGCTACCGCACCCGCCGGAGCGCTGCTCATGGAAATCTGTTGAACAGACTGAATGGAGGAATCCTGGTCTGTGCGCGCCGGTTCAAAGACAGAGACAAAAGGGTGTGTCCAGGCTTCTCCGCTCTGCCGCAGGACGATGGTATGCAGCGGCAATGCGCCAATCTCCTTGGGAACCAGATCGCCTAGTGAGCGGGCGGCTGGTGCGAGCACGCTGAACATCTGTCGGTTCGCGGCTCCTGCCATCCAGGCATGCAACTGGACCTGAGGCTGCTGCGGTAAATCGAGTTTGTAGATAGCGTGATAGATGGCAGCCGGGGCCAGCGTGTGCTTGTCCCACAAATAGTCGTAGGCACCGAGCGTTTCTTCCGCGAAGGTCAGTTTGTCGGTCGGTGCCTGTGCCAGTGCGCTACTGTCGCCCGCAGTGATTTCGAGCGATTGGCCCAGAGCGTGGAAGAAGTAATCGTGCTCGCGGTCCTTCCCGTCACGACGATGGGAACGGAAGATGTCAATCGAGTATGCGTGCTCGGGCGATGTGCGTATTGTCGCCGTGACGCGCCGCTGATCGGAATTGGTCTCAGGTTCCAGAAACGAGACGTCCGCATACGTCATCGGAAGTGCAAATCCCTGCTTGTCGCCGGGCGTGGGAAACGATGCGTTCACCGTGAATCCATGATGGCTCAACATGGTCGGATAAGACGAGACGCCATCCACAACCACCGTGTTATGCGCGGGAAACTGCGCATAGTACTCGTTGTGGTCCGCTTCGAAGTAGTTCGTGCCAATACCGCTGTCGGGCGCAAGCGGCAAGCCCATTCCGTAAAGTTCAATGGTGATGCCGTTGGCGTGCTGATGGTTTCCCAGCGAGCCTGCTTCTGAAATTGTCAGGCCATTTTGAGGATCAAGGCCATTGCGCTGGACGAAATAACTCACGGAGGGTGCACTGAACGTGGCCGTCAGCACCTGTTCCGGCTTGAGGGGCGGAATCGATGGATCCAGTTCCACGTGCTCACGGTCGAAGAGCGACTCAAGTCCGAAACCGCGCGAACGAGGCTCCGCTTCGGATGGACGACGTTGTCTGCCCTCGCTGTTGAGTTGATCGAAGAACTTGGCCAGGCCGGTAAAGTAGACCTCGTCTTCGTGCCGGTGATGCAGGCGAGCATTCTCCACCATCGACCGAGCCGGGATGGCGGAGATGGGCCCGTAGTGCGAGTCGCCCCACGATACAGTCGTGCCGTTCTGAAAGGCGTACTGCGCCATGGCTGTTACGGCCTTGCGAACAACGGGAATATCCTGCAACAGGTCGGTGCCCGCGGAACGGTCCATGCGATTGATGAGCGAGATAAAGTCGGCCACAACCGTCATCGAGTATCCCGGCGCCTCAAACCAGATACCCGTCTCGCTGTCGAATCCTCGCGCCGCAAGTTTGCGCAACGACCACTGCCGAATGGAATCCTCGTTGAGAATCAGATTCAGATAATAATGCGATCCATGACCATCCGCGTAGGCCGAATCATCCTCCAGCACAAAGGCCACGGAAGCAATAATGTTGGCCTCAAACAGGTCCCAATTGTTGAACGGAACGCCGTTGTGGATGGTAAGGTTGATCCATTTGCGAAAGGCGTCGGCATAGATGGGCAGTGCGCCGGGATGATGGCGCTCGATATAGTCGTGCAGAAAGTCATAAGTGGAAGCCAGGGACGGAAGCACGCTGCCCTCCTGAATAACTTCAAAGGTGGACATGCCGTAGATGGTTTGACTGTGGCCGTGATTCAGATCGATGGGTTCGTTGCGATAGTACATGCCGCGCATGTAGGTATCGAAGATGGTGAAGGCGAAGCGTGCGTACTCCTCGTCGCCCGTAATCCAGGCCAGTTCGGCGGCGTTCTGGGCCATGCGCAGAATCGAAGTGTTGATGCCGTCGATGACGCGGCCGCTCTTTGAAGGACTCGCCCATTCAAGCGGCTCGCCCGGCGCCGATGTATTGATCAACCAGACGCCGCGGGTGTCGTCCTCATACGGCGGAATGTCCTCCAGTTTGGGCGCGCGGTAAACGCTCACTGGATTGCGGCTGCCAGGATATCTGACCGTTGCCGCCGGCGCACGCCCGGAGGCATGATCGAAGACATCGCCGCGGTTGTAAACATCCGTGGCATGCGAGGTCCAATACATCTGCAGGCGCGAGGCAACCCACATCGGATCCTGCCGCACATGATCCAGATAAGGTGATAACTCAACACGAGTTTTTTCTACTGTCTTCCGTGCTTCGGCATCCTCCGCCACGAGGGCACTGATCTCGGCCTGGGAGTTGCCCTGGCGCGCCGCGACGCGCGGATGGACGTTGGTGAGATGGGTCGGAATTGCGATGGGCTGTGAACTCGCACAGCGCAACTCAGCGGGGAGGTCAACAAAGGCGATCAAAAGAAGCAGGCAATGAATGCGCACAGGAAGTCCTTCTTGGTTCTGGTTTCGATCAAGGGGCGGCGGTTCCTACGAAGACTGCGCCGGAGTTGATGTTCAGGGTCTACGGTTGAGGTGATGGCAAACGCATTTACGTGGTTCGCCCATTGTCAGCGGGAGTGCAGCGGTGATCCCGCAGTTTCCAAAACTCATCGCGCCTGCGCGTTGGTTCCATTCGTCCTGGCACTGGCTTGGTTGGTTCAACGCAAAGCGGCCAGTTCGCTCCTGGCTCGCGCCATTGAGGGAATGCCGGGGTCGGCGTTCTTCATCCAATCCAGAAACGCCTTGTACTCGGCGTGCGCGGGCTGCATCTTGCCCTCTTTCGCCAGTACCCGAGCCAGTTCCAGATGTGCAAGGAAGTAGGCGGTGTCCAGCGGATCAAGCCCAGGGTTGGCAAGGATGAGCCGGTAGTCGGCCTCCGCGGCCTCCAGTTGTCCAGCCTGGGTCTCGGCTTGGGCTCGCAGCAGCACGGAAAAATCCAACCATTGGTGGGGACGCGCAGGCTCCAGGTCTTGAATAGCTTCCTCGGGGCGATGGACGGCGAGCGCGGCATCAGCGCGGAGGATGAGTGTCTGGCTCTCGTCGTGTTCGGTTGCGTGGTTGGGCCGCGCAGCCGGACTGGCCAGGTACGCCTGTGCCGCGCCTGGTGCGCCGGCATCGGCCCGTGCTATGGTCAACATTTCAGGCTCGGCATTCTTGCCCAGCAGCTTCAGCAGGTGCAACGCATCGGGCTGTTTCCCCAATGCCGCAACGGCTCTGGCTTCATCGAGCAACAGCGCATTCGCCATCTCCCCATCGCTGTCGTGCTCGGCGACATCGCGGCCGAGCGTAAAGTCGCTGGCTGCCTCCCGCAGTTTTCCCGCCGATGCCGCCGCACAGCCCATGCTGTCCAGGGCGCGCGCCTCCCTGGGGTGCGCGACACTCCACTGCTGGTATCGCCGGATCCCCGCCTGATCCTGTTCCAGCCACGCAATCCGGAAAAGAAAGTCTTGCAGCCAAAATACGTTGGGATTGTTCTTTGACGCTTTGATGGCCACCTGTTTTGCATCGGCGATGCGGCCCAGCTTGCGGTAAACCACCGCCAGCCGCCATGCGATGGTTCCAGACGGGTTCAACTGATAGGCCCGCTCGCAGGCACTCTGGGCCGCGCTGTTGTCCCCGACTTTGGTATAGGAGTTGCACAGATTGCTCCACAGCGTCGCGTTTTGCGGATAGATGCTTACGGCCGCCTCACTGGCGGCGATGGACTGGTTGAGGTCCTTGACGACGTTGGTCCAGTAGGAGATCTCGATATTGGCCCGCTCCAGAGCCGTGGCGCGTTCCCGCAGGTCGAAAGCCCGCTTGTAATACTCGGCCTCCTTCTGGCTATTGGAGCGCATCCCATACGCTACGCCCAGCGCCCGCCATGCGGTGGCAAAGTTGGCATCGATGGCGACGGCCTTCTGGTAGAGATCGATCGCCGCCTGGGTATTGCCCTGGTTCAGCAGTAGCGTGCCCTCGGAGTAGTCTTCCAGCGCCGGCAGCGAAGAGGTGGTCGCATTCTTGATCGGCGCCCGGTACTCGACCACCTGCCGCCGCGACTCGCCCAGATCCCGCAACAGGGCCTGCGTCAACTTGTCCATCGCGTCCAGCACGCTGTTTTCGTCGTCCAGGTGCATTTTTTCCGCCGTCACGGCCGCGCCCGTGGCGCAGTTGGCCGCCTCCAGCCCGATCAGGTACCGGGTCCCCACGCGCGCAATGGCTCCGCTCACGATCACCTGATAGTTATTGCGCTGGCAAACCTCGCGAGCCACATCGGCGGTAAGCTGCGTGCTCGCGGGTTTCTGCATCGTCGCCAGTGCGGTCGCAATCTGGCCGCGGCTCATCAGGTCGATAAAGGGAGATTGCTCCAGCGAGATGCGCAGCGCCGACTGCAGCGAGCTGTCAAAGACCGCTTCCCCGGTCTGGTTCTGAAACTGGGCCAGCACCACCTCGCGCAGGACCGGTCTGGGGCGATGCATCCAAACGTAGGCTCCTGCCGCCGCGACAGCCATCCCCAGAGCCGCAACCACTGTCGCGATCTTCCAGCGGCTTGCGCGCGCGGCCACCGGCAAAGCCTCCGTCTCCTCGACAACAATGTGCGTCCGCTCGCGCGTCTGCACCACGGTCACCCTCTCCGCGGCGGCTTCCGGATGTACAACCGCGACCTCGGCCACAAACTGGTAACCACGTCCCGGAATAGTGGCAATGTAATCGCCCTGGGGAGAGAGGGCTTTGCGCAGCAGGGAGATCTGGCGGGCCAGGTTGCTCTCTTCCACGATTGCGCCGTGCCAGACCTGCTCTAGCAGCTCATCTTTTTCGATAGGACGCCCGGGGTTCGCCACCAGATAACAGAGCACGTCCAAGGCCTTCGGCGGCAGCGCCACCGGTTGGCCATGGCAGCTCAAGGACCTTCGAGCTGGATGGATCTCGAACCCCTCGACGCGGTAGAAGCCGTCAAAATTGCGCGCCATGATCACTTCTTCCGAAAGAATCAAAAAAATTAAACTAAGTCAAGACACTTTCCAGCCCCTTGCGCACTCCTAGCCACGAGGTCCAGGTCGCCCAAGACAAAGGAAGCGGACCAAAATGCTGTTCCATCAGGATGAACCCGGAGATGGGAACGAGGCAAGCGCAAACACCCGATCAAGAGAGACGGCGAAGCGGCGGATCGAGATCACCGTCGAACGCGAGATGATTTCGATCACGCGCTCGGTCGAGCAGCCACGCTCGAACGTGTCAGCGGCCAACCATGAGGCCTCCGCGCTCGCAGAGCAACTGGCTGCCTGGCTTGCGCCCATTGCCATGGAGCGGACGGAAACCCCGTTGGTGCAGTCGGCCGAAAGCGCTGCACCGGCGCAGGGGCAAGAAAGCGAGGAATAGAGCGATGAAGATGAATCGTTGGGGTCTGTTCGTGGCACTGGTGGCGCTATCGCAGGCGCCCGCTGCGGTGGCGCAGTTAGCGGTTCCCGCAGCCAAGTCTCCTGTTACACCCACCGCCATGCTTCGGGCGGCATCGGCCCAAACCGGGGAGCGCATGACCGCGGCAAAAGATCCAGCAGGCGAGGGCATCCAGGTTCACGGCCACTGGATTCTTCAAGTGAAGAACGCCGACGGCACCTTGGGCGAGCGCCGCGAGTTTGAAAACTCGCTGGTCACCGACGATCAGGCTGTCTCCGGAAACCAGCTTCTGTATCTCTTGCTCTCCGGCAACGGCGCGGCTGGCGATCCGGTGGTTATCTTCGGCGTCAACACCATTCCAAGCGGAGGAGCCAGTCAGGAGTGTTCCGGGCCTCAATTCGCCGTGCCTACGATTCATTGCTATGGAATCACCACGTCAAAAAGTCCCGTGCTGGGCACCACCGGGCTCAGTTACTCCCCACTCTGCTTCTCCGGGATTCAAACCGGACTGAGCGTCACCACGAATGTGACATCGACGGTAAACATCGTTCTCGCCGGTAACTTCACGGTTCCTTCTGGAGTGACTTCGTTCACCTTTGTGCAAACGGCATGGCCGGTCTGCACCGGCGCAAGCATCCCGCAGGCGGCATGGCTTTCCCAGTCCAACGGCGCCGAGGGAGAGCGATTCAGCGGCGATCCGAGCGCCAATCGCGGTGGAACCATCGCGCCCAGCGCATGTAATAACACCGTGAACTTCACGTCCAACCAACTCATCGTCGGTCCAATGACGTCCACCAACATTCCTAGCGGTCCGCTGGTCGTAACTCCAGGCCAGACCATCCAGGTTACGGTGACGATCAGTTTCTCCTAGCTGCGCTCGCGATTTACAGCAAGGCAGGCAAGATCGAGAGACGTACGGGCGATCTCATCGCCGGCGATGGCGCTTCCGAGTTCCGCTTCCGCAAGCCGCTGATCTACCAGCGCGACGGCGATCGCAAGCTTGCGATAAGCGGTGGTTACCAGTTGGCCACGCATAACACGATTGCTTTCTCGCTCGGGACTTATGACCATTCCAAGCCCCTCGTCATCGATCCCACCATCGTCTATTTCACGGTTATCGGTGGCACAACCGCCAGCACCACTTTTCACGGCATGGCCGTGGACAACAAAGGCATGGTCTATGTCCAGGGCATCACCACCGCCACCACTTATCCCACTACGAGCGGCGCGTACCAAGCTTTTTGCAACGCCTACAGCGCCACACAGTGCAGTAACTTCTTCGTGGCCAAGTTCGATCCCACGCAATCAGGCAGCGCCTCGTTCGTCTATTTCACTTATGTTGGCGGCAGCGATCCCGGCGTGGGCATCTATAACTATAGCAGCTCCTATCCGATGAACGATCTGGCCGTTGACGCCAATGAAGACGCCTATTTCACGGGTTACACAGGAAGCATGGGCGTCAGCAGTTACCCGGTGACCGCGAATGCCTATGGCGCAACGGCCAAGCAGTGGTTCAAGCCCGGCGTGGTTGCGGTGGACGCCAATCAGAGCTTGAGCGTGCGCTCTCTTCCCGCAAACAGTAGCCTATATTCGACGGCAACGGACACCACCACGATCACGGTAACTCCCGCGCCTCTCACCGTCAGCGCCAGCAACGCCACGCGCGCCTACGGCGCATCCAATCCATCTTTTTCAGGTTCCATTCAAGGCGCGGTGAATGGCGACATGTTTACGGAGAGCTTCACCACCACCGCTACCGTGGCGTCGGCTCCGGGTAAATACGTCATCGTGCCCGCAGCGGCTGGCGCAAACCTTGGAAATTATACTCAGACCGTCGTCGACGGGTCGCTGACCGTGACGCAGGCGGCCACAACCACAACTCTGGCCATCAACCCGTTGGCTGCAACCACGGGCCAATCTGTCACCTTCACGGCCACTGTAGCTCCCTTCGCCAGCGGCACGCCTACGGGATCGGTCACCTTTGCATGTCCGAGCAGTTCCGTCTCTATCGGGAGCCATCGCCCTTGCCGGCGGCGTTGCCGCATGGATTAGTTCAAGCTTGCCGACTATGGCGTCCAGTAACTGCTTCACTGCCACTTACAACGGTGATACGAATTTCCAGGGCTCGGTCTCTCCGGCGCAAAGCCTCACCGTCACCGATTTCGAGTTGGACCCCTCCACGTTTTCCACCAGTCTCGACTTGGTGCCGGGGGGCAGCATCAACTTCAAGTTTGTTGTGGACCCGCTCGGGGGTTCGTATAGCAGCAATGTTGTTCACGGTGACCGGCTTGCCGCAGGGTGTGACCGCCACGGTCGATCCCAACCCCGTCACGCCCGGGGCCAATCCGGTCACGGTGACGGTAACGCTTACAGGCTTGGGTCTTGCCTTCCAGATGCAGAATCGTGCGCGCAACCGAGCGCCGCTGCTGCGGGCGCTTCTGGTGCCGCTCATAGGCCTTCGCCTGCGCGCCCGGCGTACCTTCTGGCGCGCACTCTTTCTTGCTCCCGGCCGTCGCCCTTGCGGTGCTCGTGACCATGCTCGCGCTCAACGCCTGTTCCGGCACGGGGTTCTTCAGCCAGCCGCCCGAGACCTACACTCGAACTGTCACCGGTACAAGCGGCGCAGCGCAGCACGCGAACATAATCCGCCTGACCGTGGAGTAACTCGCATGCGAATCCAATGCGCGGTGGCACTGGGCACGGCCTTCCATCCTGACCGTCGCGCCGGTCCCAGAGACGATCGCCCTTCTCATCGGGCTAACGGGGTGGTCGGCATTCCCTCGGGGTCTAAAGCCCCGTGTTGAAAGAATGGAACTTAACGTACGAGCTAAAGCTCGTACCCTTCAAAAAAGCCCTGAACCTCGAGTTTTTCCGCAGCCTGTAAAGCCCTCCTGATTTAGCAGGCCTTACGTACGGGCTGAAGCCCGTACCCTTCAAAGCTGAAGCCCGTACCCTTCAATGTTGAGGCTCGTACTCTTCAAGGCTGATAAACGATCCTCTGCTTGAGACACTCCGCTAGGTGCGGATGCGTTGAAAGAGGATGGCCAACAGGCTGATTCCGGCAGGCTGAGCCGCGCAGACTTTCACCGTGGTTCCCTGACCAGGGGTGCTGAGAATGGCGAACTCTGCCTTGATGCGGGCGGCGCGATTCCTCATCCCGGAGATGCCCAATCCATCCTGGATGGCTCCATCGGGGAAGCCATGGCCATCGTCGCGGACGGTAAGGCAGACGGTGTGCCTGTGGAGCGCAAGCTCGAGGTCGATCTGCTTGCATCCAGAGTGTTGAATGGCGTTGCTGATGGCCTCCTGCCCAATGCGAAACAGGCCATCGGTGATGCGCAGCGGGAGTTTGGAGTTCTTGCCGGTGTAGGCGGTGGCAATGCGCAAGGGGCCACCGTCGCTGAGCCGCTCGCCGGATTCGCGGAGCGCGGTCAGGATGGCCGCGGCGTCGCGATACTGCGGACGCAGCGCGGCAATGGTGCGGCTGGCCTCCTTGTGGCAGAGCTGGACCATCTCCAGCGCATTGCCAATGTGGGAGCGGATGAAGCTCTCGCCGCGCTTTTCCTGGCTGGCGGCCTGCAACTGGAAGGCAATGCCGGAGAAGTTCTGGGCCAGCGTGTCGTGCATCTCAAAGGCCAGCTCCTCGCGTTCAGCCAGCAGGGAGTTCATGTGCCAGCGCTGCAGGCGGTGCAGGGCCAGCTGCGCGGTCAGGAAGAGCATGCCTGCCAGCAAGAGAAGGAACAGGATATGGCGCAGCGACCACCAGGGTGGAGCGGCCAGCACATCGATGTGGTCCACGATCACCGCAAAGGGGTAGACGTTGTTGGTAAAGCGGGGCATCGACGTGGCGGTTCCCAGCAGGCGGAGGCGGCTTCCTGGCTCCAACTCGGCGGCGCGTGTGGGGAAGTCGCGCAGGCCAACGGCGCGGAACTGGTAGTCGTGGTCTTGGAGAACCAGTTCGTAGCCGGAAGGCTGCACGTGGACGCTGACCAGGATGCCCTCGATGGTGATGGTGCGGCCGCGGTAGACGCCGCTGGTCAGCTCGGATGCGGTAACGGCCAGCGGCGGAATGGGTGTGTCAGACCAGAGCACGCGCACCTTGGCGTTCTCCAGTTGGCTGCGGAAGCGGGTGGAGACCACGTCGCCCTGAGCCTCGACCACATCGCCGCGCTTGAGGTTGGAGTGGGGATCGAGGTTGGGAATGATCAGCGCACTGGAGCTGTCCTGGATGGCTGTGAGGGGGGGCGTGGAGATCACCGTGCCCTGGAGCGTGACGCCGGGATGACGGCCGGGATCGAGCGCGAAGGTGCTGATGAGTTGCACGCCGGGCAGCACGGCGTGTTGGCGGGCCTGACTGATGAAGGCCGCAACATAGGGCGCGGGCTCCGGTAGCAGCGAAGCGTCGATGTTGTCTGGCGGCCCAGCGCCCTCCGGCTGGCTTGTGGGAACGCCGCGGGCCAGGAGGTCGGCCGGGGAGGCAGCGGAGATGCGCAGGCTCTTCCACCGGGTGCTGGTGAGCGAGGAGCGGAGGCCGAAACTGCCCTTGCGCAGGCACTCCGGATCGCTGGCCGGGAGCGAGGTGGTGCGGCCGTCGGGCGTGGTGGCTTCCAGCAGGAAGCTGCACCCCACGGCGGCTACGCGTAGATGGATCCAGCCGCTCTGTCCGGCTGGAACCGGCAAGCGGCCGCGCGCCAGCGAATGCCAGCCGTAGTCGGAGCGGCCAAATTCGAGGACCCCGTCGACGGTGCGGATACCGGCAAAATAGCCGCGATAGGAATCGACGCCTTCCTCCTCGTTGCTGGAGCGGAGCAGGATGCCGGCCTCACCATAGGAGTCGGCAATCTGCATGTCGGCCTGCACCTGGAAGTCCTGCCAGGGACCGAGGCGGCTGACCAGTTTGGCGCCACGCTCTTCCGATTTGCTTTCGATCTCGCCGGTGCTGGCGTCCCAGGAGCCGCCCAGCGCGGTCCAGGCGTCGGCGCGGGAAAAGTCCACCGCATAGCGTGCGGAGCTGCCGGGGCGCATCCAATTGCCGCCGTGAGAAACCAGCAGCAGAGCACAAAAAATCAGCGTCAGGGTGGCAACCAGAAGCAGCGCCAGCACCCAGCGCCGAGCGTGCCCAAGATGATCCAGCATCCTCATGGCTCGCTCCAGTGGTAGGTGGTGAATTCCCACAGCCGCTCGATCTCCGGCGAATTGATCGTTTGGCGGGTGAGCAGCAAGGGCTGAACCTTGGTGAGGCCCTGCACTTGGCCACCATGCAATTGCACATCCAGGTTGTTCATGGCCAGGCGGCCGATCTCGCGGGTGTTCTGGACAACGACTGCATCCACGTCGCCGGTTTGGATGGGCAGAAGCATGTCCTGGTCGAATCCGACAATGGGCACGGTGGAGCGGGGCTCGGCGGCAACCTTGGCGTAAAAGGCGCCCCTCGTGGCTGTACCACTGAGGGTCACAAGGGCGTCGATGGGGTCCGGGCCACTCAGAATCTGCTCGGCAAGCTGCTGCTGATGGGTGACAACAAAGTCGCCAAACCGCCGCACCGAGACTCGGACAGCGGGAGCGCGGCGGGCCAGGGCCTCTTCGAAGGCCTCTTCGCGGGTGACGCCACTTTCTATATGAGAGCTGATGCCGAGGATGGCGATGACGCCGCCGCGGGGCAGCAGATGCGCAATGCGCTCGGCGGCAAGCTCGACGCCTGCCTGCTCGTCGTTTTGCACGTAGGAGAGATACGGGCCGGGGTCCGGACCCAGGTCGTCGTCCACGATGACCACCGGGACGTGGTCGGAGACGGCCTGCAATACCGCGGTGCGAGCGGCCTGGGTCTCATCGGGAACGAAGATGAAGCCGCGATAGCCCTTGGCGCGGCAGGCCTCAAAGAGGCTGAGCTGCTTATTGGTGTCGCCCTCGTAGGCGGGGGCATTCCAGTAGATGCGCAGCCCGGCCAGGCGCGCTGCCTCAGTAGCGCCCAGATGCATGGGCTCCCAAAGGATGGTGGCCGTGGTGCGGGGAATGATGGCCACCGCATTTTCCGTCTTGCGGCAAGCGGAGAGCAGCAGCAAGGACGCCAGCATGAGCAGCGCGGAAAGCAGTTCCGGGAGGGCGCGCGCAAATTGTCCTGGGACGATTTTCATGGGGCGAGGCTCGCGGAACCACCAGCAAAGTATACCGGCGTGCTCTTCTGTAAGGCAAAAGCACGCGTAAATCAATTTACTTGGTGGATGCATGTGGTCGTACAGGTACATATGTACCATGCCAACCGTCGTCGATCTCACCTATGTTCGATTGCGCAAGCGAAAAAGAAGGTTCGGTGTGTCGGCGGGAACTCTGCCCAAATTGGCGGCAATCTCCAAACCCGAAGGCAAGGGCGGACCGGCAACTGCAATAGGAGGAAAGTTATGACGCAACTGGATTACAAAAGGAACCGCCGCGTAGATGTGCGGCCCGCCACCTCAGAGACTGGCCGGGAAAGGTTCAAGAGCGAGCGAGACGGCAGCCGAAGCCGAGCGGCCGTTTTGCATGCGGTCATGGCATTAGGCTGGGCGCTGAGCTTCCTGGCTCTGGCGATCAGCGGGTCCGTGGCTTCCGCACAGATTCTCTATGGCTCGCTGACAGGAACAATCAGCGACAAAACCGGCGCCGTCATTCCCAAAGTCACCGTGACCATCACCGACCAGGGCACGGGGCAAGTCCGCACCACTCAGGCCAGCGAACTGGGCACATACCAGATTCTCAACGTGCTCCCGGGAACGTATACCTTATCGGTTGCAAAGGCCGGGAATTTCTCGGGATACGCGCAGAAGGACATCCAGGTGGAAGTCAACCGCCAGGTGCGTAGAGACGTAACCCTGGAACCGGCCTCCGTTTCGACCCAGGTTACGGTCACGGAGGCGGCGGCGGAACTGCAAACCGAAACCGCGGAAGTCAACAGCGAACTGAACCAGTCGCAGCTGTCGGAGATGCCGCTGACCTCCAGCGCGGGGCGCAGTTTTGAAGCGCTGTACACGCTCATCCCCGGCGGAGCCAATGTGAAGGAGCAGAACTCAACGGCTTCCAATCCGTCGCGCGCCATGTCGGTCAATGTGAACGGCATGAACATGAACGGCAACACCACGCGCATCGATGGCGCGGTGAACTACTATGGCTGGCTGACGTATCTCATCGCTTACGTTCCGCCGCCGGACTCGATTGAAAACGTCAGCATCACAACCAACGATTTCACCGCCGAGCAGGGACAGGCCGGCGGCGCCTCGATCAAGATCACCACCAAGAGCGGCACCCACGACTTCCACGGCAGTGCGTGGGAGTACTACCAGGACGCTAACCTGAACGCGCGGCCGTACACCACGACCGCTGCTGTTTCACCGACGCTTCCCAAGAATATTGACGACCAATACGGCTTCAACATCGGAGGTCCGGTCTATATCCCCAGGATCCTGACCGGCAAGAAGAAGCTGTTCTTCTTCGATAACTGGGAGCGGACCACGCAACGCAAGATGACCAGCGGTCTGCAGACGGTTCCCGATAGCAACATGGTCAATGGCAACTTTTCGGAAGCCACGGCGCTGACCACGCTGTATGATCCCTTGCCGCAGGTGGCTGGCTGGCAGAGCCTGGTTAACCCCACGACCTGTCCGAATCCCAACGCCGCCAGTTCGTACACCAACGGTTACCTGAACTATGCTTGCCGCCCCAGCTTCACCGCCGAATATGGTGAGACCGGAAACAATGTCAACACCATCCCCACGTCGCGCCAGTCGGCCGCGGCACAGACGATGATCGCCAACCTGAGCAAGATTGCGGCCACCGTGGGCACCCCGAACACTACATTGCTGAATAACTTCATGCAAAACGATTACTTTGGCGCCGCCACCTACGCCTATAACCGCACCACCAACGACGCCAAGATCACCTACATTCCGGGCGAGAACACGCAGATCTTTGGCAAATACAGCGTGGAGCCGTTCCAGGTGAACGATCCGCAAGAACTTGGGCCTGCGGGCGGCGGCGTTTTTGATGGCGGCCAACCGGGCGCAGCGCACGGCAAGGTCCAGAACGTGGGTCTGGGCATGAGCCACGTCATCTCCCCAAAATTGGTAGTTGATGCCGACTTTGGTTACACCCGCCAGATCACCGGCGCGCAATCCACGCTCGATCTGTCGCTGGGTAGCTACGGATTGAACGTATTGAAGATTCCGGGTACGAACATCAGCTCAGGAGGTTCGGACTATGCCGGCCAGCCGCTGTTCAGCTTTAACAGCAGCTCCTCCAACCCCTCCTTCAGTTCGATCGGCAACTCCAGCACCGCCAATCCATTCTCCTTCCGCGACAACCAGTTTACCGGCGATGTGAACCTGAGCTGGATCAAGGACAAGCATCAGGTCAAGGTCGGTTTTACCTACTACCACTTCGACTTGAACCACTTCCAGCCGACCAGCGGCGGCGGCGTCAGCAACGTGCGCGGCGGTTTCCTGTTCTCCGGCGGCATGACCTGCGGCGTGACCGCGACGGCCACTTCGGCCTCCTGCGGTACCAACGCCTACAACGATCTGGCCGATTACCTGCTGGGTCTTCCCAATGGCAGCGCGACGACGGCAGCGGTTCAAAAAGCGCAGCAGACCTTCGATCCCAACTCGCTCCGCTGGACCGAGCTTGGCGCTTATGCGCAGGACCAGTGGTCGGTCAATCAGAAGCTGACCCTGACCTACGGCGTGCGCTGGGAGATCTATCCGGCAGCCTACCGCGATCACACCGGCATCTATGTTGTGCGCGTGGACCGGCCTCAGACCTCCAACGTGGAAATCGGCGGCATTATGGGCAATCCCAAGAATGCCGGCGTCGATACGGGGCACGGATTCTTTGCGCCTCGCCTCGGTATCGCCTATCGGGTCAACAACAAAACCGTGGTTCGCACCGGCTTTGGTATAACCGTCGATCCGGATAGCATGCGCTATCTGCGCGACTCGTTCCCCATGGACCTGGCGCCAAACTACTACTCTCCCAACGGAGCGGGAACCATTGCCGTCGATCCGGCAACCGGCAGCGGGATGCCTCTTACCTACGGCATTCCCATTCCGACCGTTCCCAATTACTCGTCCGGCTTTGCGTCCTTGCCCGTTTCCGGGTCGACCAACTCCGTCTGGCAGAATTTCCGCCGTGGCTACATCGAGAGCTGGAACATCTTTGTGCAACGCGATCTGGGGCATAACTTTGTGGCGAACGTCGGGCATGTCGGAAATCTGTCCATCCGCAACCAGGCCCCCGTCAGTCCCTATAACTCAGCGCCGCTGCCCAACCTGAGTACGCCTTGCATGCCCAACGGCCAGGTGAATCCCAACACCGGCTTGAACCCCACCGGAACCGGGCTACCCTGTTCCAGCGTGGGCGGATTTGCGATCAACGAGATCGTCAACGTGGCCAATTGTCCGCCTTCCTCCAACGGCTCCAATCTGGCCTGCTACAACACCGGCGGAATTACCATGAACGGGCCGATGTTCAGCTCCAACTACGACGCGTTGCAGGCGCAGTTGACCCGCCTAGCGGGCAAGAACTCTTCGCTTGGCGTGGTCTATACCTACGGGCACGCATTCGATTATGTCGACAACGGCGCTGGCACCGGAACCAGCGGCACCACATTCAACTATCCGGCGTACTACAAGATGAACCGGGCCTCGGCCGGCTTTGATGTAAAGCAGAACCTGCAGATCTGGGGCCTCTACAGCTTGCCCTTCGGCTACAACCAGCGCTTCATCAACCACGGCCTGCTGGCGGAGATCATCGGCGGCTGGCAGATGAACGGCCAGTTCAGCCACTTCGGCGGCACGCCGTTCTCCGTGACCGCCAACAGCAACACTCTGAACACGCCGGGCGCGGGCTCGCTCTATGCTCAACTGGTTGCGCCTTACAAGCAGGTAGGCGGCCACAGCCGCACCTTCGGCAATACCGCTGTCTCTGGCGGCAAGCCATGGTTCGACCCCTCTTCTTTCGCCAACCCGGTCGAACCGACGGCCAGCGTCGCGGGAAATCCCACCAACGCCTCGCCGGTCTGGCCCAACACCCATCGCAACCAGTTCCGCGGACCGGGCATGTCGCTGGTCAACGCCAGCCTCTTCAAGGGCTTCCGCGTTTACCACGGGAGCGAGTTCCAAGTCCGCTTTGAGGCGTTCAACATCCTCAACCATGCGTTTCTCACCAACCCAAACACCACGGTACCTACAACCGCGAATGTGAACGCGGGCGCCTACTCAACCTTTGGCATGATCACCAGCTACGGCCAATCTTACTCACCCACACAGGGCGCTCGTTCGCTCCAGTTTGGCGGGCGCTTCAACTTCTAGAGCATTTTACGAAATGGTGTAGACCTAAGTTTCATAGGCATCCCATCCATTTCCGCATAAAACGCGGAAATGGGTGGGGCACGGAGGTCTATAGCAAAAGGGAAGATGCTGTAACCGCGGTTTCTCTCCAACGGCCAGCGGCAGTCTTTGTTTTGAGGCTGCCACTGGCCTCACTTTCGACCCTTCCTGGAGCGGGCATTGACGTCAAATTGAACATGACTTTCTGGTTCAATGTGGGCCCTCTGGCTTGAGCACGCAGCTTACCGCCCGGGCTTGTATTTGCCATCATCCGTACCCAAGACGTCTTCGGCGGAGGGTTCAAATTTCCAAACACTTGGGCGTCTGCCTGCGACGTTCGTTTCCGGACGATGGGCTGGCTTACCCGCGTGGCTGGCGTGATTCGACGGTTTCTATTGTGCCCGATTCCGTCGTAGACACGCGCATTGCAGGCATTTCAAGCATTGAAACCGTGGCGCGAGAGGACGGCGCGCGAGAGGACGGCGATTGAACGGCGACGAAAGCAATCTTGGACAACAGTGGATGATGAACCCGCATACGATCCGTATCTATCGCGTTGTTCTTTACTCCAAGGAGCGGGAGCGCCATGCGTAGCGATGAGGGGCGGATACAGCGCGGCGTGAAAGCAGCAGGATGCGCCGCGCTCTTTCTTTTGATGCTTTGCGGAGGCTCGTCCAGCTGCGCGCAATCCCTGGACCGCTGGAGCGCAAGCTGGACCGCGGCCGGGCTGCAGGTGTGCGACCGCAGCTTGCTGCCCAAGCTGAGCTTTCACGGCGCTACGCTGCGCGAAGTTGTGCACCTTTCGCTGGGGGGCACCGAGATCAGGCTGCGGCTGTCGAATGCTTTCGGCGATCGACCGCTCCGGCTGAGCGCCGTGACGGTGGCGCGTCCGCGTGCGGGTGAGCCGGGAGCAATTGCGGCGGGCACAAGCCTTGCGGTGCGCTTCCATGGCGAGGCCGCGGTGTCTATCCCCGCGGGAGCGGAGTATCTGTCTGATCCCATCGCCCTGCCGGTGGGCGCGCTCTCCGATGTTGCGGTGAGCCTGGCCATGGACGATGCGCCGCCTTGCGCTACCTCGCATCCAGGCGCGCGCGCCACGGCATTCCTCGCGCAGGGAGAGCATGGCGCCGACCAGCACCTTGCCGCGCCGGAGAGCTTTGCGCACTGGTATTTTCTGTCCGCGGTGGAGGTGGAGAACGGCAAGGTAGAGAGCGTGGTGGCGGTTCTGGGCGACTCCATTACCGATGGGCGCGGCTCCGCGGACGACGCCAACAATCGCTGGACCGACGTGCTGGCCAGCAGGCTTGCGCCGCTCGGCGTGGGCGTGGCGAATCTGGGCATAGGCGGCAACCGCATCTTGAACGATGGGCTTGGGCCAAGCGCTCTGGCGCGCTTTGATCGCGATGTGCTGGGCACAGCCGGCGTGCGGACGCTGATCGTTCTCGAAGGCATCAACGACATCGGCGACCTGGATCGCGATGCGGAGCATACCCAGGTTGAGCACGATAGCCTGGTGGCTGCCCTCGAAGAGGCTCTGCGGCAGATGGCTGCCAAGGCGCATGAACACGGCCTGCGCGTGCTGGGTGGAACGCTGACGCCCTTTGTTGGTTCCGCGTACTACCACCCCGGCCCGCGCTCCGAGGCGGACCGCCAGAAACTCAACCAGTGGATTCGCAGCGCGGACGCATTCGATGGAGTCATGGACTTTGATGCGCTACTGCGCGATCCGGCGCATCCGGAGCGCTTGCTGCCCGAAGCGGATTCGGGAGACCATCTGCATCCGGGGACGGCAGCCTACCGGCGCATGGGTGAGGCTGTGCCGCTGGGTCTGCTGCTGCCCTGACCAGCGCCGGCCGCGCACGTGTGGAGTGAAATTGAAATTGGGGAGTGGGATGCAGGGGATTTTCCAAAGATTCTGTCTGGCAGTTATCGTTCTGAGTGCAACCGTGGCCGCGGCGGAAGACGGCTCGGCGGCGTGGCTGCGCTATGCGCCGGTGAACCCGGCGCGCTATGGCGATCTGCCCACCCGCATCGTGGTGACCGGTAGCTCAGCCGAGGAGCGCGCCGCGGGCGAGGAACTGCGCCGCGGTTTGTCTTCGATGCTGGGCCGTGTCTTCACCGTGTCCACTGACCGCGCGGAGGCGAGGCAGGGCGCGATTGTGATCGGCCCGGTCGCTTCCACTCCGGCAACGTCCTCGCCCTCCCCCAATCCCAACCAGCTGGATGCGTTCTCCATCGACTTCGAGCGCCAGCCGGAGGGCGCAAGGCTCACCCTGCGCGGAAGCACTCCGCGCGCTGAGCTTTATGGCGTGTTCCGTTTGCTTGCGGAGGTCGGCTCCGAGAGGCAGATCCCCGCGCATCAGGCCGAACGCGCCGCCGCAGCCATTCGCTGGACCGACGAGTGGAACAACCTGGACGGTAGCGTGGAGCGCGGCTATGCCGGACGTTCCATCTTCTTTGAGAACGGGCACGTGCGCGGCGATCTGCGCCGTGCCTCGGAGTATGCGCGGTTGCTGGCCTCGGTGGGCATCAACGGATGCACGGTGAACAACGTCAATGCGGATCTGGACGTGCTTACAACCGAGCGTCTGCACGAGTTCGCGCGGCTGGCGGAGGTCTTCCGTCCCTGGGGCGTGCGGCTGGCTTTGAGCGTGGACCTTGCCAGTCCGCAGACCGTGGGCAAGCTGGCCACCTTTGATCCGCTCGATCCGCGCGTGACCGCGTGGTGGCAGCAGAAGGTGGATGAGATCTACGTGCTGATTCCCGACTTGGCGGGATTCACGGTCAAGGCGGACTCTGAGGGCCGCAAGGGGCCTGCGCAGTATGGGCGCAGTCCGGCCGACGCGGCCAATGTGCTGGCGCGCGCGCTCAAGTCACACGGCGGCGTGGTGCTCTATCGCGGCTTTGTCTACGACAATCATCTGGACTGGAACCACCTGAAGGCGGATCGCGCCCGCGCCGGGGTGGACAACTTTGCGCCCCTCGACGGGCAGTTCGAGCCCAACGTGGTGGTTCAGATCAAGGAAGGCCCCATCGACTTCCAGGCGCGCGAGCCGGTAAGCCCGCTGTTTGCCGCGCTGCCCCACACCAACATGGCCATGGAGGTGCAAACGGCGCAGGAGTACACCGGCCAGCAGCGCCACATGGTCTGGCTGCCCAGCATGTGGAAGTGGGTGCTCTCCACCGACCTGCGCGCTGGCGGACGGCAGACCACCGTGAGCCAGATTGTGGAGGGACGAGCCTTTCCGCTGGCCAAGGGCGAGCCCCGGTTGGGCGGCTTTGTCTCGGTCACCAACGTGGGCCTTGAGCCCAACTGGATGCATCATCCCATGGCGCTGGCCAACCTGTACGGCTTTGGACGGCTGGCGTGGAACCCCGATCTGCCCCTGGAGGGGATCATCGACGAGTGGACCCGCCTGACCTGGGGCAACAATCCCAGAGTCGATGCCACCATTGACGCTCTGCAACTGGGGAGCTGGCGCGTTTACGAAGGCTATACCGGACCCAACGGCATCGGTACGCTCACCAACATTCTCGGCTATCACTTTGGCCCGGGCATTGAGTCGGCGGAGCGCAACGGCTGGGGACAATGGTTTCGCGCGGACGGCGAAGGCATCGGCATGGACCGCACCGCCGCTGGCACCGGATACATCCAGCAATATCCGCCCGAGTTGGCTGCCAAGTATGAGTCGCTGGCCACCTGCCCGGAGGATCTTCTTCTCTTCTTTCACCACGTGCCCTACGACTACAAACTGAAGGACGGCAAGACGCTCATCCAGTCCATCTACGATGGGCACTATGCCAGCGCCGCCGAGGCTGCGACCTATCCGGCACGCTGGACGGAGCTCAAAGGCCTCGTTGATCCAGAACGCTACGAGCTTGTGTTGGGGCTGTTCAGTTTCCAGGCCGCCCATGCCATGGTCTGGCGCGACGCCATCAATAACTGGTTCCAGCGCGCTTCAGGCATTGAGGATGCGCTCGGCCGCGTGGGCCATCCCACGGGCAGGATCGAAGCCGAAGCCATGACCGCCGAAGGCTATGAGCCGCGCGATGTTGTGCCTTGGGAAACGGCTTCAGGCGGCCGCGTGGTGGAGTGCAGGCTGGCGCAAGGCTGCTCGCTTCGTGCCCAGCTCACCCAGCCGGACGGCGTTTACCGGATTGCCGTTGCCTATTACGACATCTGGCGCGGAGTTTCGCGTTACGAGCTGCTGGTGAACGGCCTCCGGATTGCCGCCTGGAGCGCCAACGACACCCTGCCGCCCGCCCAGTTCGATCCCAACCCCGACGGCCAGACGGCCACCCGCTTTACCACCGAAGGCGTGCGCTTGAGGTCCGGTGACCGGCTGGAGCTGCGTGGCGTGCCCGATCTGCGTCCGGAGTTGATCCAGAGCAGTGGGCAGGGAATCCGCGCCGCCGATTTTCGCGAATTTGCACCGGTGGATTACATCGAAATTCTTCCGGAACGCCCGTGATCCGTTGGCTATGCGCGGAGAGAGGGTGTAGTTCCAGGTTCACCCTGATCCAGGGGGGGCTTTTCATCTAGGCATCCGCTTCCGTAGGATGGGCGGTGCAAGGTCCGGTAGCCAAAGACTGCTCTGGACATGCCCCACTGTTCCAGCCAGGCGCTGCACCGTGGGTACAAGCTCTCCAAGGGAGGCTGGGAGCCCGCGACGGACCAGAATCCGTTGTTTTCCCAACGTGCATGAAGATCCGGCTCTTTGTCATCGATGACCACCCGATCGTACGCTTTGGACTGAGCGCCCTGCTTGGCCTGCAGGACGATATTGAGGTGGTGGGAACTGCCGGCGACGGCAAGACCGCGCTCGGCATGCTGCAGGAGACGCCGGCCGATGTGGTGCTGATCGATCTGCGCATGCCCCAGCTCTCTGGAATCGAGACGCTCGTAAAGCTGGGCACTGCGGCCCCCATGGCGCGGTCCATTGTTCTGTCCAGCTTTGAATACGATGAGGAGATCTACGCCGCCGTGAAGGCTGGTGCGCGGGGCTACGTGCACAAGGAGTCTTCGGCGGAAGAGATCCTGAAGGCCATTCGTACCGTTCATGCCGGTAAGCAAGCCTTTCCGCGCCGCATTGCCGAGCGGCTCTCCAACCAGAAGATGACGGCCGGTTTGAGTGAGCGCGAGCGCGAGGTTCTGGAACTGGTGGCTCGCGGACTCACCAACAAGGAAGTTGCCAACACCCTCGGACTTAGTCAGTTCACGGTGCGTAACCATATGAACCACATCACGGAAAAGCTCGAAGTCAGTGACCGCACCGAGGCCATAGTCGTTGCCGTTCAAACTGGAATCATCGCCCTCTGACCTCAACTTGAAGGTTGGAGCAAGACCGCATGCCGCCAGGGCAAACCCATCCTCACTTGTTTCTGCACGGCTAGTCAGTTCTTTTCTTTCCAGACCAGCTGGGATCAAGCGGGAGAGGATCAGATCCTGTATTTCTTCCTTGGCCCAGGGGGAACCGAATGGGAATCTACCTCGAATATTCACGAGATCGCCACGCCGAAGTTCGCCGCGCGGGCGGATATTCAGGCCGCGCCCAGGGCCCCGGTGACGCTGGGCGACGCGCTGCCCGGACCCTGCTGGAGGGCGATGTGTCGCAGTACATGATTGGTTCCGATAATTCTGGCAGCGATCCCATGACCGTCCAGGGTGAGAATTTCATGTCGGCTATCGGAGACGCCGTGGGCAGCTGGACCGCGTACCCGGCTCATTCCGCGACCGCTTTCACAGGCACACTCACGGTCAGCGGCAGCGCGTGTGCCGATACGCCAATTGAGATCTGGATCAATGGTGTTCAACAGGGCTCGGTGACCCTGTTGGTCCAGAATACCCGGACTCTGGAGAATAGCTCCAAGCTCTCCGTACCCATTCCCCAGGGCCTGACTGTCATTCGCATGTCCAAGATGCGCGGCAACATGTCCTTCTGCGCCTCACCGTCACCAACCCATCGCAATGAACTCATCGTGGCATGATGGATACGGCCTTCAAGTAGAAGCGTCGTGGCGCGGAGAGGTTTGAGATCGGCTGATAGCTTGCTGAAAGGCTGCCTCTTCAATGCCAAGAGGAGTGAGGTAAGTATCCCTTCAAGAATCAGGGAACCATATATAGGCCTTCCGGAGCTAACTTGATCAAGCTTATTGCTTTTCACGTTAGGGGTCAGTTTCTTGACGACAAAGAGTGGGGCGAGCTTTGACTCTTCCCAGACGAAGATCTGTGAAGATGGACTGCGCTGTCGCCATATTGCTTCCTTTCGCTCTTCAAGAAGTGTGCCATCGGCGAAGGCCGCAGCTTCGAGATCCGCGGCGAGTTCTTCAACATCCTCAACACGCTTAGCCTCGGCGCCAATTCCCTCCACGGGGCGCTGTTTGAAACCAACCGCGATAACGGCATTGGTGTTTCAAAGGTCAGGCGCAACCTGTCCAACTATGCCGCTCCCCACCTTGTACGCAATGAATTTGGCGCCTCGGCTGGTGGCCCCATTGTTTTGCCCCACGTCTATCACGGCAAGGATAAGAGCTTCTGGTTCTTCGCCTGCGAAAGATATTCGTACGCCACCAACAGTTGCGAGAATTTGAGCGTTCCCACCGCGGCCGAAAGAACGGGCGACTTCAGCAGCTACACCAACAGCGGCCAGCGGCCCATTACTCTCTACGATCCTGCAACAACGTACAACTCAGACGCCGCGATCTGCCCAGGAGTTGGCGGGCTCACCAGCCTATACTGCCGTACCCCTTTTGCAAATAATCAAATTCCGCTCGCGCGCCTTTCACCCACTTTCAAGATCATCCAGGACATCACTCCGGCTCCCTCCAATACCAACAATCCGGTGTATGCCGGAAGCCACTTGTCCGGCGTGAATCCGATGGAGCGAATGGCGGCTTGAATATAGTACCCATCGCGATGTTTAATGCCGCGGTTGGATACACGCACGTCTTCTCGCCCACCTTCTTTGCCGAAACCGTTGTTCAACAGTGGTTCAGCCAAATGGCGTTCGCGAAGAGCCGCCTTACGTCCACTTTCACGACTAAGAATTCGACGCTTACTACCAGGACGATTTCCGTTTGAGCAGGAACCTCACCGTGAATCTAGGCGTGCGTAGGGAAGCTCATCCCGCCCCTTGGACGAAAAATAACCGCTACAACAGCTTCGATCTGAAAAACGATGCCATGGTGTTGCAAGAGCCTACGTCTGCCCTCATTGAGGCGGGGTATACCACGCAGGCCATCATCAACAACATGACCAACAACGGGGCCAAGTATGAAACGCCTCAGCAGGCCGGCATGCCCGCCAAACTGATGCGGGACTATAACCTCAACTTCAGTCCGCGTGTAGGCTTTGCCTGCCTGCCCTTCGGCGGGACGCGCGGCACTGTTATCCGAGCCGCGTACGGAAGAAATATCTACCCGATGCCGACCCGCAACTACCTGAAGAACGTCATGCAGAATAACCCTCTAGCCGCGTCTTACTCCCAGAGTTACACGAGCTCGAGTCAGACCGTGGATGGTAAAAGCAACCAGCTGATCCGTCTGCCGCAGACGGTCATCATGGGTACAAACAGCGCCAATGTTGTGAATACCGAAACGGCAACCGCAATTACCCCGGGCACCTCGATATGGAGCAACCCTTAGTGCATGCCGCCCGACTTTGTGACCCAGGCTAACCCCTGCGGACGCGAGCGTGGATGCGCAAGGCGCATTTCATGCGCGTTCAACGGAGCTGCTTCGCTTTCGGGAAGGGCGAACGGTGTTGCAACTTGCGCCTTACAGTGCCGCGCTCGTCATCGTGCATCAGGCAAGAGCAGGGAAAACCTGCGCCATATGGTCAGTAAGCGCCACTGGCGCGTCATCGAATAAGAGCAAAAGTGTCAATGAGGATAAGGGTGCCTGAATGGTAGGCAAGATGAAGTTAGCGATGAGTGGAATTGCCCTGCTGTTGTGCGCGGGCTGCGGCGGTGGCGGCGCAGTCGTTACGCTGCCGGCGCCCTCCACAGTCGGCAGCAACGGATATCCGTTCGCATCTTGCACCGGGCGCGTTGAGTGCGCAAGTCTATCTCGACTGCAATGCGAATCTGAATCAAATTGTCGCGCAGTCCGAGTCAGCGATTACACCAGTGGCGGGCGGCACAACCAGTACGCTCAGCGCGGTGTTCCCCGCGCAGTCCATCACCTTGCTCGTTGTTCCTGGAGCAAATGATTGAGAGAAACTTCGACAATCGGGGCTGCTGGTTATAAGATCTCACAGCCCCAACGTATCTCTTGGTGGTGTCTACCAATGTTACGCTTCAGGAGCGGAAGGCCCAATGCGGTGTCGGAGGAGGACAGCATCCATGATCGACAGAAACCTCGTCTGCATCGTTAACAGATCCCTAGGAAATGACTCACCGTTTTTACAATCTCAACCGCGATTGGCACTGCATCGGCAATCGCCTTGGCCGCCTCCAGCAGCATTTTGCCTGAAATCTCCACGGACTTCTTGTTCGGATTGGGCTCGGTGGCCTTGGTTACAACTTCCTGGGCTGCTTCGGTAATAGCTTCCGCATCCAACTGTTGCGCAGGTTTAGCCTTTGCCAGCGCATCGGATAGCTGCTTGATAAGTGTGGCGATTTGTGCCTTGGCTGCCTCGTCCAGGCCGTTCGCTCCTACGATTTGCGTTACCTCTTTCATGTCCGTCTTCCAGTTTACAACGCCTGTATTACTTCCAATGCGTATGTTATCGCCCATTTCATTCACCTCCTGATGGCTGATATTCTGGACCAGATTTCCGTTGATGAAGGTCACGTTCCCCTGGCCTGCTCTGGCCACCAGTTCAGCCGTCGGAACGCGGGCAACAGCGTCAACAAGCAGATTTAACCCGTGTCCTCCTTGATAGACAGGCTCCGGGTTTAATTGAATCATCGTCTTGCCAGCAGGCTGCAAGTCAAGGTGTTGATGCACCAGGTCGAGCGTCATCTTCCGGCTCAAGTGGCTCAGTTCGATGACGCTCCCATCTGGAAACCTCATGACCGCGGTGGTTCCGGCCGCTGCCTGAGGCCGCTTGAAATACATGTCAATAAACCGCAGCACCGCGATCAGCCCGCTGAAGGCCAGCATGAACTCAAAGCACAGGTTTGGCGCGAGGAAGTACTCTTTGCCTTGATCTGGAGTGACGGTGTGTGCCTGAAATGCCAAACGTACCTGCTGCTTCAAGTCGGACGCGCTGACTCGATCGAATGCCAGCGAAAGGGGACCGCACGGATTGTTGGCCGCCGAGAAGACGCGCAAATTCGGGAAGCCTGCAATCTCTGCGGGAATTCCCTCCAGTTGGTTGTCGTCGAGGTAGAGTTCCACGATCCAGCTCATGCCTGCCAGTTTCTTCGCCGATGTCAGCCGGTTGGCGGAGAGGTTTAGTATCCGCAGCGCCGGCAGAGTTAGTAATGCCTTGTCGATGTTCTCCAGAAGATTTCCGCTGGCATCCAAATCGCGCAGGCCGGGAAAAGCAACCCCAACGTCGTCGAGAGAGGCGAGTCGATTGGACGAAACGTCTAATCGGTGCAGATTCTCCAGCGGAGTTAAACCGCGCGGAAGACTTACCAGCTGATTTCCGTAGAGGGATAACTTCCGCAACTCGGCACATGCGAACAGTGCCGGCGGCAGGCGTATCAACCGGTTTTCAGAAAGATCAAGACTGGCCATACGATCAAGGCGGCCTATCTCGCCCGGTAGCTCTGCAAGCCAATTACATCCCAGATCGAGCACTTCCAGGCGGTCCATCTGGTAGATGAAATCCGGCACCGCTTTCAACCGGTTCCGGCTCAACTTCAGCTGGCTAATGCCGTGCAGTTCTGGCGGAAGCGCAGGAACTTCTTTCAGGCCGAGCCCGCTCAGATCCAGAGACTGAGCCGCGCCGCGCATAGCGGCATCCACACGTTCCGCAGCGCTTCGTTCGCCGGATGTCATAACGCTACTCCCTTTTTCATCCTCTTTCTTGTAAGCTGTCGAACCGGATCCTCGGCCTTGAACTTTTTGGCCAGGCTTGCAACCGTCTTGCCTTCTGCATTTGGGCAAAGCGGGTCAGCGCCTGCCTTCATCAATATTTCGAGGATTGCGGGACGGGGTTCTGTCCGCGCGTTCATTGCATGGTGTAGAGCGGTGTTTCCTTGCTGGTCTGCTTGATTCACATCGGCGCCTCTATCCACCAGCCACTTCACCAAGCGGTCCAGGTTGTGTTCCGCCGCTATCATCAGGACGGTCTCTCCGCTCCGTGTCTCCTCGTTCACGTCCGCGCCAGCTTTGACCAACAATTCAGCGCACTCAATCCTGCTCGGCTCGTCCGTCCATTGCGCGCAGAAGTGCAGGGCGGTTACTCCTGCGTCGGTCACCGCCTCCGGGTCAGCTCCGGTTTCCATCAATGCTTGCATCGGTTGCGGCCTGCCCATCGCCGCGGCATGCATCAGCGCTGTCATTCCGCCGGGCATGGCGCAATTCGCATCGCACCCCGCCGCGCGGTTCAACCTCACCAACTTCGCCGTTCGCGCGGCCATCAGCACTGTGGCGCCGCTGTTATCGTGCATCTTCGCATCGGCTCCCCGGTCGAGAAGGTAGCGAACAATCGGCTCGTCTCCGCGTTGCACCGCTCTCAGCAGCGCAGTTGCGCCGTCCTCATCCCGCGCCTCCAAGTTCGACCCTGCCTCCACCAGCACTTGTACGCACGCCAATGACCCAAAGCTCGCGGCCAAAAGGAGCGGGGTCTTCCCGTCTTTCCGGGCGCGGTGAACATCCGCTCCATGCGAAATAAGAAACCGGATCAGCTCCTCGCTACGCAACGAAGCCTGCGTCAAAAATGTAACTCCGTCTTCGTTCAAACGTTCGTTCAGGTCCACTCCGTTGGCCGCAAGCGTCTCCAGCAGGGTCACGATTTCATCGGCCGTCGGGCCAAGATACTGCTTCTGGCTGCCCTGCGCCATAACACAGAGACTCTGGCCGATCTCCTTCAGTTTGACCGAACTCGCCGCGGCACCCGTCGCCAGCGCCTTCTTCAGCGCGGCCGAGTCGCAGCATCTAGCCGCCGCCTGTGCCGGTTCGGCGTCCTGAGCCCCGGTTTCGCACTGGCTTTCCTGGCGCAAGCGTTCCACAGTACGCCAATCGCGCATCAACGTATTGGAGTTCAAACCATAGAAACGCGGTTGCTCCGGGAACAGCCCTACCCACATCTCCAACTCGTGCTCGTCCTTGCCCAATCTACCCATCTGCCGTAGCCGCGCAAGCCAGTTTGCGCTCTTGGTATTCAGATCCTTTGCCAGTTCCTTCAAGTCAAGCGTGTTGAGTCGCTGGCTCACCTGCTCGGGAGCTGGGCCGTAGCCTGGAAAACCAAAATGAAATACGCCGCGCGCAGAGAAAGCAGCCGCCGATTGTTCCGGGTCCACGCCCATCGCAGCGAGAATTGCATACGCAAGGGAGGCCGCGGAATCAAGATCAATGGGACCTCCCGCCAGCGTCATGGACAGCCGAATCGCCGCTCCAAGTGAAGTCTGATCGCAGGTACACAGCAGCGACAATCCAGGCGAGATCAGGACCCGTCTGCCGTCCGTGAATCCAACTGGAATCCCCTTCAGCTGCACCGCACTCTCCAGCAACTGCACCAAGCTAGCCAGCACACGCGGCAGCAACTCGCCCACCGGCGCAATACTCGCGGGAGATTGGATGGAATAGAAGACAAGGTGCCCCAGTTCATGGAAGATGACGCTGAGCAATCCATCAAGGCAACTCGAACGCAGAATCAGGTCTCTGGAGAACCTCAGGTTCGACGTCGCGTTATCTCCGGGAACCACGCGGCACTGGTCAAGAATCGTGTCCAGTATTCTCAATCCCGCTCCTGCGGAAGTGATTTGAAACATCCCCTGTAGTGAAACCATCCGCGCGAAAGCGCCCAGCACGATTGCCTTCAGTAACTCGTGCTCCATCGGAGACTCGCGCAAGACCAGCCGTTGCAATGCGGCCAGTTCAGGCAGATCTGCCGCTACCGGGTTGGCTGCGGACGCTAGTTTCGCACACACCGCCACATTCTTCAAAAACTCGCGTGGCATGAAGCTGAGCGCGTAGATTCGTGCCAGTGGCGCAATATCGTCTTGCTTCAGCAGCGTCGCCAGGTCGCACGCTGCCTGAAATCCGGCGCATTCGGCGTCGCCTCCCAGTTCAAATGTAATGATTTGTGCAAGCGTGCGGGTCGCCTCGAAATCCTGATCCATGGCCAACCCGCCCAGAGTCCTCAAAGCCGCCAGTTCACAGCTCGCCACCGGGGTTTGCATGTAGATATGCCGCAGGGTACCAAAAATCCGCATAGGAGCTCACCTCAACCATCGCCCGCTGCTGCTTCCGATTCCCGCCAATAATCATACTCCCGAGTTGCTGCCCAAATCACCTGTTTTAGCCGGGCGAGTCATCCCCTGACTGCGTAATTGAGTTCATGAATATGGCAGAGGGGTTGTCGGGCACCCGAGGGGCGATCAGCATTTATCCATTTTCAATGCATCTGTGTTCCGCGTCGCCTCGCTAAGAACGCTCTGCCTTACATGCCGAGCTTTCTATCGCCCACTCAGGCTATGTCAAAACTCTGCCCTTGCTTCTCCGTGCCCAGTCCAAAGAGGAACAAAAGGGAGATGATCACGCAGACTTCAAAAAGAGTGAGCGCCCAGGGATACCCAATGTGCTTCTGTAGCTCAAATTGAATCGAAACAGATGGAGAACCTATCAGCATGCCAAGTTGATAGATCACGCCTGAGAACAGGCTCCGCAACCCGGCTGGGGACATCTCATTCAGATGGGCTGGGATAACGCCAAAGACGCCCTGCACGCCAAACTGCATCAGGAATGCGCCCAGCGCAAGAATCGCAATGGAGGTGCCAAATGCCCACAGCGGGATGGAGACGAAAGAGAGCGCCAGAGCTATAAAAATACCATTGCGCCGGCCCAGATTGTCGGACACATAACCCACGAAGATCGCACCCAGGATGGCGCCAATGTTATAGAGGATGGCAACATTCGAAAGGACCGCGGCAGGGACATGGTGCATCGTCGTCAGGAAATCAGGATAAAGATCTTGGGTGCCGTGAGACAGGCACGTGATAGCGGTCATCAACAGCACGAGATAGGCGAACCTGGCCTTGTATCGAAACAAGATACCCCAAGTCTCCGACATCTTCGCAATCTGATTCTTTCGCCAGGAGTAGGGTTCAGAGGACAAACTGGTGAGAATCGAAATCAGAAACGCCAGAGCGAGGCCAATCAGGAACATCCACTTCCAACCGGTGTCGGGACGAGCCATCCGGATCGCCACCGCCGCAAGAAGATAGCCAAGCGAGTAACCTGCCTGCATGATTCCTGAGAACAGACCACGCCAGCGCACGGGAGAGCTTTCCATCACCATCGATGCGCCGATACCCCAATAGCCTCCCATGCCGATGCCATAGAGCGCGCGCAGAAGGATGAAGGCCGCGTAGGAAGGTGCATACGGCGTTAATGCCGAGACAAGTGAAAAGTAGAGGACACAGGCGATCAAAGGCAGGCGGCGTCCAAATCTGTCAGCCAAGGAACCAAGCAGCATGGCTCCAAGCGGACGCGTAACCAGCGTGGCGGTGATCGACCACACGATTGCGCCCTTGCTGACGTGAAAGTTCTTCGCCAGCACGTCCACAAGAAAGATGGGGACAAAGAAATTGAAGGCATCGAGAATCCACCCCAGGATGCCCGAGGCTACTGCGAATCCCCAGCGCGGTGAGTTCGCGCCCACCATGGAAACAGCGCGATCGGAACTTATGGCGCCAGTCGTCTTCGAAGTCGAGTTAGATTGCGTAGCGTTCACCGGCATCCTTGGATGATAGGTTGGGTTAAAGCCTGTCCAGTGTAAGTCCACCATCCTGAACCAGGACAGCGCCGGTCGCATAAGGCAAATCGCCGCGCACCAGCATGCTCACTGCTTTGCCTACGTCGTCGGCCGTTCCCCAGCGCTTCTCGAGCAACGCATCACCCTGAATCATGGAGTCATATTTTTCTTGAACGCCCTTCGTCATATCCGTCAGCATGATGCCCGGCCGGACTTCATAGACGGGAATGCCGTACTCCGCCAAACGCACCGCCCAAAGTTTGGTGGCCATCGCAACGCCTGCTTTGGAGATGCAGTAATCGCCACGATTGATACTCGCCACTGTGGCGGAGACAGAACCTATGTTGACCACACAGCGCATGGCAGCCGGATCAGCTTGTTGCTGACGAATCATCCACCGCGCGATGGATTGGGTGAGAAAGTAGGGTCCCTTCAGATTGGTGTTGATCAGTTCATCAAAACTGTCTTCGCTGGCGTCCAGCACATCGGCACGAACGCGCGGTGCAATGCCAGCATTATTCACGAGCACATCCAACCTGCCAAACTGCTCTTCCAACGTGCACACCAACCGCTGTCGGCTCCCCTGATCGGCGTTGTCGGCCTGCACATACATGCTTGCTGGGCTGTGTGCCCTGACTTGTTCGAGCGCAGCGTGCGCATCACCAGGACCGCGTCGGCCAGTGATGGCGAGCGTGAAGCCATCTTGAGCAAGGCGGAGCGCAATGCCCAGTCCAATCCCGCGCGATCCGCCGGTTACGAGAGCTACTCTATTCGAATGCATGATGGTTCCTTTGTTTCCGCAGGTGTAAATCAAAAAAATGTGTAATAGCTGTTACACGCAAGGCTTCTGATGAGCAGGATAAGTTCCAGGAGGTGATAATCGCCCCACATGCTTGACTCTCCACAAGGGGCCTTGGCTGAACCCGGAGTGTGATCCCATCCATTCGGACGATGGTAGATGCTGTGCAGCAGAATACCCTCATGATCGGAGGCGCTGGAAAGATACGGCTCGCGCAGCAGGGTCTCCGCTACCGTCAAACCCGCCTGCGTGTACCGCTGGCCGCTTTCTCCCAAAACCCGACCAAGCCGAAGCAGTCCCTGAGCTGCAATCGCCGCCGCGGAAGAGTCGACAGGCTCAAAGTTGTTATATGGGTCGGCTGGCGCTGTCCTCCAGTCACCAAGGCAGTGTAACTTGGGCGCGCCCGTGTCCCAGTAGCAGATACCATCGGCCGCGCTCCCTTGCGCCATATAGAAGTCGCAGGTTGCAAGCGCGGCACGCTGTAGCAGAGCAATTGTCTCGGTCCTCTCTGGAGCGCAACCGGACCCAAACTCTGTAGAAGGGAGAGAAAAAACAAATTCCAATTGTTCGGAAAAGCCAAGCATAGCCCATGCCAGTCCGCGCGTCCAGGTGGTAAAAGGGGAATAGCCTTGCTGCGAAGATGGGCAGCGGAAGGCGCCGCTCGTCGGATTGAAGATCGCTTCGTGCGCTGTTCGACCGCGAAACTCCGGCGTGTCGTAGCCATCGCGCCCCTCGCCGTAGTACACGTTGTACAGGGCCGATGTCTTTGCATGTGCCATGGACCGACCCAGCAAGTTGATGCGCTCATCTTGCTCTCCCAGCAGGGAGTGGCCCAGAACATGCGCGAGATCGAGGATGCGAAGGGTCCGAACGGTATCGATGAAAAGCGAGTGCTTTCCGTTGAAAGAGGCGATGTAGCCGTTGTCCTTCGGCAGGCTGGTCCAGCGCGCGGCCTGGACCGCTCCGCTCACCTTTAAAGCCAGCTCGCAGAAATCAAGCTCGCCCTGGTGGAATGCGATCTTTCCTTCCAACATCAGCCGGCGCAGATGACCGTAGGTGGAAATGTTGTTGAAGCCGTGATCGTGTACGCCGGTGTGCGACACATGCTCCGCCATATGCTTCACAATATTGCGACGAGCTGATGCAAGTAGCTCCTGGTTGCCCGTCATCTCGAAACAGAGAAGCCCGTTGCCGTACTGGAATCCCTGCGTCCATTGTGTCCAGCTTCGGGAGGTGTATCGGCCCTCGACCGTAAATACGGGAGAGCCGTTCTCGTTCTTCCACCGCCGATCAAGGCAGAGCGTCTTCTGGACGGCAAGGGTGAGAGCGTGGTCCGTAGCGGGCATCAAATCGGCCGCAGACAGCAATTCATTGACTAACACAGATGCATCTCCTGAACTCAGAGACAGATGGGAGGCAAGTGCGGAAAGATAGCCGCCCGTGCAGACCGTAGGCCTATCCGCGCACGCAGGCAATCTGATCACCAGGCCTGTATGCGCCTGTGCAATATTCTTTCAGCGGGTTTCTGATTGTCAAGGGTGGGGTCCATAACAGCCCTTGGATAGACATTTATCCGCTCCAAGCTGTCTTTACGGTTTCGGCATCTGGTGTGTATGCTTGCTGTGGTTGCTGAGGCCGATCTGGTCGCCCTTCATGGGAAGTAGTCAAATCGAGGATGAGGAGTGGAAGATGCTAGAGCAGCGAATTGGGATCATCATGAACGGCGTTACTGGGCGGATGGGATTGAATCAGCACCTGGTCCGCTCTATTCTTACCATTCGCAAACAGGGCGGAATCGCGCTCGGCGATGGCTCTGTCCTGATGCCTGATCCGATCCTTGTGGGCAGGAACGAAGGAAAGCTCGAAGCGATCGCCAAGGAGCATGGACTTACCAGGTGGACGACGGATCTTGACCGCGCACTGGACTGCAAAGACTATTCTGTCTACTTTGATTCTGGTACCACCGGCATGCGCGAAGCGAATGTGCTCAGGGCCATCGATGCGCAGAAGCACGTCTATTGTGAAAAGCCGCTCGCCACCAGCACGGAAGGCGCGTTGAAGATGGCCGCCAAAGCAGCAGCAGCAGGCGTTAAGCAGGGAGTGGTGCAGGACAA
>Ga0181529_10000235_pt1 | contig 81584 bp, 65 predicted proteins | sample PEATcosm2014_Bin_36_FD_119763 | JGI IMG/M metagenome (GOLD analysis project Ga0181529, IMG submission 119763) | Peatland microbial communities from MTU Mesocosm Facility, Houghton, MI, USA - PEATcosm2014_Bin10_30_metaG | ecosystem: Environmental > Terrestrial > Soil > Wetlands > Peat | place...
CCCTCCGCCTCGACCGCTACGATCTATGATTCGGAACAGAAGCAAAACCAAAACACAGGAGCCTTCCTCAGCAACGACGACAACACCCAACCTTCAGGCTCATCCTTCAATTGGAAAAGACTGTGGTCGCGAAACGACTGCAACAACGCTGTTCGCAGGCCAGACGGTTGATTTATTAAGGGCCGAATATATGTCAAGTTTGAACCTGACCAACACCCGATTTCGATTGAAGCCGATCCGCGTTTGTAGTATATGTTAAGGTACTCCGGACAAGAAGCAATTTCACTCGCGCGTCGGCGGTATTTTGCCGAAAAGGAATCAAATGAAGGAACTTCTTAGCGACGAGTTTGCCAATAAGCTGGCTAATCTCGCGAAGGAAAAGGCCGAAGAGTACAAGAACAATAAGCCATTTCCTCACATTTATTTCGACAACTTCCTGCCGATCGAGGCGGCGGAGGCGGCGCTGGCTTCATTCCCCGAGCCGAAGGTGCTAACGTGGCAGCAGTTCGACAACCCAAATGAGAAGAAGCTGGCCTTTGACACGGTTGAGAAGTTACCGGAGGGGGACCGCGATGTTCTGTACTTTCTGAACAGCCGTCCCATGCTTCAGTTTCTGGAGACGCTTACCGGCATTGAGGGCGTGATACCCGATCCGTATTTTGTAGGTGGAGGTCTGCATCAGATCAAACCCGGCGGCAAACTTGGGGTGCATGCAGATTTCAATAAGCACACTAAGCTGAAACTCGATCGCCGGATCAATGTTTTGGTGTATCTGAATAAAGATTGGAAAGAGGAATATGGCGGGCACTTCGAGCTATGGAACCGCGATATGACGTCGGCGGAGGCCAAGGTTCTCCCCATTTTCAACCGTTGCGCGATCTTCAGCACAACTTCATGGTCGTTTCACGGTCATCCGACGCCGCTGTCCTGTCCGCCGGATCGCACTCGTAAGTCCCTCGCGACTTACTATTACACGAACGGGCGTCCCGAAGAAGAAGTTAACGAGGCTCATTCGACCATTTTCAGGGCTCGTCCGGGAGAAGTTGAGCAGCCGCAGAGGTCCACATTCCGGAGTTTTGTGCGTGCCGTGACGCCACCGATTTTTGTCGATGCGTACAAGAATCTCCGTAAGTAGGCTGATGACGCGGAATATCGGCCGGGTCCAAGTACGGCGATACAACGCTCCGATGCGGTTATACAGGAACTGGAGATATATCCTATTGCGGTTTATCCGCGGGATATTGTTTGCCCGGATTTGCTTGGTGCGAATCGAACAGAATTCCGAATGAGGTCAGCAGGGATGCCAATATCCACACAAAGCTGACGACCATCAAGCTCCCGACTGGACGATAGAGAATCGCGTCGACTGCGTGCAGAGAGACGACTTCGACACACCAGGAAATGACCGAGAGCATGACTCCCGAGACGGCGAGGAGAACTCCGATCCTTGCCCGGAAGACCCGCACTGTCCAGAGCAGGCCTGCCAGCAGGATTCCGACGAGGACTGCAACGACGATCGTCTGCGGCAATCTGCGGAAATCGTATTCATGCCGGCGCTGGGCAAAACCGATGAATAACTGGTGCAGCATCCAGCGACCGTTAGCGATCATATCGAGCAGCAAAGCCCCCTCAACTATTGTGAGTAAGGCGGCAATCTTCAAGCCCTTCTGCGCATTCCTAGTTCGTGCCCAAGCTATGCCCGAGCACGTGGCAGCTACTCCGTATGCCACAATTCCGCTCACGCGCGGAGGCGTCAGCCATTCACTTGATATCATGTTTCATCCTCGCTAGAAGTTGCCGCCACTCTACGATCCGGAAGGCACGATGATACCCCCGTTGATAGCACTGTTGGCCTGGATCCCGATCAGTCTTTGTTTTTTTTGGCGGTATCCGCCCCGCGTGGCCATCCTTCTCAACTTTGTTGGCGGCTGGGCGGTGTTACCCTCCGCCGATTTTGTTCCTAGCAGTGCATCGTTTCCTTACTGGATATTGGGAACATGCCTGCCTTCGAATTACTTCATAACCAAGGCCAGCGTGACGGGGATAGCCTGTCTGATCGGCATTCTGCTTTTCGACAGACGAAGCTTGAGCCGCTTGCGCTGGAGCATTTGGGACCTTCCGATGCTGGTCTGGTGTACTGTTCCCCTACTTTCCGGAGTGGTTAACGCGCAGGGCCTCGGCCCCAGCCTGCGCAGCGAACTCTACCAGGTCCTGGCATGGGGCTCTCCGTACGTCGCCGGCCGCATTTACTTCCCGGATACAGACTCCCTGAGACTGGCGGCCAAAGCATTCGTGATTTCCGGGCTTGCCTATGTTCCCATTTGCCTCGTAGAAATGTTAACCGGACCACAACTCTACGCGCACCTCTACGGCTACGAGCCTTATCGCTGGATCGGTGCAGAGCGCTATTTCGGCTTCCGCCCAATTGGGTTGCTTGAGGACGGAAACCAACTTGGCATCTGGATGGCTACTTCCGCGCTGATTGCGGTCTGGCTGTGGAAACGAGAGCAAATCAAGGGTGTATTCGGGATTCCTATTGCCTGGGTCAGCGGGATTCTCCTTGTTGTAACCCTTCTGTGCCAGTCTGGCGGAAGCATCCTGCTTCTGATCGGTTTCCTGGCGTTTCTCTTTCTGCGCCAGCACCATGTTATGCGCGCTCTCGCAGCGTTCGTCCTGCTGGGAATTCTCGCGCTGACAACGCTTCGCCTGGCCAATGTTGTTTCGGTGCGGTCCATCGTCAAGCACAGCGGAGTTGCCCGTGCAGGGGCCCAGTTTCTGAAAAGAATCGGGCGGGGCTCTTTCGGCTGGAGGCTTTCGCAAGATGAAAAATATATCGGCACCGCGCTCGAAAGGCCGATTCTCGGTTCCGGCGAGTGGAATTGGTGGCAGGGCAACTCATCTCGACCGTGGGGATTATCGCTGCTTGCCTTCGGGATGTACGGCATTGTGGGACTGCTCGCTCTGGAAGGCGTGCAACTGGCCCCTATGGTCCGAGCTGCGTGGTTTCCTCTTGAACGGTCCGATCCCCATGGCCTTCGCTATGCGCTGGCGGCAGTGGTCCTGATGTCGGCAATCGACGACCTGCTGAACGGCTCCATGATCCTGCCATTGCTGCTGTTCGCTGGGGGATTGAGCGACCGAACTGCTGCTTTCGTCGATGGCAAGAAAGCCTTCCCGGCATGGACGACATCTTCGAAGCCCAATACCGAAGCCTTGGAAAGCTAACCCGAGGCTATTGGCGATAAAGCGCGGCCACGCTAAAGAAGGTGCTTTAGATAATGAAACGCCAACACTACAGAAACAAAAACGGCGGTCATCTTCAGGTCTTGGCTCCATACCCCAACCCTATTCCGCTGCATGCCGATCTGCATCGAGACGTAGAGCGGGAAGTCCCCTGCCGCGACGGCGATTACTGCTCCGAACATATGAAAAAAATGAAAAGCGACTACAATCCCGACGCAAACCGATACGCAGTAGCATCCGTTGCCGATGGCATTGTACTTCGCCTTACCGAGCGATAGGAGCACCGGATAGGTCGTCTGATAAAGAAGAGTTTGCCAGAGGCCAAGCGCCAAGATTGGAATCATCCAGGCAGCTTCGCGATAGCGATGATCGTAGAGATGCAAGATCAATAGCCCCCCCCAATTGACCATCATGGCCAGCATGATGGCCCCAGCGAGCAAGGCAAAGAACCGGTAGCGCAGGAACTTCGACTTAAACTCCTCGATAGGGTTATGGATGATCTTCGCAATGAAGGGATAAGCCACTCTTGAGCCCAGGGCAAGAATGATGGCCCGCGGGACGTCGGAAAGCTGGTAGGCGAGTCCATAGATACCAAGAAGAGAAAGGCTAATCAGCCGGCCCAGGATCAACCGGTCCGCCTGGGTTGCAAAGTAGGTGAAGGCGGTAGCGATGAGGATCCATCTTCCGAAGTGAACTATGTTGCGAACCGATGGCTTATCCCAACAAAAGGAATTGCGGATGCCGGGCGCCACGGACGGAATGAAGCTGATACAAAGGCGATAGAGAGTCGAGACCAATTGACCGGCAACGATTGCCCACACAGACGGGTAAACGTAGGCCCACGCAATGGTAACGACCAGCGATACGACGGCGGTTGTTCCGTCAATGGCAAATAACCGTCTGACCCCCATGTGCCGGGACAGAGTCAACAGGTTAGTGCTGTTGAAGCTGCTGATGAGCGTGCTGAAAGCCAGTACTGGAAGCAGGAGTTTCAGTTTGGGGTCGTGATAGAAGGCAGCCATCGGCCAACTCATCGCAATGGCGATTAGCCAAAGCCCGGTCCCACGCAGCACCTGCAGGGTCCACGCTGTGTTGAGGAAAACCGGGTCATCTCCGCGGGTAGATTGGATCACGCTGGGGGTGAGGCCGATGTCCGAGAGCAAACTAATCCCCGTGATCAGCGTCATGACCAGCGTCATTTCCCCGAAGTAGGCGGGAAGCAGCAGTCTTGTCAGGACGAGACTGCTGGCAACCCGGAGGGCCATGGCAAACCCATATTCGAGAATCGACCAGACGGAGGCGAGAACCGCCTTCTTTTCGAGGGCACGCATTTGCAGCCGGGCTTGGTCAGAAACGGCTTCTATAGTCAAGAGGGTCGATTTCCTTTGGAGTATTCGGCTTATATACAAGTGTACGCAATTGCGATGAAACGCCGGCCAAAGAACCGAGACGATGCAGGGTTTTCCGATTCTTTCACCATGTTGCGAACCCGCATCCAGAGGAATTGGCACGGAGAGATTGGCAGCATGTCAACAGGAGAAACGAGAATAGCGGCACGGGGCTTCCGGCAAACCACTTTGAGAGACGAATGTCTGGGTATCTTGTGCCCAGAGACTATCTGGGCGTGTCACCGATCTATTACCAGGGCGGGCTTAGTTCGCCAGCGTGAGAGGACTGCGCAAGTCCACATCGGGATCCGATGGTGAAGAGTGGAATAGCCTTTACCGCGGGCTAGAGCGAAATCAGAGTTTCCGTGATGGCGAGAGTGCACAGGGTGGCTCTTCCTGAGTAAAAAGCCACATGGCTGCATGGGTTCCGCATTACACCAACTCCGATTTTGCTATTAGTGGCTTTGCGGGTGCGGTTGCACTTGACTCCGGGAAAATAATTTATAGAATAGTAACCAATCCTTGGTAATCTGTTTCCAGCCGAGCTTCAAATTCCCTGTATCAATTCCTCTGCCATTTCCAATCGCTAGAATCCCAGGAAACTGCCCATGTCAGGCGGTAATGACGCTATTGTGGGATGTCTAGCCGGAGACGGAGTGATGTATTTTCTGTTTGGGATGAGTCTTGTGTTATGGGCGTATCCAACCAGAACTCCGGGCAGTTGCTTCAGGGAGAATTGTTTTATGGGCCCCAGGTCTTTTCGTTTTGCCGATGTTTTTTCTAACCTTTCAACTTTTGCCCTTTCTCTTTTGTGCTGGGCATTTTCTTGCAGCGGAATTATCCCTCCAGCAGTTGCGCAGACCACGATTACGGTCCCCGTGGCCTCAGGCGCCGGGATCAAATTTGTTCTTCCGGAGCGGTTCGGCGTCAATCTCGACGATTCCTATCCCTATGGAAACAACCAGCTCACCGCGAACCTGATCTCGTCAGAGGCATCGTTCGCGCCCCAAATCTGGAGCGGGGCGTCAGTGTGCGGGACGGGAAGCAGCATCTTGCAGTGGGTGGACAACAATCTGAATTCGCCGCAGCCAGCAAATTTCTGGCAAGGGGCGACCTTTGAGGTGATTTCCGGTACCGCTATCGGCAGTACTGGAACCATTACCTCAAGCACGGCGGCGGTCGCAGGAGTGCTAGGAAGTGTGCTTACCGGCACATGGACGGCTGGGTGCGCGCCTGGGGACGTGATGATTCTCCGCTGCCGCACGGCGCTAGGGACATGCGGTGGAGGCTTGACTCCCGCGGGGGCGGGTCTGAGCTTCAATGGTACGGTGGCGTATGAGAGAAGCGATCTCTCCCCCTCATCTTCCCAGGCACAGGCCTTGCAGTTGAGCTCAGGAGCAGCGTTTACGCCGCCATTCGATGAGACGATACACGGGAAGGTCTACATCAACTTCAACGGGACGTATACCCTGAGCTTCCGCGCCAAAGGCATAACCGGAAGCCCCACAATCTCCTACAACGTCCAGCGAGTTGGGGTAGCACCATTCGTCTCAGGCACGGTCACTCCAACCGTAAGCGGCACTGCCGGCGCGGGATGGACGAACTATTCCTTCAACTTCACCGCCAACGAGACTGGATCGCAGACTCCCAATACCGGGAACGTCAACATCTCCGTATCCGGTGGAACCGTTCTGCTTCAGGATGTGGCCCTGACCGAAGCGGGTACGGGTGGCAACACCACGGCCTTTCGCAACGCTACTTACCAAAGACTCCAAGCCCTGCAACCGGGCATCCTTCGTTTTATGACCGGCGGGCAGTGGGGATGCACGTTCGATAACATGATCCAAAACTATGGAGCGAGGAGTCTGTGCGGGAGCAGCAATTGGTACCAATTCGGCAGCTCCATTCCATATGGCCTAAACGATTTTCTGTATCTCGCAGCGCAGGTGGGCGCCGACCCATGGTGGACGTTCTCGGCGTACTCGACCACGACCGACATGGCGAACATGGCTGCTTACTTCAACGCTCCGTGCTCAAGCGGCAACAGCTACGCGACGATCCGCTGCAACTTCCTGGCGGGGACGCCCTACGCCGGAATGACGTGGACGCAGGTCTTTCACAATATCTACCTGGAGATGGGCAACGAGATTTGGAACTCGCCCAACGGGTCTAACCTGTGGGCAAATGGCGGCGCGACCTATGGAACACTGCTGGGTACGAACGTCAGTGCGTTCAAAAGCGCGACTTACTACGGCGGCACGATGCATGTGGTTGGATCGGGATTCATCGTCCAGAGTTCCGGAGGGTACGGCTGGAATGCTCAGGTTTTAAACGCCGCAAAAAATGCCGGCGGCTTGCCGGATTACATCGATGGCGCGCCATACCTGTTCGATTACATGACCGATCTCTCCTCCACCGCCAATATCTTTGGGCCGATGTTCGCGGAGGCGGTGAACTACAACTCAGTGACCTCGGGGGCTGCAAACACCGGTTTCACCTACCAGTTACAGAACTATTCTTCGACGAACTACAGCGGCGTCAACGGGGCCGTCTACGAGACGAGCCTCGGCACCAACTGTGCCCTGTCCGGAGTTACGCAGGCGCAGATCAACGGGGTTGCCGCTGGAATAGGTTCGGGCCTTGACGCCACGCTGAACATGCTTCTGGCGGCGCGAGACGCCGGGGTGAAGGTACAGAACTTCTTTGCGCTTCCGGGTCCCGGGAATGCCTTCTATACCGCTACCAGCGACACATCCGGTTGCAACTACAACAGCACGCTGAATCAGCCGCTGTGGGGCGCGAACCTGTTCATGCCGGGGCCGACGAACTCCGCGGCCATCGACCGGCCAACCGGTATCGCATTGCAACTCGTGAATCAGGCGATGGGATCAAAGCTAAACCTGCTGGCGGTGAGCCAAAGCGGCACACCGACCTATAGCCAAGCTGCTGCGCAACCGAATCCGACCAATTCCGGGGCCGCAAGCATTGCCGCGAACTCAGCAGTGCCCTATGTACAGTCCTTTGGCTTTGGGGACGGCGCTGGGAACTACTCGCTAATTGTCTACAACCTGAATCTGACCAGTAGTGAGGCGATCGCCTTCGCAGGCGCAGGGGCCCCGGCTGGAACGGTGACTAAGACGGTCTTTACGTCTGCCAACATCACCGACAACAACGAGTCCGCAACCGTCGGCAGCACTCCGACTGTGACAACGCCCTCTCCCAGCACGCTCTCCAGCCCGACCGGCGACACGCTACCACCGTTCTCCATGACGACGTATACATGGTCGACTTCATCTACAGCATCGGTAACCGCGGTGACGGTGTCCTGCTCGCCGACGAGCGTGAACACGGGAGCGACCGCCTCCTGCTCGGCCGGCGTGGCCGGTATCGGCTCTTACAGCTCGGCGGTAACCTGGACGGCAAGCGCTGGGACCATCTCTTCGGCCGGGGTCTACACCGCTCCGGCGACAGTTCCAACATCGGGAGCCGCCACCATCACAGCGACCTCGACCCAGACCGGCTCGGTGTCGGGTTCGGTGATCATCCCTATCACCGCTGCGGCTGCGGTCACCGCGGTGACGGTGGCGTGCTCGCCGACGAGCGTCAGCGCGGGAGCGACCGCCTCCTGCTCGGCCAGCGTGGCCGGCACCGGCTCTTATAGCTCGGCGGTAACCTGGACGGCGAGCGCTGGGACCATCTCTTCGGCCGGCGTCTACACTGCTCCGGCGACAGCTCCAACGTCGGGAACCGCTACCATCACGGCGACCTCGACCCAGACCGGCACTGTCTCGGGCTCGGCGACCATCGCGATCACCGCTCAGGCTACGGTCACCGCGATCCAGGTGGCCTGCTCGCCGACGAGTGTGAGCGCGGGAGCGACCGCCTCCTGCACCGCCATCGTGGCCGGCACGGGCTCTTATAGCTCGGCAGTAACCTGGACGGCGAGCGCTGGGACCATCTCTTCGACCGGGGTCTACACCGCTCCGGCGACAGCTCCAACGTCGGGAACCGCTACCATCACGGCGACTTCGACTCAGACCGGCACGGTCTCGGGTTCGGCGACCATCGCCATCACCAATGGGGTAAGCGTGGCGCTAACCCCAGCCAGTGGGGCCAATCCAGTGATCTTGCTCACCGGCACGCTACAGTTCACGCCGTCGGTCTCGGGGACATCGAATACCGCCGTCACCTGGTCGTTGAGCCAAGCTTTAGGCAGCATCTCGGCCTCCGGTCTCTACACCGCACCAGCTTCGAACTCCATTTGGCATACGGTGGTTGTGACCGCGACCAGCGTGGCTGACCCGACGAAGTCGGCCAGCACAAGTCTAATGTTGGCTCCCAGTGTGAGTGTTTCGCTTTCTTCTGGCGGTGTGACGGCAATGTCGCCATCGCAGACGCAGACATTTACGGCAGCTGTAGCGAACAGCTCGAACACAGCCGTGGTCTGGTCGATCACCCCAGCGGTTGGCAGCATTTCGGCTTCGGGCGTCTATACCGCGCCCGCCTCAGTCACAAGTAACCAGACCATCACTATAACCGCGACGAGTGTGGCTGACCCGACCAAGTCGGCATCGACGACCATCACCATTGCCCCTCCGGTGACCATCACGAGAGTGTTTGTCGCTTGCCCGAGGCAGACTGTATCCCCAGGGTCTTCTCTAAGCTGCAGCTCCAAAGTCAATGGTACGGGAGCCTACAGTCCTATCGTGACCTGGAAGGTCAGCGCTGGAACGATCGACCAGACCGGCGTCTATACCGCTCCGGCAACGGTTCCGGCTAAAGGAGCAACCGCTGTCATCACGGCAGTCTCAGCGCAAAACACAAGCATAGCCGGTTCTGCGACGGTGCTCGTCATCGCGCCACCGTCGGTGACGTCTGTTTCAGTCGCCTGCCCGACAGCCCCAGTGTCCCCGGGATCGGCAGTGTCTTGCTCGCACACCGTGGAAGGCACCGGAGACTTCGACTCTGCGGTGATCTGGAGTGCGAGCGCCGGGACGATCAATCAAGAGGGAAAACTGACGGCCGTTGCGGGCACACCCTCCATAGAAGTCACAGCAACCAGCAGGCAAACGCCTTCGGTATCCGCCTCAGCCACCGTATTGGTGAAAGACCCCGCAACAGTATCCTCAATTGTCGTGTCCTCGATTGGTCCAACTACGGCCAAGATCTCATGGGCGACAAACGCGTCGACGTTCAACGGCGTCGATTGGGGAACAACTCCTTCCTACGGTCAAACAACGGCAGGGATGGCTGCTCCGAGCGCGAATCCCTCTTTCAAACTCACAGGGCTCAAGGCCGGGACAAAGTACTACGTCAAGCTTTGGTCCATTACTCCTAAAGGCACCCTCACGTCGACTCTTTCCTTCGCGACTCTGCCTAACTAAGCGAATGGTTGGGTTCTTTCAGAATCCAACCGGAGTGGGCGACGAGAGAAGCTTCCGCTTGCAGGAAGAGGATGCGGCTTGAGATTCAGAGGAGCCACGCGAATCGCTGCAACCGCACGAGAAATGCGGCTCTGAAGCTCTGAACTGGACCGGCTGATTTCCCATAAGATTGCGCAAAACAGTGCAAAGCTTTGCGCTCGGCGCGGGCGGGATAGACAAGACCACTCGAATCTGCCAGCGACCACATTCCCTAACGCTATAATGGTTGAATTCAAAGCGAATGCGGGACGTTGGATGAATGAACTGGCCAAATCGTCGATTCTCAGGAGTATGAGGCAGCCCGTCCGGTGACGCTCCTGCCTCATCGTGTCGCCGGCCAGTCGAGTATTGGCATAAGCCAGGCCGATCTTCCGGTCTTCCAACAGGCGTGGTGGATTGAGATTGCCAAAGGAGACGCGGATTTCCGTGAACTCCAAGTTCACCGGGATGGCGTTCTCGTGGGCAATCTCGTATATATTCTGGTTACCAATAAGCTTGGCAATAAACTTGGCTTTCCACCCGTTTGGTCGCACCTTGGTGGACCCGTCGTCAGCCAAACTCTTACAAGGGAAGAGAGAGCTGAGGTTATTCGTGAACTTGTGGCTCAACTTCCCAGCAACACTTCATTTAAATTCGTTTGCAGCCCCAGTTCGTCCGATGCCGATCTCATCAAGCAAGAATTTGAAAGGGCCGAATTCGACTGCTCCACTGAGGCCACTTATCTACAGTATCCGAACGATAAGGGAATATTGGAAAGACTGTCTGGAGAGGCCAAGAGGCAAATCATTTCCGCGCCGAAGAAGCTGCAAGTCGTAGATATCAGCGCGGACGAATTCATCGCTTTTTATAAAGTCAATCTGACTGCGGCAGGTAAACAAAGCTATGCCTCTCTTCAGAGCGCCCGCGATCTGATTGCGAGAGGTCAGGAAGACAATCGGCAGCAGGTGCGTGTAATTGCAGCGAGGCAAAAGATTGCCGGCGCCCCCCTGGATGCGGCTATTGCGTATGCCTGGGATAAGCAGCGGTACTATTTGTGGATGGTAACGCACCGGTCTTCGTCAGATCGCGATTCAGAGCATAAACCGCATCATCATGCGGGGAAGCTTCTGATTTTGCACGGTACGGAAGACGCTCGGAGACGGGGTTTGATTTTCGATGCGGATGGCGCCACTACGGAAGGGAATCAAACGCTCTATCGGAACAGGCTAAAATTTCCGCATACGGAATACCGCGACGTATTCAGTCGAGATACAAAATTGTATAAGTTATATAAGCGACTTCAACCAAAACTGAGGGTGCAGAATGCAAGACCAAGACAATAAAAAATCAAGTGGAGAGGAAAGAACCCCTCGATTGGCGTGCTCTGCGCGGTGTGTTGCAGCGCTGACACGGTTGCAGCTTTCGTGAACGACGTCTCCACGGGTCGTGCGATTTGACCTTCAGATACGCATTGCGAATACATGACGCGATGGTAAGGTCCCTACCGTAAGCGTCCTCGATGAACACAAGTTTCGCAACATCAATGAGCCAACTTCCGTGACGACATCGCCTATCGAGGCCGCGACTGGGACTGCGGAGATCCACGCCGATCCGGGTGCATCGCGGCCTCTACGCATTGCCTATCTCGTCAGCCAATATCCCGCGGTATCCCACACCTTTATTCTGCGCGAGGTCTTCGCTCTTCGCGAGCGCGGCCTCCTCATTGAGGTGGCCTCCATCAACGCGCCACCGCCGTCCGACAAGATGACGCGGGCCGAACAAGATGAAGCGGCCCGTACTTTTTACGTCAAACCTGCAGGAGCCACCGGTCTGGCAAAAGCGCTTCCGTGGATGCTGTTCCACCATCCCGTCGGGCTAATACGAGGTATGACTGCCGCGTTCAGCTTGGGTAGATTCGATCCCGCCCGTCTCTTGCTCTGTCTCTTTTACTTTGCCGAGGCGATCATCTTGGCCCACTGGCTGCGGCGGAGGTCCTATTCGCACTTGCACGTCCACTTCGCAACCCAGGCCGCCACGGTCGCCATGATTATGGCGCGTATCGCGCCGATTACGATGTCGATGACCGTTCATGGTCCCGATGAATTCTACGACGTCCCCGGCCAGTTTCTTCCCCAGAAGGTTGAGTGCTCCCGCTTCATCGTCTGCATCAGCTTTTTCTCCCAGAGCCAACTCATGAGGCTTACGCGCGGCGAAGACAGGCATAAGTTCGATATTGCGCGTCTTGGTGTCGACCCCTCCCATTTCGCGCCTCGGCCTGCACGTGCATCGCCGGCTGCTTTCCAGATTTTGTGTGTCGGGCGACTGGTCCCAGCCAAGGGCCAGCGAATTCTCGTTGAGGCCGTTGCACAGCTACTCAACGGCGGCCGTTGTCTTGAACTCCACTTTGTGGGCGACGGCCCCGATCGGGTCAGCCTTGAGAATTTGGTCCGTGAACTTCAACTTTCCGATCGCATCTTCTTCGAGGGATCCGTCAATCAGGATCGAATCCGCATCTTCTACGAGGCCGCAGATATATTCGCAATTGCCAGTTTTGCAGAAGGCATCCCGGTGGTATTGATGGAAGCCATGTCCATGGAGATTCCCTGCATCGCAACCTGCATTAACGGCATACCGGAACTGATCCGCGATGGCGTCGAGGGCCTTCTTGTCCCTCCCTCGGATTCTGTCGCAATGGCCGCAGCGATCGCGCGCCTTATGGACGACGTGCGGTTGCGCGAGTCGTTTGGACAAGCAGGCAGGCAGCGCATCTTGCAGATGTACAACCTCGGCAAAAGCGCCGACGATCTTGCGAGCCTGTTCCGGCGCCAACTGGGATCGAACGCCTAGTGTGACGCGCCGGTTCTTTTTGAGAAGCAGCGACGCGACCTGCGGATGTCCCCCGTAAATTGGGTCGATCCTATTTGGGCGTGTCGTCCCGTGAAGTCCTTACCCAAGCCGCACGACTTCGCGTCATCCGGAGGATCGCTGGAAGCATGCGAATCTTCCCGGCAACATAAAGAGGCGCCTGAGCAAGTGCCTTCAGGTCAGCGAAGATATCCGGGCCCAGGCAGATTGCGACGAGCAGATGAAGGGCGACTACGGCCATCCCCAAGACGGCATACACGCGCAGGCCGTGGATCGGCAACAAAAGCAGCACGAAAAGACTCGTAACCTCCATAGCGAGGGGCAGGCCGGCAAGGTCAAAGAGCGGCTCAAGAAGGGCGAGTCGTCCACGAAGCACTTGCAGCAAAAGAGACGTTCCGTGGGCCCGCAACATGCGCAGGCGCCCCCCTTCCCAACGAGCGGTTTGGGTGACCGCACCCTCCCCAGCGAGCGGAACTTCCGCCCAGAGACGAGCCTCCTCCACGAAGTCGCAACGTATGCCGGCGATCAGCAGGGAAAGGTGAAACTCCAGATCTTCGACGATCGAGTGCGCTGAGTAGGGAACCTGCTCGATGACTTGCCGGCGCAGGGCAAACCCGTTGCCGAAGATGCCACACGAGAGGTGAAGATGCTGCCGGCCCATGGGACGAATCACATTCATGCAGAAGAAAGCGAGGGCCCGCAGGCGCGATGTAGGGTTGTTTGAGGCGCTTCGGCACTCATATCTGCACTGGACGACCGAGGCCTGCTCCAGCCTCTGCCGTACACAGCCTACAAGATTGTCAGAGACAGTAGAGTCTGCGTCGATGATGAGGGCAGCATCAGCAGCAAGTTCTTGAAAGGCGATGCGAAACCCTTGTGCAAGTGCATTCCCTTTTCCGCGAAGGTCCGGGTCGTTCAGTTCGTAGACCATCGCGCCGGCGGCACGGGAAATTCTGGCCGTGCCGTCCACGCAGTTGTGCGCGATGACCAGGATGTCACCAGTACCCCCGGCCGAGGCAGCGATACTCTTGACGCACTGCTCGATTTTAAGCTCCTCGTTGTGACTCGGCACAACGATGATGAGCCGCCCCAACCCAGGGAGCGCGATCGATTCAGGCGTCCGCTTTGGTCGAGGCATCGTGGCGGCGAGAGTGACCACGAGAAGTTCTACGAGCAACGGAGCGGTTGCAATGACGAGCAGAAATCCCACGATGAGGCAGACGCTGCGTTCAAGGTCAAGGATCATGTGGGAACTCCATAAGCGGAATGGAAAGGAAAATGCGATGGAAGGTATGAGGTTGTGCCTTTTGTGCCCAGCCTAGCGCCGCACCCTGAAGCCCGCGTTGGGCGCATCAGACCAGTTGCCTTGCTCAAGTCGAATATCCGCAAGAGCAATCGTCGGTCGCCTTCGGTCAACGGAATTATTGCCAGAGTAGGCCAAGCCGCTCTCGTCCGATCCAAGCACGCCACCCACCGAAGTTAAAAACACAGCGGAATTAGGTTGAGTATAACATCAGCCGAACAGGCGGACCGGAGGCACCATCTGAAGCATGCATTTCACACCACTACAAAACAGGATTTAGGACTCGCGTTTGAGTCGAAGTCTGCTTAACGACATTCCTAACTTGGCTGGTTGGCTTTGGACTTCAGCCGTCTGATAAGCTTGAAGTGGCACAGTTTTGTATGTATTCGATGCGAATACCGAGCTGAGCGCGAATGTGACGGAAAGATTCTCGCTTTTGGGGTGACTGAGTGACTTGGCTCCACATTAAACATCTGCTTTTGCGCACCCCGCTCGAAGGGCCGGCACATCGTCTCCGGTCTCTGGCCGGATTTAGACAACGCCGGGAGCATCCGGAGCTTCACGAGCTTTATATGGAGTCGGACCGCATTGAACAGCTGATGCTGCAGGTCCTTCAACCCGATTCGAATTGTATCGATATAGGTTGCCACATAGGATCTTCATTGAGCTTGATGGTCCGCTATGCGCCGCTGGGAAAACACATGGCGTTTGAGCCGGTTCCGGAAAAAGCGAGTTGGATAAGGAAGAAGTTTCCGGAGGTCGATGTCAGAGCAAATGCACTGGGAGACAAACGCGACAAGCTCACGTTTTTTCAGAACTTATCGCAGCCGGGCTTCAGTGGTTTCGGGAAAGATGCCAGCAGCGGGGATAGAGTCGTTGAAGTGCATGTGGATTGCGAAAGACTCGACGACGTGGTAGCTGCCGATCGCAAATTTGCTTACATTAAAATCGATGTCGAAGGAGCCGAGCTCCTAGTGCTAAGAGGGGCACGCGAGCTGATCGCGCGAGATCGGCCGATGATCCTTTTTGAAAGCAGTTATGACGGCGCTGCAAAACTGGGGCTAGAACGCGACGACTTGTTCTCCTTGCTGGTGGATGAGTTAGGATATGACGTCTTTATGATTGGCGACTTCCTGGAGAGCCGAGCTGCGCTGAATCTCGCCGGCTTTCAAAATGCCGCCAAGTATCCTTTTCAGGCATTCAATTTTTTTGCGCTCTCCAGAGCGTGTTCTTAACCCGCACCGATTTTTCACTTCGGTGACCCGACCCATTTTTCGTCCGGTTGGGTGTATGAAAATCGATAGTGTGATTTCTCTGGCTGCTTCTTCTTCCTGTGGGGCCTGGTCGAGTTGCAGGCCCGCTGCCGGCCTTGCAGACGCGCCGCACGCCGGCGCTGAACTCCTCCCGCAAGCGCGGGTTGCGATCAGGCTAGCTTTGAGTGGACAGCAACCGAAAGCCTCCGGGTTAGTTCCGGGGATACTTGCGGGATGGGTTAGAAAAAAGAATCTGGCTCGACCCTTGTGATTTTGGGTTAGAGTGGGGTGGAATGCCATTTATCGTTCTCATTCCGGGGATAGTGTGCATGGCAGCTGTGTTTCGTTTTGGAACACGGAGGGCGTTCCTAACAACGCTTGTACCTGTATTGATCTTATTGCCCACCGATTTTTACCTGCGAGTCAAGCATCTGCCACCCCTCTCCTTTGTCGATGCCGCGCTCTTTTCCTTGGGTGTGGGCTTGATCTTGATGGATGTTCCTCAGTGGAGATTCACTCGGATGGATTGCTGGATAGTTGTATTCCTATTCAGCGCGACCTATTCCGAGAGGATCCCTTGGGGGACCACCGGCGCAGTGCTTCGTTTGATCACTCTGGTTCTGGAGTGCGTGGTCCCTTACATTGCGGGCAAAATGCTTGTCGAGCAACCGGGCATGCGGGTCGAGACGGTCAGGCGTGTCGTCACGTTGATGGCTATCATCTCGGTACTGTCGATGCCCGAGTTTTTCCTGAGTGCGAATCCGAATATCCATTTCTGGAGCCATTTCTTTCCGGGGCAATGGCCCGAGAACCGGCAGGTGCGCTGGGGTCATGGCCGCGTTGGAGGTCCATATGGCGGGTCAGAACAGGCGGGCATGGTGATCATGATTGGCCTGTCCCTTGCCGTCTGGCTACAAGGCTGCAAATACTTTAGGGCAGGGGCAGCAGGAGTTAAGTATCCCCTTTTTAAACATTCAAGAACAATTATCTTTGTCCTGGTTGCAATGCTGATACTGGCCCAGGCGAGAGGTCCCTGGATTGGAACGGTGGTCGCACTGAGCGTCGCCTCCATTGGTCGAGCCAAGCATCCCCTGCGCCGAGCAGTATTGGTATTCAGTTTGGGCGTTTTGGTGGGGGTTCCCGCCCACTCTGCATTTAAGGAATATATCTCCGGACCCCTGAGTTCGGTCGACAGCGAAAGGGCGACAGCTCAGTATAGATCCCAACTGATCGACAATTACATTCCAATCGCCAAAAATGGGGGCGCTTGGGGTTGGGGAAACGTATTTCCAAACATAGGCGGTCAATCTTCCATCGACAATGAATACCTTCTCATATGGTTAGTTCAGGGCTATGTTGGACTCGCAGCTCTGATCCTGATCTTCGTCGACGCTTCAGGATCGTTCCTCCGATTAGCAATAATGGCTCGTTCGTTCCAAGAGCGCTATTTTGATTACACATTACTTGGAATTGTGCTCGGTCTGGGAATTTGCTCGGCCACTGTCTGGCTGACTTGTCAGAGCTTCATTCTGTTTTTTCTTATCGTAGGATGGTCTCAAGCCATTCGCCCTTCCGAAGCAGGGAGCCAACAGTTCGTAGAAGAAAGAGTGAACCGCGAACTGCAGCACGCAGTTGCTGTGCGTGTTTACACCTGAGTTATATTACCGGTGACCATTGGAGTATTTCGCTATTTTGTGTGTCGTATCGTATGGGCGAATGCAAAGGAGCGAGGCAAGGCAAATACTTAGGAAGGGTGCGAGCCGGTTCCGGGTCCGAGGGGTAGCGTAAAGGGGGTATCGAGCAGGTCCATGGCGAGTCAAATAACTCCAAGTCATATAGCGATTTATCTTCATACCCTTTATAACGGAGGGATTGAACGAGTTATGTTCAATCTGACCCAGGGTTTTCTCGATCGTGGCATCAGCGTAGATATTGTTTTGGATATTCTGGTCTATTCGCCATTTGAAAAGCTTCTGCCCAATGGAGCTCACCTAGTAGTGCTTGGCGCCGACGGTTTCGCAAAGCGAGTACCTAGGTTGGTTGGTTATCTGCGCGATAGTCGTCCCGATGTTTTGCTGTCCGCGACTCATTTTTCCAACGAGGTTGCTTGCACAGCGAAGGTGCTTTCCAGAACTGGAGTCCGGCTTATTCTTTCGGAACACACAAATCTGTCTGCGGACATCTCCGACTCCAGGACAAGGGTCAGGCGGACGTTACTTCCTTGGACAACGCGAAACCTTTACCCAACTGCCGATGCGGTGGTGGCGGTCTCAAATGGCGTTGCAGAAGATATGTGTCGCGTCAGCAGACTCCCCCGTAAAAGGGTCCAAACAATTTACAACCCGATCGATCGCCGAGCTCTTCTCGCGATGTCCCAAGAGCCCCTAAGCAGTTCTTGGTTTGGGTCTGGGCAACCGCCGGTCGTTCTGGCGATTGGGCGTCTCGAGGTGCAGAAGAATTTTGCAAATCTCCTGTACGCATTTCGGACGGTCCGACAGAAGCGTGAAGCGAGACTTATCATTCTTGGGGAGGGGTCCGAGCGTGCTCGACTCACCGCTCTTGTCGCAGAACTGGGTCTGACAGAGGATGTTTCATTGCCTGGTTTTGTAGCCAATCCCGCTGCATATATGACAAAGTCTGCCGTTTTTGCAATGTCTTCAGCATGGGAGGGCATGCCGGTTTCCTTGATCGAGGCCTTGATGCTAGGAACCCCCGTAGTTTCAACTGATTGCCCGAGTGGGCCGGCCGAAATCCTGGACGGAGGCAAGTATGGACGACTTGTTCCTCTGGATGACAGCGATGCGTTGGCAAGGGGGATTGACGCGGCGCTCGACGGCGACAGGAGACCTGCCGATCAGACTTGGTTGGCGCAGTTTGACGCAGGTATGATTACTGAGAAGTATCTTGACCTCATGTCAGCCCCTTCCTAATGGATGATCGTGGACGGAGCATAAGTCCTGAACTGACAGAGATTTATCCGGTCGTCAGGGGCTTTCGCCGGTGACCTGCCGGCAAAGTCTGTGCAATTGATCGTCCCATCACTCGCCGGCAGCCATTTCTTCAGCACCAATCTGCTTCGGACGCCGAGTCAGCGTCCTCCCAGGAATCTAGCAAGTGTGACGAGAATCACAGTGCTGCAGGATGCGCTGGTCTATCCTCTTGTGAGTGAGCGATCCAGTGGAGTAACATGGCTCGCGCTGGCGCTGGGGCAACGCAGCCGTACTGCCCCGACATCTGACCGTCAGGCACAAAGGGCCATAACACTGAAGTGTGATCCACTGCTTGCTGAAATTCGCCGAATGTAGATAGAAGGCGTGGGTTGTTCTACGGTGCAAGGGAGGGCAGGAAATGCTCCAGAATATCGATCGGATTGCGCCGTATGAGTTGCCGACTCACCTGGAAGTGCCATCCGATGACGGACGGGGAGATGTCTGGTTCAGGACGAAGGATACATCGCGAGTACGAACGCCCGCTGCCACTCTTGTGCTTGGTTGTGTTTGTTCCGTAGTCGGGTTCCTGGCCATCGATCCGGTATGGGACCGCAATCTCCTGTTCGAGCAGTATGACTTCAAACTCTGGTCCCAAAGGGATCGGCTGGTTGTCTTCTGCCTGTCGGTAGTGCCGAGTTTAGTCGGGATGGCCGGGGTGCTGATGGCATACAAGGCGATAAAGGTTCTGCGATCGGTGTTGTAGCGGACACTTTCTATCCCTTGGGGTGTGATTGTGGCACATAGGCACCTGAAGTAAGCCGGTACTTCACTCGCGATCCCGCGCGGATGAAGCCAGCGGACGCGAAGTCCTGCCTGAATAGGAAACGATTTTCCCCCATACATGCAAGAGTTTGCATTCTCTCAGCGGCGATGCTCCGTATCCGTCTGATTTAACTGCGACCTATTTGGAGATCGAGTTGCTTATGCAAGGTCAACGCCTTTGTGCTCTCCTGCAACCTATGTCACCCCTTTCTCCCGAGGTTACTCGATGGTGTCTTCTGAATTGGCGTCACCCGTGTATCTGCTCATACAGCCTGAGCCTGGTCCTACGCCATTTGCCGTAACCCTTTGGCTCTTGTCGCCCAACGCATTTGCAGAACCAATTATGGCGGCCCCGAGGGCGAGTTGGCACGATGTGGCGCGTCGCATCGAACAAGCCGGATTGCTTGACCACAGCATTCTCGGCTGCGTAGACGCGCAGATCGGCAGGGGGGAATCAGTCCTTCGGCCGATATCATGCACCCGGGACGATCTGCGCAAGATTGGTCTGATCGAAGTACCTGGGATGAGTTCAAAGAAGTTGCCCCCTTCGCTGCTCAGATTCTCCAGAAACAAATCCAAGTTATTGAGATCGTTGTTGCCAGCGCAGTCCTAATTGTCTGGCGGACGCCAGTCTTTTCCATACGAGTTGTCTTGATCGTAGTCGCCGTCTGCAAGGCGAAGCAGGATTTTTGAAGAGTGACAAACTTGAAGTCCGCGCGAAGGCGTGAAGGAGCAAGATGAGATCAATCAACTCGCAAATCGCGCTTCTCGGTGTCCGTATCGACAATGTCACCCTGGACGAGGCAGTAACGATCATCGATTCCATGATCGACAGGGGAGGGTACCATCAAATAGCGACCGCAAACGTCGACTTTCTGAACAAAGCGATGGATGACCGGGAGCTAAGGGAGATTCTGCACGATTGTGAACTGGTGCTCGCGGATGGAATGCCGCTGGTGTGGGCCTCGCGGCTGTTGGGAACGTCTCTCAAGGAGAGGGTCACCGGGGCAGATCTGTTGCCGCATCTCTTCGAGCTTTCGGCTCGCAAGAGGCGGCGCATTTTTCTTTTGGGCGCCACCGAGGAGCGGTCCCGCTGCGCGCTGCAGCGTATCCAGCAGGACTATCCGAATGCGGAAATCTGCGGCCGCCTGTCGCCTCCTATAGCTCCCCTGGATCAAATGGCGAACGCAGAGATACTGAAGCGGATCGAAGAGGCCAAGCCGGACGTTCTGCTGGTTGCGTTTGGGAACCCCAAACAGGAGAAATGGCTGGCAATGCATAGCCATTGTCTGAATGTACCCGTATGCATCGGGGTCGGCGCCTCCTTCGACTTCTTCTCCCGGAAGCAATCCCGTGCACCCCTCTGGATGCAGCGATTGGGCATGGAGTGGGCGTTTCGGCTGTTCAGCGAGCCGCGCCGGCTGGGGCCGAGATACCTGAACAATGCGCTCTTTCTGCTTCGATATCTCTCGGTGCAACTGATGACCACGTCCGCACAGCCCAGCAGCACGACGGGCATGATGGTTGCGACAACGCGCAAGGACGGGGTCTCGATCGTGCGGATCGCTGGCGACTTCACGGGGCCGGCTCTGGGCGAGTTGCAGGAGAGTCTCGAAGCTGAGTTGGCCAATGGCTGCTCACTCATCTTTGACCTCACTTCAAGCCGCACGATATGGCCCGATGCGGCCGGATTCCTGGCTCGCCTCACGCGCAAGGGCATGGGCGACGGTGTGGAAGTCTGGCTTGCAGGGGTTCAGCCGGGAGTCCGTAGTGTATTGCGCACGACCTTCCCTGCAGGTCACGCATTTCGGATGGCGGCGACGGTTCAGGATGCATTGAGAGCGCTCCACGTAAATGAAGACTTCAGTTTCCACAGTTCGATGTTGCATTCCACCTCGGTCGGGCATCGAGCTTCGTCCAATATGCTTCCACAAAACAATTTACGGGCTAAGAAACGCGGTTATAATGCTTGGAATAAATGGATATTACAGCGCAAGGTCACTAACCCGACCGACCAACGGGAGGCTGCCGCTGTCGACTAGCGCCCCAGGCGGACGTCGGGCAGAGCTTCTGTTGATCGGACTATTGGAAACACAACCTATTTCTTTACTTTGCTGGGTCAAATGTTCCCAGAGGGCGGAAAATCAAAGGAGAGGTTTATGAGCGCTACGGCACAGGCACCGCAATTGCAGGATGGATCGTTCGAAGCGGCGATCCAACAGCCGATCATTACCATGGTCGACGATCTAATTGCGTCACTGCCGAATCCCGAGCAGCTGACCCCGTCTGAGCGACGCGGAATTATCGCCAGGTATACCGCAGTGCTGGAAGGGAATTTCATCTACTGGATGACCGCCACCAACCTGGCGGTCCAGTCGGACGAGGCGCGCCCAATTCTTCTTGAGAACTTGCACGAGGAAGTCCGGGACAGCCACCCGGTGATGATGCGCAAGTTCGCCATCGCCGCCCACGCATTTCCAACGGACACCGATGCGTTTGCGGTCGATGCGGATTTGACCAAAGTTCGCTTGTTCCTGGGCAAGCTTCAGGGGGTGCAGTCCCTGCTGACGATGGCGTTCTTCGAAACGTTCATTCAAAGGTTCATGCCCTATCTTGCGGCCCTGGCAGCGGCCGCGGGTTCCAAGGAAATGGTGTATACAGATGTCCATGGTATTTGCGATATCGCACATTCCCAGGGTCTCTTCCAGGCGGTCTCCCTGGAGATGGCGCTCAATCCAATGGACGCAGACAAGGACTTATTTGAAGGGGTCGATCTTCTTCGCACCCTCATCTACAGCATCATTCAGGGACCGAATCCAAAACTCGCAGCTTAGCCAGGGCTACCAATCAGGCAGATAGTCATCATCCTTGCAGAGCCAGCTTCATCTCGCCAAGCATCTTCGGGAGCATGCCGGGTACTTCGAGGTACCGGACGCGCACCTTTACACGGTGCTGCATCAGGTTGAAAATCCACTGGCACGTGTTCTGCTTGTGGGGCCATTCGCATCCGAACGCCACTTTTCGTACCATCCCTGGATCCGATGGGCCCGATATCTCGCCGATAGGCAAGTAGAGGTTCTACGTTACGACTACCGAGGTGTGGGTGAAAGCACTGGCCTGTTCGAGGACATTACGTTCGAGAATTGGGCCGATGACGTCTCCGCTCTCGCAAGCTGGCTTGCGGACAGGTCGCCTAGTGTCCCGTTGATCCTGCATGGATTAGAGGTTGGTGCTATCCTCGCGAGTATAAGTTTCGACAAGGGCCAAGGAGATGCATTGCTGTTGTGGTCTCCGCCCCCCAGTGCAAACCACGCGCTTCGGTCAAGTCTCTTGCGCTGGGCGGGGTTGGAGCAGCTTTGGGAGTCGAGTGAGAATCGCAAGTCTGCCGCCGACTATATTCGTGAAATCGAGGGGGGAGCTTCTATCGAGGTTGCGGGCTATCAATGGTCGAGCAGACTTTGGCGCGACTCGTTTAGCGTTGGATTACAGGTTGATATCCAGGATTCAGGCGTGGCGCGGGGAAGACCGGTCAGGGCAGTCAAACTCGGTGCGGATGCTGCCCCTCTCGTCAAGCCCTACGTCGGATACGACGAGGTTAAGGATCTTAGTTGGCTGTACTCCGAGAACTTTGCTTGGCTGGCAGAGGTCTTGGCGGTATCGACAGGGGGCCGGACATGATCTGCGCACTTGAGACACGCGAGCTGATTCTTCTGGACGGTCTCAACGTCATCGTTCCGGCAACCTATCACAAGGTCTGTGAAGAGGACTCGACCCAGCAATCGAAGTCTATCGAAGGTCGCGTCGGGGTATTGTTTCTGAACTCGCTGTCTCCGACGAGGGCTGCGGCGGGCGATTCGGCTGTTTATTGGGCCGATTCCTTTGCGAGGAGCGGCTATCCGTGTTTTCGCGTGGATCTGCCTGGGTTTGGAGACTCCCTCAGCGACCCGGCATCGGGACTGTTGGAGTTTATCAACGGTGGTGGATATGCATCCATCGCCTCTGCCAAGGCGAACGAGATCGTTGAACGCTTCAACTTGTCCGGGGTTATCGTGGTGGGGCTCTGTGCGGGTGCAGTCACGGCAATCTATACAGCGGCAGCAACCATGCGGTGTAAGGGACTGGTCTTGATGGATCCATATTTCCACCTGCCATTGAAGGAGAGTTCAAAAATGTGGCAGAAAGTCACGGGCAGACTCTCGAGAAGCGCTCTAGGCTTGGGGATCGGCAATCTCTCGTATCAATTGAGGTGCAGTTGGCGGGTCCTCACCGGTAACGCTCCGCCCGGCAACGCCAACTTCCCCCTGCTGAATTGCTGGAAGGGCATTGCGACAACGGGCCTGCCGATGATCCTTTTCAGGGCGCCTGGCTTCAAGTTGCGAGGCGAATTCGACTATCTTACGCACATTCTGAAGCTGGCCGGCCGCACAAGCAACATCGTCGTGAAAGTCGTCGACGATGCCAATCATACCTTCTCGAATCGTGCCGGGAGGGTTGCCGTGCGACAGAATATCGAGAGCTGGTTGGCGAGTTATTTCCCTTTAGCGGGTGGGGAAGAGATCGTTGAAGGCGTTTTGCCTTCGAAGGCTCGCGGCGCTCAGGGACTTCACTCCACGCAACGAGCGGCGGCTCCCGACGCAGGACGGATGCATGCGATAGGCTGCGCCTTGGAAGGTGGGTAGCGTAGACATGAATGTCAAGTCGGAAGTCATCGCCCAATTCAGACAAGTTGCCCAGGAACAGGGCAGAAGGCTTGCGCCTTTGACCGACGATCTCGCCCTCTTGGATTCGGGGCTGGACTCCCTCTGCTTTGCTACGCTTGTGGTCAGGCTGGAGATTTCCCTTGGCGTGGACCCGTTCAGCGCTGACGAAGATGCTCACTTTCCCGTAACGTTCGGTGAGTTCGTCGACTTCTACGAAAATGCCGCCAGATAACCCGACTTCCCTCTGGACTTTGCTGAAGGCCGCGGGGGACTGGTCTTCGCGCGGTGTCGAGGGCGCTCGAGCGAGCGCGACTTGGGGCGAACTGGCGGCCAGTCGCGTGTTCGGCGATCAAGGGATCAAGCGTCGCGGCAGCTCCCTGCTCTTGGCAATGGCCGATCAATTCACGGCGGCGGCGGCGCTGATCGAGTTAGACGGTAAGGCACGCCGGATTGTTCTCTATCCTTCAGATATGCCGAGGGAGTATCTCGCTATGGTTGCGGACTCTGCTGCGGTCGATGTGATCCTGACTGACCAGCCGGACCTCAAATCGATCGATTCGCGAGTGGAACACATCGTTTCCCACAGTGACAAGACCGGCGAAGCGGATCGAGGTACGCAAATTGAGACGGAATGGATACTGCTCACCTCGGGTACGAGCGGAGTTCCGAAGCTGGTCGTGCACACGCTGGCAAGTTTGACTGCCGCAATTGAATATCGCAGCTCCTGTTCGTCTTCGACCACGTGGAGCACGTTTTACGACATTCACCGTTTTGGGGGACTGCAGATATTTCTTCGCGCGGCCCTCACTGGGACGTCTCTGGTACTGAAGGGCGCGCACGAGTGGACATCGGACTTCCTGGTTCGGGCGGGGTCACGGGGTGTTACCCATATCTCCGGAACTCCTTCGCATTGGCGTCGTGCGCTGATGAGTCCATTGGCCAACCGGATCGCACCCGCATATGTCCGGCTATCGGGAGAGATCGCCGATCAGGCCATCCTGAACCAACTTCGGTCGCAGTATCCCGGAGCAACGATCGCGCATGCTTTCGCATCGACCGAGGCAGGCTTGGCCTTCGAAGTGAACGATGGCCTGATGGGCGTTCCTGCAGAGCTGATTGGACAGGACCCCCTTGTCGAGATGAAATTGAAGGATGGGACCCTCAGGGTTCGCTCCGATCGCACTGCGTCCGGCTACCTTGGCACAGACGGTCCAACATTGAAGGACGCGGAAGGCTATGTCGATACCGGCGACATACTTGAACTGCGCGACGCACGCTATTACTTCCTGGGGCGACGGGACGGGATCATCAATGTGGGAGGTCTGAAAGTCCATCCCGAGGAAGTCGAGGCGGTTATCAATCGTCATCCTGAGGTGAGTGGGTCTCTCGTCAGGAGGAAGCAAAATCCAATTACGGGGGCCCTCGTCGTCGCCGATGTAGTGCTGAAGACGCCGCATTTGACCAACGACGGCGCTCAAGCGCTTCAACGCGACATTATGCAGTTTTGCCGCGGAGAGCTGGCTCTTCACAAGGTCCCAGTCGCGATCAACTTTGTGCCCACCCTGGCGGTATCGGAAGCCGGAAAGTTGCTCCGTCCCCATGCGTAACGTGATTGTCACCGGCGGGAGCCGCGGGCTCGGGCTCGGTATCGCCCGGCGGCTGGCGGAGGCAGGGTTCAGGTCGGTCGTGGTTGCGCGCAAGCAAAGTGACGACTTCCTGGCGGCGAAGCGCGAGGCTGAAGAGGCCCATCCAGGCTCGTTTCATTTCCTGCCCTTCGATCTGACAGAAATCGACGGCATCCCGGAGATGGTGAAGGAACTGCGTAAACAGCTCGGCCCGATTTATGGCTTGGTGAACAACGCGGGCATGAGTACCGATGGCGTCCTGGCTCTTACATCCACCGAAAAGATCGAACAGGTGGTGCGCCTGAACACGATCTCTCCGATGGTGCTCACCAAGTACGTTGTCCGGGCGATGATGGCCGATGGAGGTGGACGGATTGTCAATATATCCTCGATAACGGCCTTCACTGGCTACAGCGGCCTTTCTGTTTATGCTGCGACTAAAGCGTCACTGGTCGGCTTCACCCGGTCGCTCGCCCGAGAGGTCGGTCGCGTGGGCGTGAACGTAAATGCGGTAGCTCCAGGGTTTGTCGACACCGATATGACCCAGGGACTCACCGGCGACCAGAAGCAACAAATCGAGCGGCGCAGCGCCCTGAAGCGCCTGGTGGACGTTGACGATGTAGCGAATGCGGTGGAGTTTCTCCTCAGCGACCGTTCAAAAAACATTACGGGAACGGTACTTACCGTCGATGCGGGCAATACGGCATGAGCGAGATTCGCGAGGGAGACCGGATTGGCGCTCAGAGTTCCCCGGCGCGGACCTGGATGCGCGCCCTTGAGCTGACCGCGCCCATTGCCAGCCATCGCGAACGCACTTTGCCGAATGCGATCGAGGAAGTTGCAGCACGATTGGGCGGCTCTCCGGCCCTACTTTCGGACCGCGAGGGTCTGACCTACCGCGAACTTGCCGGACGCGCAAACCGATATGCGCGATGGGCGCTCGCGGAGGGGCTTGAGAAGGGCGACGTCATTTGTCTGCTGATGCCGAATCGGCCAGAGTACATGGCGATATGGCTGGGCATCACCAGCGTGGGCGCGGTCGTCTCGCTGCTCAACACCAACCTTACCGGGTCCTCGCTTGCCCACTGCATCCGCGTCGTATCCCCGAAGCTCATCGTTGCGGCTGCCGAGTATATCGAGACCGTGATTGCCGCGCTGCCTCACCTGGGACAATCTCCTGCGATCTGGGCCCATGGCCCTGCGACTTCAGCCCTGCCGCGTATCGATCTCGAAGTGGAGAGTCAATCCGGCGAGCCACTGAGCAGGGAAGAGAGGCGCGCCCCGGTCATCGACGACCTGGCCCTCTACATTTACACCTCCGGCACGACCGGCCTGCCTAAGGCCGCCAAGGTCAGCCACGCCCGCCTGATGCAATGGAGCTATTGGTTTGCCGGCATGATGGAGGTCGTCCCAACCGACAAGATGTACAACTGCCTGCCGATGTATCACAGCGTCGGAGGAGTGCAGGCGCCCGGTGCGGTCCTGGTGTCCGGAGGCGTCGTCGTAATTCGCGAGAAGTTCTCGGCAAGCCACTTCTGGAGCGATATCGTCCGCTGGGACTGCACCCTGTTCCAGTACATCGGTGAGCTGTGCCGATACCTGCTGCACTCCGAGCCGTCCGTACATGAGACGGAGCATCGGATTCGGCTTGCCTGCGGCAACGGAATGGCGCTGGAGATATGGGATGCGTTCAAGGAGCGCTTCCGGATTCCCCGAATCCTGGAGTTTTACGCGGCGACAGAAGGAAACATTTCCCTGTTCAACGTTGAGGGAAAGCCAGGAGCGATTGGCCATATTCCGTCCTACCTCGCCCACCGATTCTCGCCGGCGCTGGTACTGCACGATGTCGAGACGGGCGTACCGGCCCGCGATGAGCGGGGATTTTGTGTCCGCTGCGGGCCAAACCAGGCCGGTGAAGCGCTCGGCAAACTCGTGGACGGTCCGTTGAGTGTCGGCAGCCGCTTTGACGGGTACACGACCAAGGAGGACTCGGAACGGAAGATTCTCCGCGGCGTTTTCGAGCCGGGGGACGCCTGGGTTCGCACCGGGGACCTGATGCGGCGGGACGAGAAGGGGTTCTTCTACTTTGTCGATCGTATCGGCGACACATTCCGCCGCAAGGGTGAGAATGTCTCTACGTCCGAGGTTTCGGCAACGATCTGCGAGTTTCCAGGAGTCAGGCACGCCAACGTCTATGGCGTCGCTGTCCCCGGCGTGGAGGGCCGCGTCGGCATGGTGGCCCTGGTTACGGACGGGGAACTGGATCTTGGCGGCCTGCGCAAGCATCTGTTGGGCCGTCTGCCACCCTACGCGCGCCCCTCGTTCCTGCGCATTCGCAAGGAAGCAGAGCTGACTGGCACCTTCAAGTACTCTAAGACTGAGCTGGTTCGCCAGGGATACGATCCCGCCGCGAGCGACGATGCCCTTTACTTCGACTTTGCTGAAGTGGACACATTCGTCCCACTCGACAAGGAACTGTACGAGCGCATCCAGCGCGGCGGAATTCGATTCTAGTTGCGAGCCTAAGCTGAATATCCGGGCAGAGAAGTTTCACCATATACGAAACGAGGCAGACGTTGCTCATCGATCAAATCCAGGAGACGTTCGCGAGGCTGGAGTCTGAGATCGCCAACGGTCCCATCGTTCCGAACGTGACGGTGGATGAAATTCGCGACCACCTCGGTTCGCACTACGATTTCAAGCAGGCCATGACATTGGAGGAAGTGATCGCCGATGTGGAAGAGATGCTGCGCAAATGGCAGGTGCAGGTGACGCATCCCCGCTATTTTGGGCTATTCAACCCAAGCGTGACGCTGGCATCGGTCGTGGCGGACACCCTGGTAGCGATGTACAACCCGCAGCTGGCGAACTGGCGCACCTCGCCGGCGGCGAATGAGATTGAGCGCCACACCCTGGGTTGGCTCGCCGGGAGGTTCGGGCTTCCGGAGAACTCCATCGCAACATTCACCAGCGGCGGAATGGAGGCGAACCTTTCGGCTGTCGTTGTTGCCTTGACTCGCGCCTTCCCTGAATATGGCGAACATGGGCTTCGCGCGCTCACGGGAGAGCCGGCAATCTATCTGACCGATGAGGCCCACCACGGCTTCAACAAGATCGCGCACACGGTTGGGCTCGGAAGACGGTGTCTAAGGTTGATCGCAGTCGACAGCAGCCTGAAGATGGATGTGGAGGGGCTCAGGAAGCGCGTTCTGGAGGACCGCGCGAACGGGCGCCTGCCGTTCATGGTTGTCGGCAATTGCGGCACGACGGCGGCCGGCGCGATCGATCCGCTCCTGGAGATCGGCCGCTTCTGTAAGGAAGACGGTTTGTGGTTCCATGTCGATGCCGCGTGGGGGGGCGCGGCCATTCTTTCACCTGCTCTCAGACCTCATCTTGGCGGGATCGAGGGTGCGGATTCGATTACCTGCGATGCGCACAAGTGGCTCTCCGTTCCGATGGGTTGCGGGATGTTCTTCTGCCGGCATCCGGAAAGCGTTGCCCAGGCATTCCGCGCCGAGATTACCTATATGCCCAGCAGACCGGCTACGTCCAGCGACGACGCGGCTGGCACCTTCAATCCGCTGACAAACTCGGCCCAGTGGTCCCGGCGCTTCATCGGGCTGAAGCTCTTCATGGCACTCGCAGAGCGCGGCGAGGGGGGATACATGGAAATGATCGATCACCAGACGCGCATGGGCCAGGTGCTGCGTGAGTCGCTACGGGCAACGGGATGGCGCATCGTGAACTCCACGCCGCTTCCGCTTGTATGCTTCACCCGCGATGGGCTGGTTCCACGCGATTTGCTGGCCGCACTCCGGGAACGCCAGATTGCATGGATGTCTGAGGCTCAGCTCGGCGGCATTCCCGTGGTGCGGGCTTGCATTACCAGCTTCAGGACAACCGAGAAGGAGATAGAGTGGGTGGTGAATGAGATAAACAATCTTGCTTCCGTGCAGGCTGACCCAGCCATAAAATGAATGCAGGGTACAATCAGGCAACTCAACGCGCCGATTTACAGAACGGACGGGACATTTGAAGCTGGAGACGATCGCAATCCACAGCGGCTACGAGCCCGACCCGGCGACGAAGGCGGTGGCCGTGCCGATCTACCAGACGGTTTCCCACGCTTTCGACAGCGCAGATCATGCCGCCGCGCTCTTCAATCTTGAGGTTGAAGGCTACCGTTACGTCCGCATCCAGAACCCGACCACAGCGGTTTTGGAGCGACGCGTTGCCGCTCTCGAGGGTGGCCTGGAAGCGCTCTGCGTGAGCAGCGGCCAGGCCGCGGTGAACTACGCCGTCCAGAACGTTTCTGAACTCGGGTGCAACATTGTATCCCTCCCACAACTCTACGGCACCACGCACACTCTCTTTGCTCACATCCTGCCCGGGCAGGGCGTCAACGTGCGCTTTGCGGACAGCGATCGTCCCGATGCAATCGCCAGGCTTATCGACGACAACACCCGAGCCGTCTTTTGCGAGAGCGTTGGCAATCCGGCAGGGAACATCTGCGATCTCGAAGAGCTGGCGCAAGTAGCCCACAATCACGGAGTGCCGCTTATCGTCGACAACACCGTGGCGACACCGATACTTCTCAGGCCAATCGAGCACGGCGCCGATGTCGTGGTGGACTCCCTGACGAAGTTCCTCGGCGGCCATGGCACGACCATGGGCGGCGCTATCGTCGACAGCGGAAACTTCGACTGGAGGGCGCACGCATCGCGCTTTCCGCAATTCAGTCAGCCGGACCCCTCCTATCACGGCCTGGTCTACACCGACCGCTTTGGCAAGGCAGCCTACATCGCGCGTGCCCGCAGTGTGTACCAACGTACAACCGGGTCGGTCTTGTCCCCGCTGAGCGCCTTCCTGCTGCTGCAGGGAATCGAGACAGTCGCGTTGCGGGTCGAGCGTCATGTGGAAAACGCCAGGGGGGTGGCCGAGTTCCTGCGTGCCGACTCCCGGGTCGAGTGGGTCAGATATGCCGGGTTTTCCGAGAGCCCATATTACGCCCTGGCACAGAAGTATCTGGGCGGGCGCGCCTGCTCTATCATGGCGGTAGGCATTAAGGGAGGGTTCGCGGCTGCGGTCAGGTTCCACGACGCCCTGAAGCTGGTGACACGGCTCGTCAACCTGGGGGATGCGAAGTCGCTGGCCTGCCATCCTGCGTCAACCACCCATCGCCAGATGACCTCCGAAGAGCAGCTCAGTGCCGGAGTTATGCCCGAGATGATCCGGCTATCGATCGGTATTGAACATATCGACGACATCATTGAGGATTTGGATCAGGCACTCACGATTGCGGATGGGGCAACGCCGAAGCCATAAAAATTCCAGGGGGAGAAGCCGATGCCAGTCAGCGTGGACTCAAGCTATTCCAGCCACGACCATTTGGGTATCGCGACATCGCCGCTCCAAACACCGCCGTCGTACCACCCGGACCGGCCGGGCCGGGGCCTTGCCATTGGGCTTATCAACAACATGCCGGAGGCAGCTTTCAAGGCCACCGAACGCCAGTTCATCTCTCTTCTCGACTTGGCATCTGGAGACATCCCAATCCGTGCGCTGCTCTACGAAATGCCCGATATTCGGAGGCCGGAGTCTAGCGGTCCCCATATTGGCAGCATGTATTCAAGTGTCGAAATGCTCTGGGACACGCACCTGGATGGTCTCATCGTGACCGGCACTGAGCCGATGAAGTCAGATTTGCGAGACGAGCGGTACTGGGACAGCTTTACAAGAGTCGTCGAATGGGCACGGAACAATACCTATTCGACCGTCTGGTCCTGCCTTGCCGCACACGGCGCGGTCCTGCACCTGGATAACATCGGCCGGCGCCGGAGCCTCGACAAGCACTTCGGCGTCTTCGAGTGCCTGCGCGCGTGCGCCCACTCGCTGACCGAAGGGGTTCCCCCCAGCTTTCAGGTTCCGCATTCCCGCTGGAACGGCATAGCCGAGCAGGATCTGGCTGCCCGCGGCTACCTCGTGCTCGCCCGCACCGCACATGCGGAAGTCGATTTGTTTGTGAAGGAAGAGAACAGCCTGTTTGTGTTTTTTCAGGGACATCCCGAGTACCAATCCGACACGCTGCTGCGGGAATACCGCAGGGATGTCGGACGGTACATTCGACATGAGGCAGACTCCTATCCAGCGATGCCGCGCGGTTACTTCGACCACGACACGGAGAGCGCGCTATTCGCGCTGCGCGAGAAAGCTAAGACCCTTCGAAGCAAGGAACTTCTTGCCGGCCTCGCGGTTGCCCTGGAGAAGAAACATATCGAGAACACATGGCACTCGACAGCGACTCGGATCTATAGAAACTGGTTGGAGTATATCTGCGCACGGAAGAACGAGAGCCTGGGCGCCGGTCAGCTAAACTCGACATGCGCGGTGCCGCGTTAAGCCCTATAGAAGGAGTCACGTTCGATGGCCTCTATCGTGTCCATCCCCGCCGGGACCGAAATAGCTCTGCCGGAGTTGAAGCTCTTGATCGGCAACCAATGGGTCGGAAGCGCGTCTGGCAGGACCTTCGCGACGATCAATCCCTCCACCGGAGAGGAGATATGCCAGGTCGCCGAAGCCGACGCTGTCGACGTCGACAGGGCGGTCTTCGCAGCACGCACGGCTTTTGAGCACGGACCTTGGCGGACGATGCGCGCGTCGGAGCGGGGACGGCTTCTTTACCGCCTGGCCGACCTTATTGAAAGCAACGCCGGCGAGTTGGCTCGCTTGGAGTCGCTCGACAACGGCAAGCCAGTCTCCGTGGCCAAGGCTGTGGATGTGGCCAAGACGGTCGCCTGCTACCGCTATTTCGGCGGGTGGGCCGACAAGATTCACGGCAAGACCATCCCCATCGACGGCGACTTTCTCTGCTACACACGGCACGAGCCTATTGGCGTGGTCGGACAGATCATTCCCTGGAACTTCCCCATGCTGATGATGGCGTGGAAGCTCGCTCCGGCACTGGCCACGGGGAATACCGTGGTGTTGAAGCCGGCCGAGCAGACGCCGCTCTCGGCCCTGCGCGTCGGGGAACTGATCGTAGAGGCGGGTTTCCCCGAGGGCGTTGTGAACGTGCTGCCGGGGTTTGGACCTACAGCCGGTGCGGCGATTGCTTGGCATATGGACGTGGACAAGGTCGCATTTACCGGCTCCACCGAAGTGGGTCATCTGATCATGGAAGCCGCCGCGAAATCCAATCTCAAGCCAGTCACTCTAGAACTGGGCGGGAAGAGCCCGAACATCATCTTCGACGACGTCGATCTGGACGAGGCGGTGGAAGGCGCGCACCTCGGGCTATTCTCCAATCAGGGCCAATCCTGCTGTGCCGGATCGAGGGTCTTCGTCGAGGAGACAATCTACGACCGGTTCGTGGAAAAGAGCATAGCCCGGGCAGGCAAGAGGATCGTCGGCGATCCATTCGATCCCAGGACGGAGCTTGGACCGCTGGTCGACCAGTCGCAGTTCGATAAAGTTAGAGGCTATATCGACTCCGGTCGCGGCGAGGGCGCCAGACTTGCGTGCGGAGGCGATCGAATCGGAGACCGCGGCTACTTCATTCGTCCGACCGTGTTTGCCGATGTCCAGGACGATATGAGGATCGCCAGGGAAGAGATATTCGGTCCAGTCATGAGCGTCATCTCATTCAAGGGCCTCGACGAGGTCGTTGCACGGGCTAACCGCACCAAGTACGGGTTGGCGGCCGCTGTCTGGACCCGCGACATCAAGAAGGCACTGGCGGTTGCGAACGGGGTGCGGGCCGGCACAGTCTGGGTGAACTGCTATAACGTGCTCGACACCAGGGCTCCGTTCGGCGGCTTTAAACAGTCCGGGATCGGCCGCGAACTGGGCGAGTACGGCCTGCAGCAATACACCCAGGTAAAATCAGTCATCGCCAAGCTTTGATGCAGTCCTCTGCGTCGCGTTCAGCCCGGTGAACCGTGGCGACTCTATCCGCTTCCTGGAGGGTGCCGCGAATCGTGAATGCCCACGATTCATTTTTCAGCCGGTTGCCAGCGCCTCTTCTCCAGCGCCATCACCGCGTACGCGGTGGCGGCATCGCTCATGAATCGTCCTATGTCGCTGTGCAGATCGCGCTGAGCGTTCAGGGAGGAAGCCTGCCAACTGCCATCGTTTCCCTGGCGCCGTTCAAGCCACTCCAATCCGCGAGTCAGCGTCTGGTCATGGCGGTTCATCCCCGATTCTTCAAGCGCCAATACGACCAGACCAGTGGCGTACCCGTCACTCTCCACTGGCCTCGCCATATCGATTAGCCGCAGCTTGAGCCGGCCCCAGCGGCCCCTCCCATGCGGTTTTTGGGGGTCCAGTGAGGCAAGAACCCAGCCGCCATCGGCTTGCTGGCGTTTACGAATCGCCTCCAGCAGCGTGTTCTTCTGCTCTGCCGTCAGCAGTCCTGGCACCTCAGAGGACAACCATAGAACGTAGAGCTGGTTCAGCAACGGTTGAGCCGCATATTGTCTCCGCAAATACTGCTGCAAGCGCTCGATATGGTCGTGGATCTCCGGCTCGCCTGCGTATCCATCTGGGGCATTTTCCACTTCGAGCAGCAGCAGCGCCGCACCCTGATAGGGGGACTCGGCGGACTCCCAGGGAGCCAGATTGAAATCCTGCCATTTCCAGCCTCCAGCGTTCTCGCCCGTTTCCTCCTGCAACTCCCATGCCTCGTCCAAAGCAGTCCGCGTGATGGGCCGCAGATGTCCATGCTGTGCGTCATCGCTCGCCAGTATTACAGCATTCAGCACCGCTTCCGTGGCGTGGGACCCTGCCGCCAGGGCCGGGCTTTCAGTGTAAAACGCCTCAACCTCGGACCAGCGGGCTACCCGCTTTTCCACGCTGTCCATAAGGGCGCGTTCGGGTGCAACAATCCCCCTCTCATGCAACTCCTGCCCCAGCGCCAGCCGAATCATTGTGTACGGCACCACGGTATGGCAGGAGATGCAGACCGTGCCGCGATCCATCTGGGCCGGGGGCCAATCGTGCCACCAGATCTCCCGGCGATCCAAGTAATCCGCCGCCGCCCGCGGGCTCCATGAAGACAGATAAGTTAGAGGATAGGTTCCGGCGGTCGCGCGCGTTCCAGCTGCTCTCCACAGGCCAAACCCCGTGGCGCACACGGCGAGCGACAAGCAGATGTACAAAACTACACGTCTCATCGCAAATCTCCATGCTTGTAAAGATTCCCGCTTCCATCATCATCCCACCAGGTTGTCGGGATGCCGCCAGGCGACTTCCTGGATCGGGATAGATCGGGAAACGTGCACCTCCACAATCTAAGCGCCCGACCACCCCATTAGTCGGTTTAGCCGACAAATGCCGGTCGAGGTGCTGAAAGTCACTTTTCCGCTTCGCTCGCTAATCGTTCGAGTGAGATCAGGTTACTTCATACAAGCCGACTTGCCGGGACCCATATTCGCTGAGCCGCGATCAGCCCCTGCCCGTGCGGCAGCGTCCACCAATGAGCTCCGGTTTGACCGGCAATCTGGAAAGTGATCGCCTGAACAAAGGATTCGTACCCAAACACGCCGGTGGCGCCGACGATCTTCGATCACCAGACTCCAGTTGCACAAGTGGTAACTTAAGGATAGGCGGTGATCCGCTCACGACTCGGGATACGGCTTTGAACTGAATTCGTAGCGTGTCGCTTCGAACCTCGGCATCAATCGCTTTTTGTGAGAGATCGGGTGGGTAATGTTGAGGAAGGTCTTGATCGCAGGGCTTACCGCCCTTTGTTGTTTTCCGAGCCTTGCAGCCAGTGCGCAGGGTAGTTCTAAAGGTAGCGCGTCGCCTACGCCCTTCATCGTCGTCGATCAGTTTGGCTATCTACCCGATGCAAAAAAGGTGGCCGTTATCCGCGATCCGGCTATCGGTTTCGATAGCCAATGGCACTTTGCGCCGGGCCAGGTCTATCAGGTCGTCAGTGTGGCGACGGGGGCAGTTGTCTTCGAGGGGGCGCCTATCGCCTGGCACGCCGGCGCCGTCGATCCCTCTTCCGGCGACCATGCCTGGCAATTCGACTTTTCGCGGGTAGCCACACCGGGTCGCTATCTGATCCGAGACAAGCAGGCTGGGTATGATTCCGTGGCCTTTTCGGTTGCGGCCAATCTCTATAAGCCGATCCTGGTGCAGGCCGTGCGCATGCTCTACTACCAGCGCGCCGGCTTTACCAAGGAGGCGCGCTATGCCGGCGCGGGCTGGGCGGACAAGGCAAGTCATATGGGTCCAGGTCAAGACTCCGAGGCTCGGCTTTACAGCGCCAAGGGCGATAAGTCTAGCGCCCGCGATCTGCACGGCGGGTGGTACGACGCCGGCGATTTCAATCGTTATACCCGCTGGGGCGGTGACTACGTGGTAGGCCTGCTTCACGCTTATAACGAAAATCCCGCAGCCTTTACGGACGACTTTAATATTCCGGAATCCGGCAACGGCATTCCCGATTTGCTCGATGAGGTCAAATGGGAGGTTGAGTGGCTAAAGCGCATGCAGAATGATGATGGCTCCTTGCTGTCGGTGATCGGATCGGCGTCGGGAAGCCCAGCCTCGGCGGCCAGGGGGCCTAGCTTCTATGGCCCCGCGACCACCTCGTCGACCTATGCGGGCGCCGAGGCCTTTGCCTATGCGGCCAAGACCTACGGGCAGTTTCCGGCCCTGAAAACATTTGCCGATGATCTGCGAGGGCGGGCGCTCAAGGCCTGGGGGTGGGCCCAGGCGCATCCGCAGGTGCTCTTTTATAACAACGATGCACGCGATCACTCGGAAGGGCTTGCGGCCGGGCAGCAGGAGGTTGACGATTACGGGCGCGAGATGGGAGCCATAGCCGCCGCCGTCTATCTCTTCGATCTTACTGGGGAGACGATCTACCGCGACTATATCGAGGCCCATTACCGCGACAATCATATCTTCACCTATCACCGTACGCTTGATTTCGACTACACGCAGACAGCACCTTTGGTCTACTATGCAAGCTTGGCCGGGGCAACGCCTTCGGTTTCGTCTGCCATCAAGACCCAGTTTGACCAGGGGTTCGAAGACGACGGCTGGAAGGCCGCCGAGAGCGATCCTTACCGGGCCCATATTTCGGCCTATACCTGGGGTAGCAACGCGACCAAATCGAATCACGGCAACATCTTTGCCGACGAAGCGCTTTATGGTCTGGGCAGCCACAGCCCGGCCGACGCCATGAGCGCAGCCGAGAACTATCTGCACTATGTCCACGGGGTCAATCCGCTCGGCAAGGTCTATCTGTCCAACATGAAGGCGTTTGGCGCGAGCAATTCAGTGGACCGTTTCTTCCATACCTGGTTTGCCCACGGCAACCCACTTTGGGGCAGCGTGAGCGACTCGAAGTTCGGTCCTCCGCCCGGCTACCTCGTGGGCGGCGCCAACCCGCACTACCACTGGGCCAACGGGTGCCCCAACCTCAACCCTGGCTGTGGGCAGGCGCCGCCTTCACCCCCGTTTGGTGAAGGGCCACAAAAGGCCTATGCCGATTTTAACGATGGCTGGCCAATCGATTCCTGGGAGGTGACCGAGCCATCAGTCTCCTACCAGACGGCCTATATCCGGTTGCTAGCCAGATTTGTTCGTTAGATGGCGGTTAGAGGCATTCTCGCGCGCACATCTTGCCGGCTGGTGGCAATCAAAGATGGGGTGCCTCAGGTCTCGACTTTGAGACCTCGGATCTGCGAACGCCTCCCAGTCGGCATACCCGATCAAAGTGAGTCGGGTGCTGCCAAGTAGCGTTCGAACTGCTCGACAAAATGAGCCACATGCATTCCGTCCGCCAGTGCGTGGTGGACGTGGATTGAAACGGGCATTGTGCAGCGACCATTAGCTTCGGTGATTTTCCCAAAGGTAATTTTTGGCGCGGAATTAGGAAAGCCTTTGCCTGCCTTTTCCGGTTTTGTGTGGTGCATGTATAAGTGCTCTACAGGCCCTGAGAACCCGTTATCTGGAAAATGACTCCTGAATTTGCGTCTCTGCGCTGAGGGGATCGACTCCCATATCGTGGAGCACGTGGCGGATAGCAATCAGCAGCGCCTCGATGTCTGTGGTGGTAATCCTTCCAATCGTGCCAATCCGGAAGCAGGACTCGTTGGACAACTTGCCTGGGTAGATTACGAAGCCAAGTTCCCAGAGCCGCCGGTAGAAGTCGGCGAAGTGGAAGGCCGGATTGGCGGGATACCGGAAGGAGGTAATGATGAAGCTTTGGTCTTCCTCCGCGAGGTAGATCTCGAAGCCAATGGACTTCATGCCGCGGCAGAGCGCCACGTGGTTTTGGCGATAGCGCTCTCCACGTGCCCCTACACCGCCTTCTTCCTCGAGTTCATTCAGCGCCTGTTCAAATGCAAGGATGGTGTGAATCGGCGGCGTAAATCTGAAATGCCCGTCCGCTTCCATTCCCGCCCACTGGTCGTAGAGGTCGAGACTAAGGGTCCGTGCCTGCCCTTTTGTCGCGCCCAGTGCGCGACGATTGGCGAGGACAAAGCCGAAGCCGGGCACGCCCTCGATGCATTTATTCGCGGAAGAAACCAGAAAGTCGATGTGCGAACCGGCCATGTCGATCGGAACGGCGCCAAAACTGCTCATCGCATCCACGATGTATGCAGCTCCAGCGGCATGCACTACATGGCCGATTTCTTCCACCTCATTCAACATGCCGCTGGTCGTTTCACAATGGACGACCGCGACATGGGTGATGCCTGAGCTTTTCGCCAGGCACTTCTCGACCAGCTCGGGAGTGAACTTCACATTCTCCGCAACCTCATAAACGTTTAAAGCGATACCATGGACCCGCGCGGTCTGAGCAATGCGCCGGCCATATGCACCGTTCACCAGCGCCAGCATCTTGCCGTCCCATGGAATGGCAGACGAGATAACTGATTCGACGACAAACGTGCCGCTGCCCTGCATCAGGACGCATTCGTAGTGCTCGTGCGGGTAAGGACCCAGGTCGAGGAGGCGCATCCGAATATTGCGAACAGTTTCCAGAAATTCGCTGTCGAGCGACCCCAGGTCCCGAAGCATTGCCTCCTTGACCGTTGAGCTGGTTGTAAGTGGACCTGGGGTAAACAGAAGCTTGCTCGGATTAGTTGGGTGCAATTTCATTCTCCTCTTCGTCGCCGTCGCCATAGTTTCCATCGCCATAGTTAATTGGGGGCGGAGGGATCATTGCAACCGGAGTGGGCGGCGCTGTGTACACTTTTTGTCCGCCGAGGTACGTCGCCTCGAGCACTATGTCCTTGATCGTGTTCGGCTCAACCTGGCGCGGATCCCTCTGGAGGACTACAAAGTCGGCCAGCTTGCCGGGGGTTATCGAGCCTTTGATGTTCTCTTCAAAGGTGGCGTACGCCCCGTCGAGGGTCCAGACCTTGATGGCCTCGTCGACGCTGACCCGCTGATTTGGTCCGTTGACAATGCCCTGCGAACTTGTGCGGGTGACCATATCCTGAATCCGCAGCAGCGGGTCGGCTGCCGAAATTGGCGAATCGGAATGACCCGCCACCGGAATACCCATATCAATCGCCGTGCGATACGCATGCATCATCGAGAGACGCTGTGGCCCGTAAGAGACGAGGATGTTTCCGTACTCCCACATGTAAGAGTGAAAGACCAGAATGACTCCATCCCTTTTTGCGCGGTCGAGCAGCGCCTGGTTCATAACGCTGGCGTGCTCGATCCGCCAGCGGGCATCGGGACGGGGATTCTTTGCCTCAGCGCGTTCGATCGCCGTGAGCACCATGTCGATCTCGCGGTCGCCGTTGGAATGAGTCGCAACTTGCCATCCGGCGTCCCACCACTTCTGAACATCCGCGTCCAGTTGCTCCTGACTGCGGGCAGGCGGGATACCGAAGTAATCGGGTCGATCGGAGTACGCTTCACTGAGCCACGCGGTCCGTCCGCTCAGCGAGTTTCCCTGAAAGTTCTTGAGGGATGAGATGCGCAGACGGTCGTCGCCAAAACCGCGTTGGATTCCGGCGGCCTGCAACTGGTCGAACGAGCCCACGCTGAACTTGAACCCGACTCGAACTGGATTACCGAGATCGCGCAATGCCTGCATAGTGCGGAAGGAAGACGGGCTTCCGCCTGCGATGCCCACGCTGGTGATGCCCTTGGCGGAGTATTGGCGGAAGCAGTTCAGGTATCCCTTTAGCTCCTCGTCGCGATCCGGAGCGTCCGCACGATTGCGATCCGGAGCGTCCGTGCGGGCACGGCCAGCCCCTCGCGAAAGCACTCCGCGGGCACTCTCCCGGATCACGCCGTTTGGGGTTCCGTCGGGGTCGCGGTCCAGGGCGCCACCCTTGGGGTCCTGTGTGTCTTTGGTGACGCCGGACGCATTCAGCACAAAGCTGTTGACGACGGTGATGTGACCCGAGCCATGGGTGATTTCGACGGGCTGCGAAGTGGACACCTTGTCCAGGTCATGCCGGTTGGGATGGCGGCCCAGCAGCACATCGTTATATCCATAGCCGCTGATCCTCTCCCCGGCAGGGGTTACCGCAGCCTGGCGCTTGAGCGCGGCGACCAGTTCGTCGATCGTCTTGACGCGGTCTCCGCCGAGCCACACCCGGTAGTGCGGCGTGCCCTCTGCGTAAATCGCCTGCGGGTGCAAGTGCGCATCATTGAACCCGGGGGTCACCGTCTGGCCCTTGAGGTCGATCACCTTGGTTGAAGGCGTCTTGAGCTGGAGAATATCCGCGTTGCTTCCGACGGCGGTGAACTTTCCATTGTCGATGGCAAACGCTTGCGCGGAGGGATGACTCGGATCGACGGTAATCACTTTCGCATTGATGACGATGGTGTCTGCGGCGTATCCGACATTCGCCGCCAGAGCAAGCAGGAAACAGACTTTTCCGAACATGTGCCTCTCCATTTCAAAAAGTGACGGGCTGTATATCCGGGCGCGCCGGCGACACAGCCGGGTTAGTTAGAATGTGAACCGCGCACTGATCTGTATGTTTCGCGGGGTATTGCTTTGGCTCAGGGTCGCCATAGTCCCGAACGTTGCGGAGGAAAAGCTCGTCGTCGGCCCGCTGAAGATTACGCTATTTGTGGCATTGAACGCCTCTGCGCGGAACGATGCGACATAGCGCTCGCCAATGTGGGTGTCCTTCTCAACCATGGCATCAAGGTTCCACGACGAAGGACTGTCCAGGTCAGCGAGATGCCGGCTGGCATTCCCGAACGTGTAGTTGGCGGGTTGGGCGAAGGCAGCGGTGTTGAAGTACTGGCCGCCCAGCGTCATCTGTGGACCGCCTGACAGTTTATCGGAAATTCCGGTAGTGTTCGGCCGGAAGCTTCCTCCATCGTAGGAGTAAGAGTAGTTGGTGGCACTGACCGTCAGGGGTCTGCCAGTGTCGTAGGAGTAGATGCCGCTGAGCGCCCAGCCGCCCACGATGGGAGAAAGGAAGCCCTTATTCAGGAATTGCTTCTGCTTGCCGAACGGCAGTTCATAGCGGGTGCTCCAGCGCACCACGTTGGTTTCGTCCTGGTCGGAGCGGGACCGGTCGCAGCTAGGGCAATGCAGGTTCTGGAAGCCAGCATAGGTCCCGGCGACGCTGGTCATCTCCCCCGCGTTGTCCAGTGCCTTGCTGAAGGTGTAGGCAAAGATGACCGAGAGGCCTTGCTTGGAGCGATGCTCCACCGTCAGCTGCGCCGCATTGTAGGACGAGTGACCGACACCGGAGTTGAGTACCTCAACCCCCGTGAACTGTGGGAACGGGCGCAGCAACTGTTCATAAGTGACCGTCGAGGTGCTGAGTGTTGAGGTCGGATCGGTGATGACGCCGAAGAATGGGTTTGCGACAGTAGTGCGTAACGTCGCGCCAAGCGCGAGGTCGGCATCGGGTATCTGGTTCAAATACAACGGAACCATCAGATGAACGCCTTGGTTTCCAGCGTAGGCCGCGGTTACGACAAAGTTACCCGGCAGAGCACGCTGGATGTCGAGTGAGTAGTTGATCTGATAGGGAAGATTCTGCTGACGCCCAGGCCCTGCGATACTCTGCCCCAGGTCGATGCCGAGGCCCGCGGCGTTCCCATAGGGTTGTGGAAGCCCGGATGGAAACGGACTGCTGAGGGAATACCCCGCAAGCGGCTGCACGCCGTTGGACTGTGCGTCGATCGAGGTCGAAGTCCGGATAGCTCCGTCTGCGTTGGGGTATTGCTGCCATGCAGCCGCGGGATGCGTGAAGAAGCCAACGCCGGAGCGAATGATGGTCTTCTCGTTGAGTTGATAGGCAATGCCGATGCGCGGATCGAAGTGCAATTTCTGAGGCGTCTGCAACTGGGTGCTCGTGCCATTGAGGCCGGGAATGCCCACACCGCCGACAAGGGTGGGAAGCGCCGGCTCATTCGGAAGAGAAGTAACCAGGCCATTGATAGGCGAGGTCGATGTCGTATCGATGTAGTTGAGTAGATTGTTCTTCTCCACATCCCCGGTCTCCAGGTTGTAGCGCAAGCCATAGGTCAGTGTCAGCTTCGGTGTCAGCTTCCAGATGTCCTGGGCATAGGCGGCGTAGTAGTAATGCACCGACTGGGTCTCCGGCTCATAACCGGAAGAAACGGTCGCGAGTCCAAGCAGCAGCTCGGCCATGCCGGAGCCCGAGTCGGTCGACGGCGAGGGCGAGGTGGTATTCGGCCCGTTGGTGAACTTTGTGCCGGCACTGATCGACATCTGCTCCGGATCCCACAGCTGAACGGGATAGCGCCGGAGATCGACCCCAAATTTGAAGGTATGGTTTCCCTTCACCCAACTGGCGTTTGCCGCATATTGGTAGACCGACGACTCATTCTGTTCAAACGGATACGAATTTCCCAGCGAGGTTTCTCCACCCAGTGCGGACGCCCCGCTGATGCTGATGGAAGGGCTCATATTTGCGGTGATGCCTGGGGCGGCGTTGGCAGCGTCGATGCCAAGGCTCCCCGGGGTCTTATGCACGGCCTCGGCGCGGTTCGATTCGCTGTGCGCCCAGGAAAAGTGGTGCTCAAAGATCAGATTTGGCTTGATGACCCAGGTGTGATCGACGACGATGTTCTTTCCCGGAATCCGGTCGTCGGCCATTTCGGGCGACAGGCCATTGCCGAACGGATCGTTGGCGCGAATGCGGTTGGTGAAGTCCGTATAGTGACCGAAGATGCTCTGCCGGCTGGTGAACTGATGATCGATTCTGGTGTCGTAGCTGTTGTTGTCGTCGGTGCTTGGGGCGTCGGAGAAGAAGTTGTTCAGATTGCTAAGGCCGGTTCCAGCCTGGTTGGGAAGTGGATACAGGTTGAGAATTGCAAGCCCAATCGCACCGGGGTTGGCAATTTTGTTGCCCGCAAAGGCGGTTCGTGTGTAATTGGTCCCCTTTGCGTTCGCGGTTGTGGTTGACGGATCGTAGATCGTGATCAGGTTGCCCTTGGCGTCGAAGGTCTGCGAAAAGTCGCCAGTCCTCTCCAGCGCTGTGGGTACGGTTCCAGTGAAAGGGGCAGCAGTCGTATCGCGCAATCCATCGTAGGAGAAGAAGAAGAACGTCTTGCTGCGGCCGTCATACACCTTGGGCACCACTACCGGTCCGCCGATCCGAAAGCCAAACTGGTTCCTGCCGAAGGAGCCTCGAGGCGTAATGGGTATCGTATGGTTGGCGTTGTAACCGTTGCCATCCATGGCTTCATTGCGATAGAACTCGAAGGCCGACCCGTGCAGATGATCGGTGCCTGACCGCAGTGCGAAGGCTACCAAGCCACCGCTGGTGCGGCCAAACTCCGGCGCATAGGCGTCGGTGTAGACGCGGGTCTCCTGCACCGAATCGACACCGGGGATGCCTGCATCCTGGTTGTAGTACGCCGTAGTGTTGGCCGCGCCGTCGAGCAACACATCCGTCGTCGACCCTTTCGCGCCATTGATGCGAAAGGTGTTGCTCCGGCTCTCACTCGAATAATTCTGGCCTGACAACCCATCGTCGCCCTTGGTCACACCAGCCGTGTCGCTGATAAGTTGCAAAGGGTTGCGAATGTTCAGCGGGATGCTTTCGACAAAGGCAGGTTCGATCATTAAGCTGCGATCCGCCCGATCCGTGGTCAGTTCCGGCGGAGTAGCCGTTACCTCAACCGTCTGCGCCACGCCGCCGACCTTCAGTTGAAGACTCAACACCTTCGATTCGCCAACTTCGAGCGTGATCCCCGTCACGAGTGTGCTCGCGAAGCCTTGAGCTGAGGCGTTGATCTCATAACTTCCAGGCGCAACCGGTGGCAGGATAAAGTTCCCTCGCCCATCGGTTGTAGTCGCTACCTTGACCTCAGTGTTGATATTGGTCAAGGTCACTGTCGAGCCCTTGATGCTCGCTTGTGCAGAATCGACGACCGTACCGCTGACGCTGGCATTCTGCGCAAGCAAAGGAATACCCGGAAAGATCAATGAAGCGAGGAGTAAGAGTCGACCTATAAATCGCATTGGTGCTCCAATCGAGAGTTGGCGAAGGGCCGAGCCCGGCGGGCAACTGTACTGCCGCGCGAAGCTGGTTTTGCTTCCCCGGTTTGTGTTTAGCGTTGGAGCGAACTTAGCAAACGGCAGGGCTGATCATATGAATGTCGAGTGAATCAAATCCGCTTAACGGTAATGAACGGCGATCATATGGAGTGACCTTGATCACATCCGAATCGGAGGAAGCCCGATAGGGTCGATTCATTGGAGTAAGTAGCTGCGGGTCCCTGCTGGTCCAGCTGTCAGACTCCAACAGATAAATGCCGCACTGCTCGATAGGTGGCTGAGACTTACAGGATGTTCTGGAATGACCGGCGCAAAGTAGTTAGCGGCGGATGATGGTGTATGCCCCGCGGAGCGACCTAGGCAATGAGCCGAAGAGTAATACCCGCGTGCGGAGCTATGTGGTCAGCTGCAGGGCTTCCTTCGGACTCTCGACGTCTTGATGGTCCTTGAGTCTCAGATTCCAGATTGGAAGCAGCACTGCGCCGGCAAGGAAAGCCACTCCGGCAAAGATAAGAAACAGACGGTCCCACCCATAGCGCTCACTTATAAGCACAACCAGATAGGGGGAGATGAGCGCACCCAGGTGTCCGATACCATCGACAAGCCCAGAAGCGGTTGCCGCAGCTTTTGCCTCGCCAATATCCTGTGCGCCCGCTCCGGAGAGCAATGTGTCTGGACCATACGAGAGCACTCCTGCCAGTGAGATGGCGACCGCAGTGCCTATGAATCCAAAGCGGGCGAGAGCCGGCTGAATTAGCATGATGCAACCTAGTCCGCACAACATCGCCGCAGCGACCGGCGCCCGCCGCGATTGCATGAATCGATCCGAGACGTATCCGGCCAGGATCGCGCCCGTAATACCGACTAACTCATATAGCGACGAAATATATCCTGAGAGTTGCAGACCGTAGTTCAAGCGATCCACCATGTAGAGAGGGAGCCAGAACATAAAGGCATAGCGGCAGATTTCGAGAAAGAAATAGGAGATGCTGATGAGCCACAGCGAAGGCTTGCGCAAAAGCATCGCAAGATCGGCCCAGCTCGAACGATAGGGCTGGTGCACGGGCTGACTCAGCTCCGAACCTTGGCCGGAAGATCTGGGAGTATCTTCAACGCCCGCCATGAACAGGATCGTGATACCGAGTAGAAGCAGCGCCGGAAAGATGAAACCGCGCTGCCAGCCTAATTGAGGAAGAAACCGATGCTCAACGACCGCCCACGTTGCAAATGCGGTCGCCAGGAACCCGCCGAAGACATAGTTCGTTCCCCACCACGCCATGACGATTCCACGATTTTCGCGGCGAAACCAGACGGCCATGGTCTTCACTAACCCTGACCAGCCGGTCGACTGACCGGCTCCGTTCAGGCATGCGAGGATCAGCAGCCACACGAACGACGCGTGTAAGCCCATGAACAAATTGCTGCCAACGACAAGCAGGAGACCGGCTCCGACGACACGTTTTGCTCCGATGCGGTCGGAAAGCAGACCGCAGCCGAACTGGCCGACGGCATACAGAAGGCTGTAGCCGAACACAATATTCGCCAGAGCCATGTTGTTGAGACCCGGAACGCCACGCAGCAGAGGCAGTACGACACTGAGATTCTTTCGGCAGAGATAAAAGCCCGCATAGGTGATCCAGGTAACTGCGAATATCCGGCGCTGGCTCGTGGCCAAACTCATCAAGGCTCCCATCAACCGCGCTCTAAGTCACGCAGCAGCAAACAAATCCGCACATGCGCGATCGCGTCTTGATGTGACGACCCGCACTAGCCCCTATATGTCTTGGCAACATGTCTCTGATACCTTCTCAGTTGCCGGCTGATGTCGAAACGTTCAGAAGGTTAGGACCGAGCGCCTATCGGTTAATCAACGGTTCAGAAGATATTCATGGATCTCTTCACGGCCGTGTAACACCCGGGCTTTAGGCTTGAGCCAGTCAAAGTTCGTCTCAGTGGGCCGATGCAGAAGCAAGAGATCCAGATCGCCGAGATTGGCCGCTACATCCCTGAGCTGCAGCAAGCCCTGGACGATGTCTGCCGAAGCCAGTCCTTTCGGACAAGCCCCAAGAGCTGCGAGTTCTTGCGACACATCGTTCACCACACACTCAATCACCAGATTGACGAATTGAAAGAACGCCTCATTGGGATCGACTTGTTGGGGCGCGAAACGACGTATGACACCGGCTCGGATGCAGGTGTCCGAGTTCGCGCAAACGACGTTCGCAAACGGCTCCTCGCTTATCACGCGGCCCATAGGGGCGACGACGCCTACACTTTCGATCTCCCTGCGGGCGCATATGTCCCACGTTTCTTTCGTAGCGTGCCCGCATCCCAGGAGATTCCTCCGCTTGAGGAACGGCAGATCGTCCCTTCAATGCCGCCGGAGCAAGCGGCCTCTCTCTCTCTGCGGCAACTGGCCATGCCTACGCTGATTGCCCTGTTCTTATGCACCATTTGTATACGCTGGCAACTTGCGCAGGAACATCCTTTCACCACTTTCTGGCAGGCGGTGTTTCAGGATCATCACGCCACCTTCTATATGCCGCCCGCGCAGATGGATGGCCGGGAAAGCCTCGTTTCGATCGATAGTCTCGAAGCCTCGGCTCCGTTGTTCACCCTGGCGGGCCAGTTCCACGCACGGCTCCCCATGACCCGAACGCCGTCTGTCTCAGCCTCCGCGGACGACATCGTTATCTCGATCGGTGGAACTCCTGTTAATCCGGCTAACCTGAAGCCCACATCCCTCGGGTCCGGCCGCATGTCCTGGATGGATGACAACCGGATTACCATCGAGGACACTCCAACTGGACGAGCAGTCGTCGACCGCGATGCGGCCAGTCGTGACAGCCGACTATCTGGACGGGCGGGGTTGATCACGATTGCGAATGGCGGCCAACACGTCATCCACATCGATGGCACGGATCAGGCAGCGATCGGTAATCTCATTGAGATGTTGTGCAACCGGGATTCCTTTCCCGCCGACCTGGCGAATAGTTTCCAGGAAGGCACGGTCACGCAAATTGTCGTTCCCATCGCACCTCACGCAGAGGCGCTGGTCTTCCGTGAGCCGCTGCCCAGCCAGGTTGCAGGGCTTCGGGGCGAGTGAAGGTGGACACAGGCAAGCTCGCAAACTGGCGCGGCCAGATCTTCACGGCTGCCTGGTTTCTTTACGCTGGGTACTACATTTGCAGGAAGGATATCGCCCCCGGATCGGGAGCGAGCGCATCCCACCTCGCGGTCAGTCTCGCGTGTTTCGGCGCAACCTACGCAATCGGCCAGGTAGCCGGTGGGATTCTGGCGGACCGCGTCGGGGCCAGGCGTACCGCGCTCACCGGCGCAGCCATCTCGATTGCATGCACAGGGCTGCTGGCTTGGTATTCGCGGCAGCCGGCGCTGGCGTTGATGCTGCAGTTGGGAAACGGCTTTGGTCAAGGCTTCGGCTGGCCTGCGATGCTGAAACTCATCGGCTGCTGGTTTCGGCGCGGGGAGCGGGACCGCGTGCTCGGCTGGTGGAGTACCAGCTACATACTCGGAGGGCTGCTGGCCACATCACTCACGGCATGGCTGGTCGTCCACGCGGGTGTGGCCGCGCGAACCGACTTCTTTCCCGCCCATATCGTTTCCTCTGGCGTGCTCTTGTGTGGGGCTGTTTTCTTCTACAAACAGACAGCCAGCCCTCCGCGGGATGAGCCCGCAGCTTCTGCGTGCCCTATTCCCAACGCTGGACAAGCACAAGCGTGGCGCAAAATCCTGGGCAATCGCGATATCCGGGTTATCTCGACCACGTACTTCTTTCTTAAGATGACGCGGTATACCCTGCTCTTTTGGCTGCCGCTTTACCTCACCTCAAGCATAGGCGAGAGTCAACATTCCGCGGATCACATTGCCTCCTACCTGGAGCTCTTCGGCTTCCTGGGACCCTTGGCGGCCGGATACGCGGTGCAGCGCTGGTTCGGAGAGCGGCGCCTCGCGCTAGGAACCGGCATGCTGTTTGCGCTGGCCTTCGTCTGCCTCTTGCATCCAGTATTGGCAACCAGCGGGTGGTTCGGCATGGCTCTCTCCATTTCGCTGATCGGCATCCTCATCTACGGAGCAGATGTGCTGCTGTCTGCAATGGCCGTTTTGGATGCTGTTCCAGACGAGTTGCATGGCCGCGCAGCCGGGTTCGTCAACGGAGTTGGCTCGGTAGGTCAGATCCTCTCTCCCTTCCTTGTGACCGTCTTCGTATCGCGCCTTGGATGGAACAAGCTATTTGATCTCTTCGTCTGTTTTTCCCTTGCCGCAGGCATCGTCTGCGCGTTAGGTGCGCGTCGCCAAACGTCCCCTACGCCACGGCCTAACCGTTCAATACTTGGGACGCCCGAGGTTCGGGTGTAGGCTCCTGAGATGAGTTCACAAGATCACTACACCTCAGGTAAGCGCAGGACGAACGGCAACAGAGAAAGGGTCCGCCTTCGCGCCGTAATGCTGGACTGGGCCGGGACCACCGTCGATCACGGATCCATGGCTCCCGTCCTTGCCCTTCGAACCCTCTTCGAAAAGCACGGAATTACTCTTTCCAATGACGATGCCCGCCAGTCCATGGGGCTGCTCAAGCGAGACCATATCGCAGCGATTCTGACTTTGCCGAACATCCGGTCCGAATGGAATGCAATCACCGGTCGAGAACCCGGTGAAGCCGAAGTTAGTGCTCTCTTCGCAGAATTTGGACCGCTGCAGATGAAAATCATCACGCAGCACTCGCAACTGATTGACGGTGTCGCGGAGGTAGTCAAGTCCTGGCAGGAACGAGGTCTTCGCATTGGAAGCACCACGGGATATACAAGGGCGATGCTCACTCCGGTATTACTCCAGGCTGCCAGTGGGGGCTTCCGCCCGGATGCGTCCGTGACCCCGGACGAAGTCGGGGCGGGCCGGCCCGCTCCCTGGATGCTGATGAGGAACGCGCAATTGCTCGACGTCTATCCTCCGGCCGCTTGTGTCAAGATTGGCGACACGGTTAGCGATATCGACGAAGGCAGGAACGCCGGCATGTGGACCATCGCTCTTACCAGGACGGGTAACCTGATCGGATTGGATAAGGAACAGTGGGACCAGTTGCCACAGTCGGTGAAGGAAGCTCGGCTCAAGAGCGCCGAAAACACCCTACTCGACGCTGGGGCCGACTTCGTTGCTGAGGATCTCGCCTCCTGCAAGCAGATTCTCATGCAGATTGAAGACCGTCTTGGGCACTGAATCGCTTGGACAAACACAGGCTCACTTTGGTCGCTGGGTACCGGCGACTCCCACTGAAGAGCGTGCGACGAATGACGCACTATGCCGCCAGCTTAGCTGCGCGACGGGAAGATACCCGTGAGCGCAATGCAATAGGAGATAGCCAGGTACGGCATCATGTTGTTGTGCGGCAGGCTTCCGCCCGCATTGGACTGGGCGCTGGCGGACATGGTGCCGCTTTGAGCGGAGGAATACACATCCGGGCTTCCACGTCCGGTGGCTCCCAATACGACCGAGGGCGAAGGTGTGGCGATTCGTCCGGCGGTAGCGCTGACGGGCAAGGTGTGGGTATGGCCGGGCATCTCACTTGCGAGAACGGTGATCGTTTCCGCGCCAGACGTTTCGCCGACCGTGTAAGGACTAAGGCCCGGAGCTTGTCCCTGGCCGACGGCAATTTGACCCTGGAGGTTGGGTAGCGCGAAGTTACTGGTGCCGTTTCCGCCATAGTAGGTGCCGATCAACGAGAAAAGAGCGGTGTTCTGGCTGATGGACATGAGCTGGCCGTTGCATAGCGCCCAGCCCAGAGGAGCAAAGTTGTAGGGGAAGGGCCGAATCTCGCCAACGAATTGATCTGCCATGGCTGTTTCTCCTGAAGTCTAGTCTCGCGAGGGGAAGATGCCGGAGAGAGAAATGCAAATGTTGAGCACGAGAAATGGAGACCGGTTCTCGTGGGGCTGGCTCGATCCGGCCGGGCTTGAGCCGGTTCCGAGCGTCGTGAGGCTAGTGCCGGGCGAGCCATAGGGGTTCACCGTGGCGGCAGCGGGATAGTTGTTGACCGGTGAGATCAGACTTCCATTGGCCGCGGCGGCCAGCAACGGGTGCGAATGCCGCGGCATTTCGTTGACGTTGAGGGTGTGAAAATACTCGCCACCGGTCGCGCCGACATTGTAGGTGTGACCGTCGGGGCTGGTGCCTGCGCTGATGGCGCAATTGCCCTGGAAGTTCGGCAGAAGGAATGTCGTCGTGCCATTGCCGCCGTAGGTAGTGCCAAGCAAAGCGAAGAGTGCCTGGTTTTGATTGATGGCCATGGTTTGGCCGTTACAGAAGGCCCAGCCTTTGGGGGGGTAGTTGAAGGCAAAGACTCGAATCTCACCGAGGTAGGGCGTTCCCATAAAGAAAGTCTCCTGACTCCGTCTGACTAGTTCTGACTGGGGTAGATGCCGGCGTAGGCGATGATGTAGTTGAGGCACACCAACGGTTGAAGATTGCTGTGAGGTTGTCCACCGCCTGCGGAACTGAGGATAGGGCCGGAGACGGCACCGGCAGTGGGTGCATACTGGTCCGCGGCGGAGCCGGCCAATATTCCCCCGACCGGGGAAGGAACATTTCCGGCCGCTCCCTGGACGACGATGGGATGGGCATGAGCGGGAAGCTGTCCGGCTGTAAGCTGGACACTTTCCACGCCGCCGGTCTCGCCCTGAATGTAGCCATTGGAGCCGCCGATATGGACCGGCGTCCGACCGCTGAGATTGGGGATCTGAAAGGTCGTCTGCCCGTTACCGCCATAGGTAGTGCCGATCAAGTTGAAGAGGACATCGTACTGCGAGATTGAAAGGGTCTGGCCTTGGCAAAGGAACCAGCCTATCGGTGCGAAGTTGAAACCAACTAGCCGGATTTCGCCTACGTATGGTTCACTCATCTGTGCCTCCTCTGCTTTACGTCCCAACAGAATCGCCGCTTGCGTCCAGTGTCACCAAATTATGCGAAGTGGTCAACCAGATCCCATCCGGACAATGTCACGGCGGTCAACCGTCTCATCCTCGGGGACTGAGCCGATATCGGCCGGGCCGACCGCCCGAGCGCTCTCACTCCTCACCAAATGCGCAACCCTCAAGAGACGACGTGCAGCTCTTCAAGCTGAGTCGCCGGTGTGCACGCCATGCGATTGAAGATGGCCTCGTAACGGATGCCTCCAACTTCGGCAGCCACCGGTGTGAGGAAAACTGTGAGTGGCTCGCCGCCTTCGATCATCAGGTCCGCGCAGGCCGAGGGCAGGATCGGATGCGCGGGACCCAGAAAGTTGAGGACAAAGCTATCGCCCAAAGTCACCTGCGGGCCTTTGGCCGGGAGCGTGAGTGGCTGCCAACTCTCGAGGAGCAGTGTCCCTTCAGTACAGTCGAAGGCGCGGGTGCGGATCCGCTGTCCGAGCAATGTGCGGAAATAAGCACTCGTGAGGCCACGCGGAACATCGGTGATGCTGGCTTGGGTAACCGTATGGGGCGATTCAGCGTTCGACGAAAGGTCGCCGGTCGCCGGTCCAAAGACCTCCATGGCTACGTTGAGGCCATCACTGCTGAGACGGCGGAAACCGAGTCGCTCGTAGAGGCGCAGCGCGGGATTGCAGGACCGCACCGAGAGCCGGAGCGGCAGTCCAGCCTCGGCGGCACGCTGGCAAAGTCTGCGCAGTAGCCGTTCGCCAAGCCCCCGCCCTCGACGGGAGGTGAGCAGGGCGATGTCTACAAGACGAATCTCCTCGAGCGTCTCGTTGACAAGTATGCGCCCCACACGCTCGGCGCCGATGCGCAGGATGTGGTCGCAGGCGTTGGGGAACTCGGTTGCATAGCCGCCCCGCTGGGCGCGGAACTGCATAGCCAGCAGCTGGTCCAGCGAAGCCAACGGCAAACCAAGGGGAGCGAACTCCGGAGCGTGCACTTCGTAGAAGAGCCGTGCGAGGAATGCATCATCTTCCGGCGCGGCTAAGGTTGAGACCACGTCCATAATCCTGAAGTTTCCTCCTTACTTGACCAGCGTTGGACCGTCCGGCCTATCCATGCAGTATCTTATCGGACAGGTGACTTGTGCTGCGCGGGAAAGAGGTCTGGCTATCACCGGCAGGCCGCTTTGCCGGAAACCCCGTATTTCAGGGGATTTGGCCTCGTGGAGTTTACGAGCACTTGCTACACTGAATCCGGTCCAATATCGACAAACCGTGCGCTCAGGAGCATCAACATGCGGATGGCACCCTCCCCTGTCCCCGTAGCTACGCTTCTCGCTTGCCTTTTCATCGCCGGATGTTCCGCGGACTTCAATGCCCCGCCCAGCCTCACGTCTGAGACCGCTGCGGTCGGTACCATTCGAGGCAATCTCCACGGCGGCCAACAGCCCATCTCGAACGCCCACATCTTCGTCTTCGCCGTCGGCACCGGCGGCGATGCGGGCCCTGGCATTGTTGCCGCCTCGACCAACAAGGCAAGCTCCCTCATCACCAGTTCCGCCACCGGCGCTGTGCTCGACAGCACCATCGGCGGCTACTACGTCCTCACCAACGGCAGCGGCGACTTCACCGTCACCGGCGACTACACCTGCACCCTCAATACCCAGGTCTACATCCTCGCCCTCCAGGGCGAGCCGGACGGAGTCAACAACAACTCTGCCATCGGCATGATGGCCGTCCTCGGCAATTGCCCCTCCGCCGGTACGCTCGCCGGCCAGGTTGGCTTCGTCTACGTCAACGAAATCTCAACCATCGCCGCCGCCTACGCGCTCGCCGGCTTCGCCACCGACTCGACCCACATCTCCAGTAACGGCAGCACTCTGGCCCAGACCGGCGTCCGCAACGCCGCCGCCAACGCCGCCCAACTCTACAGCATTTCCGCCCTGCCCCTCACCGCCCGCGCCACCACACCCAGCGGCGGGACCGTACCCCAGGGGCTCATCAACTCCCTCGCCAACTCCCTCGCCGCCTGCATCAACACCACAAGTTCCACCTCCTCCAACTGCACCACTCTCTTCAACAACGCCAAGTCCAGCGGCTCTTCCGGCACCCTCGCTACCGACACCGCGACCGCCGCCATCAACATCGCGCACAACCCCGGCGCCAACGTCTCCGCCCTCTTCAACCTCGGCACCTCCACGCCGCCCTTTGTCGGCCTCGGCACCGCGCCCGGCGACTTCAGCATCGGCATCACGTACTCCGGCTTCGACGACCCGGTCAACGTCGCCATCGACGCCAACGGGAATGCCTGGATCGCAAACACGCTCGGCGGGACCGGGCCGGGCAGCGTCATGGAGCTAACCCCGCTCGGCGTCGCTACAACCTTCACCGGCAGTGGCATCGACGACCCGCTCGCCATCGCCATCGACCAGTCGGGCAACGCCTGGGTCCCCAGCTTTCCCAACATCACCAAGATCTCCAACGGCACCGCCTCGCTCATCCCCTTTGCCGACTCCAACGGCGGCTGGTACGTCGCCATCGACAAGAACAACGACCCCTGGTTCAGCACCTACACCGACTCCCTGCTCTACAATCTCACCCAGACTGGCGCCGAAGTCACCGGCTCACCCTACACCTACGGCAACTCCACCCCCGAGCAGATCGCGATCGACTTCGCCGGCCGCGTCTGGTCGGTCAACGGCGAGAGCTTCGGGCTCGACGAGCTCACCAACCCCGGCACCAGCGCCACCCTGACCGAGTACCCGCAACCCAGCGAGCCGAACGTCCGGGCCAACTCCGGCATCGCCATCGACAGCTCCAACAACATCTGGGCCATCGCCCAAACCAGCGGCACCACCAACGGCGTCGCCAACGAGTGCCTCGCCAAGATTAACCCCTCCAGCCCCGGCACCATCACCACCTGCTACAACGACACCTCCATGCAAGGCGACGGTGTAGCCATCGACGGCGCAGGAAACGCCTGGGTCGCCAACGGCCAAATCACCGGCGGCGTCGGCGCCGTCGAGTTCAACTCCAGCGGCACAGTCATCTCCCCAGCCGGCGGCTTCTCCGGCGGATCCCAGAACTATCCCCTCGCCATCGCCATCGACGGTTCCGGAGACGTTTGGCTCCCCGGAACCGGCTCCTCCTACACCGGCACTACCGTCGTTGAGCTCATCGGCATAGCCACTCCGGTAGTAACCCCCATCAGCCCCGTCTACCCGGGCAAATCCACCACCGGCCTGGGCGTCCGCCCGTAGGACCTTAGCCGACTAACTAACCAGATGGCCATTCCGAAACGTTTTGCGCACATGTGACATTCAATGCACTCAATGAATTTGATAAGTGCATCGGCGATTGGACCATTGCCGCGCTCTCGGTCTTTAGCGAATCACTTGGCGGATTGGTGTTTTTTCGCAGTGCCGCTCCGATCGTCTTCATCGCGCATCTCTTCCCTCTGATTCAGCTGTCCTTTGCAATATTTCTTTCCATCTCTCGGCTCCCCGAATGGCTTGACCAGGATCGAAGCCTAGATGATTGCGGTCCACCCAGAGGATGGTGTCCGAAGTTCATCCTGGGTGCCACGGACGAATTGCGGCCCACGTCGGCAGTGGTCTGCAGATTAACAGGCTATAAGTGCACATCAGGCTCTGCTGGAGTCCGCCATTGAAGTGGAGACCCCTCCGACACGTCGGAATTAATCATCTGTTAGTGCGAGCTGTACCAGATGGATCGAGATTGAGCCTTCACCCACGGCCGATGCAACGCGCTTCACGTTGCCGGAGCGAATATCTCCAACAGCGTAAACTGCAGGCAAACTCGTCTCCAGCATTTCCGGAGGCCGGCTAAGCGGCCATTTCAGCGGCGCGTTGGCCAGAACTGGGTCCAGATCCCGTCCCGTGAGAACGAACCCTCGTTCATCAAGAGCAAGACACTCACGCAACCAATCTGTACGCGGTGAAGCCCCTGCCATTACGAAGATATGGCGGATGTCATGCGCTGATTCTTTACCCGTTGTCCGATCGCGCCAGATGACCTTTTCCAGGTGAGAATCGCCCGCCAATCCAACAAGCTCGGTTTCGAGATGCAGTTCGATGCCGGGATTCTCAACAATTCGCTGAATGAGATAGCGCGACATGGTTTCGGACAATTCCTTGCCCCGAACCAGCATGTAAACCTTCTGCACTGTCTCCGCCAAGAAGACTGCCGCCTGACCGGCAGAGTTGCCCCCACCTATTACGACGATTTCCTCGCCTGTGCAAAGTTGTGCTTCCATGAATGTGGCGGCGTAGTAGATGCCCTGCCCCTCGAACCGTCCCAGATTCTCAACGTTTGGCTTGTTGTACTGAGCGCCGGCGGCAATCACAATGCTCCGCGTCTCGATTAGTCCGCCGTTTTGTAAAGTAAGCTGGTAGGGCCGCCGGTCGCATCTGATCTGCGCCACCTTCTCACCGACCATCATTTGAGCGCCGAATTTTTCTGCCTGCAGAACCGCACGGCTGGCTAGCTCCTGTCCCGAAATGCCCATTGGAAAGCCGATATAGTTCTCTATTTTTGAGCTCGCGCCTGCCTGGCCTCCGGGGAACTCGGATTCGATCACGACGGCATCTAGCCCTTCGGAGGCCGCATAGACGGCCGCGGCCAGACCCGCCGGACCCGCGCCCACAATCGCGACATCGTAAATACGGTCCTTTTCGATACGGCCAGTCAACCCCAGACGCTCCGCTAGTTGCTGGTTGGTCGGATTTCGCAAAATCCTCGTTCCACTGCAGATCACGACGGGAATGTCTTTTGGCTTTATGTAGAACCGATCCAGAAGTTCCTGTGAGGCTTTGTCGCTGTCGAGATCGATATAGGTGTAAGGATGGCCGTTGCGGGTAAGGAATTCGCGAAGGCGCAGCGTGTCGGATGAGTATCGCGATCCCAACATGGTTACATTGCCTATGCCCTCCGAGATCAATGTGACGCGACGCAGCAGGAATGCGCGCATGAAGATGTCGCTCAGCTCAGAATCCTTTGCAATCAAGGTGCGCAGCGCGTCGGGGCTGAGCTCGAGAAATTCTCCCGGTTCGGCTACCCGCCCGCGAGCAAGCGAGCCGGCCCCGGAGATCAAGACAACATCACCGGAGAATTGGCCGGGGCCATGGGTTGCAAACACCTGCTCCCCGGAAAGTCGGGGCATCGAGATCTGGAGCTTGCCCGAAACCACGACGAAACAAGACATGCGCAACGTCCCGGGCTCGAAGAGGACCTCTCCAAGCCGGACCGATCGTACTGTCGCATGGGGCCGTATGCGGGCGATCTGCGCTGGCGTAAGAACAGGAAATGCTTCCGCCTGCAGGTAGGGCGCATTGTTCGATGGCGACATTGCCTGATCCTCCTGCAACCGTGCGCTGAATCTGGGAAGTTACCAGCCCCCACTAGGCGGCTCGCCTTTTCTTCGCGTCGAGTGCGGGTAGAAGAAGTTTCAGAAGCGCTTCATCCGAGAACGGGTTCTGACCTGAGATCAACTCGCGATCTTGAAGGACGTAGCTCTTCCATGGAGCGAGCACACTTACGTCACCGCCCGCGGTACTCAGGGCGAAGTCCGGATAGAAGAGAACCTTACCGCCAATCTCCTGTGGCTCCCGCTGCTGCTCTTCCGCCGTCGAAAAGATAGTCATCTTATATCCGGCGTAGATCCAGCCTTGAGCCTTTGCGTGCGCTGTAGCGGTATCGCCCGCTGCCAACGCGGCAACGAACTCCCACGAATTGGGAAGCGCCGAGAGCAGCGAAATCGGGCCATGGCAGAGCACCGCCGTAGGCTTGGAAGTTTCGTGAAAGTGTCTCATCACGATGCCAGCGTTAGGATCATCGAGAAGATCGATCATGGGGCCATGGCCGCCGGGGACGAAAACGGCGTCATACTGATCCAGGCCCGACGCGATAACATCCTTGATCCGGCTTGGATCTCTGAGCCCAAGCAAGCCGTCGCGGAATTTCATATAGTCCTCAAGCCTGGCCTCGTCGCCGCCGAAGAAATCGGCGACCTCTGAATGGACATCCACCTGGGGCGTGTTGCCTGTGGGGTTGGCGAAGGTGATTTCGTAGCCCTCCTTCATGAGGGCGCGAACCGGGACGGTGAGTTCATTGAGGTAGTAGCCAGCGCCGGTATAAATCTTGCCATCCTTCAAGGGCAAACCGCGACCGCTGGAGATGAGTACCAGGATTTTTCCTGCTGTTGCCATTTTGTTTCTCCTCTCTGAAGTTGGGACGAAGATTCGGGACGGGTGGGACGTCCCATTGATTGAAATTGGGGAGATGTGGATTATCCCCGCGGGAATCCGAACATCAACCACGACTGATTGGCCACCCAATGCGGGTAGAGCTCCGTCATCTGGTCGAACAGTTGCTGGTCGGACGTCGCGGTTTTCTGCAACCGATCGAAATCTTGCAGGTAACGCTTGGTGTCCTGGATGGTGGAGGGGGAGTCGGGTGCGCCAGGCTTCTTGTGACCGGCGACAACCATCGCCGGGTTCAGCGCTGCCAGCCGGTCCAGATCCGCGACCCAATTCTTTCGGCTCTCGGGAGTGGTGTCGCCGACGTACATGCGGCATTGGTTGTACACGACGTCGCCTGCCACGATCAGGCCGATCGATGGAACGTACAGAGATGTGGAATCGGGACTATCGGTGCGGCCCTGTTCGATGATGCGCAATTCGTGGCCCTCGAGAGTAAGCGTGCCGTGCTCATAGGGCTCCGGTGGAACCAACTTGGCGGGCACTTGCCCAGGAAACATCTGGCGGGCTAGGCGCTCCACTGGGGGAGTGAAAGAGGACTGCATGGCCTCGACCGTCTTGGGCGTTGCGATCGCCCGAGCGCCCGGGAAGCGGTCGAGCAGAATGCCGAGACCGTAGAAGTGGTCGAAATGGCCGTGGGTTATATAGATGGTCAGGAGGTTGCGGTTGTGCAGCGCAACCCAATCGGCGAGAGCCTCGGCCTCAGCCACCGTCAACATTGCGTCTACCAGCACCGCGTCGTAGTCGCCGAAAATCAGAGTCGACGTGATTGGGTCAAAAGCGAGCGGCTCGCCGAACGGCTTTGGCCGCTCGCCGACCATGGTCTTTCCCGGGGCAGTAAAGACGTTCACACTAAGCGTACTGGAGGCTACAGGTGCGATTGCGGGTGTGGTCGCGGGTGCGGTCGCTTGCAGTCCATTGGTGACGGCCATTCGGTGCTCCTTTCCAAGCCAGAGTGAGCGACTAGTATTGGTTGCTCTGCTCTCTTTACGGATTATCTTTTTGCTCCTGTGAACCCAACTCATCTGTTCTATTTGGCTTTCGTCGCCGCTTGCTCGATCAATGCCGCCACTTCTCGGGGATGAGACAGCATGGCCAGATGATTAGCCGGCAGGGTGATTGAGGTTGCCTTTATGGACGCCGCTTCGTCTTTCTCGAGTTTCGGCGGAATCGCCCGGTCATTGCCCGCGATCACGGCCCATGAAGGCTTGCTCTTCCACGCGGCTGTCGAGACTGTGCCTCCGAAAACAGCTGCCGCCGTTTGACCTTGTGTCGCAGTGAGGATCTGCTGCTCCGCGAGCGGGAGGTCCTGCGCCATGTCCTCGGCGATTCCTTTCCGAGTCGCCGTTAGAAAACCGTGGGCGTCGAGCTGGAGTTCGCTGCCCAGCGGAGCAGGCGGGTAGGGCTTGGTGACGGAATTGATGGACTCACCTTCCCCAGGTGCAAACGCCGCCACGTAGACCAACCCGACAACCTTTGGGTCATTGCCCGCTTCGGTAATCACCACGCCGGCGTAGGAGTGGCCGACGAGTATTACTGGTCCGTCCTGCAAGGCGATGATGCGCCTCGTCGCCGCGACATCGTCCGCCAGTGAGGTCAAAGGGTTCTGCACAGCGACCACATGAAAACCCTTCGCTTGGAGGAGCGCAATCACTTGGGACCAGCACGATCCATCCGCCCAGGCGCCGTGAACCAGGACAATATTTCTGGCCCCTTGCGGGGAACTCGCCTGGGCGAATCCTCTGGTGTCGACTCCGGACGAAAGGATCAGCATCATCGTTGCGATCAAGGCGGTTCGGTACATTTGTGAGAGCTTCATTTTTGTCTCCTCGTTGAACTAACTGTCGCGATTAAGCCAGAACAATTCTGACGGCACGATTGGACCAACGTATCGATCAAGACCAAAGTATTGGCTCGGCGCTGTTGCTCCGAAAGCCTCGAGAGCACATCCGCAACCGTCCCCATGCGGCTCCGGTCCGAGCCAGGCGCTAACCGTATGTGAGGTCTGTGCTCTGCCCGATTTCGATGATGTAGCCGTCCGGATCGCGGATGTAGCAGCGAATCTCCCCATATTTGGGAATCGGCGGAGTGATGAATTCAGCGCCTCGACCTTTCCATAGCTCATAGCATGCTTGAATGTCCGCGACACGGAAGTTCATAAAGCTGCTGATGTGATTGGGGTCAGGGACGCTGAGCGTTACCGTCGGCTTGTCCGGAGTCGGCCCGCCCCCCAAGTTCAGAATCATCCAGATATTGGCAAGCTGAAGGTACGGGGGCGCGTTGCCGTCGCCCATGGTCAGAATGCGAGCGCCGAAGACCTTTTCGTAGTAGTGGGCCGACCGGGCGACGTCGGCGACGGTGAGAAAATGTGCGATGCTGATCCCGTCGCGTGGGGGCATCTCATAGCTCTTCTGTTCGACTTGTACCGGGTTCATTGTTGGCTCCTTTTCGATACGGTGCTCGTTACAAATACGGCGTCCCAATTCCGGCTTGAACTCATGAAAAATCGATCGATGCCCAGCTAGTGCAGCAGCGATTCCCAATTGGCTGGAACTCTACCCGCCGGTCCAGGTGAGGGTTGATCCTCGCGATGCGAAAGCGGTGGAAGCAACTCCGCACCTTGGATCATCCCCCTAGTCTGGTAATCGTAGAACCAGTGCTCTCCCGGCTCGAAGCTGGTTATGATCGGATGTCCTGCGGCCGCCGCATGCTTGGACGCATGCTGACTTGGAGAACTGTCACAGCATCCGATGTGCCCACATTCCGCACACCGGCGGAGATGAAGCCACCAACCTCTCGGCGACGCCAGGCATTCGACACATCCGTCGCCACTTGGTTTCGAAGAGGGATTAATGCCGCGGCGAGTGTTCTTCATAGCGATTCTTCCTTTGCAGACCCGACCACGAGTTCAAGGCACCAGTAAAACCTTCCCTATACCGCCCTTTTCTACCGCTGTTTGAGCCTCAGCTGCTTCACTGAGCGGCAGCTTCTCGCTGATCGGGATTACCAGCTTGCCGTCTCGCACAGCTTCAGCCATGAACTCGAGCGTCTTTCTATCGAATTTCGAGAATACCGGCTCTACTCTCACCGACGGGTATTCCGCCGCGTTATGTGGAGCCCCATTTACCGAAGCGAAAAGTCCCCCCGGCTTGACCTTGGCGATCAGCTTCCCGGCAGTTTTTCCGCCGACCGTATCCGCGACAGCATCGACCGGCGGAAGTTTCGCAATCGCGGTATCGTCGTCGGTTGCCACCACCTCGTCTGCGCCGACAGTCTTCACCTCATCCAGCTGCCTCTTCAAAACCCCCGCGACCACAGTAGCCCCGCGCTGCTTCGCAGTGAATACTGCTGAGCGCCCCACACTCCCAGCAGCCCCCACGACGAGGACCGTCTGGCCGGCTTCGATTTCCGTGGCTTCAAGGAGTTGGTTGCCGGTTACCGTCACTAGCGGCAGTGCCGCCGCGTCAATCAAGTCGAGTCCCTTGGGGACTTTTGCCAGAACGTCCGCCTTCACCACGCAGAGTTCGGCGTACGCGTTGTCCGCCATGGCGAAAACTTGGTCGCCGGCAGAAAAGCCTTCCACTCCCGGCTCAATCTTCAGCACAGTTCCAGCGAGATCGATCCCTATCAGTCCCGGAAAAGTGAGGGGATAGAAGTCCTTCGTCAATCCCGCCCGTCGTTTGCAGTCGATCGGATTCACGCTAGTGGCGGCGACCCGCACCAGCACCTCTCCCGGACCCGGAACCGGGTCAGGATAATCCTCGAACTTCAATACATCTGGACCGCCATATTCGTGGACAACGATTGCTTTCATGGTTCAACTCCAGGTTGGACAAACAAGCATGGACTAACGATTGGATGAGGCGGTGATCTGGAGGACGATCTTGCCGGGCTTGTGGGGTGCGCCCGCAAGCATGGCCTGCGCCTGGCGTGCCTCGGAAAGCGGCAGGATTGAGCCCACCCGCGCTGTGATTCTGCCCGCGTCAAATAAGGTTGTGAGCGCCCGCAGGCGTGCTGTGGTCACCTCAGCGTAGAAGAAGATGGCCCCCGCCGGCAGCGGCTGTGTGGAGACTGAAGTCACGAGCTTGCCTCCGGGTTTTAATGCGGCGACGCAGCGCTGCAACGTGCTGCCCCCGACCGTGTCGAGGATGGCATCCACCTGCGGGAGGTCGTGCTCGAACGCGGGCTTGCTCGAGTCGTGAATGGATTCCGCGCCCAAGGAACGGAGCAGGTCCTGGTCGTCGATGTGGGCGATGGCAATGACCTGGATCCTGGCGACTACAGCCATCTGTACGGCGTAGGCACCGACGTTCCCGGCGGCTCCGACGACCATTACCGTTTGTCCGGGCATCGCCTGTGCATACTGGAAGAGCATTTGCCACGCGGTGACCGCAATGACGGGAGCCGACGCTGCTTCCACGTAATTCAGCGACTGCGGCTTGCTAGCGACCATTCCGGCGGTGGCCACGGCGAACTCAGCCTGGGCGCCACAGAACTGCGGGTTGGTGACACCATAGACTTCGTCAGCCGGCGCGAAGTCAGTGACGCCGGGGCCGACCGTCTCGACCACACCGGAGAGGTCCGAACCGAGGGTGAGCGGAGGTTGCGGACTGACCTTGCTCTTGCCTTCACGGATGAGGGCATCCCACGGAGCGACACCTGCGGCCGTCACGCGTACCAGAATCTCGCCTGGGCCCGGCGATGGCACCGGCACATCCTCGACCACGACGACGTCGGGAGGCCCGAAGCTATGAATTCTGGCTGCCTTCACGACTCTTTCCTCCTTAGCGTGACCATGCGCGAGCACTCACTCCAATAAAGCAGGACCGGCGCGGCTCAACGCGTGTCGTACGGGTGGAAGATGTAGTCCTTCGCCTTCACTGCCGTATGGCAGGCGTTGCCGCAGTCTGAGGCGCTTTTGGCATCGGGCGAGAACTTGCCCGATGGGGCATCGTAGTTGAACACTGCGTATCCCCACCCACCGCCGTTGTTCTGAAATCGCTTGCTGTCTTTTTCCATGACGAAAACCTGGGCAAGAACATCTGCCACATCCACGTCGAAGGGGGCTTCCTTGCTCTTCTTCGGCTTCCACTGAATCTTCACGATTCTGGAGCCCTCGGGGAAGGGTTGGCCGTTGCCGGGAGTGCCGGCTTTGTATGCCTTGATCATGGCTGGGTCAGCGACGATTATCTTGAGCACTTCAGTGGTCCGGGCGGGACCGACGACAGCCCAATCCTCGTATCCCCTGAAGTCGGAGAACGCGATTCCGCTCGGCGATTTCAGCGAATATTTGTCGTCCACGTTAACGGCTTTCGCCAGGGGGACGGTGAGTGCTGCAGCTGCTGTCGCAACGATGCCGATGCCGGCGATGCGCTCCATAAAGGTTCGCGTATCTGTTTTCTGCTCCCGCTGATTGTATGCGGCGGATCTCGTCGTAATTTCGGTCATGGCATGTTCTCCTAGCAGGGATATGGTCTCCCGGCTCGATTAGCGCGTATCTCGAGTGATTGCGATTAGGCCAGACAAAAAGAGAGTAAACAATAGGACGAAGGTGTCGAACGATACCTTCGTATTGGTTGAAAGAGAAAAGTCTGCATCGATACGTCGAATGCGCAAACGGTACGCAGGGGCCTCTATAACGTCACGAAGCGGACATGCCCACAACATTCGCCTGCCTAAAATGGCGTTAGGTGGGGCTCCAAAAAGGTTTGGCCCCTCCTAACGACGCCCTCAGCGGGTCGCCGCTTGCATAGCAGGTTCGAGGACATGGTCGCTCAGCTGGGTTGGTTTCAGCGTGCTCAAAATATCTTTGGCCTTGGCCGCGTCAGCGGAAGTTCCATGAGCTACCACCAGATACTCGCCCGCCTTCACGGCGCTCTCGTAGGTTACGATGCTGTCTTTTGGTATGCCTAAGCTGTACAGACCGGCGCCGATCGCACTCAAACCGCCGACGACCAGGGCATCTTCCAGACCGGCGACGATCGACGCCACCAATGGCCCGCCAACCAGCACAGGGCCGATCGCGGGTACCCAAAAGAATGCGGCGCCAAACAGCAGGCCCCAGAATCCACCCCAGAGAGCGCCCCACTTCCCCCAATACTTCATGCGGTCGCCCGCGTTGTAGTAGCCAACGACTTGCTCGTCGGTGTGATAATCCTTGCCCACGACTGACAACTTCTTCATGTCGAAGCCTGACTTCTGAAGTTCCTTCACCGCATCTTCCGCTGCTGAGTGGTTGTCATACACTGCAATCACCGCGTTTGTGTCCGTCATATTCTGTCTCCTCTTCAAGGTTGGGTTTGGTTGGTTTGAGGTTTCACTTCCCTTTCGCCATTGCTTCTCTGCCGGCTCTCTCTACTTCTTTTGAGGATGAGCGCCGAGGTCGTGCCATGACGTCTCCGCGAGATCGACGTCGTAATAGCTTGCAGCTTTCTCGATGTTGGCAAACGCCAAAGCGCGGTCGGCATCGGTGACGTCAATGACTTGATCGAATCGCGCGACCGCGTTACGTACATGTTGGGCGTCGGTCAGTGGTTCTTTACGCTGCTTCGGAAACGCGTAAACGCTGTCGGGCAAGTCACTCTGCGTCGTCAACTGTCCGTGTTTCTCGTGAGGTTTCCAGGTCGCTTCCAGCATGTCTTTGTCATCCTCTCTTCGATTATTTGTTTTTATCGAATCCGCTCGCTGCGTCACGCCTTTGTAAGTGTCGATTGCGCCCCGATTGGTTTGCGCACTGAGGCGCGCAGGCTGTGGAGTGCTTGGACGAATATCTCCGAGAATGTGGGAAACGGCTGGATCGTATCGCGCAGTAATGCGAGCGGCACGCGGGCGCGGATCGCCAGGGTGGCCTGCTGTAGCCATTCGCCCGCCTCCGGGCCAAGAGCATAGGCGCCAGTCAGCCGCTCGCCATCGCTCAGCAACGTAAGGAAGCCATTCGACTCGGCGTAGGCGCGCGTATAGGTGGCTGTCTTGGCGACGTCCTTCAGCGCGGCAGTCGCGCTGAATTGAGCTTCCGTTGCGCCGACGGCAGCGGCTTGCGGGTCGGTATAGACTGCGCGTGGCACGGCCTCGTAGTTCGCCTCGCGAGGCTCGCCGAGGATGTTCGACGCAACCACCTCAGCCTGGTATTTGCCGACGTGCGTCAGCTGCCAGATCCCGGTGGCGTCCCCGATCGCCCACAGCCTGCCGCTTACGCGCAGATGTGCGTCGACGGGGATTCCGTGTTTTGTCGCGACAACACCGACAGTCTCCAGGCCAAGGTTTTCGACGCGCGGGTGGCGGCCTGTTGCAACCAGCAAGCGGTCGCCGTAAAGCTCTCGACCGTCGTCAAGTCTCAGGACGTAGTCGTCGCCCACACGCTCCGCAGCGGTCGCTCGAACGCCGAGCGCGAGATCGATTCCGTCGCGTCGCAGAACGTCGCCAAGTGCCTCGCCCAGAGGGACCGCTTCGTGCGGAAGGACACGTGCTGAACCTTCGACGACGGTAACCGCGCCGCCCAGGCGGTGGACCGCCTGGGCCATCTCGACTCCCATCGGACCGCCTCCCAGGATGATCAGGCGTCGCGGGATTGCTTTCATGCCGGTGACCTCGCGATTGGTCCAGATGCCCTGGAGCTCGCGCAGACCAGGAACCGGCGGCACGAAAGGGTCCGCGCCTGTGGCCAACACAACGTGGTCCGCGGTGTGGCGGACACCGTCGACCTCCACCACGCCTGTGCCCGCGAGCCGCCCGCGGCCGCGAAGCAGGACGATGCCACGATCGGCAAGCCAGCGCTGCTGGTTGGCGTCGGAGTAATTCGAGACCATGGAGTCTCGCCAGGCGAGCGCCGCGACGACGTCAACCTCTGCTTTTCCCGCCGCCTCACGGGCACCGTGGACGGCCTCGCCGGGACGCAGCAACGTCTTCGAGGGGATGCATGCCCAATACGAACACTCGCCGCCAACGAGTTCGCGCTCCACAAGTGCGACGCGCAAGCCACCTTCTGCGAGCGCACCGACGCAGTGTTCGCCCGGCGAGCCGCCGCCGATGACGATTACGTCAAAGTCATTCATTGAGGCAACTCCCGGCCGGACTGCTCGCGCACCATGTAGTCGGCATACCAGTCGGGCCAGTTCGGATCGGCTTGGCCTATGCGCTTCTCGTGCTCGCCGTGGGCCGCCTCCGCACGCCGCAGCGCGCTGGCCAGGTCACTCGTGGAGCCAAATGAAGTTGCGGCAGGATCGACTCGCCCAGGAAGCCGAGTCGTGACCTCCTGCAGCAGCCAGCCGTTGCCGTCTGGGTCGCGGAAGGAGACAAACGACCCGTAACTGCCTCGCTCCGGTTGCAGGCCGATGACCCGCCCGTCGTTGCCGGGAAACCTACAGGCGTATCCAGCTGCGCAGTGGAACACCTCACTGGCGTCGGCGCCATGCGCGATGAGCTCGTCCCGTGCCACTTCGATGTCGGAGACGATCAGGTACAGGCCCTGGAGCGAACCAGGCGCAGCTGGCGCGACGGTCGCGCCGAATAAGTTCGCGCCGAATTGGATAGAACAGCCGGAACCTGGAGGCGTGAACTGAATCAAGCGGGAACCGGTGCCAGAGAGAACGTCGGCGTCGAGCCGCCATCCGAGCGTAGCGTAGAACTCCTTCGCGCGGTCCACGTCCGAGACAGGGATGACGACGACTTCAAGCCTCATGCCGACACCCGCATTGCCGGCGTCATCACTATTGCCCTTCGGCATTGTTGGCCTCCTCCGCGCCTCGTGAGAAGAAGATGCGCGATCGCATGAAGCGCGTCAATTGTGCTTTGGTATTGGTTTCGTCGGACGTGAGCGGGAGGCCATGCTGACCAGGGCGCGGGCGTTAGTCAATGCAGTATCCCCAAGAGAACGACGGCCTCGTTGTGCTCCTCGTCGCGCGCACCATAGAGTAGCGTGACCTTCCCCTGACTCACCTGCTGTCGCAACAGGGCGAGCGGCTCGCCAACAGTCCTCAACTCTTCGATGTACCTGTGCTTGAACTCGGGCCATTTCTTCGGGTCATGCGCGAACCACTTACGAAGTTCGTTGCTGGGCGCGACTTCTTTCAACCAAAGATCCACCCTGGCTTTCCGCTTCGTCAGACCTCTTGGCCAAAGCCGGTCGACGAGGATGCGCTTGCCGTCGTCTAGACTGGGTTCTGCGTAGACGCGCTTAATCTGGAGTTCCGTGTGAGCCATATGAATTGCCGATTTCATACTTGTGCAGCAGCGGGTCGGGTCGATGGTAATGAGGATCGATATGCCGGCGCTCCCAGGCTTTGGCAACGCATAGAGATCGGTAAGGTCGAGGCGGGTCCCCATGCGGGAAGCCAAAGTCGGGACCAGAATAGTGGGGTGACATAAAGACTCTCCTAATGCTTGCAAGTCCTCAGAAGGTCGAGGTCGAACTCCTACTTCTGAATTTCCAGAAACTGGCGCACGAACTCCGCAATCTCGTCCGCCTTGGTATCCAATGCGAAGTGGCCTGCATCGAGCACGTGGATCTCCGCGCCCGGCACATCGTCACGGTAGCGTGCGGGCTCGCCAGGATCGAACGAGAGATCGTGCTTGCCCCAGAGGACCAGAAGTTTTGGCTGCGATTTCCGCATCCATCCCTGCCACCGTGGATAGGCCTCAACATTCGTCCGATAGTCATAGAAGAGATCGCTTTGAATCTGCGCCTGTTCTGGCGCGTTCAGGAATCCGTATTCATCGGTCCAAAGATCCGGGTCGTAGAGTTCGACGTTTGGGTCATCCCCGATGTGGCGTGTCTTGGTGGCGGCCAGCGAGAGCAGGTTCTCGCGCAGGGCGGCTTCGTTGGCAGACCGGTCCGCCCAGAATGCGCGCCGTGTCGCCCAATTCGGCCCAAGGCCTTCGTTGTGCGCGACCGCGTCCTGAACGATGAGCGCTTGCACCCGCTCCGGGTGCGCCAATGCCATGCGAAAACCAACTGGACCGCCGTAGTCCTGCATATATAGCGTGTAACGTGATAGGTCCAGCGCCTGCGTAAAATCCTGCATCACCGAGGCGATATTGTCGAATGTGTAGGCGAACCGGGTTGGATCGGGCCAATCGCTGTGCCCAAATCCAGGATAGTCAGGAGCCACTAGGTGATAGTCGTCCCCAAGTCGTGTCAGCAGCGGTTGAAACATCCGCGACGACGAAGGAAGACCATGCAAGAGGAGAATAGTCGGGGCGTCCCGCCGTCCTGTTTCGCGGTAGAAGATAGAGAGTCCATCGATCTGAATAATGCGGTAAGCAATCGGGTACTTCATGAGCATTCCTTTCGCGAGGCTTCTTCGGGTGCATCATCGGGCGACTTCATAGAGTGAGAGCTACGGTGGCACCCAGTAACCTCGAAAATGACTTCAAAGCTCCACTGGCATCCCGAACGGGAGGCTGGCAACGCCGATCGCCAGTCGAACCGCTGTTCTCTCGATGCCAAAGATGTACCGGAACAGGTCCGAGATCGCCTCCGCATCTAATCCGATGGGCCGGATCGCGATTGGATCAGCACCATTGCACGCACATCAAACCATAAAGGAGTGGAAGGAACAATTAGACGATGGTATCGGCGATGCTTTCGTATCGGTAGTCTCGTCACGCTGCCAGCTGAAGTTGATACGAAGGTATGGCCCGATACTATCGTCCAATTGCGTACCCTAGAGCGTTCTGGCCGAATCACTCACGAAGGGCCTATTTTCGAATGTCGGCCTCAGCCAACCAGTCTCAGGCGCCAAGAACACGAAGGAGAATGCCATGGCAACGATGGTCGCACCCACAAAAACCGAACAGGTAAGCGTATCCAGGCGCTCGCCTAACTATTGGCGCGTCACGATAGACAACCCGCCAATCAACGTTATGGGGCCGGAGATGGTCCAGCAGTTCCAAGAGGTCATCGACGCTCTCGAGGCAGACGAGCACGTCAAGGTTGTGGTCTTCGACAGTGCTGTCGACGGCTACTTCCTCAATCACTCCGATTTCCTGGCCAGGCTGGAGGACCTGACCGGGCTGCCCGACGGCCCAACGGGCTTGCCACCCTGGCCGGACTTTCTCGTGCGTCTGACCCGCCTGTCGGTCGTCTCCATCGCCCTCATCCGCGGCCGTGCGACCGGCAACGGCAGCGAGATCACACTCGCCTGCGACATGAGTTTTGCCAGCCGCGAAAAGGCGATCTTCTCGCAATGGGAAGTCGGCGTCGGGATGGTCGCCGGCGGCGGCCCCATGGCCCGGCTGCCTCGCCTCATTGGGCGAAACCGCGCCCTCGAAGTGCTCCTGAGTTCGGAAGACCTCAGAGCGGACCAGGCAGAGGCCTACGGCTACATCAATCGCGCCCTGCCCGACGCCGATCTGGACGCGTTCGTCGAAGCGCTTGCGACCCGGATCGCCAAGTTCGACAAATGGGCGATCGCCAACACCAAGCGCCTAGTCAACACCAGCCTGCCGCCAGATGTCGAACTCGGCGCCGGGTGGGATGCGTGCATCGCTTCGCTCGGCCGGCCGGCCGCCCAGAATGGCATCAAGGAGTTGATGGCGCGCGGCTTCCATAAGCCCGGGGACGTAGAGAACCGGCTCGGATATTACCTGGGACAAATCGCGAGCTAGGTCACGGCTCGACACCGGGCATTAACACGGTCAATGTATTGTTCAAGCATTCGGTAGCGCAACTGCATCTAGTGTTCTGTGGAGGACAAATTGAGACTCATGGAAGAACAAGAGCAGGGGACTCCTTTGGCAGGGGACCGCGAGCGGCAACAGAGGGACAAACTGGCCAGCGAAAACCGCGCCGGCAGAACGGCCGAAGAGATTGCAGTTTCGTTCCGCAATCATATGACGCATAGCGTGGGCATGCCCTTAGAGTTGTCCAGCTTGATCGATAAATATCATGCGCTTTCGGCCACCGTCCGCGACCGCTTGATGGACCAATGGCTGGAGACGATCGAGACCTACAGGCAGGAAGATGTTCGGGTTCTCGGGTACCTGAGCGCGGAGTATCTGCTGGGACCTCATCTCGAAAACGATCTGTTGAACCTAAATTTGACGCAGCCAACCGAACAAGCGCTCCGGAGCCTTGGGCTCGACCTGAATTCCATCGCTGCCGAGGAGCCTGAGCCCGGCCTGGGTAACGGCGGACTGGGCCGATTGGCCGCATGCTTTCTCGATTCGCTCTCCACGCTGGACGTACCCGTGATTGCCTATGGTCTCCGTTATGAGTTTGGCATCTTCCGTCAGGAAATCGTGGATGGCTGGCAGGTCGAGAAGTCAGACAATTGGCTGCAGTTTGGCAATCCATGGGAGATCCATGCCTCCACTTCGGTGGAGGTAGGACTCTTTGGGCATACCGAGACCTACGCCGACGACAAGGGTGCAATCCGTCACAGATGGGTGCCCGGCTGCAAGATGAAGGGCATTCCGTTCGATACTCCGATTCCAGGCTATAAGACACGCACGGTTAACCGTCTGAGGCTGTGGAAGGCCGAAGCTGTCGATTCGTTCGATTTAGGCAGGTTCGATAGCGGCGATTATGCTGGCGCCGTGCGCGCCAAGACCGAATCCGAGACGATCAGCAAAGTGCTGTATCCGCCGGACGAGACGATTGAAGGCAAGCGTCTGAGGCTGACCCAGCAATTCTTCTTTACGTCGTGCTCTTTGCAGGACATGGTGCAGCTGCACCTGGAGCTGGGCAAGCCGCTTGCGGAATTCGACAAGAAATGGACTGTGCAGTTGAACGATACGCATCCTTCGATTGGCATCGCGGAGCTGATGCGTCTGCTGATGGACGAGCACGCCATGGGATGGGACGACGCCTGGCGCGTCACTCACTCCACCTTCGGTTACACCAACCACACGCTTCTGCCCGAGGCGCTGGAGCGCTGGCCACTGGACCTGTTTGCGAATCTGCTGCCGCGGCATCTTGAGATTATCTACGAGATCAATCGCCGGTTTCTGGACGACATGGGCAACCGCTTTCCTAACGACGACGCGCGGATGCGCCGCATGAGCATCATCGGGGAGGACGGTGAACGCACCGTGCAGATGGCGCATCTCGCCGTTGTTGGCAGCAAGGCGATCAATGGTGTTGCGGAACTGCATACGGAGCTGCTGGAAAAAACAACTCTGCATGACTACTACGAGGCTTTTCCAGGGCGTTTCAGCAACAAGACCAACGGCGTTACACCCCGCCGCTGGTTGATGCTCTCCAATCCTGAACTTACCGGACTAATCGACGAGACCATCGGCACCGTCTGGCACAAGGACCTGTACGCCTTGAAGTTGCTGGAGCCCTTTGCCAAGGACAGAGGCTTCCTCGATCGCTGGCGAAAGACGCAGGAAGCTTCGAAGAGCCGGCTTGCCGTTCACATTAAAGAAACCATGTCCATCAATGTGGATCCGACGTCGATGTTTGATGCACAGGTAAAGCGGCTGCACGAGTATAAGCGCCAACACTTGAACGCACTGCACATCCTTTCGCTGTACTGTCAGATAAAGGGCGGTACGGCGAAAGACCTCGTGCCGCGTACGTTTCTCTTCGGAGGAAAAGCTGCGCCCAGCTACACAATGGCGAAGCTCATTATCAAGCTGATATGTCAGGTGAGCGAGCTGGTCAACAATGATCCCCAGGTAAGAGATAGTTTGAAGGTCATCTTCCTTCCCAACTACTCGGTTTCACTGGGGCAGCGTATTTATCCTGCTGCCGATCTCTCCGAGCAAATCTCCACTGCGGGCCTCGAAGCAAGCGGCACCGGATGCATGAAGTTCATGATGAATGGGGCCGTCTCCATTGGCACGCTGGACGGCGCTAACATTGAAATCCGCAAAGAAGTGGGCGAAGAGAACTTCTTCCTTTTCGGCCTGACGGCGCCGCAGATCGGCGATTTGCAGAAGGCTGGCTACAACCCACGCAGCTACTACGATAAGAGTCCGCTGCTGCGTGAGGTATTGGACGGCTTAAGGAACGGCAGATTCTCAAACGGCGATCGCGATTTGTTTGCGCCGCTGGTAAACGATCTGATGAATTCCGACCGCTATTTCGTACTCGCTGACTTCGATGCCTACGCCGCAGCGCAGCACGAGGCTGGCAAAGCCTATGCCGACACTTCACGCTGGGGAACCATGTCGCTGCTGAATACGGCACGTTCAGGCAAGTTCTCGTCCGATCGCACCATCAGCCAATACTGTGATGATATTTGGAAGCTGCCGGTCGAGGCCCTCTAGCCTCAGTCTTCGTGAGCAGTTCGACTTCCCAGCGTTTCTCTCAACATCATTTACCCACCCTTGTTCCACCCATGAAATAGCGATCGGTCGCCGGCATTCCACGCCTCGCGCAGTCCTGATGTGCTCAGGTCCCAGTCGGGACGGATCTCGCTTGAGGCGGCGCGCAGATCGTGCCAAAGGTCTGCAATTGAGGGACGTCCCCAGAACCAGTAGCCGTTATAGATACTGTGAATGACGAGGCCGGGCTTGAGCACCAGCGTGTACGGAATCATCGGATTGTTCTCCGGGTCCGTGTACTCCTGGATGTCGAGGTCCTTCTGCACCGTTCGTTCAGGATCGGACAGAAACGTCCACTGGGCGCCGACGGACGCTCGGAACTCCTGGAGCGTGTGATGGTCGTCGGTGGAGATCGTAGCGATCTGAGTGTAGGCTACGGCGATCTTCGGATAGAACGAGGCCAGTTCCAGATGTTGCTGGTGCTCCTTCGGACAGTAATGCCCGCGCGCAAGCGTGAGGATCAGCGGGTCGTCTCCCTGCAACTGGCTGAGCTTCCGGATTGTGCTTGTGTGATCGGGCAGTTGATAGTCCGGAAACGTCTTCCCAGGAACGATGTCAGGACGCATTGGTGGACTCCTTCGATCAAGATGGTAACTAAGGTGTCACTTTCCTGCTATCCCATTGGATGCGTCGGAACAATGGGACCACAGGTCTAATTCGATTGCCGATTCAGGTGTCGGAGCAGCAGATCAAGATCTTGCCCAGCGCCGGTGGATCGAGTGGCTCTGGCGCGTACCGCACCTGGCGTCCAGAATTCCAGACTCGCACGTGTGGCACACACCGGCCGGTCCTGTAGGACCACCTGACACGGACATCACACGCCTCAGCCAATTCGAGTATGCTCCTCCTGCGCAACTTGATTAAGCCGGAAGGAACAGGGGAAAGCAATTAGACAAAGGTATCGATGCATCTGTCACGTTGCGCAGGAGATTGAGAATGACCGGCTGCAGCTGGACGCGATCGCCCATGACCTGCGGGAGCTCGTTGCTGAACTGGCGGTTGACTCACCTCGTGTGCGATGCAGTCAGCGATTCGAGCATGCGAAGAAATGGGCAGCCACTGCACGATAGTATCGATCAACTCAAGTGTCAGAGAGCAGCGTGGAGGAGCTTCCCCCAGAATGTTGCAGTGCGGTATTCAGTGCGTCCAAAAGATCGGAGTCGCTGAACGGTTTGAAAAGGCACTCTACTGCTCCTTCTTTGAGCAAGCGTGGCCGGACGGTATCATCTCTTCCGGCGGTCATAAAGATGATCGGAATCTCTATCTGTCTGAACTTCAGTTCTCGCTGGAGATCGAGCCCACTCATGCCTGGCATCGCGATATCTAGAATCAAGCACGTAGTCTCACCGATTCGATCGGACACAAGAAACTCTTCTGCGGATGAAAAGGTTTGGGCCGTTAGCCCGAAGAGCTTGAGCAAGTCCGGCAGCGACTCGCGTATGGATTCGTCGTCGTCAACCACGCATATTAGCGGCCCTTTATTTTTCACGGATTCCTTGTGTCGTGCCGGGCGTCCGTCAAATAGCACACGTCTCTATCACGCTTCTTGGGAGTGCAGAACAAGCCCAAAAGCCCATCCATCCAATACGATCCGGGACCCCGGGGGCGAATGTCTATAGTACCTTGGTATCGGTTCGCCGCGCGGATAGGCTGGAATGGCTGCAGGCGTAAGCCATGACTCCCTATCTGATTGATGGGCCGCTGACGTATGGGCTGTCCACTTCAAAGAAGCGAAGAGGACGGTCAACCTCGTGCGTGATGCCGATGCGCACCGTTGTGCCTATTTGCGCAGTCTCTCGAACGGCGGTCCCTAGCCAAAGCGAACCGCCGGTGCACAGGTCTACCCCGTCCAACCGCTGATTTATTTCGAATGCGGCCGCAAGCCGTCCCGGCCCTCTGGCCAGATCCCTAAGTTTGTCGGTGTTGCGGCGCCGTTTCATCAGGCTAATTCCTTCGAGAGGCTCAACGGCGCGCAGAAGTACTCCTGCGCCAACCCCCGGTTCTTCTGCCGTCACATTGAGCATGTACGACGTTCCATAGATGAAGTACACATAAGCAAACCCTTTGCCCAGGAACAGGGATCGGTTTCTGGCGGTTTGTCCGTTATACGAATGACCACTTCGGTCACCCGGCGGGTACGCCTCTGTTTCGACGATACGACCGCTAATCCTGCTTCGCCCGGCTTTGCGCACCACGGTTTTCCCGATGAGATATCGGGCCAGCTCAGTCGTACCGCTCGGCAAGCTGGCCCGTGAGAGCGGGCTGACTTCGTTGGTGACATGAAGCGCATTCTGCAATGGAATACCCTCATCCCGTCCGCGAGGCCTGCTTCATGGAGAAATGATTGCCCTGGTGCTCGCTCACCAAGCTACTTTCCCCAACGCCGCAAATCTCGCTCATGCCTCGAAGCGAGTTTCAGGAGCTTGACCGCATAACCCGGCCGGAGCCGCTCCCTACGACGACTTTGACGACGACGACAACACCACAGCGGCTTCACTGGTGAGAACTCGAAAAGTGAAAGTCTCCTGGAGGTATAGGCGAACAGACGGTTCCGTGTGGCCGAGGTAGCCGATGGAAACATCTTGGCCGACGTTCAGCTCGAAATCGCCGCCTCGCGTCGTCAGCACGACGGCGCCTTCCAATGCCGGCGCCCAGACAATGTTGCCATCAACAATCCGCTTGACGTGCTCGAGCACCGGGTATCCGTGATCGCGAGTCTCTGCGAGTTCCGTATACTCCTCGGCTCCGAGCAAAACGGAGTAGGGCCCGTTGACGCCGACGAGCCGCAGCTGGCTCAATGCGCGCGCCACGGCATCGGGATAATCACGCACATCGCCTGGAAGCGGGTCGATTGGATTGCTGGTGCCCTCGCGAATGCCTTGGATATTTGCTTCCGCGTACCCGTTGAAGATCGCCCGGTCTTCTGCAAAGGCGAGCTTCTTCGCCGCGTCTTTCGCAGGCTGCCAATCGGAGTCATCCGATCCGCGCTCCACATCGTCAATGGCCTGACGGGACAATTCAAACGGCACGCGCAGCTCCACCAGCGGCTTGACTTCGCGCTGTTTTGCGACGATGCCGTCAGCAGGCGCGGGGATCGAGTGCAGATGGCCGGTCGCAACCCCGGGCAGAGCGATGCCTCCCGGCGCGGGAAAGTCCACGACCCGCCGACCAGCCAGATACCGCTTCAACGTTCTGGTCGTCTCTTCCTCAATCTCCGACCATGCAGCGTCAGAAATAGGTGCCAGTTCCCGGTGGAGGTTATTCATTACTTTCTCCTTTGAGTGATCCTATCTTGAGCGATGTGTCGTGCTCGGACGAGGTTGGAGACGAGTCAGAGGTCTGGGGCTTGGCGGTTTCGGCCGCGGCCGGTACGTCTCCTTCGATGTTGTCGAGAAACGTCGCCGACGGAACGAAAAACAGACTCCCGGTAACGGCGGTGCTGAAGTCGAGCAAGCGGTCATAATTGCCGGGCGGGTTTCCCACGAACATATTCTGCAGCATCTTCTCTGTGATGCGGGGTGTGCGGCTGTATCCGATGAAGTAGGTCCCGAATTCGCTGTGGCCAGGACGTCCAAAAGGCATGTTGTCTCGCAGAATCTTGATTTCTTTTCCATTTTCCTCGATCACGGTCAGCGCGTTGTGCGCCGAATCCGGCTTCTCGGCGTCGTTCAGCTCAATGTCCGAGAGCTTCTTGCGGCCAATGATGTGCTCCTGTGCCTCCGTAGAAAGGGCATTCCACGCCTTCATGTCGTGCAGATATTTCTGCACGATGACGTAGCTGCCGCCGGCAAAGGCTGGATCTTCGTCACCCACAATCGCAGCCTCGCGAGCGGCGCCCGCGCGTGGATTCTCTGTACCATCGACGAAGCCGAGGACATCGCGGTCCTCGAAATAGCGGAAGCCGTGAACCTCGTCGGCAATCGAAACCGCATCCCCGAGGTTGTCCATAATCTGGGTTGCCAGCTCAAAACAGAGATCCATCCGCTTGGCCCGAATGTGAAACAGAATGTCACCTGGGGTGGAGACGGCGTGCCTGCCAGCGGAGAGAATTTCCCGAAACGGATGGAGCTCAGCCGGGCGCGGCGATCCAAACAGCGTGTCCCAGGTATCCGACCCGAATCCAGCCACGCAGGTGAGCCCACCCTCAACATCCCGGAACTCAACCGCACGGATTAGCCCGGACAGCTCCGCGCAGAAGGCGCGCACTTCTGCATAGGCGTCCGGTTGCCGGCGAATGCAGACAACCAAAAAAATCGCCGAACGTGTCAGGGGCCCGACCACCGTCTGCGGAAGAACGACCTCGTTGAGCTCGCTGGGTGAAGTCATATTCGCCAGTTTTGGTCCAAGTCCACTCCTATCTATATCTGAAGTATCACATTTGAGCGGGGTCCGAGTCCCCAGTGCGGACGCAAGTCTTGACCTCCCATGCCGGCGAGAGTACCCCGGGGCAGGTCGCACTCGGAAAGGAACAAAAATATCGCGTGTGATAAAACCAGACACACTTCAAACTGAAGGAGTGATGAAATTGCATTGGCCGCCCTATAGATTGATGGCGTTTCGGTATCCGCGCTCCGGTTCGTCCGCCGCCATAAGTGCCATTCTTAGCTGCTGATTCTTGAGAAGGAGCTCACAGACGCACTGCTGCAATCTCTCGAAGTGGCCCTGCCAATCCTCTTCGATTCGTTGCTTCCATTCCTCATGCCCACGCATTTCACTGAATGTCCTTTTCGCGCGCGACTCGGGCGAAATGACACCCGAATCAGTTTGGGTGAATTGCCCCCCCGGTTTCTGGGCAGCCATAACATCTCCAATACGCACAATCACGGTTTTCATAACGGTGCTCCTCGTGCGCCGCCTAGCTAGTTGTCCCGACACACACCACGATGTTCAGCCCCGTCCACTCGGACGCGCCAGACTGTTGCCATTACGCCAGAAGAGTCGCGGCGAGTCTATTGGACAAAGGTGTCGATTGATGACGATGGGGCAAGCAACCGTGTCAGCCGCACTCGAGGTCAACCGGCGCCGCAAGGCCGCGGAGCCGCGGGGTGGAGCGCATGCATGGAAAATATGAAGTGCCGTGTTTACCTCGTCGATTGCAGGCGTAGATAAGGATGGGCACAATTGTGGCAAGCGGGGCAAAATCAGAAGGCCAACCGCTTTGGTTGGCCTCCCGTAACTATCGTGTTATCAATTTTGGTGCGGAGGAGGGGACTTGAACCCCTATGCCTTGCGGCGCTAGCACCTCAAGCTAGTGCGTCTGCCAATTTCGCCACCTCCGCAAGGAGCCTGACACACACGCCGGGTGCGGCAGGAGCGACCTTGAATCCGAGGGTTAGTGTACCATTCCCGCGGCGCCGACGTGCGCCTGGCGCGCTGGGCTAAGCGTTGCATTGGACGGAGCCGTACCCTACACTGAACCTGTCCCGGAAGCAAGGGGCGGTTAGCTCAGCTGGTTAGAGCGCCTGCCTTACAAGCAGGATGTCGGGGGTTCGAGTCCCTCACTGCCCACCAATCCATCCGTTGACCCTGCCCACCAATCCATCCGTTGACCGCTGGCTTGGCCCCCTCCCCCCCTCTCCGGGGTATTTTTGCACGCAAAATAGCCAGAAGAAGTGAGTTGCGGGCGCTGGTCATTGTAAAATACTAATTCTGCATGGCTTACGAGTAAAATATTCAAAATCAGAGACTTGTAGATTAGAGAGATGCGGCTGCCAGGCGGGGGGCCCCCCCTTGTTTATACATGTGATTTGTTGATGCGGTTGGGGTTGCGGCTCTGTATATACGCCGTTGTATCGACTTTGGGGAGTGAGGGGTTTGAGGGGTCATTGGATAGGTTTGGTGCGGTATTTCGCGGCTATTAAATAGGGACGCCCGGCGACGATAGCCGGGCACTTCTCTTCTTATTACTTACTACTTCCAGTATACCAAACGGACCATAACTCATCTGCCATCTATCTTCCTTTTGGAATGAGGGAGATGGACGATTTCGGGGGTTGACGACCAAAGAGGACCGCCGCCTGCTGCACGACTTTCGTGCGGCAGGGAGGGGCCGTTCCGTTCGAGGGCATGGTCTAGAAGCCGCGATCGATTGCGGAGGTTTTGGAGATGATCGGGTCCTCTCTGGCGATGGGGGCGGTGGTGAGGGTGAGGGTTGCGGCTGGAACTCCGTCGACGGTGGCGGTGACGGTCGCTTTGCCGGAACTCGCGGTGGCCCGCAGGATCGCGACGGCGTTGCCCAGATAGAGCTTGCGCTGCGACGCCTGGAATGGGGCTGGCTCCTTCATGTTGCCATTGTCGACAGCGATGATGGACGCAGGGCCGCTGACCGCGAAATGGACCACGGTCGACGAGTCGGGAATGCGGGTTCCGGCCTCATCGACCAACGTTGCGGTGACGTAACGGACGTCGTTCCAGTCGGGAGTGAGCGAGGTCTGCGGCTTGTCCGCGGTGAAGACGAGCCGGGCCGGCTTGCCGGCGGTCTTCAACTCCTCGGTGGCGACGATGGCGCCGCCGCTGCGGGCAATGGCCTTCAGCGTGCCCGGCACGAAGGGAACTTTGAAGACAATTGGGCTGGCGTCGGGGTGGAGTTTCTCGGTACCAATCGACTTGCCATCGAGAAACAGCTCGACCTCTTCGGCGTTGGTATACACCTCGACATTTTCGGCATGGGGGCCGAGATCCTTGGGGGTCCAGTCGGCGAGCAGCGGCTCCGTGAAGCGCTCCGTTGGAGCGGGCGGGGGCGCGCCCGCGGGCGGGGCGCCGGATTGCGCGGCAGTGCCGGGGGCTGGGGGCGCGGCAGTCTGGGCGGACTGATCGAGGCTGGTGGCGTTGGCATAGCCGGGATCGATGGGCGCGGCATGGACTGCGTCTACGCGGCGGAGCATGGCAACCATGGGCGTGGCGGTCCACCAGCTCTGGCGCTCAAACGCGCGGCCGTGGGGGAGTGCGGTGGAGAGCAGCAGGCCGGAGCCGGAGCCGATGGTGGGCCAGGCGTGCGACTCGCCGAGGTAGTCGACGCCGGTCCAAAGGAACTCGCCGGCGAATTCGGGATGATCGCGCAAGGCGACCCACGGGCCTCGTTCGTGCGTGTTCTCGGTGCCGACGATCTTGCGGGTGGGCTTGTCGGCGTGGGCTTTCAGAAGCTCCTGCTCGCGGTAGTTCTGCCCGACGACGTCGAGCAAGTCGGCGAGACCGTCGTCGTAGTCGTGGCTGGCGTTGGGACGGAAGAGGGCCTGGGTGACTGGCCGGGTTGGATCGTTAGCGTGGAAGGCGGCGACGAGCGATTTGAGGATGGGGATGGCGACCTGCGGGTCTGGCGTGTCGTGGATCTCATTGCCGGCGGACCACAGGATGATGCTGGGATGATTGCGATCGCGCATCACCGTGTCGGTGGTGTCGCGGATGTACCAGTTTTTGAAATAGAGGTGATAGTCGTAGGGGTTCTTGGCAACGGTCCAGTAGTCGAACATTTCGTCCATGACGAGGAAACCCATGCGGTCGGCGAGGTCGAGGAACTCCGGCGCGGGCGGGTTGTGCGCGGTACGGATGGCGTTGACGCCGAGCTTGCGCAGTTCGGTCAGGCGCCGCTGCCAGACGGCGAGCGGGACCGCGGTGCCGACGGCGCCGCCATCGGTGTGGAGGCATGCGCCGTAGATCTTATGGTGGACGCCGTTGAGGAAAAAGCCCCGATCGGCGTCAAAGTGGAATTCGCGAATGCCGAAGGGGACATCCTCGTCGTCCTCGATCGGTTTCTGGCGTTCGCGGATGCTTGCATGAACGGTGTAGAGTGCGCCGTGACCTATGTCCCAGCGATCGGGATTGGGCACGGAGAGCTCTGCATCAAGGTTGGCCGATGCATGCGGCGCGACGATGGACGGCTTTGAGTCGATTGGCGCATACGTCAGCAGCGGCTTACCACTGGGCAAAATCAGTTGCACGTTGAGCGTGACATTTGCAGGCGCATCGGAATCGTTTTGAACAGTGCTTCGAACGTGGATCGTCGCCGATTCAGCAGAGACTTTGGGTGTGGTGACGAAGGTGCCCCAGGGAGCGATGTGAACTGCGGAGGTGGTGACGAGACGGACCTGGCGGTTGATGCCGGCGCCGGGATACCAGCGCGAGGCAGGCTGCTCGGAGTCGTCGACGCGCACGGCGATAACGTTCCTGCCGGGATGCAGGTGGGGCGTGAGCTCGTAATAGAAGCTGACGTAGCCGTAGGGACGGTGGCCGAGAAGCTCGCCGTTGAGGTAGACGTCGCTGTTGGCCATGACGCCGTCGAAGACGATGAAGGTGCGCCGCGCGGCGGTGGGCGAGGCGTCTGCGGCGGGGACGGTGAAGGTATTGCGGTACCAGCCAACGCCGGTGGGTGCGAAGGCGCCTGCGCCGCGCGAGGGAGCATCCTGTTTGAATGGGCCGGCGATGGACCAGTCGTGGGGCAGCGTTACGCCGACCCATGCGGAGTCGTCGTAGGTGGGCTTTTCGGCGCCGGGGGCGTCGGACTGAAGGAAGCGCCAGCCGGTGGTGAACTGCTGAACGACGCGCGGCCTGGGCAATGCGGTGGGCGCGGGAGCTTGCGCGGCGTGGAGCAAGGCGGGAAGGGCAATGAGGGCGAGCAGAACGATTCGGCGCAGCATGATGCTCCTTACTTGTCGATGATCCACGATATTGGGAAGTTTGGCGGCCCCAGGTTTTTCGGATCGCCTCTCCGTCGTTGTCGCGCCCAAAGCGGCGAGCGGCGCGAGGGCAACGGCGGGTAAAAGATGAAGGCGTGCGGCCATCGGGAGAGTGCTCCTGCGAGAAGACGGGAGATCACAGCGCAGAGTTGGTCCGAGTTGGGTGTGCCGGACAGATTCGCGCGTCAGTGCTATACAGCGGAGACGAGGCAGCGGGGAAATAGTTTCGGGACATGAAAATGGCATACCAGGGCAGAGTAATTGTTCCTTGCCAGTGTGGCCGAGTCATTGGATACTGAGATGGCCATTGAACCGATTAGCCTGCGGACTTAGGGCCAGGGGGAAAGAAGAGTGGAGTCGAAAATCCCCAAAAAGTGGCAGAGAAATGGCCTAGTATATGCAAAATATTGCACATGGTGCTGATTGAGATTACGTAAGTTATTGATTCCATGACGGGACCCTTTGGTCTTCCAAATGCTATGTATAGTGCACAACGGAGACTCGGAGTATGGGGCTAAAAGCCCCCTGGAGTGTGCTGAGTATCCAGCGGTTTCTTTGGCAAGAGATGTGGAACGACTGCAATTCAGTTGGACCCGCTGTTCGCTGGCGGTAATTTCAGGAGGTTTCAATGAAGAACTTCGGTAAACTTGCTCTCCTTGGCGCGGCACTAGCCGTGTCAGCGGCTCCCGCTTTTGCTACTCTCCCCGTCAACGGCGCTCTCGTAATCTCGGGCACCGATACATGGAACACGACCGAGGTCACCTTCACCAATCCGCCCTACTCGGTTTCGGTGGGGACTGGAACTTTGGCCTCTCTGCTTCTGCCGACGACCTCGTTGTCTTTGGACACGCTGGTTCTCGCGTCCCCCGATGGATTGCTGCTAACGGCCACTGGCGGAGGGGAGACCGTTACGTTCACAATCTCCGGTCCGATCAGCGTGGTGTACAGTGACGGCGGCCTTGAACAGGCCATCGCGGGAACCGGCACCTTCACGGAGACCGGCACGACCACCTATCTTGCGACGGCCGGCACGTTTGCTTTGACCGACTCGACCACTGACGGCGTTCAGGGGCTTGAGATCACAGCAGGCGCCGCAACTCCGGAGCCCAGCAGCTTGATGCTCCTGGGAACTGGCCTGCTCGGTGCTGGTGGGATGTTGATGCGCCGTCGTCGCGTTACCGTCTAAGCAATCTTCAGTCCCTCCTGAAATAACCCGGGCGGAGCTCCTCAAACTGAGGCGCTCCGCCCTATTTTGCGGTTTGGCGGGCGACGAAGAGGCGGCTCACGAAGAGGCGGCTCAGTCTTTTCCAATTGAAGGATGAGCCTGAAGGTTGGGTGTTGTCGTCGTTGCTGAGGAAGGCTCCTGTGTTTTGGTTTTGCTTCTGTTCCGAATCATAGATTGTAGCGGTCGAGGCGGAGG
>Ga0181529_10000237_pt1 | contig 81455 bp, 67 predicted proteins | sample PEATcosm2014_Bin_36_FD_119763 | JGI IMG/M metagenome (GOLD analysis project Ga0181529, IMG submission 119763) | Peatland microbial communities from MTU Mesocosm Facility, Houghton, MI, USA - PEATcosm2014_Bin10_30_metaG | ecosystem: Environmental > Terrestrial > Soil > Wetlands > Peat | place...
TCCCATAATATACAATATAGGGAATCAATCTTCAAAAAAATGAAGTTGATTTTAATCAAAGAATACTTAAACCTTTGTCAGCAGGGCTACATTTTCGATATGATAGGTATGGGGGAACATATCCACGGGTTGTATTTGTATTAATTTAAATCCGCCGTTGATTAGGAGCTTGATGTCTCTAACCTGTGTGGCAGGATTGCAGCTTACATAAACTATTTTCTTAGGATTAATTTTGATTACATCTTCCACAGTATTCTGATGCATTCCGTTTCGCGGAGGATCTACAATAATAACATCCGGTGCGGGAATATTATTTTCTTCAATCAGAGGAATGAAGGATTTATATAAATCTGCTCTAATAAAATGTACATTTTTAATTTCGTTTATTCTTTTATTCTCTTCAGCATCTGTTACAGCAGATTCAACGGACTCAAACGCAAAAACATTTTTAGAATTACCCGAGACGAAAATAGATATTGTGCCGGCACCTGAGTAAAGATCATAGACAATTTCATTGCCGGTTAAATCTGCAAAATCCATAGCTGTTTGATACAATTTTTCAGCCTGCAATGTATTTGTCTGGAAAAAAGAATTTGCACTAATCCTGAATTTATATTTTCCTATAGAATCAGTAATAAAGCCGCTCCCAAACAAAACATTCTCATAGTCGCCGGTTGCAACGGCAGCTTTTTTAAGATTAATATTATTAACAATTGTGCTTACCCCGGGAATTTCAGCAATTAAAAGATCAACATATTCTTTCATGAGCAGTTCATCAACGGAGGAAGTAACTAAATTTACCATTAAATCATCGCTGTGATGTGAAGTCTTAATGACAAGATTACGTAAAAAACCTGAATGAGTTTTTGTGGAATAAGGGAGTATGTTCCTGTCTTTAAAAAATTTCCTGGTCATGTTAAGAATTTTATTGCTTAATTCAGATTGTAAGTAGCATTCATCCACATCCAGAACTTTATCAAAAACATTTGGAACGTGAAGCCCTAAAGCAAAATTTCTTTCTATCTTTTCCGCTGATTTTATTTCTTCCTGAGAAATCCATCTAATATCCGAGAATGAGAACTCCATTTTATTCCTGTAGAAAAATATTTTACCGGATGGAATTATATTGTTAATTATAAAATCAGTAAACCCTCCCATCTTTTTATAAATTTCTTCTACCTGAAGCTGTTTAAATTTATATTGAGAAATATATTCCAAATCCTGCTGTTTACAGCCGCCGCAAATTCCGAAATATTTACATTGAGCATTTATACGCAAGACTGAAGGTTTAACTATTTCCACAACTTTTGCTTCAGCGTAGGATTTCTTAATTTTTCTCAGTTCTGCTTTAACGATATCCCCGGGGTAAGAACCATCAACAAATATTACGTATTTATTACCTTCTCCGGAAGAATCCCTTTCAATTTTTGCAACGCCCCGCCCTTCGAACGCATATTTTTCAATTTCTAAATCCAGAATATCGCCTTTTTTCAATCTCAGCCTTTCTTAAATATAGAAGCATAAAAACCAATGTGGGCATCACCGCCAAGTTTAAGGTAAGCATTAGATTCATGGCTAATTTTATTCAACAGCTTTTTGTAATAACTTTTTTCCTGCTCTGTAAGGTTTGCTACATTGTCTTCTAAAAGATTAATACTTGTTGAATAAAAATCTTTCAGCGTATGAGAAAGTTCTCTTGACTTAACCAGTTCAAATTTTTTATCTATATAAAATTTTTGAAATTCTTTTGGATGAAGGGGGGTGATGCCGGAACTTTGCCAGAGATCGGTAATATACTGAGGAGGGGATTTTGTCGGGCTGGTGATTTCTCCAACACAAAAATATCCTCCTGCCTTTAAAACCCTATATATTTCCTTCGCAATTTTATTACGTTTTTTATTTGAAACAGAAGCCTGGGCATATACGAGGTCAAATGTAGAATCCTTAAAATCAGTGTTATCAAATTCCATTAAACGAACACTTATATTTGAATTTGAAAGTTGAAGCCGTGAATTAAGCAAGGAATCATTATCGTCAACAATAATAATCAGCTTTGAGGCTTCTTTTTCAATCAATTTTCTTGAAATTTCTTCACAACCGGTGCCTATAATAAGGATTGAAAATCCTTTTACATCGGTATTTTCGAGAAGAAATTCCAATTGTTTATCGGTTCCCGGAAGGAAAAATCTTGCATTCATAGAGTACTTAAAAAATGATTATCTGAATGACAAAATTAAAGAATATTTTGTTATTATCTTATCAAATCCATAAGTAAAAAGATAATAAATATTGACTGCGGAAGCAGTACTTTCATTGCCTTTCAGAGCAAGTTGAGCTATTTTAGAAACAAAAAATAAGAAATCAATACGAGGAATAGATGAAAACATTTCTTGCCATCCTTTTTTGTTTTCCTATTATATTAATTGCCCAGCAAAAGCATCCTTTAAATGTGGATGATTTGTGGGCGATGAAGAGAATAGGATCGTTTGATCTTTCCCCTGACGGGAAAAGCATAGCATTTTCGGTTTCTATCTATAACATGGAGGAGAATAAAGGCAACAGCAAGATTTATTTGATAAATACAGATGGTAGTAATTTACGAGCGTTAAAGAATTCAGGTAAAGATGAAAGTTTGCCAAAATTTTCATCTGACGGGAAGATGATTGCTTACCTTATAGAAGACCAGATTCACACATGTAAAACGGACGGTTCGGATGACGCCCAAATAACCGACATATATACCGGGGTTGATGATTTCAGATGGTCGCATGACGGCAGTAAGTTTTTAATTGTTTCAAAAGTTTATCCGGACTGCACATCGCCGGACTGCAATAAAAATAAGGATGATGAACGTAAAGAATCAAAATTAAATGTCAAAGTACTTACGCATTTAATGTACAGAGAGTGGAATCACTGGCTGGATGGAAAAAGGAGTCATTTGTTTTTATTTGATGCCTCTTCAAAAGAATATTATGATCTTAATTATTTAATGCAGAATGATGTTCCTCCTCTTGATTTAGGCAGTGAAAATGATTTTAATTTTTCTCCCGATGATAAAGAGATTGCCTATACAATGAATCCGAACACAACTGTTGCGACAAGTACTAATAATAGTATATATATTGTTAAGGTTCCGGATATTAAAAAGGATGAAAAAGCTCCTGCGGAATTAATATCTCAAAGTAAAGGAAATAATAATCAACCGGTGTATTCGCCCGACGGCAACTATCTTGCGTTTACTTCAATGGCGGTTCCGGGGCACGAGTCAGACCAGGCTTTTATTATGCTTTACGACAGGAAAACAGGAAAGCTTAAGAATCTTACAAAGAGCCTGGACAGATCGGTAATTGAAACAGCATGGTCACCCGATTCAAGAAGTATTTATTTTATTGCCAGCAATGAAGTATACAACTCAATTTACCAGGTTAACGTTGAGTCAGGAATTATTAAATTAATTCTAAAAGATCATAGTAATACAGGATTAGCTTTTCCGGGAGACGGCAATTCAATTTACTTTAAGCAGCAGCGTTCTACGCTTCCATACGAAATTTTCGCTCTTAATACCATAACCGGAGATGCAAAACAAATTACCTATTTAAACAAAGACCGCCTTGCAAACATTGAAATGATTCCAATGGAAAGTTTCTGGTGCACCGGAGCAAGCGGTAAAAAAGTTGAATCAATTTTGGTTAAGCCGCCGTTTTTTGATTCGTCTAAAAAATATCCTTTAATATTTCTGATACATGGGGGACCCCAAGGGCATTGGGAAGATGATTTCCATTTCCGGTGGAATATTGAAATGTTCGCATCAAAAGGATATGTAGTAATTGCACCTAACCCTACAGGGAGTACAGGCTACGGCCAGCAGTTTACAAATGATGTATCAAGGGATTGGGGCGGAAGGCCTTATGAAGACTTAATGAAGGTTTACGATTATTCGCTTAAAAATTTCAAATTTATTGATGCTAAAAATACCTTCGCTGCGGGCGCTTCGTTCGGCGGGTATATGATTAATTGGATTGAAGGACACACAGCACGTTTTAATGCGCTGGTTTCACACGATGGAGTTTTTAATACAGAAAGTATGTGGGGTACTACCGAAGAACTCTGGTTTCCTGAATGGGAATTTAACGGAACTCCCTGGCAGAATAGAAAATTGTATGAAAAATGGAATCCTTCAAGGTTTATTCAAAATGCCAAAACACCAATGCTGATTATAGAAGGCGCACGGGATTACAGGGTACCTGAAGAACAGGCATTCCAGTTATTCAGCTCACTTCAACGGCTCGGGGTTGAAAGCAAATTTTTATATTTCCCGGATGAATTTCATTTTGTTATTAAGCCGCAGGATGCCCGGTTCTGGTGGAATTCAGTATTTGACTGGTTTGAACAACACAAAAAATAGGGTGGTAATATGCCGGAAAACGAATTCGGATTTGACGAATCTAAAGATTTTGATGTGCTGGACTTCGGAGAGAAAACTTCAAATGAAGTTAATCAAAGAAGTAAATACATCGAAGAAAATTTATGGGAGAAACTGGAAAAAGCTAATAAAAGAATTTCATTAGCTAAAGACATATTAGCTCTTATAAGATATGTAAGTGATTCAAAAGTTGCATGGTACAGGAAGGCTGTGGTTATAGCCGGGTTAATTTATTTTGTTAGTCCTGCAGATGAAACGTCAGGCGACAACGAGTTTATAAGTTATTTAGATGACCTGGGAGTAATAAATGCTGTTATCAAATTCCTGGGACGCGAACTGGTACCCTATTATGACCCGGATTATAAGTCATAAGAACTATTCAAACATTGATAATATAAATTATTTCTTAATTAATTAGCATAAATATGAATTTTAAATTAAAGAAGAGTGAGACATTATTCAGCGGGAAAGTATTCGATTTAAAGGTTGATCAGATTGAATATGACAGCGGTAATATCGGAGTAAGAGAAATTGCGGTGCATCCGGGCGGCGCTGCGGTAGTTGCTGTCAAGGCTGACGGTAAAATTATTTTAGTACGGCAATTCCGGCATCCTATAAATCAATCGATTCTGGAACTTCCGGCAGGTAAATTAGATAAAGGGGAAGATCCCCTTGTCTGTGCACTCAGGGAACTTGAAGAGGAAACAGGATATAAAACGGAGAATATTGAAAAACTTGGAATAATTACAACTTCGCCCGGTTTCTGTACGGAAATATTGCACCTTTACTTTGCTAAAGACTTAATTGCCGGAAACCATAACCGTGAAGAAGGCGAATTAGGTATGGAAATTCTAGAATTTTCAATTGATGAGATAGACAGCAAAATAGAAATTGGTGAAATAATTGATGCCAAGACAATTTGCGGTATTTACTTAGCTAAAAATACGCTTAAAATTTTCTGAAGGCAGTTTTTGAATTTCCTTTCAAAATAAATTAAATTAGATTCATTAAATTCATTTCAGCTTATGATAAAATCTCTGCAAGTAAAAGATTACGCTTTAATTGAACATGTTAATGTTGAATTTGGCGCCGGGTTAAATATTATAACAGGCGAGACCGGGGCGGGTAAATCTATACTTATTGATGCCATGAGTTTATTGCTCGGGGAGAGGGCATCGACAGAAGTTGTAAGAAAAGATGCGGCAAAATCGGTGGTTGAAGGCATATTCAATGTTGAATTGAATAAGAAGGTAAAAAAAATCTTAGAAAATAATGAGATTGAATTTTCATCAGAATTAATTATGCGGAGGGAAATTTCAGTTAAAGGTTCAAACAGATGTTTTTTAAATGATACTCCTGTTTCCCTTTCATTAATAAAAGATGTTGGAAATCTTTTAGTTGATTTACACGGGCAGCATGAACACCAATCTTTGTTAAGGACAGAAACACATATAGAATTTCTTGATGAATATGGAAACTATGATGCACTTCTTGAAGAATACAGCTTATTATACAGCCAGCTATCGAAATTAGTATCGGAATTAGGTTCATTAATGAAACAGGAATCAATTCTAAGGGAAAAGAAAGATATATATGCATACCAGATTAAAGAAATTGATACCATTGCACCGGAAGACGGCGAAGAAGAAAAGCTAAATGAAGAATTAAATATTCTTGAAAATTCAGAAAAACTTCTTGAGCTAACAACATCTATTTATGAAACGATATATGATTCTGAAAATTCCGTAAATGATAAGCTTGGAAACATTCAAGATGAAATAAGGGAGCTATGCGGAATAGACAAATCTTTTTCCGAAGTTTCAGCAGAAATTGATAATGCACTTACGTTAATTAATGATATTTCAAAATACATAAGAGATTATAAATCCCGTGTTGACTTGGACCCAGGGCATCTTAATGAGATCAGGGAACGGCTTGGCGCATTGAATATGCTGAAAAAAAAATACGGCGGGACTATTAAAGCTGTTTTAGAGCATAGAGAAAAAATAGGTAAAGAATTTGATTTTGCAGAGAATTATTCAGAAAATATTATAAAAATTAAGGCGCAAATAGATGAGCTGAGAAAAAAATGCGGTGCTGCATCAGAAACGATTTCTAAGAAAAGGAAAGAAACGGCGAAGAAAATTCAAAAAGATGTTAAAGAGGCATTAGGATTTCTGGGAATTCCTGATTCTGAATTTACTGTTAGTTTTAATCAAGTCTTAGCAGACGAATCATCAGAAAATTTTGTACAGGTAAACGGGAAGAAATTTAAAGTTAACCATTCAGGCTGCGATGAAGTTGAGTTTTTTATATCAACAAACCGGGGTGAGGAGCCCAAACCTCTTGTAAAAGTTGCTTCAGGCGGTGAAGTATCCAGGATTATGCTTGCGCTTAAAACCATCCTGGCAAAAAATGATAAACTTCCCCTGCTGATTTTTGATGAAATTGATACGGGAGTGAGCGGGAGGATTGCACAAAAAGTAGGGCAGGCTTTAAAATCTCTGGCAGCATTTCATCAAATTATTTCTATTACACACCTTCCACAAATAGCTGCTCTGGCAGATCATCATTATTCCGTAGAAAAGAAATTGAATGAAGAAAGATCTGTGAGCTCAATTACTAAATTAAATAATAATGACAGGGTGAAGGAGGTAGCTAAATTAATGAGCGGTGAAAAAATTACCGAAGCAAGCCTGAGCGGTGCAAAAGAACTAATGGGATTATAAAAAAACCGGAAGAGATAACCCTTCCGGTTTTTTATTCTGATATTAAAAACTTATTTTATTTGAAATCAGCATTACAAACACTATCGGCAATATCATAATTGAACGTATAAGATGATTGTTGTACTGTATGATCCTGTGTATAAATAGAATTTTTATAGACCATTCCAAATGTATAAGTTTGACCAATCAGAAAGCCATGTAATGTAATGCTCCCGTTATTAACGGTGCCGACATCTATATTACCGCACGGTGACATAACATAGATAGTATAGCCGCTTGGTTTTACTTCCAATACAGGACTTTGATTTTTGCAAAAGGCTGTTACAGCAACAGCGACATCTGTACGATTTCCACTTGCATTTACGGGTAAATTTATTGTATTTACCGAACAGAGATCCTGTACGGTTGTAGTTCCAACTAAAGTTGCCGGGCATTCGAGTAAACTCCATGCTTCAAGAGTCACAGGTATACCTTTGGGAAGAGTTAAATTTTTAAGCGTTAAACTATTTTGGCCCGAAGTTACGTTTTCCGTTAAAATCGTTTGGCCGGCAGCTTTCAATTTAAGTGTTAATGCTGAAAAACTGCCGGTAATATTCAAAGTAACGTTATTTGTACATACTTTTCCGCCGCTTAATATCCATCCAGCAAGCCAATTGGAAAGATGTGAAACCTGAAAAGTAAGTGTAAAGTTGCCGCTGCCGTTGGATACGGCAATTGCATTAGTTTCAAATTTCCAATTCTGTGATGTCTGATCAAAACTATAGATAGGTACCGTATCACCATTTGCTATTGCTGCATTTGTTAAAGGATTAATAGTGCTTCCGGAAACCGTAAAAGACATCGTAACCGGCGAAGAAAAATTTGTTGCCAATTGCCCGCTTTGGTTCGTAAGAGTGAAAGAGGCAAAAGCTGCCGGCTGGATAGATCCCTGGCTGGTTGATCCATCCTGGTTAATTACACCTACAGATAAACCTGTAGGCAGAGCACCTGTTGAAGTTGCATTAGTTCCTGAAAGGTAGGTGACATTGGCTGTTAAAGTTCCCGTAACCGGTTTGCCGTTTGCATCTGTTACTGATGTACCTGAATTGATTGTTAGTCCGGCCGAACCTCCGGAAGTAGTTTCTGTACTAGTGGTAACAGTTGTAGTCGCTGTTGTTGTACCGCTTGAATTTGTAGGAACCGGTGTGGAAGGAGCTGTACTTGTACCAGCCGGAGGAGCCGAAATTTTTATCATATGTATAGTATAGAAATTATCTCCGGTTGATTGTATATTAATTGGGTAACTTGTTGTCTGGTAACCGCTTGAGCTGGCAACTAAAGTTACAACAACAGGATTTTGAGCGGTTGGTGCAAAACTACTTGAAACACCAAAAACAGCCAATCCAAACTTAGTTGAAATTGATGAAATAGGTTCATCCAGAGAAGACACGATCTGGCTTGCTCCGGGCCCCGTAAAATTTACATTAACCAGCACAGAATTTGAGCTTGAACCTATTGGAGCGCCTGTAGCTGCATCGACAAAATTTACAGAAGCGTTTGTGCTTATAGATAAAGTATTAAAAATAACAGCAAGATTTGTTGTGGGATTTGTTATATCGCAGCTTGAATAAATAACTGCAAAAAAAGCAACAGCTAATATTCCCGCTATATATTTATATTTTTTTAACAATTTAATAATCATATTAAAATCTCTCCTTAATTAAATTAAAATTTATAATAAAGTCCGAATGAGAGCACCGGATAAAGGACTAAGTTTTTTATGTCATTCTGTAAAATACCGCTCTGAGAAGCAGAAGGGGTAAGGAGCTGTGTAGCACTCATTGAAACCTTAGGGCCGCCCTGATAGAAAGTTCCAATGTCGAATGTAAAACCCAGACCCTGTGCACCGGCTGTAGGGTTACCCAATCCAATTCCAAGATAAGGTGCAACTTTATTAAAAGTCAGATCAGCAAACAATTGTCCGAGCTTAGCCGGAGTGTATATTATATTGCCCTGTGTATAGGTTTTTTTTGGCGTCAATGCAATATTGACTTTATTTAAATTTATCATTAATCCGCCGGTTACCCGGATATTACTTTCAAAAGGGAACCAATCTGCCAGTGCAGAGACAGATAGAAGTTTTAGATCCGCATTAGCGGAATAAGTACTGCTGCTTGCAACGTTATTGGCGTTATAAGGAAAATCAGCTATTCCCAATCTAACGTTAAATTGAGATGAAAGGGATCTGTAACCCTCAACACTAACTCCAAGAGTGCTTATTTTCAGTGATGCAGCATAGTCCTGGGCTCTGAGCCCGGAAGTGTAAATTAATGGTATGAGAAATAGAAAAAGTAACTTTGTCTTCATATAACTTACCTAATTGAAGTTAAAAAATAAGTTTACTAAAATTCTAAAATCCGTATTTTTAATTATAACGAGGACCCGGAAAGACAACCGTACGAGTTTGAAGTATTATCAAGAAATTAGATATACAAAAGATAAATGTTTTTTTACAGTTTGTCAATTAAATTCTATAACTCGCGGCTGATTATGTTCCAAATCAATATGGTCGAGAGTGACAAATAAATTTATTCATTTCGTTCAGCCATAATTTACCAGTAATATTTTTATCTTTGAATTATATTTGATTTGGATTTTTGTTCACGAAGATTCCTATCCAAAATAATTATCCCGGTATAAATGGATTTATACAATGAAAGATTCAGCAATTTATATACATATTCCTTTTTGTGATCATAAATGTATTTATTGCGATTTTTACTCAATAATTACTTCGGAGAATATTGAACGGTTTTTATTTTCGCTAAAAAAAGAAATAAAATCGTACTCAAAAACTTATTCTGAAGATAAAATATATAAATCCATTTATTTCGGAGGAGGGACACCCTCCTTAATGGAACCCGGTTACTTGCGCGAGATAATATTATATCTTAAGGATAATTATAATATCAGCGATGATGCAGAAATTACGATGGAAACAAACCCCGGAACGGTTGATAAAGAAAAATTATTTTTATTCCATAATGCCGGAATAAACAGGATAAGTATAGGTATACAATCTTTTGATAATGATGATCTTAAATTTCTTACTAGAATTCATGATAAGGATACAGCAATTCAAACCGTTCTGACTGCAGGTGAAACCGGATTTGAAAATATCAGCATCGATTTGATTTTCAATCTTCCCGGGCAAACAAAAGAAAAATGGGAAATGAACCTTCAGAAAGCTGTTGAACTTCCTGTGAAGCACTGTTCAGCATACAGCTTGATACTTGAGAAAGGAACTATCCTCAACAAAATGGTTCTTGATGGTAAAGTTTCAATTCAAGATGAAGATTGCGATGCCGAACTTTATGAATTGACTATTGAATTCCTTGAAGCACATGGGTTTATCCAATATGAAGTCTCCAATTTTACAAAGCCCGGATATGAATGCCGGCATAATAATGCTTATTGGAGGTACAGAGATTATTTAAGCTTTGGCCCTTCATCGCATTCTTTTATGAACGGCAGAAGATGGTGGAACTTCTCAAGCCTAAAACACTATATATCCGAAATTGAAATAAACGGAACCGCCGTTGCTAATTTTGAAGACATCAGCAGGGAGACGGCATTAAATGAATATGTAATGCTTGCACTAAGGAGCAAAGGATTAGACTTAAACGAATTTCAACAAAAGTTCGGATCTTCCTGGATTTCAAAAAACAAAGATTTTTTTGCAAATCTGCTTGAACATAAACTTATATCTGAAAAGAATAGATTTATAAGTCTAACTCCCAGGGGTTATTCCCTCTGCGATGAAATATTAAGAAAACTTTTATAGCAACGGCATAATTACTAATATAAAAGTATCCAGCTAATATTATTTAAGTAAAGGTATGCCCATATTTCCGTCGGGCTCGGTTATTTTTAAAAGATCTGCAATTGTCGGGGCTATATCAACGATATATACCGGAGTATTTAATGATTGAGCGGGTATATGCCAGCCATAAAACAACATTGGAACATGCGTATCATAGGCATATTGTGCACCATGAGTAGTACCGTAAGCCAGTTTGTTAATAAGAAAGCCCGGTTTAAGAACAACAGCAATATCACCCGAGAGTTTTAAATTATAACCATTAAGCACAAGATTTGGATTTTCCCTGAAAGGGGCCTGCTTTGCGAGATCATCGTGTGTAAAGACGGCCGATACTCCGGGAAGCGATTCACCAATGTAATCAGCAAAAATCCGTGTAACCCGGTGAATATCAAGGTTGTTTTCCTTTATTAAATCATGATTTAGAAAAATCTGACCGTTTGAAAAATTTTCAATCAAATTCAGATTACCAAACGTTCTTTTTGAAAGGGCGCTAAGCGAATCCACAGTATTCTGTGAATTCAACTCGCCTGTTGGTAAATGCTGTTCTTTAAGATAACCAGGTGTAATTAATGCACCGTGATCTGCGGTTAAAAATAAAACATAATTATCTTTTCCAACCTGTTTATCCAGTACATTCATCAAATCAGCAATAACTTCATCAAGCCTTAAATAAGTATCTTCAAGTTCATAAGAATTAGTTCCGTAAGCATGCCCGACATAATCTGTTGATGAGAAGCTGACTGCTAAAAAATCCGTATTTTCACTTTTCCCCAAATTTTCATTTACTAAAGCTGTTTTTACGAAATCTTTAACAATCTGATTCCCGAAAGGCGTAGTTTCCAATATTTCATATTTTGCACCGGCTTTAACATTTTTAAAGGAATGAGGAAATGACATTTTACCTTCTGAAAAAATATCCCCTTCATATGGCGATTCATCAGGAGCCGATATTTTGTAATCGGAGACAGGCCTGAATAAATTCCATTCCCCGGATAAATATTTATCCGCGAATTTTTTATTATTAAAATCATCGACCCATTTCGGCAAAGACTTCATATAGTACGATGAAGAAATAAAATTGCCGGTTTTATTATCGTACCAGTAAGCTGCATTCGCCATGTGCCCGCCGGGAAGAATTGCAGCGCGGTCTTTCAGAGAGATACTGATGACTTTTGAAGCGCCGTGTGTTGCAAGTTTTAACTGATCCGTTATAGTGGTGACCAAAAGCCGTTTAGGGGACATAGCGCCCTCTTTGTCGTTGCTGCCGATACTTTTTTCAGTGGAGTCACTTACGCAATAAATTAGTTTCTTTTCCGATTTATCATACCAGTCGTTCGCAATCATGCCGTGATAAAAAGGCGTACTGCCTGTATAAATTGAAGAATGTCCGGGGGCAGTAAAAGTTGGTACATAATTAAAATGTGCAAATGTAAAGTTTGTTCCGTTATTCATCAGCCTGTTAAAACCATTTTGGCCGTAATAAGGCTTAAAACGGTAAAGATAGTCAAACCGCATCTGGTCTATGACTATACCTACCACAAGCTTTGGCCTAGGGACGGGCTGTGAATATATGATTATTTGTGAAAAGAACAACAATATAAAAAAACCGATAATAAATTTGAATTTCATTTTTTACTCTTTAAAATTATTTTGATAATTAATTCCGGGATTGTACGACCAAATTAATCAATCCCTTAATATTGTTAATAATATAATCAGGATGTTCTTCCCGGATTATATTGAGATCACGATAGCCGTATGAAGCTGCACAGGTTTTTGCCCCGGCATTTTTTCCGCAACGAATATCCAATTCTGTATCGCCGACTAATAATGAAGCTCCGGGATTTACATTAAGTTCGCTGCATATAAAGAGAAGCGGTTCTGCGGAAGGTTTATTTTTCAAATTATCCCTTCTGCCCAATATAAGTGAAAAATATTTTCTAAGCCCAAAATAATCGATAACCATATCTGCCTGGCTTTGCACCTTTGTTGTGCAGAGAGATAAGCTAATATCCTGGTCTTTTAAATATTGAAGCGTCTCTGAAACTCCATCATATATTCTTGATTTATTTATGAACATTAAATAAAAATCTTTGTAAATAGCCAGATATTCTTCAAAATTATTTACCCGAATGTTCAAATCATTGAACATATCCTGGAAATGGTAACCAACCCTGTTCCTGAATTCGTCCGGAGTAAGGTTATTTGGAATTTTAAGTTTTTCCAAAGTCTTTATAGTCGACATATAAATTGTATCGACCGAATCGGTTATAGTACCGTCTAAGTCAAAAGAGATATGTTTAATTGTGGACAAATTATTCATTAATTTCTCAACTAAAAATAACTATAAATCCGATTGATGACAATTATAAGTTAATTAATAACAAATAATTAATTTATGAAAACTAAAATGGAGCAATAGGCGGATCTGCCTAAATATTACACATATCAAAATATTTAACCTGATATTTATTTAAATTTATTACCTGAATAAATTAATAAGGCACCATGTAATGTTAAATAATATATATGATGTTATCATTGTAGGGGCGGGGCCGATTGGACTTACTGCCGGGATAGAAGCGGTTAAAAGAGATAAAAAATATCTCATAATTGAAAAAGGATGCCTGGTAAACTCAATATTTCATTATCCGACCAATATGATGTTTTTTTCAACATCATCCCCGCTTGAAATTGGTGAAGTTCCATTTGTTTCTCATGGTGATAAGCCAACACGAAGAGAAGCACTGGAATATTACAGGCGTACCAAGCAGTCATGGGATTTGAATGTAAAAACCTATGAAACAGTCTCCGAAATTACCGGAGAGAATGGGGATTTTATTATTGTTACGGATAAAAATAATTACTTATGTAAAAAAGTAATTATTGCCACAGGTTTTTTTGATAAGCCAAATTATTTAAATATTCCGGGTGAAGACCTCCCTAAAGTGAAACATTATTTTGATGAAGCGCATCCTTATGCTTATTTGAAAATTATTGTTGTCGGCGCAGCAAATTCCGGCGTGGATGTTGCTTTGGAAACATACCGGCGTGGTTCAGAAGTAACAATGGTGATAAGGGAAGACCGGATAAAAGATAATGTAAAATACTGGGTTAAACCCGATATTGAAAACCGGATTAAGGAAGGATCAATAAAGGCGTACTTCAATTCCAATTTAATTGAAATAAAGGACAGGGAAGTGAGAGTTCAAACTCCGGGCGGGATAATAACTGTTGAGAATGATTTTGTTTTTGCAATGACGGGTTACCATCCGGATTACGATTTTCTGATTAAAGCAGGGATAGAATTTTCCGACGATAATGATAAAGCCCCTCAATATAATTCTGAAACATTTGAGACAAACAGGCCGGGCATTTATTTAGCGGGTGTAGTTTGCAGCGGACAAGATACAGGCAAGTGGTTCATTGAAAATTCCCGTTATCATGCTGTAAATATATTTAATCATATTGAAAACAATTAGAATAATAAGGGCCGGAACCGGGCGGATAATAGTTCTTGCATTTTGTAAGCAGAATGTTGAAATTAATTTGCATAAATGTTTAAAGTATTTTCAGCCTGCGCCGGATGTAAGCTTTTTAAACTAAAGGGAAATTGTATGAAAAGTATTATTTTATTCCTTATTCTTTTAAACCCGGCATTCATTAGCTTTAATTTTGCCCAACCTGCACATTCGATTAATAATATAGAAATTACCGCTGAGGTTCAACGGGATCTTTTTCCGGTTGTGGAAAAATTTCTTTCGCAATGGAATAATTATTCTAAAATTCCGGACCTGGTAACATGGAAAGTTCATAATAAAAGCACCAAAAGTGTCCGGATTTCATTTATTACTGAGATACCGGGCTGGACAGCTCCACAAATAACTACAATAGTTTTGAATCCTGACGAAAACAAAGAATTAATGCATGCTCCGTTCGGAATTAATTTATTAAGCAATCATGTAACTGTTTCTACAAAAATTATGTTAAGGGCAAAAATTGACGATAAAATTATTTTTGATGAGACAAAAGATATAAATATCAGGGCTGTGGATGATATGATATGGTCAATGAATAATTCATGGGATACAGAATTATTTTTAGCCGCATGGGTAACGCCTAATGATCCGGCTGTGGAAGGAATATTGACTGAAGTAAAAGAAAAACTGCCAGATGGAAAATTTTTAGGTTACAGTAGTCCCGATGTAAAACCGGAGATCAAAGCTATATATAATGCCATATATAATTATAAAATTTCTTATGTTATTGATACTATGAATTTCGAACAGGCCGGTTTTACACACAGAGTTAGGCTGCCGGAAGAATCTATTTCTGAAAAATCCGCAAACTGCATTGACCTGGCGGTTTTATTTTGTTCTTTATTTGAAAACATCGGGTTTGAATCATCAATAGTAATAACCCCCGATAATACTTTAGTCGGAGTAAGACTGGCCCGTAATTCCAATGAGACACTATTTTTTGAAACATCAATGGCGGGCCCGGAAAATATATTCACATATGAAGCTGCGGTAAAAGAGGGTATTAAAGAATATAACAATACGGCAAAAAATAATATGGTTGCATTGCATATTATTAATATCAGAAGAGCAAGGGGAATGCGCATTTATCCATTAAGATAATTAAAACAATACGACAGCTTATTAATTTAGTACATATAGAAAGGATAACGGGCTAATGACAATAAAATATTCCGGATTGAAACCGGCATGGGAAATAATTTGGAGAATTGTACTTTTCTATATTGTGTGGGGGATATTATTATCTGCTATTATTGTACCGTTTGGCTCAAAAATGGCCGGGTGGTATCATACAGCGCCCGTTAAGGCCAGATTATTCAGTGATATTTCAACCGCAGTAACTGTACTTGCGGCTACATGGATAATGACAAAGTTTATAGACCGCCGCCCTCTGCACACGATCGGACTGGCATTTGATCATGTTATAAAAGATTTTATGGTTGGTGCAGCAATTGGATGCTCCTGGTTGGGAGTTTCCGTAGCTATTATTTGGTTATTAGGTTGGGGAACACCGGTTTCACCATCGGGTTATACTTTGCCGGTTCTGGTCAGCCTTGCAGTTTCTATGTTACTGAATGTTTTTGCTCAAGAACTTTTACTTTGCGGTTTTATATTTCAAACAATGAGGAACAAGTCTAATTTAATTATAGCGTTAATCATATCTGCTGCAATATTTGCGGGTTATCATGCAGGGGCATTTAAGGGTGAATGGCTTCCGGTAATTAATGTATTTACTGCAGCAATTGTGTTTTGCCTTGGTTATATACTAACCGGCAATTTATGGTTCCCGATTGCCATCCATTTTGCGTGGGATGTTTTATTGGGACCGGTACTTGGTTTAACAGAAAGCGGTAAAAGCGACTTGGGAGGAGGCTGGAAAATGTTTACCGTAACTAAATCGAATATTTTCACCGGCGGTACTTTTGGGCTGGAAGGCGGTTTGATAGTTACACTTACTACCTTTACAGCCATAATATTTATATATTTTTTTTACCGGCACAAAACCGGGAAACAACATAAACGTATCTAAATGAACCGATTATAGGTTAGTAATAAGAACTTAAAGAGTACATAACGTATAATAATGCAATAAAGTGACAATTATTCTGCCCAAAGTAAGTTAATCCTACAATTTACTGCATAAATAAAATATATCATTTCTGTTTTTTAAATTGAATTCAAAATGATTTAAGCTTATTTTTGTTATTGAATAATTGTGTTTTTAGAATAATAATTAAAATACTGGAGTTGAAATGTTAGAGAAAATTAAAGAACTATTAGGCAAAGAAGCCGAAGCATTATTAACATATAAGGCTAAATATCCTAAAGAAAATTTGCATCTTCCCGGTTCTGACTTTGTTGACAGAATATTTGCGCAAACCGATAGAAATATTAACGTACTTAAAAATCTGCAATGGATTTTATCCACCGGAAGATTAGCCGGTACAGGTTATGTTTCAATTCTTCCTGTAGACCAGGGTATCGAGCATTCAGGCGGGGCATCCTTTGCACCAAATCCAATTTATTTTGATCCGGAAAACATTGTTAAGTTAGCTATCGAAGGCGGATGTAACGCTGTAGCCTCCACACTCGGCGTACTTGGTATGACTTCAAGAAAATATGCTCATAAAATTCCATTCGTAGTAAAAATTAATCATAACGAACTATTAACATACCCCAACAAATTTGACCAGATTATGTTTGCAGGTGTTGAACAGGCTTATGATATGGGCGCTGCTGCAGTTGGTGCAACTATATATTTCGGTTCCGATGAAGCTACAAGACAAATAGTTGAAGTAAGCCAGGCATTTAAATTTGCACATGAATTAGGATTGGCAACAATACTTTGGTGCTACTTAAGAAATCCTGCTTTTAAGACAAAAGAAAAAGATTACCATGTATCGGCAGATTTAACCGGGCAGGCAAACCACCTTGGCGTTACGATTGAAGCCGATATTATTAAACAAAAATTACCTGAATGCAACGGCGGTTATGATGCTTTGAAATTCGGTAAAACAAGTAAAAAAGTTTACTCAGATTTAACTACCGATAATCCGATCGATTTAACCCGTTACCAGATATTGAATAATTATGCCGGCAGAGCAGGATTGATAAACAGCGGCGGCGCTTCAGGTGAAAATGATTTTGCAGAAGCAACTAAAACTGCTGTTATTAATAAAAGAGCCGGAGGCATGGGATTAATTTGCGGAAGAAAATCATTCCAGCGCCCAATGGCTGATGGTGTTAAACTTTTGAATACAATTCAGGACGTTTATCTTGAAAAAGAAATTACTATTGCTTAATAAGTAATAATTTTCAAAAGAAAAAATTGTCCCGGTAAATAAGTACCGGGACTTTTTTTTAGCCGAATTACTCAGAACACAAAGCTCCTTGCAAGATGCAAACTAAACTTTATTTACTTTTGAAGCTGCAGCAAATAATCCGCAATTTTACCTAATTCCTTAACATCAATATTGCTGAATGAAGGCATAATTATACCGGGATATAAGGCTTTGAAGTTCTTGAATGTTTCGGAATCCATGTAAGATGAAGGATTACGAAGATAATTTATCAACTCATCCCTTGACCAGTTTTGTTTAATTTTGTGTAAATCAGGAGCCATTCTTGTACCTGCCAAATCTCCGCCATGACAGCCTGTGCAGCCTAAGCCGGCAACAAGCTGATCCGGTGATTTGGTTTTTGACGATTGATCAGTTCCCGTATTCATACCGGGCATCCCTTTTTGTTGAACATCCGACCGTTCGGTATTTTTCTCCAGGAAAAACAATAAAAAGAATAATACCAATACTCCTGCTATCCAGGCTTGAGGTTTTGTCATAACTATTTATCCAGCTTCCTTCAGGTAAATATAATTTTCAAGTGTAAACTAATATAATTGTACTTAGTAAAAGACTCAACTCCGAAATTTAAATAGAGAGCGTGAGCCTGATATAATTACCCATTTTAATATTCCTTTGTCTAAAAATACGGGAAGAAAATCAGATAATCGAGAAGAATTATTAAAAGTTTAATTATGCTTGTTTTACATCATCTTATATAAGATAAATTACTCTTACTTTTTACTTTAGTTCAATGATTTACTATTTTTTTTATTAAAATAATATACCGGTATACCCGGTAAAAAACTTGATAAATTTAAGTGTTAGAAATGAGATTAAATGAGTAATTCTGCAAATCATCTGATTAAAGAAAGAAGCCCGTATTTACAACAGCATGCACATAATCCTGTGGACTGGTATCCATGGGGTGAAGAAGCTTTTTCAAAAGCGAGCAGAGAAAATAAGCCAATTTTTCTTTCCATAGGATATTCAACCTGTCATTGGTGCCATGTTATGGAAAAAGAATCATTCCAGGATGATAAAATAGCAGAAATGATGAACGAGGCATTTGTTTCAATAAAAGTGGACAGGGAAGAACGTCCGGATATTGACAGAATATATATGACAATATGCCAAATGCTTACCGGGAGCGCCGGCTGGCCATTGACTATAATAATGACATCCGATAAAAAACCTTTTTTTGCCGGGACATATTTCCCAAAGGATAACAGGATGGGGAAAATCGGAATGAAAGAACTCATTATAAAGATAAAAGAGTTATGGAATTCCAAGCATAAAGATGTATTAAAATCTGCAGAAGATATATCTCATTCATTATTAAAGACCGCAACACCGCGAGTTTCGAAGGAAATTGATGCAAGTATATTTGATAAAGCTTTTGATGAACTAAAACGAAATTATGATCCCGAGCATGGTGGCTTTGGGATTGCGCCAAAATTTCCTACAGCACATAACCTTATATTTCTTTTAAGATACTGGAAAAGAAAAGATAAAGCTGAAGCTTTAAATATGGTAGAAAAAACATTATTCGAAATGCGTAAAGGCGGGATTTATGATCAAGTCGGTTATGGCTTTCACCGTTATTCAACAGACAGGGAATGGATTGTTCCTCATTTTGAAAAAATGCTTTATGACCAGGCGCTATTATCAATAGTTTATACCGAAGCCTACCAGGCAACAAAAAATACATTGTATAAAACTACGGCAGAAGAAATAATTAGTTATGTGATGCGGGAATTGACATCGGATGAAGGCGGATTTTATTCTGCCGAAGATGCAGACAGTGAGGGAATAGAAGGAAAGTATTACGTCTGGAGCGAACAGGAAATTAAATCCGTATTAGGTGCAGATGCAGAGATAATAATCAGAATTTGCGGTGTAGAAAGCGGCGGTAACTGGATAGACCATATTCATAAGAACCCGACAAATACAAACATACTTTATGTAAAAAAAGGATTACAAGAAATTGCAAATGAACTGGGAATTTCATTAGATGAAATTCATAATAAAATTAATTCAACAAGAAGCCCTCTATTTGCTTACCGCAACAAACGAATTCACCCGTTTAAAGATGACAAAATATTAACTGACTGGAACAGTTTAATGATTTCTGCCCTGGCAAAAGCCTCTTCAGTATTTGAAAACAGGGATTATATGCTTTCTGCAGAAAAGGCTATGCATTTTATCCTGGGAAGAATGAGAAACAGTGAAGGGAAACTTTTGCACAGGTACCGAAATGGAGAATCAGGGCTGCAGGCAAACATTGATGACTATACTTTTTTAATTGCAGCTTTGTTAGACCTGTATGAAGTAACATATAAAAATGAATATTTAAAAAATGCAATTTTATTAAGCGATAAATTTATTAAACAATTCCGGGATCACTCAAACGGCGGATATTTTTTCACACCCGATGATGCGGAAATTTTAATTCTCCGGTCGAAAGAATTATACGACGGCGCCGTACCTTCCGGAAATTCGATTGCAATGCTTAACATGATAAGGCTGGCTAAAATTACAGGCAGTTCAATTTATGAAAATGAAGCATTACAAACTATTAACGTATTCTCAAGAAATATATATTCGACACCTTCCGCTTACACCCAGGCGCTTACTTCTTTGGATTTTATTTACGGGCCCTCCTATGAAATTGTTATTTGCGGTGAGAGAGAAAACGATGATACAAAAGAAATGATAAAAATATTGAATGAAAATTTTATTCCAAATAAAGTTGTTATTTTAAATTCTCCGGACAGTGATGCAGTAAAAAGCATGATCCCTTTTATCAGGGACAAAAAACAGATTCAGAATAAATCCACTGCTTATGTATGTGTGAACTATACCTGCAAATCACCGGTTAATACCGTTAAAGAATTTGAAAAACTTCTTAATAAGATATGAAGATATTGCGCTAAACATTGTTTTGATTTCCAGGTTACTAAAATTAACGCATTAATATTCAGACATTTATTGCAATAGAGTAAATTTTATAAATTCACGATGGGAGCGGAAGGACAAGCGCAGCAATTCAAAAACTTCATCCGAAAAATTTCATTTAAATTATCCATTATAGTGGATAGTTTCACTTGTAAAATGTAAATTTGTCCGGTTTTATTACAAGTAATAGTTAAAATATTTATTAGTTTAGAGTAAGGAAATATCCTGATACAGAACAATAAATTAGTCCGGTCTCTCATTCAGAACGTAAAAAAAGGAAACCGCTCATCATTTGAACAATTATTTCAAATGAGCGTTGGAAAAGTTTATGCTTTATGCCTCCGGCTTCTAGCTGATCAGGAACTTGCTGAAAAATTAACAGTTGAAACATATTTAATTACCTGGCGTCATATCTCTTTTTTCAGGGAAGATGTACTTTTTTCTTCATGGCTTACCGGGATAACGACTCATGAAATTTTAGAATGGATAAGAAATAATGAAAAAAAATGGAACGACCTGGATCAAAAAAATATACACCACATAAAAGAAAATATAAATCCAAAGATTGTAGTTCCTTTTGAATTTAGTATTCAATCATTACCTTCGGAAGAACGGTTTGTTTTTGTCTTACACGACGTAGAAAAATATACGGAAGATGAGGTAGCAGATCTTCTTTCTATTTCAAAGAATAATTTTAAAGATATTTTGGAAAAAGCCTACAAATTACTTAAGCTGCCTGAAGAAATTCCAGATAGAGAAGTTTATATAAACAGTTGCCTTAGTTCTCTTCCCGAAGTAATTCAACCTGAACACGATATCTGGAAATATATTTTTACTGTTCTTAATAAAGAACTAAGTTCTTCCACCAATAGCCCGGATGAGCAACATCATAAACCGGAAGGAGAAATTGAGAAAGAGGGGACAAAGAAAAAATTCGGATTCCTGAACTGGAAAAAGAAATAAAAGGCCTGTCTAAAATTAATTCGAATGAAGAATAACTTAACAATGCTTTAAGTATCTCAATGGGAAAATCTTCCTCTATACGGCGCAGCCGATTAATTCATATATACGTCAATTATTATATTATATATTCCCAACATTACACTCAATTTGGCAATTTACAATTAACATAATAGCTCTTTATCTTCCGGGATTTTTGCACGCACAGATTGATAATCTGTGCTACGAAATGTCATCCCTCCGGGATTCAGGAGTTGGGTTGTTGAGGAGATCGTTTTGCTACAAACATTTCACCCCTGACGGGGTTTGGAAAACGTTAATTCCGGATGACGAACTAGTATTGGAAATAATTTTCAATCTTAGTCTAAAGCCAGACTCCGTTCAAGAATGGGAAAAGGATTACAACTTATTTGTGTTTACAGTTTTTAGAAGCTAATTTCTTCAGGGAAAAACGCCATGAAAATGTCAGATTTAAGAATAGGTTTATTCTAATCAAATTGAATTAAGAAATTATTATTTTTTAGGCCTGTAAATATGAGTGCTTTGTCCGAAGAATACTTCAGCCGCTTCCATTATTGTTTCAGAAAGAGTAGGATGGGGATGAATTGTTAGTTTAAGATCAGTTGCATTGGCGCCCATTTCAATAGCAAGCGCACCTTCGGCAATTAACTCTCCCGCTCCCGGCCCACAGATACCAACGCCAAGAATCCTTTCTGTTTCGGGATCAATAATCAGTTTAGTAACACCGTCGCTTCTGTCAATAGTAGTAGCCCTGCTGGAAGCGGCCCAGGGAAATTTTACAACTTCGAACCTGAGGTTCAATTCCCTGGCTTTAACTTCCGTTAATCCGGCCCATGCAATTTCAGGATCGGTAAAAACCACAGCAGGAATTGCACGCGGTTCAAAAGTAGTTTTATGTCCTAATATAGATTCTACCGCTACCCTAGCTTCATGTGAAGCCTTATGTGCCAGCATAGGTTCCCCCACGATATCGCCTATTGCATAAATATTAGAATCATCTGTTTTCATTTGAGCATTGACGGTTATCCAGCCTCTTGAATTAACCTTTACTTTGGTATTCTCAAGCCCTAAACCTCTGGTTTCAGGCTTTCTTCCTATTGACATCAGTACATAATCATAAATTTGTTCGTCAACTTTACCTTCACCATCCTGAATACTGACATTGATACCATCTTTAACTTCTTTAATTGATAAGACCTTAGAATTCAGCATAACCTTATTAAACTTACTTCCGACTTTTTTTGCAAGGAATGAAACAAGATCGCGGTCGGCGCCCGGCAGCAAACCTGAAAGCATTTCCACTACAGAAACTTTTGTGCCCAAAGCACTATAAACAGAACCGAGTTCAAGGCCAATGTATCCTCCCCCTATAACAAGAAGAGAGTTCGGAATTTCGGGTAAATTAAGCGCCGAAGTAGAGTTTAATATTCTTTTACTTTCAATATTTAAAAACGGAATTGTTGCAATAACCGAACCCGTTGCAATAATTGCCTTTTCTATTTTCAGTTCCTCAATACTACCCGCAGCCTTTTCAATTTTTAATAAGGATGAATTAATAAAACTTGCTGTTCCCTGAATATAATTTATTTTTCTTTGTTTTGTCAGGATACCAAGGCCGCCGGTAAGTTTGTTAACAACACCGTCTTTCCAGGCTCTTAGTTTATCAAGATCGATTTTGGGCTTTGAAAAATCAACTCCCCATTTTTTAGCTTCTTCAGCTTCGGTAATTAATTTTGCTACATGAAGTAAAGCTTTTGAAGGAATGCAACCGCGGTAAAGGCAGACACCGCCGGGGTTTTTTTCTTTATCAATAAGAGTTACATCCATTCCGAGATCGGCTGCATAAAATGCCGCAGCATATCCGCCGGGACCTCCGCCGATTACAGTAAGTTTTGATTTTTCCATCAGTTTTACCAATCTTTATAAAAAAAGGAGTTTTTTCAAAGCAAAAGAATATCTGGTTTAAGTATAACCTATTATGATTATTAACCTTCGATTAAAATTTTAATCGGCTGTTCAAGGGCCTCGCAAACCCATCTTAAAAATCTGGCAGCATCAGCGCCGTCAATTATTCTATGGTCATATGACAAAGACAGCGGCAGGATTAACCTGGGTTCGAATTTGCCGTCAATCATAACAGGCTCATAACTGCTTCTTGAAACTCCAAGTATAGCCACTTCAGGTGAGTTGATAATAGGAGTAAATGAAGTACCTCCTATGCCGCCCAGATTTGTAATTGTAAAACATCCACCCTGAAGTTCATCCAGAGATATTTTCCTGATCCTGGCTTTCTCTGCGATAGTATTCAATTCAATAGAAAGCTCGGTTATGTTCTTTTGATCTACATTTTTAATAACCGGGACGATTAGTCCATGCTCGGTATCCACAGCTATGCCGATATTAAAAAATTTCTTATATATAATTTCTTTTTTCTCCATATCGATGCTGGAGTTAAACTGCGGAAATACCTTAAGAGCGGAAGAAATTACCTTAAGTAAAATTCCGGTAACAGTTAATTTTCCGCCTTTCTTTTCAACCTTAGGGTTAAGCAGTTTCCTGAGTTTCTCCAGTTCAGTGATGTCTACTTTATCATGCTGTGTAACATGCGGAATAGATGCCCAGGCATAGCTTAAATGTTCCGCGGTCTTACTCCGTATATTACTCATGGGTTTATGTTCTATACTGCCGAATTTAGAAAAATCAGGTAAGGGTTCTTGTTTAAATCCTGCTGCGGGTTGGGATGCCCTGCCCTCATTTAATCTTTTAACATAATTCTTAACATCATCCATTGTAATCCTGTAAGCAGGCCCGCTGCCGGGGACTATATTTATGTCAACGCCAAGTTCCCTGGCAATTCTTCTTACGGAAGGCGCTGCAGGCGCAGAACCTTTTTGGATGGGCGGCTGGTCATCCCTTTCGGACGGATGTATGCTTTCACGCTCGCCTTTAGCTTCGGATTTTTCAACATTAACTGATTTTTCCACAGCTTCTTTTACGGGAATCTGAACGGGTGCAGCTAATTGCGGTACGGCTTTAGAAACAACAGCATCCACTTTTATTAAAACCTGGCCTACCTTTGCCTTTTCGCCGGCTTTTATAAGTACTTCAATAACCTTACCGTTTAAAGTTGCAGGCACTTCTATAGTTGCTTTATCAGTTTCAATTTCAAGGATACCCTGATCTTTTTCAATCACGTCGCCAACTTTTACAAGAACATTAAGAACATCGGCTGAATCTATATTTTCCCCTAGTTCAGGCAGCTTCATTTCTAAAATTTGATTTTCAGAAGGGTTCACATTTGTTAAGGTAGAAGTTTTTGATTCAACGGTTTCCTTTTTAGAAGGATCCGTCTGCTTTTTGTTTTCTTTAACGGCAGCAACATCTGCGGCCTGCTTCCCGGCTTTAACCGTTTCCGGGCTTCCGTCATTGCTCCCGGAACTTCCGGAATCCCCTACCACAATTAAAGATTGGCCGATTTTAACTTTATCGCCCGGCTTTATAAGCACAGTTTGAACTATGCCGGTGATAGTTGACGGGACTTCAATGGTAGCTTTATCGGTTTCAATTTCTACAATACCCTGATCTTTTTCAATTTTGTCCCCGGCCTTAACTAACACATTAAGAACGTCGGCAGTTTCTATGTTTTCGCCAAGTTCCGGTAATTTAAATTCTATTGACATTTTCTACCTTAAAACGATTTTCTATTTTATAAAAATATTCAATTTATTATTTGCCCGCAGGGAGCCCTGTTGTGCAGGGTTTATAAATAAATTGGATTAGGTTTATTAGAGTCGAATCCGAATTCTTTAATTGTTTTTTCAACCAGTTCATATTTAACTTTATTTTCCAAAGCCAGGGCGTACAAAGTTGCAACAACAATATGTTTAGCATCAACTTCAAAAAAGTCCCTTAGATCCGCCCTGCTTTCGCTCCTTCCGAAACCATCGGTACCGAGGGCGACAAGGGGCCGAGGGAACCATTTTGCAACTGAGTCAGGCAGCGCTTTAACATAATCGGATGCGGCCACAAAAACACCTTCTTCATTCTTCAGCATTTCGCCGATATATGATAACTTAGGTTCTTTGGTGGGGTTCAGCATATTCCATCTTTCCGTATCCTGGCCGTCTTTTCTTAATTCTTTATAACTTGTAATACTCCATACATCAGCGCTGACTTTAAAATCTTCTTCAAGAATTTCCCCTGCTTTAATTACTTCATTAAGAATTGTTCCGCTTCCAAACAGGTGCGCTTTAAGCTTAAATGTTTTTTTAGAAGAAGCTTTAAATTTATACATGCCTTTCAATATACCTTCTTTTGCACCTTCGGGCATTGGAGGCATGCTGTAGTTTTCATTCATTACGGTTAAATAATAAAAAACTTTCTCCTGTTCTTCAAACATTCTCCTTATGCCGTCGCGAATGATAACAGCAATTTCATATGCAAAGGCGGGATCATAAGCAACAAGGTTAGGTACAGGGTAAGCCATTAAATGGCTGTTACCATCCTGATGCTGCAGACCTTCGCCGGCAAGAGTAGTACGCCCTGCAGTACCGCCGATAAGAAATCCTTTACAGCTCATATCTCCGGCAGCCCAAATTAAGTCGGCGGCCCTGTTAAAACCAAACATAGAGTAGTAGACAAAGAACGGAATCATATTTAATCCATGAGTTGAATAAGCCGTGCCGGCAGCGATAAACGAAGACATAGCACCCGCTTCATTGATGCCCTCTTCCAGTATCTGCCCGTTTGTAGCTTCCTTATAGTAAAGAAGAGTTTCCCTGTCCACCGGTTCATATAACTGTCCGACATGAGAGTAAATTCCAACCTGTCTGAAAAGAGCTTCCATCCCGAATGTTCTTGCTTCATCCGGAACAATAGGGACAATAAGTTTACCGATTTCTTTATCTCTTAAAAGCTTTGCAAGAAGTCGTACAAATACCATTGTAGTTGAAGCGTCTTTGCCGTCAGTTCCTTTATAGAATTCTTCAAAAATATCTTCAGGCGGTGTTTTTAAAGGACGGATAGATGTTTTTCTTTCAGGGACGAAACCGCCGAGAAGTTTTCTTTTTTCTTTTATATATTTTATTTCCTGGCTGTCTTCGGAAGGCTTGTAAAACGGAGCTTTAGCAACTTCCTCATCAGAGATAGGAATGCCGAATCTTGTGCGGAATTCAGCCAGTTCATCTTCATTTAATTTTTTCTGCTGGTGGGTAATATTTTTGCCTTCGCCGCTTTCGCCCAATCCATACCCCTTAATCGTTTTGGCCAGAATTACAGTGGGTGATCCAGTGTTTTCAACTGCGGCTTTAAACGCGGAATAAACTTTTTCGGGATCATGGCCGCCGCGTTTCATTTTTCGTAACTGTTCGTCAGATAAATCTTCTGCAATCTTCAATAATTCAGGGTCGGTGCCGAAAAGATGTTCTCTGATATATTTACCCGATTCGACGGAATATTTTTGATACTGGCCGTCAACAATTTCGCCCAGGCGTTTAACCAATTTACCATCCACGTCTTTTGCAAGAACGGGATCCCAGTCGCTTCCCCAAATCACTTTAATAACATTCCAGCCGGTACCGCGGAAATTTGCTTCCAGTTCCTGGATTATTTTGCCGTTGCCTCTAACCGGCCCATCGAGCCTCTGCAGGTTGCAGTTAATAACGAAAATTAAATTATCAAGTTTTTCCCTTGCTGCCAGGCTGATAGCGCCGAGGGTTTCCGGCTCATCGGTTTCACCATCGCCAAGAAAAGCCCAAACCTTACGGCTGCTTGCTTTCTTAAGCCCGCGGTCTTCAAGGTAACGGTTAAACCTTGCCTGGTAGATAGCCATAATAGGGCCAAGCCCCATAGATACCGTAGGGAATTCCCAGAAATTAGGCATAAGCCAGGGATGGGGATAAGAAGATAATCCGCCGCCGGGTTTTAATTCCCTGCGGAAATTGTCCATCTGCTGCTTTGTAATTCTTCCCTCAAGAAAGGCCCTGGCGTAAAAACCGGGAGACGCATGTCCCTGGAAATAAATCTGGTCGCCATCGTAATCGTCGCCTTTACCTTTAAAAAAATGATTGAATCCTATTTCATAAAGTGTAGCCGCAGAAGCATAAGTGGAAATATGCCCGCCAATACCGTGTTCAATATTATTTGCTTTAACAACCATAGCCATGGCATTCCAGCGGATAAGGCTTTTAATCCTGCGTTCAATTTCTCTTTCACCCGGGAAAGGAGCTTGCTTTTCTCTTGGAATAGTATTTATATATGGTGTATTAGCTGAAAAAGGAATCTCAACACCGGCCTTGTGAGCGCGAATCTGGAGTTCCTGCAGAAGTTCTTTTATTCTTTCAGGCCCGCTATGTTCCAAAACATAATCTAACGAATACAGCCATTCCCTGGTCTCTATGTCCTTATATTCCTGTGATTTATCATTACTCATTTGAGGTACCTTTGCTTCGATTTATACAGTTGTAAAAAATTATTAAATCGCCCTGCCGGTTATATAAGCAGGCCAGTCCCAAATAAAACCGTGCTTAACGGTTTTAAACTTTTAATTACCTGTTTTACAATAACTTGAAAGACGCTATCCGAAAGCGTTTTCATTAATCTTAAGCATCAAAATAATCGTTTTAACAAATAAATACAAGAAAACCGGTTATTCAGGGAGTTCGAGGTGATGTAGAAATCAAGATAAAAGATCAAAGTCAAAAGATCAAGATCAAAGACAAAAGATCAAGATCAAAGACAAAAGATCAAAGTAAAGAATTTAGTTGTTTAAGTGAACATGCCTGCACTTCAAATAAAATATGAAAGATTTGAAAAGTCCCAAATTTTTTAATCCTGCTATGTATTGCAATAACATCAATTGGTATTAAGTTAACTTTCCTGATTCAATTGATTAAGAGCCGTAAATTGTTTTTTTATAATAAATATACTAGTTTCTATCATAAGTATATACTAATTGTAATAATTACAGTATATATATAAAACGGGCTTTGTATTTTTTAAGCAGGGATGATCACCGTTTATGGGGAACTCCATAATGGCCTTCATTCAACAGGGATATTAATTATTAAAAGCGGAATCATTAAATCATGGCAAGAATAAAAGCTTTATTTTTATCAGATGAGCCGGTTGTTTTAACAACTCTGAAAAATATGTTTAAAGGCAACACTGTTATCCAGGCGGATTTTAATAACTATTCAAATTTTGACGAAATATTATATCCTGAAAAACAGCAATATGAAGTTATTATCTTTGACGACGGCTGCCTGAAAAGGAAAGAGATAGAGATAATTGGCGATTTTGCAGCTAATGTTGAACAGATAAAGAAAATACTTTTTACCGGGCGTACTGATAAAAGATATTTGGAGCATTTTATACGCAGTGGTATGAACGGGCTTCTAAGCAAAAAAGAGGAAACAGAGGAACTGGGGAAAGCAATAATTTCCGTAACCGGAAATAAAAAATATTACAGCGATGTTATAATGGATTTTATCATGAATGATGAGCAGAATAATGAGAATTTAAACATTTTAACCGGCCGCGAAAAGGAAATAATCGAATTTTTGCAGAAGGGATTTCAGAATAAAGAAATTGCCGGGAAGCTTAGCTTAAGCAGAAAAACAGTAGATAATCATAAACAAAACATTAAGAAAAAATTGGGGCGGGTTTATTTTAATAAAATTATTGATATAATAGAGTCCCTATAAACTTCCCTATAAAAATAGGGAAGGTTCCCTATTTACAAGTGAAATAAATAGTCTTAAATTTTACATGAAAGGGAAAAACGTGATGGGAAGCTTTAAGAAAATATATTTCATCTTATTTCTTACTCTTTTAGTACCTGGAACTACTAATGCCCAAACCTTTAATGTTAAGGGGAATATTTCAACTTCAGCAGGACCCGTTAAATTTGCTGTTATTACTTTTGTTAATAACAATGATTCCACAAAAAGGTTTTCCACTGTAACAGATAGTTCCGGCAATTACCAGCTTGAGGTGATAATAACCAATGTAAATAAAAAGAATAATAATCTGCCGACAAAGTTTGAGTTAATGCAAAACTATCCGAATCCTTTTTCGGGAGTAACAACAATATCATATCAGCTTAACGTACAATCAGATGTAAAGATCAAAATATATAATATACTCGGGCAGGAAATAAAAAGTGAAAGTTTAAGGTCTCAACCGGGAGGATCATACGGAATACTATGGGACGGCACAAATAATTTTGGAAGAAAAGTTACGCCGGGAATTTACTTTTACCAATTGATTGCAGGTAACCAGAGCCAGACTAAGAAAATGTTGTTCGGGTTTGGAGGAGCTAATCAAAGCGGGCTTAATTTATCAGGTATAACTTCGGGAATGAATATTCAATCTTCTGCAGGTGTGTTAAAAAAGACAAGCAGCCTGTCTTCTGCAAGCGGAAGTTATTGGGTATACATACAAAATGCGGATAGTACAACCCCGCTTGTTGATTGTGCTAAGTTCGCTGTTTCATTAGCGCAGCAGGATACAACATTAAACTATAACGTGCATAATTTTGATCTATCATTGTGTTATACAAATACGGATTCAGTAACGGGAAATTGGCAAGTTTACCTGAACAACAACACCGGGACAAATTTAAAAGGTATCACAAATATGCCGGCATATAATTGGACTAATCCTGTTTGGTCGCCTGATGGTAAGTACATAGTTTTGTGTTTAGAATCTTCAATCGCACATTTATTCTTATATGATGTTTATAAAGATTCCCTTATTGGTTTCCTCACTTCAGATACAAGCGGAACAATACCTATTGTATGGACATCCGACAGCAAGAAGATTATTTTCATGAATAGTGATGGCACAATCCCGGTTGGAACTAACATTATTAATGTTGACGGAACAAATAATCAACAATTGAAATACCCGGTTAATTATTTGTATTCCGACAATTACAATACACTCTATAGTATTCAATCGTCAACAGATAACCCTTTGGTTTATCATTCAAATCTCGATGGAACCGTTAATGAGCTTATTGTGGACCTCGGGCAATATGTAAGTACAAAAAATGGTGGTGTTTCTATTACCGATTATGATCCGAATACCAATACACTTCTTCTTTCATTTGATGATCCGAGCACAGCCCTTCCAAACTTTATAGGAGAATATAATATTGCTCAGAGACAGCTTGACACTCTTGTCGTGTCAGTCACGGGATGGAAATATTACAGGCCAAAATACTCAACCGATTATAGTCAGGTAGCTCTAAAAGAAAGATATATTGGTAATGATACTAATTATAGTAATGTAAGCAGAATTTCTCTTTTTGCTAACAATACAGGGGCAGGAACACAAGACACGGGGTCAACTTTGGTAGAATTCAGAGATGCAAAATCATTCATTGATAGTAGTCCGTTCGCATATTCAACAGCTGATAAATATTTAGCATTTGTTAAGGACGTTCTTGAGCCGGGAGAATGGGTGGCATGGAACTCATATTTATACATTGTTGAATTAAGTACAAAACGGTTAACATATATTGGCACGGGCATCTCTCCTCTCTGGAATCCATTATTACTGCATTAACATTGAAAGAATTAAAAATGAGGTTTTAAGAGTATTATTTGAATGTTTAATTTCAATTATAACATTAAATATAAAATGGAGAAATAATGTACAAAATTTTCTTTATAATTTATATTATTCTTTTGACTAATAATATTCAGGCGCAGCAATGGAAATTCTTAGGCCTAAGCAATGAAAATATAACAGCAATAGCGGTTGATTGGTCAAACCCTGAAGTAATTTACGCCGGTAGCGGCAGTGATTTTAGCGCGGGAACTGTTGGGGGAATATTTAAATCTAAAGACGGAGGATCCAGTTGGGATACATTGATAAATGGAGTAACAGTTAAAGCTATAACGATTCATCCTATTAATTCCAAAATTATTTATGTAACATTAGGTATAAACGATTTGACGTGGTCCGGTATAATAAAAACAACTGATGCAGGAAATACATGGATAGAAGCTGATTCAGGTATAAATATTATACAATATGATATCGGGCCAAGAACTTTAGTAATTGATTCTCAACATCCGGATACACTCTATGCAGGCACAGCAGGTTTTGATCCCGGCAAACTTTATAAAAGTACAAATGGAGGTGGTTCTTGGTCTGCAATGACACCATTAATAAATGGTGTTATTAGTTTAGCAATTGATACCCGTAACACTAATTATCTATATTATGGCACGGATTGGGACGGAAATTTATATGAATCAAAAGATGGAGGAATTACATGGGACACTACAGGCTTAACAAACCAAGGGATGATAGAAGATATTGAAATAAATCCCAATACTTCATCAATAATCTATGCGAGTACTAATATGGATGGCTTTTTTGTTAGTACCGACTCGGGTAAAACATGGGCAGCAGAAAATAACGGCCTCACTATTCCTATAGCTATAGGAAAAATTCAAATATTTGTAAGTGACAGCATTACAAATATTTATATAAGAGCTTTTTTATCCGGAATTTATTTACTAAATAATAATTTGGATTGGGAAAAAGTTGGATTTGATAGTGACTATGTTTCTACTATTTATCTATTTAATTATAAATTATATGCAGGAACAATAGAAGGAATTTATGTCAGTGATTTAATAACATCAGTAAATAAGAATTATGAAATTTCAAAATCTTTTTATTTATATCAAAACTACCCTAACCCTTTTAATCCGGCAACCATAATAAATTATGACATACCAAAAGCAGGTTATGTAACATTAAAAATCTATGATATTCTGGGTAGAGAGGTGGCTGCTTTAGTAAATCAAAACTTAAATGCGGGTTTGCATACTATTAATTGGGATGCATCAAGATTTGCAAGCGGAATTTATATATACCAGTTACGGGCAGGCAATTTTATTTCCACTAAGAAAATGTTATATCTTAAATAACAATCTACGTGAGGCTCACCTTGAAGGTGAGCCTCACATTTATCCTGAAAAGTTACTTGATTTTAAATACTTATCAAACCAAAATCTACGGAGCTTATCAACTTCTTTGCGATGATTTTTAAGGAAATGATCACCGTCCTCGAAAATTACGAGACGATAAGGGATATTGAGATCATTCATCTTCTCCGACATTTTCAATGTCTGTTGCGGCGAAACGATTTTATCGTTTCCGCCATGAAGGAGCAGGTAGGGAATTACGGGTAGAGTTTCTACAAAACTTATAGCGGATCTTTTTTCCAATTCTTCTTCAAAGTTCAGGCCGTTAATCATTTCTTTATAATAATTTATTTTATCTGTCCTTGTACCAATGAATTGATTCAGGTCGGAAATAGCTCCGCTTAAGATTGCACATTTGAAATTTGAATTTTTAGAAAGTGTAAGATAAGTCATCATACCGCCGCGGCTCCATCCTTCAATACCCCATGAACTTTTATCTGCATGCGGTATTTCATCTGCCAGAGGAATAAGATTAAGAATGTCATCTACATCGCCGCCGCCAAGCTGTTCGTTCCCTTCACTGCCGGCATTGCCGCGGTACTGAGACGCAAATACAACATATCCCCAGCTTGCAATTTGTCCAAATATTCCTCTCGCTGTAAATGAGTCAATTGCCCCTTCCTCATTACTGCCGCCCCTGTTCCAGATTATACAAGGGTATCGTTTTGAGTCATCTTGCGGATATGCAACATAACCGTTTATTTTTAGTTCGCCCGAAAGATAAGATATTCTTTCTGTTATGGTTTTATCGGGAACATCGCTGCCCCAGCCGCTATTAATTAATTTATCCTGGTGATCATTTAGCTGAATTATCTGCCTGTTTAAGATTTTCGATTTCAATACTTTAAACTGATTTTGTTAATTATAAATTTTCTTTACATGTTTTTGTATTTCAAAATAGCTGTTCATATCAGAATTATAATTATCCAAAAAATTTTCCAATTCCAGGTAAAACCATTGTTTTGATAAATTATTTATTTGAATAACTTTTAAAAGCCATCTGATTGCATCTAAATTAAGAATATTATTATTAAAAGTAAGCCTCATACTATCCCGGATAAATATTTCCGCAAATGAGTGGCTGGAAAATTTAGGCAAATCCGGCACTTGATTTTTATTTTCAGAAAGCTCATTAATTGAATACTCTACAAAATAATGATTGTACTCTAAAATGTTTGCTACTTTAGTGATAAGGTTTTTATTTGATTCGTTAATAGCGCCGGTATTTTCGATTAGAATGAGGAACCCTTTTAAATAATTGCTTTTATCCGTTTCCGTAATATTCATTTTATTTCTCACTTTTTAAAGTTGATTAAACAGTTAAATGGAATTAGTATAAAAAGTAAAAATGAATATTAAAGATCCTCTGGTGAAATTAATTACTTGTAAAAAACAGGTTTAAAATTTTTAATGAATTATTAAAATGAGAATAACACTTTTTATTTCTTTAGGAAATTAGATATTTCAATATCCTTAGCTGTGTATAAGACAAAGCTGAAATTAAAAGAGTTTAAATATTAATTATGTAATTATTATTGCACCGGAAGATAAGTACCAGTTTATCTATTATAATAGCCGTTTTTTTTTCGATTTAATTAATGAGGGGTTTGAAATATATTATACAGAATAGCTTTTATGCAGTGTACTTATGTTTTTGTAAAAGCCAGGCTTTTAAGGGAGCTTTCTAACATTACAGTTTAATCAATGTTTGAATAAAGATAATTACAGAGGATTTCTAAATATAATCGCTTCAACCCAACCCCGAGACTCCTCTCAAGAGGGGACTATATGCGAAGGGGGTTCAGGAGTAGGTTTGTTGGTGGGAGGGATTTTAGCAGGCCCAGATTATTAATCCGGGTTACGAAAATAAAAACGTCACTCACAGATTGATAATCTGTGCTGCGAAATTTCATCCCGCGGGAGAAGAGGTATATAGTTCGGATTATGTTTTAGTTTTGTAAATTTGAGTAATTAAATACAATTATTAAGAAAAGCCGGATATGATAAAGAAAAATATCAATAAGTCACAAAATATTTTACCCAATGGGAAACCTGCAAAGCCGAATATAATATTTAAAATTTTAGCAATTATTTTAGTATTAGCGATTGGGGTTTATTTTATATTCCCAAATTTATTTAAGAAAAACGAGGAGGATCCGGAATACGTGTTTAGAAAAGACGGAATTTTAACTTTTTATGATTCAACCAATGCAGTTAAAGCAAAGGCGGAAATACAAATTGCCGACAATGAATTTGAGGAAGAGCTTGGATTAATGTACAGGAAACAAATGGATGAAAATAAGGGGATGCTGTTCATTTTCCCGAATTCTCAAATTCAAACATTCTGGATGAGAAATACGTTTATACCGCTTGATATGATCTTTGTTAATCCGGATAAAATGATAGTCACTATTCAAAAGAATACAAGAGTATTATCTGACTCAACGTACGCATCAACCGCGCCTGCACAATATGTAATTGAAGTAGATGCAGGGTATTCAGACAGGAACAATATAAAAGTAGGAGATAAAGTTAGCTGGGTAAGAACCCGTTCAAACCCTGAATGAGCTGACGACGGAGTAATTAATGCTTTCCGTACAGTTCATCTTCAACTAATTCGCAGATAATATGTGCTATGGTGATGTGCCCCTCCTGAATTCTTTGAACATTATTCGAAGGGACTATAACCGGAATATCGACTATAGATTTTAATTTACCGCCGGAACCGCCTAAGAAACCAACAGTTTTAATATTTTTTGATTTAGCTATTTCAACGGCTTTTATAATATTTGAAGAATTGCCGCTTGTTGAAATTGCTATAAGCACATCGCCTTCATTTCCAAGGCCCTGAATATTTCGCGCAAAAATATTTTCAAAACCAATATCGTTACCGCCGGCTGTCAGGTTTGAAGAGTCTGTAGTTAATGCAATTGCTGCAAGTGCCGGTCGTTCGATAGAATGGCTTAACCTGATCATAAACTCGGTTGCTATGTGCTGGCAGTCGGCGGCGCTTCCGCCATTGCCGCATAATAAAAGTTTTTTACCTTTTTTATAAATATCAGAAATAAGGTCAACGGCAGCTATTATATCAGAAACACATTCATGCTGCATTTTAATTTTAGTCTCCGCACTTTCAGATAATGAATCCAGGGCAAATTTTTTCTTATCCAATTTTGTTCCCTTTAAGAGTTCTTTTTGTTAATAGACAGTAATATTCAGACAATCACGTCAATTTTGTAGTGTATAGATTCGGCAAAATTTCCTATCAATCCCCAATTCTCATGGTCTTCAAAAAAGTTGCCGGTAACTATAATTTTAGCGCCGCAATTAACTTTTTCTCTTGCAATATGAGGATTTCTAATACCTCCGCCGACAATTACGGGAATATTACAATATTCCGAAACAGTTTTAACCATCTCGTTTGGTACCGGCTGAGCAGCTCCCGAACCAGCTTCTAAATAAACAAACTTCATACCGAGGTACTGTGCCGCTAAAGCAGTTGCAGCCGCAATTTCCGGTTTATTTCTGGGAACGGGAAGGCTTCCGCTGATATATTCTGCGGTGGTCATAGAACCTGACTCCACTATTATATAACCAGTGGATATTGGTTCAATTTTACTTTTTTTAATTATAGGTGCAGCCAGAACATGTTTCCCGATTAAATGTTCCGGGTTTCTTCCGCTGATTACAGATATAAAAAGAATGGCATCGGCCCGGCTGCAAACCTGGTTAACTTCACCCGGAAAAATAATTACCGGTAATGAAGTTGTATTTTTGATTTTATCAATCAAAATCTTAATATCGCCATCAATTATTAAGCTTCCACCGACTAAAAATCCGTCAACACCGCTTATTTCACAATGTTTAATAAAAGGAAATAGTTTATCATCAGTTAACTTATCAGGGTCAAGTAAGATAAGATAAGCCGCACCTTTTGTTTCAATAATATTTAGAAGATGTTCATAAATCATAAAAATAATGCAGATGTTTTTGTGAATATATAAATTTTAGCTTATAATAAAAAGGAGCAGATATCTATTATATTCCTAATGTGAGATTACTCCAAGCGTATATTTTACATTACGATAGAAGGTTTATGTTATTCTCAACTTTTCATACTAAGGGAAATTCTGCCTCTTTCGATTTCAATTCCCACTATTTTGACATCAATAATATCGCCAACGTTTATTATTTCAAGCGGATTTTTAACAAATTTATTCGCAATCTGCGAAATATGCAGTAAACCATCCTGTTTAACGCCAATATCGACAAAAGCACCAAAATCCACAACATTTCGAACTGTGCCCTTTAACATCATTCCTTCTTTCAAATCTTCCATTTTCAAAACATCGCTGCGCAAAATTGGTTTTGGAATATCCTCACGTGGATCTCTCCCGGGTTTTTCCAGATTGTCTATAATATCTATTAAAGTCGGCTCACCTATTCCGATTTCATCAGCTAAAAATTTTGTACCTTTCTGCTTAACTAAAAGTTTTACCATTGCACCTGAATCATTAACCCTGGCAAAAGTTAAATTAATTTTTGTGAGAAGTTTTTCAGTCGCTGGATAAGATTCCGGGTGAATAAATGTATTGTCCAGCGGGTTTTCACCGTCCCTGATTTTCAAAAATCCTGCAGATTGTTCAAATGCCTTATCGCCGAGGCCGCTTACCTCAATCAGTTCGGAACGTTTGTTAAATTTGCCGTGTTTTTCCCTATACTTAACTATATTTTCAGCAGTTCTTTTATTCAAACCCGACACATAGGTTAGCAATGAAGCGGACGCGGTATTAACGTCAACACCGACGAAGTTAACGCAGCTTTCAACAACATCATCCAGCTTTTCAGCAAGAAGTTTTTGATTCACGTCGTGCTGATACAACCCGACACCGATTGATTTAGGATCTATCTTAACTAATTCCGCCAACGGATCAAGAAGTCTTCTGCCGATAGAAATATTTCCACGCTGGCTTGCTTCAAGATCCGGAAATTCTTTTTTGGCAACAGCAGATGCCGAATAAACCGATGCACCTGCTTCATTTACGATGACATACTTGCAATTAAAACCGTTGGTTTTTATAAGATCAGCTATAAAGAATTCAGTTTCCCTGCTGGCGGTGCCATTACCAATAGCGATAATTTCAACATTAAATTTATTTATCAACCCAACAACAATTTTTTCCGCTTCGGCGGTTTTGTTTTGCGGAGGATGGGGATAAATAGTGCAGCCTTCAAGATATTTTCCTGTTTTATCAATAACTGCAACTTTGGAACCTGAAACAAAACCAGGATCGATTCCCATAATTATTTTATCTAAAAGCGGAGGTTGAAGTAAAAGCTGGCGGAGATTTGCAGCAAAAATTTCAATTGCATGCAGGTCGGCTGCTTCCGTAAGAAAGCCACGGACTTCTTTTTCAATTGATGGGAATATAAGTCTGTTAAAAGAATCTTCAATCACTTCATCAAGTATTTCCATAAAGACGGATTCATCGTAGCGTAAAAATTTATTTTTTATTTTTTTCAGGATTTCCGGATGTTCAAAACTTAAGATGATTTTGAGTACTTTTTCTTTTTCACCCCTGTTTATTGCCAAAGTTTGATAAGGTTTAATTTTAGTTATATCGATATTAAAATCATAATAGACCTGATAAATTTCTTTTTTATCCTTTAGCTTTTGTTTTTCGCTTATATGTTCGGTTTCGACTTTCTCTTTAGTCTTTTCCGACCTGACTACAGAAGACTCAAGAAGTGATTCCCTTACAACTTTACGAACTTCTGCGTCGTCGCTGATCATCTCCGATATAATATCTTTTGCTCCCTGTAAAGCTTCTTCTGCATCGGCAACACCAAGTTCTTCGTTAATAAATTCTGCAAGTTTATCCTGAAAGTTACCTTCGTATCCGGGATTATCAAGAATAAACAGCGCCAGGGGTTCAAGCCCTTTTGCCTTTGCAATTGTTCCGCGCGTTTTTCTCTTTGGTTTATAGGGCAGGTACAAATCTTCCAGTTCCTGGAGCTTTTCGCACTCCATTATTTTTGCCCTGAGTTCGTCTGTAAGCTTTCCCTGTTCCTCAATACTTTTTAGAATTGTTTCTCTTCGTTCTTCAAGAAGTGTTAAGTAATTTAGCCTGTCTTCAATTTCTCTTAAAACATCTTCATCCAGGCCGCCTGTATGTTCTTTACGGTATCGTGCAATAAAGGGAATTGTTGCATCTTCTTTAAAAAGCTTTATTACTGCATCAACCTGTTCGTTTTTGATGTTTAGTTCTTTTGCTATTGTAACCGGGATATTCATAAATCTCTAAAAAAATTAAAAAAGTAAATTAAATTATTTGTGAAATAGAGAGTTTAAAGAAAGAATAAAGAAAACTCTTTTGCAACCTTGTAAATTAATAATTTTCAAAATATATCCTGAGGATTCTAATTTCAGATTACAGTACTTTTTGCAGTGAGGTAAGTCGTTCCTCCGGAGCAGGAGGTTGCAAATTGACCCGACTTTTGGCATGGTCATTTCTTTGTAATAATCCGGGGGCCAAATAATCAGGCTAATGTTTGGTATTAGCCAAAAAATGCAGCATTCAATGGTAAAGTCCAAACAATGGGTTAGGCTTAGAAAACCCCGGTTTAAAAAGGCTGTGTGAAAATTAGTTTTGCATGAATAAATTTTCAAATTATTTATCATTCATAATATAGAGCAAGAAGAGGTAAACCGTTAAAACGGTTGCAGTTTCATTTTCTATTTAATACCCATAACTAAAGTTATGGGCTGCTTTGTTGAAAGTTCATCTTGTCTATAAACAGCAGGGCCAGGCTGAACTACCAAACAAAATATTGAATATTTATAAAATTATTTTGAATTTTCACACAGGCTGTAAAACCCGGGGCTACTGATATTTCGTCCCATTCGGGACTTTGTAAGAGAGAGACGTAGCATGCCTGTCTTTCATTCATTAATCTATATGTTATAAGAAAACACGTTAATAACCTCTAATAATATTACTTTGCAAAAAATTTGGATAGCATGGCTGGTTATTTAACGCACATATTCAAGTCACTTGTCCTATACAGGTTGAATTAAATTCATTTCTTAGATAATATAGAATATAAAACTTTCAGCATATCAAAATTTCAATAAAAGATAAGGAGGAAATCATGAATAATGGATTTAGACTAATAGTTGTGTTGTTTATTATTTCGTTAGCGATTGCGAATACCGGAGTTACATCAGTTAAAGAAACTGAACGCAGTTCAAATCTAAGATTTGATGACAGCTCTATAGTAACATCAACAGTTTGGTATGTTAGCGGAACCGATACCGTTAGTGCATATCTAGCTGTTCCAAAAGGAGAGAGAAAATTTCCTGCATTAATAGTAATTCATGAATGGTGGGGATTAACACCCTGGATGAAGAGTAATGCCGATTCATTTGCAAAAAAAGGTTATGCAGCCCTGGCAATTGATTTATATCGCGGTAAATCTACATCTGATCCAAAAGAAGCGATGGATCTGGTAAAAAACTTTTCCAAAGAAAGAGCGATTATTGATTTGAAGGCAGCGTACAATTATTTATCCGGCCTTTCAAATGTTAATACTCAGAAAATTGGTTCTATCGGCTGGTGTTTTGGCGGAGGGTACTCATTTCAAGCAGCATTGAATATCCCCCAACTTACTTTGTGTATTGTGAACTACGGGACACTTTCCTCGGATAAAAGCATAATAAAGAACATCCATTGTCCGATGCTTTGTATTTTCGGAGACGAGGATAAAGCTATTCTTCCTGATAGTGTTAAGGCATTTGATAAAGCCGCAAAAGATATCGGTCTTAATGCCGATGTAAGATTCTTTCCCGGAGTCGGCCATGCTTTTATGAACCCGGGCAATAAAAATGGTTATAAAAAGGAAACTGCGGATCTGGCATGGGAAGATATTTTCAACTTTCTTGATAAAAATCTGAAAAATTGACAGAGTACTGCGGACTTGTAATGAATGGATATACTCTTCTTTTCGGTAAGACAGGCCGAATCGACAGAATTCCGATGGGAATAATTGTTGGAATTATACTCTTCGGACTTGACGGGATAAAATAACATATTTTATCCGGGCAAGATTTATACGATTGATTTAAAAAATTTCAAAAAGTTTAACTTTTTATTCAGCCATTCTTTATCTTTCCTAATAAAAATTTTGAGGATAACATGAGATTTGAGCGTACTGCCGGAATTTTATTGCACCCGACATCTCTGCCGGGCAGTTTTGGTATAGGAGATCTGGGAAATGAGGCGTTTAATTTTGTAAACTTTCTTGAAGCTTCCGGTCAAAAGCTGTGGCAGGTTTGTCCGCTCGGTCCCACGGGTTATGGAGATTCCCCCTATCAATGTTTTTCTGCATTTGCGGGAAACCCTTTATTAATCAGTCCTGAAAAACTTTTGGAAAAAGGATTTCTTACTCAATCAGAATTAAGCAATATACCGGGCTTCAATCCCCGCCAAATTGATTTTGGAGAGATAATCAATTATAAAAATGATTTATTAAAAAGAGCCTTTGAAAATTATAAGAAAAATGATAATGGAATTAAAGCATCCTTTGAAGAATTTAATAATACAAACAAAGATTGGCTAAATGACTTTGCCTTTTTTATGGCGGCGAAAGACTTCCATGGCGGAGAGCTTTGGACAAGCTGGGATAAAGATTTGGTAGTTAGAAAAGAATCTGCTTTAAAAATATGGGAGAAAAAATTAGCAGAGGGCATTTCATATCATAAGTTTGTTCAATACCTGTTTTTTATTCAGTGGACTGAATTAAAATCATATGCAAACTCTAAGGGTATAAAAATTATAGGGGACATGCCTATTTTTATTGCATATGACAGCGCCGATTTATGGGCGCATAAAGAACTTTTTACTATTGATAAAGAAGGTAAGCTTGAAACTGTTGCAGGCGTCCCCCCGGATTACTTTAGTGCAACAGGTCAGCTTTGGGGCAACCCGCTTTACCGGTGGAGCAAAATGGAAGAGGATGATTTTGAATGGTGGAGGAAAAGATTTGCAAACCTGCTTAAGACTGTAGATATTATTCGTATTGACCACTTTCGGGGTTTTGATGCTTTCTGGGAAATTCCGGGCGGCGCTATAACTGCTGAAAAAGGGCGCTGGGTAAAAGCCCCCGGCGAAAAATTATTTAATACTGTAAAAAAATATTTGGGTGAGCTTCCGATTATAGCGGAAGACCTGGGCGTTATAACAAAATCCGTAGCTGAGCTGAGAGATAAATTTAATTTTCCCGGAATGAAGATACTTCAATTTGCCTTCGGCACCGGGATGGAAAGGAAATTTCTTCCTCATAATTATATACGCAACTGTATGGTATTCACCGGTTCACATGATAATGATACTACCCGCGCTTATTTTGAAAAGGTTAAATCAGAGGATAATGATATTTATCAACATACCCAAAGCTATTTAAATTATTACGGTGATGATTTAGTTAAAGAATTGATCAGAGTTGCTTATGCTTCCGTTGCCGATCTGGTTGTTATACCAATGCAAGATGTACTTAACCTGGGAGGCGATGCACGAATGAACTTTCCCGGAAAGCCCGGTGGAAACTGGTCCTGGCGATTTACCTGGGACCAGGTACCGGATTATCTTGCCGGATATTATAAAGAGCTGACTAATCTCTACGAAAGACCCCCAAAACCGGAAAAAACAATTGAAATAGAAGAAGAATAAACTAACCCGATAATATTTTGTGAGGAACAAATGGCTGAAGAAAATTACAATATTCCCGGAGGACAAACTTCAAGAGTATTAAAGCGGGAACTTGGTTTATTTGATTCCACTATGCTTGTGGTAGGTTCAATGATTGGATCCGGGATCTTTATTGTAAGTGCAGATATTGCCAGAACCGTCGGCTCGCCCGGTTACCTGTTATTAGTATGGTTAATTACCGGTGCAATTACAATTATAGCGGCTCTCAGCTATGGAGAGCTTGCAGGTATGCTGCCGCATGCAGGAGGGCAGTATGTTTATTTACGGGAAGCCTACAATCCTTTAGTCGGTTTTCTTTACGGGTGGACATTATTCCTTGTAATCCAAACCGGAACAATTGCAGCAGTTGCAGTTGCGTTTGCCAAATACACCGGGGAAATTATTCCATGGTTTAGTGAAAAGAATATTCTGTTGAATGTTTTAGGATTAAAAATATCAGCCGCACAAGTGTTGGCAATATTAAATATAACTTTCCTTACCTACACAAATATGCAGGGGCTTCGTTCCGGTAAAATTGTTCAGAATATTTTCACCTCTACCAAAGCCATTGCAATGATGGGATTGATTATTCTCGTTATTGTAGTAAGTAAGCACATTGGCTTATTAGGGGCAAATTTTTCCAACTTCTGGAATCCAAGCTGGACGCATACTGCAGGAGGAAAAATTATTTCCGTTGAACCGCTTTCCGGTATGATGCTGGTTGCGGCCATAGGAGTTGCAATGGTCGGGTCGCTTTTTTCCAGCGATGCCTGGAATAATATAACTTTTACTTCCGGTGAAGTTGTAAACCCTAAAAGGAATATTCCTCTAAGTCTTTTTCTTGGAACCTTAATCGTGACAATATTATATATCGCCGCTAATTTCGCCTATATCTTTATACTTCCTATAAAAGGAAATCCCGATGCACCAAGTGTTATAGGAAAGGGAATACAATTCGCATTAAGCGACAGGGTAGCAACTGCTGCTTCATCAATAATTTTTGGCCATCCCGCTGTAATTATTATGGCATTACTGATTATGGTTTCCACCTTCGGATGCAATAATGGTTTAATACTTTCCGGCGCCCGGGTTTATTATGCAATGGCTAAGGATAAATTATTTTTTAAGAAAACCGGGAGATTAAATAAAAATTCTGTTCCGGGCTTTGCATTAATTGTTCAGGCAATATGGGCAAGCCTTCTCTGTCTTTCGGGTACTTACAGCAATCTTCTTGATTACGTAATATTTGCAGTATTGATTTTTTATATATTGACAATTATAGGATTGTTCCTGCTAAGGAAAAAACAGCCTGATGCAGAACGTCCCTACAAGGCATGGGGCTACCCGGTTGTGCCTGCACTTTATATCCTTTGCGCCGCAGCAATTTCCATCGATCTTTTAATTTTTAAACCTATGTATACCTGGCCGGGAATGGTTATAGTTTTGCTGGGAATACCGGTCTATTTTATATGGAAGAAAATTTTGGCAAATAAAACATAACAAGATTAAATTGGCGAAGAAAAAAATTCCAGCAGAGTCCGCCTTGCAGGCAGGCAGGGTGCAAAGAAAGCAGAGAAAATAAAATTTAGTTGCAGGAGTATTTATGAATAAAAGGGAATTTAAATATCATTGGTTTACAGCCGGAGATATTAACGGTTTTTTCGGTTTAATGTTTGACAACCTTACAGTCCTTTCTTTTTTAGCCGGTATATTAATATTTGTTTTTAAATATCCTGCCGATATTGTTTTTGGTAAAATGTTTCCAGGCACCGCATTCGGAGTTTTATTCGGCGACCTTGTTTATACATGGATGGCATTCAGGCTGGCGAAAAAAAACAACAATTCAAATGTAACCGCAATGCCGCTTGGGCTTGATACTCCCTCAACAATTGGTATTACGCTTACCGTACTGGGCCCGGCTTTCATTTATATGAAGGGTAAAGGAATTGCAGAGTATGATGCCGCCATGATGACCTGGTACATTGGTATGGCAACAATGGTAATTATTGGAATTTTTAAAATAATCTTTTCATTTTTTGGCGGGTGGGTACAGAAGATAGTGCCTCAGGCCGGATTGTTAGGAAGCCTTGCAGGTATAGGCCTGACATTAATCGGATTTATTCCTTTGATCGATATATTCGGCCTACCTGTAATTGGGATGATCGCTCTTGGTTTAATATTATATACGCTTGTTGCAAAAATTAAACTGCCGAAAAACTTTCCGGGTGTATTTGCAGCAATCTTTATCGGGACCGTATTCTATTATATTTTAGCCCCGTTAGGATTAGCCGGAGGAAGTTTTACTGCACCGTCCCTTCAGCTTCACTTTGGAGTGCCGGTTCCGACATTAGGCTTTATACACGGATTTAGTGAAGCGCTAAAATATTTACCAATTGCATTACCTTTCGCAATATTAACTATTGTCGGAGGAATAAATGTTACCGAAAGCGCAAAGGTAGCAGGGGATGATTATAATACACGGAATATTTTACTTACCGAAGCGTTCTCGACTTTAATAGCGGGAATTTGCGGCGGAGTTGCACAAACAACTCCTTACATAGGCCAGCCTGCTTATAAAACTATGGGAAGCCGCGCAGGCTACACAGTGCTTACGGGCTTGTTCATTGGTTTAGGAGGTATACTTGGATATGTTTCTTTTTTTGTTGAATTAATTCCACGCGCCGTTCTTGCACCGATATTGGTTTTTATTGCACTTGAAATCGTTGTTCAGGCATTCATAGCTGTACCGGTAAAGCATGCAACAGCAGTAGCATTTTCATTGTTCCCTAATGTAGCAAGACTAGTGCAGATTAAGTTGAGCAATACTGATTTTATCCCGCTTGAAAAATTCAACCAGCTTATGATCCTACCGGGTAAAGCCTTGCCTGAGATGCTTGTGACAGTAGCGCTTGGAAATGGTTTTATATTAACTGCAATGCTGTGGGGCGCTTTTACAGCTAAGTTAATTGACAGAAAACTAAGGCAGGCATCAGCATACCTTGTTGTACTGGCGGTGTTTACATTTTTTGGAATAGTACATTCAGCAATTCCCGAGGGCGATGCATACTTCCCTTGGAATTTACAAGGGATAATCAGACAAGTTCCATATCAATTTACGGCAGCATACCTGGTGCTGGCAGTGATGTTTTTTGTTTTATCCTATACAAAGCAGTCCGCAGAGACAGTGCAAGTACCGGTTGTGAAGTGATTGATTTATTAAAGATATGTGAAAGGATGTCTATCCGGCAGGCAGGTGCCCGGCAATTTTAAACGGCAAACATTTTAAATTGTTCGTACATAGTTGTAGCAGCCTCAAATTCAAACCTGGTTCTGATTAAATAGGCGGCGTCCCTTTTTGCCAGAGGAAGCTCTTTTTCCCATTCCATATTTGAATTTAAAACATTATAATTTGATATATCTTCAATAGCCCATGAACCGACGCCGTTTTTTCTCGATTTCAGGACAAGATATATGTTACCGTCCAATTGAAATTTAACGGCATCATCAAACCACTTTATTTTATCTGTATCGCTTATCATTTCTCAATAATTAGTATTCTTTGTTTATTATCGAACAATTTTGGCTATTTTAAATGATTAAATAGATCCAAAAGAATGATTTTCTTCTTAAATTCATATGGAAATTTAAGTAATTAACCTTATTAGTGATTTTTAGATGAAATTGTAACTCTCGAGTGCTGGATGAAAAAGCAAAAAGATAATCAGACTTGTTTATCTATTTTGCCGAATAAATCTTAAATACAATGTAAAAAAGATTTTAATTAAACCATTTTGTATTTTTCAGAAAGTTAAAATATTCTATTAACAAAAATATTCAGCGGGGATGAATTATTGACGACAGAATACCTTCACCAGATATTTAAAAAATATCAAAGGGGCGATGCAACCGAAATTTCTTATTATTCAACTCTTGAGAAATTCTTAAAAGAAATATCTGATTCTAAAAGAAAAAAGAAAATTGAGATTACGACAATTCCTAAAAAAACCGAAGCAGGAAATCCCGACTTTAGAATTTGGGATGGTAGAAAGAAAATAATAGGTTATATTGAAGCAAAAGATTTGGGAATTGACTTAGATAAAATTGAGGATTCCGATCAAATAAAAAGATATATTTCTACTTTCCCAAATGTTTTACTTACAAACTATACAGAATTCAGATTATACAGATACGGGGAACCTATTGATAAAGTATTATTAGCGCGTCCTTATGTTTTTAAAAAATTAAACACAATTCCACCCGTTGAAAATGAGGATGATTTCTATAAGTTAATTGATAATTTTTTGAATTTTTCACTTCCTAAAACTTATACTGCAAAAACTCTTGCTGTTGAACTGGCAAAACGCACAAAGTTCCTTAAAGATGAAGTTATTATTGAAGAATTAAAAAGAAATGATCAATCCATACATGGTTTTTATAATGCATTTAAAGAATTTTTAATTGCCGGTATTTCGGAAGATGAATTTTCAGATCTATATTCGCAAACAATTACTTACGGGTTATTTGCTGCCAGGCTTAGAGCCGGGGATGAATTTTCAAGGAGGCTTGCCTTTGATTTTATTCCTAAAACTATTGGTATTTTAAGAGATATTTTCAGATTCATTTCTCTTGAAGACCTTCCTCAGCAGATGGAAATCATAATTGACGATATTGTTGAAGTACTTGCTGTTGCCGATGCAAAGAAGATACTTGATAAATATTATCATGATGGAAAAGGCAGCGACCCTATACTTCACTTTTATGAAACATTTCTTGAAGAATATGATCCTGCAACACGGGAAAAGAGAGGTGTTTATTACACGCCCGAACCTGTTGTCTCGTTTATTGTTCGCTCTTTGCATGAGATACTTAAAGAAAAATTTGAAATTGCTGATGGACTTGCTTCAAAGGATGTTACTCTTCTGGATCCTGCTGGTGGAACACTTGGATTTCTCGCTTACGCAATTCAGGTGGCTGTAGAAGAATATGAAAGGAAATATGGTAAAGGTGTTGTAAAAGATTTTCTAAAATATCAGGTGCTTGAAAATTATTATGCATTCGAATTAATGATGGCGCCTTATGCAATCGGGCATATGAAGTTGTCCTTCCTTCTTGAAGAGTTGGGCTATATAATGAAAGATGACGAAAGGGTAAAGTATTATTTAACAAATACACTTGATATGCAGGAACTTGATTCAGCCAAATTTCCCGGAATGTCTTCCCTTTCCCGTGAATCTCACGAAGCTGGGAAGGTTAAAAAGCAGGTTCCCATTCTTGTAATACTTGGAAATCCTCCATATTCATATCATTCCTCAAATAATGGGGAATGGATATCCAATGTAATTAGGACTTATTATCAGGTAGATGGTGACTCATTAAATGAGAGAAATCCGAGAGGGTTGCAGGATGATTATGTTAAGTTTATACGATTTGCACAATGGAAAATGGACCAAGCCGGTAAAGGGGTGGTAGGTTTTATAACCAATCACAGTTATTTGGATAATCCTACATTTCGCGGTATGCGGCAGTCGCTAATGAAAAGCTTTGATGAAATCTATATATTAGATCTACACGGAAATTCGTTAAAAAAAGAAAAGGCGCAGGATGGAACTAAGGATGAAAATGTCTTCGATATAATGCAGGGAGTTGCTGTAATTTTTATGATTAAAAATAGTAATTGAAGAAGATAAAATAATACATAATCCAATAAATCTTGAAGATATTCTCAGAAAAAATTTTATAAAATTAATTTATTAATTGATAATCATTATGACTAAAGTTTATCACGCTGAATTATTCGGTACACGGGAAAGTAAATATAATTGGCTTAACAACCATGATATTTCTTCAACAAAATGGAAAAAACTGAATCCTAGAAAAGAATTTTATCTTTTTATGCATTTTAACGAAAAAGGTTTTAAGCAATATCAGTCGTATTATAAAATAACAGATATTTTTCCTGTAAATAGTGTAGGAATTGTAACCGCTAGAGACTCTTTAACAATTCATTGGAGCAAAGAAGAAGCTTGGGCTACATTTAGAAATTTTGCAAATTTAGAAAGCGAGTTAGCAAGAAAGACTTATGATCTTGGTAAAGATTCAAGAGATTGGAAAGTTATTAATGCACAAAAAGATTTAATGGAAAGTGGTATTAATAAAAATAAGATAGTGGAAATATTGTATCGCCTTTTTGATCGGCGATATACATATTACACTGGAAATTCAAGTGGAATTCATTGTACACCACGCAATGAGGTTATGCAACACATAAATAATAAAAAAAATGTTGCACTAATTACTTCGCGACTTACAAAAGGAGAATCATTTAGACATATATTTGTTAGTGATGTCATTGTTGAAAAGATTTTATTATCTTCAAAAACTTCTAATAACGGATTCGTTTTCCCTTTATACATTTATCAGGATAAACCGGGAATGAAAAAATCCTTTCATTCACAATTAATGATGTTTGAACCGGCAGCGGTATATCAAGCCATAAAGCCAAATATCAAACCTGAATTATTTGAAGAGTTAAAAGTTAAGTATAAAAATGAGGTAACACCTGAAGAGATTTTTTATTACATCTATTCGGTTTTATATAGCAATACATACAGGACTAAATATGCTGAATTTCTTAAGATGGATTTTCCCCGGATTCCATTTACAGACGATTATAAAACGTTTAACAAACTTGGCCAAGCCGGTAAACAGCTTGCCGACTTGCATCTTCTAAAATCAAAAGAATTGAAAAATCCAATTGCAAAATTTCCGATTGAGGGCAGCAACAAAGTTGAGAAGTTAGTCTATAAAGCCTTAGAGACAGAGAATGTTCCACCCCAGCAAAGTAATTGTTTATTTATTAATAAAGAACAATATTTTAGTGGGATACCAGAAGAAGTCTGGCATTATCAAATCGGCGGATACCAGGTATGTGATAAGTGGCTTAAAGATAGAAAAGGGAAAATATTAACACTGGAAGAAATAACAAATTACTGTAAAATTGTAACTGCATTATCCAGAACAATTGAACTGCAAATTGAGATTGATGAGTTGTATAAATTGGTTGAATAATAAATGAAAAAAATTTCAGATGAATTAAATAGGATTGAAAAAATATTTGATAATCTTGAAATAGGGAAACATAGAACTAGGGAATATAAGGAAGATCGTGAATGGTGGGTATTAGGAAAGCTTAAAATGATCTTTCAGAATGAAAATCTAAATTTTCCAAATTATGCGGAAAAATTAGAAGAAAATGACACTGATTTTAATATATCATATGATGGAGAAGTATTTTATAAGGGACTCCAAATTACTGAAGTTGTACCATTAGAATACAAATATCGTGAAATTAAAGATTCTAATGTAAAAATGAATATTTGGGAATATTATGAAGATGTATTAATGAATAAATTAAATATGCATTTTGGTCCTAACAATTGGTTAGTAATTTATTTTGATGAATTATATTCTAAAATTAATAATAATGGCTATTGGCACAATGTGATTTTAGAGAGATCAAAAAAATTAAATTTAAGTAAAAATACATATGAAAAGATATTGGCCATTGATTCAAGAGGTGATGCTGCAGTTTCTTTATATCCGTATTTATTTGTAATTAGTCCTGAGTGGAATCACCAATCTACAATAATTGATCAATGTTTATATAGGAAAAATACTTACTATAAAAATATTAAAGGCATTTAATGAAAACTATTACATTAGCATACTTGGAAGAACACATAAATCAGATTGTTTCAATAAAAATAAAGCATTCCACGAGTCAAGAAGGGTTACAAGCTGTTACGACATTTAAAATTATTAAGGGAATTCTAATAGAAATAAATAATGATAAAAACGATTTCAAAAAATGTACAGTTACATTAAATGTTAAAGGGAAAAAAGTAATTTTTCCCTTTGGCAAAATAATAACAATTGAAAAATAATATTAATTAAAAATTTCACTCATTTAAAATTTATTAAACGAAATATCTTTATCCCTCATTTCAATTTATTTCCAGTTCACTTTTTGACGGTAGTTTTGGAAAGGGATTATGCGGTTCCGTCTGATACCAATACGCTACAGAAGAAATATTATCATGCAAAGGAAGATATGTACCACCACTTTTCCAGCCTAAATCCTGTATTGTTACTTTAAGATCTTTATCAAACCTTACCGGGTCTGTAATATGCCATCGGTACATTCCGAATCGCTGCATTACATTATAGTGCCCGTCACCGCGTATTACCTGTGGCAGTCCGCTGTATGGGCTGCAGAACTCAGTAAATTCCGGACCTGAATCATTTTTTTGTTTAGAATCAAAATCATAGGAGCCGCAGAAATAATCTTCTGTTCCCGTACCGCATATAGTAGGAAATTTAGTATCACCATCCATATAGAATTTAACCTCCCCCTCTCCCCACCAACCGTTGTTGTGAGGTTCAATGGCTAAATATGTACCGACATATTGTCCCTTTCCTTTAATGCTGTCAACTATTACATAATCTTCTGTGTTCCGGTTTGGATTCACTTTACGGAATTGTGCATGAAAATAAGCTGCATTAGCGGGAACATCGGTAAGGACATAATCAACCTGATAATATAATGTCATATCATCATCACCAATATTCTCCATTGTTATTTTACACTTTTTGTGAAAAGGCATAGCCCAATAACAATTAAAACCACTTCCGGGATTAACGGCTACGGCTAATGACTGTAAAGGTGAAAATTGACCCCAGCCCATACAGAAAAAATCTCCTACAGGGCATTCAACAGATGGAGCCTCTTCATTATCCCAATAAATTCGTAAAATAGAAAACCGCCAGTTGCCTGTCGGCGTCATCCAAATATGCTGGATAGAACCAGGACCTTCAATCTCTGCGAGTGTAAAAATGGTTTGTGATTTTATTATAACACTTGGACTTACTTTCCAACCCTGTCCAAGTTCCTTTGCAGCTTTAGCGCCGGTACCTTCTATTGCAATACCACCATTGCCTTTAGCACCTGTAAAATTTTCCGGGCCGATAGACCGACTTTCTGCATTAGAAAGCTTGTACAAATTAGTTAAATTTACGTCAATGCCGTTAAAATTTTGTTGAGCGAAAGCCGATAAAGTAATAAAATAAATAAATGATAAAGAATAGAAGAAACATTTTGAAAGATACATATTTAACATAAATATTCTCCTAAAAATTAAGTTTCACAAATTGTCCTGTTAGCAGCTTGAGGCTATTTTGACAATGTTTCCCAGCCTCGTTTATTCATCTGCCAAAAAATTATACTTCCGAAGATAAATCCGCCAATAAGGAATAAAACTCCTGTTAATGTATCCTGAAGTATTATATGCCCCAAACCGAACAAGAAACAATAAATCATTGCAACACCGCTTATCCAATTAATCAGATTAAGGATTCCATCCTTAGTAGGAGTTATATCCGTTGCCTCTTTTGCTACAGGGCCCCACATACTTGCATTTGGCCTAACCTTCCTATAAAAGGAAAGCAGTTTATCTTCAGGCTCCGGGTTTGTTAAGAATGTTACGGACAACCATATTACCGTTGTAAACCCGACTGTAATTAAGAGTAAATACGCAAACTGAACAGGATTGTCTTCATTAAAATGAAAACCAAATTGAAGAACTAAGGATATAATAAATGCTGCTATCATAGCAGAGATTTCACTCCATGCATTTATTCGCCACCAGAACCACCTGAGTATGTAAACAAGTCCGGTTCCCGCACCAATAGCCATTAAGAATTTCCATGCACCTGCAATGGAATCCATATAAAACGTTGCTATCGCAGATAAAATCATAAGTACTATTGTTACAAGCTGGGAAAAATTGACATAATGTTTTTCCGGTTTATCTTTTATATACCGTTTGTAAACATCATTTACGATATAGCTGGCTCCCCAGTTTAATTGTGTCCCAATGGTTGACATATAAGCTGCTGCAAACGCAGCTATCATTAGTCCTCTTAAATAAGCGGGTAAATCTGAAATTAGAATTCTTATATATCCGGTTTCGGGATCATGTAAGAAGCCGGCATCATGCTGATATCTTGCTACCGCAACCAGGGCTACAATTATCCAAGGCCAGGGCCTTAAAGCATAATGGGCAAGATTAAACCACAGCGTTGCCAGTATTGAATGCTTTTCATTTTTTGCACTAAATATTCTTTGAGCAATATAACCTCCGCCGCCCGGTTCTGCGCCCGGATACCACGATGCCCACCAATTGACCGCAATAAAAACACAAAATGTTATCATAGGCATCCATGCGGAGTTTAAATCCGGAATAAGTGCAAGGATTGAACTGGTTCCCGATGCACTGCGGGCTTTATCAATTGCATGTAGTTGACCTATAAGCGAGTGCATTCCGCCCGAGGCATTAACAGCAAAAATTGCCAAAATAATTACCATTCCCATTTTTAAAACAAACTGGAACAGATCCGTCCACAATACACCCCACAAACCGGACAAAGTAGAAATTGAAGCTGTAATAGCCATAATAGCTATTGCAATTATCAGCGCCTCAAATTTATTTATACCAAGAACCAGCATCATAATTTTAACAATTGCAAGATTTACCCATCCCATTATTATCAGGTTGATTGGAAGCCCCAGGTAAATAGCACGGAATACGCGTAAGAATGCAGCGGGCTTTCCGCTGTACCGGATTTCGGCAAACTCAACATCTGTTAGAACTCCGGCTCTTCTCCAGAGTTTAGCATAAAAAAATACAGTAAGCATCCCGCTGAAAAGCATACTCCACCAAATCCAGTTGCCTGCAATACCATTTCTTGCAACAAGCCCGGAGACAACAAGAGGAGTATCTGCAGCAAAAGTAGTCGCAACCATAGACGTACCGGCTAACCACCATGAAGCATTTCTACCCGATATAAAAAAATCCGTAACACTCTGAGTGGCTTTTTTTCTCAGATAAAGTCCGATTCCAAGATTAAATAAAAAATAAAGCGCTATTACTGTTATGTCTATATAATTAAGCTGCATTATTTAATTTCCCGTTTTTTGTTATACAAGTAGATTTTAAAAAAATAAAATATAAAATTATTAATATAAAGTTAATTTAATTGTAAGAAGAGGAATAATGCAATTAAGTGTGTAATAAGAAATTTTTTTAGAGGAGAAAATTTAATTATAAAGAAGAGAAATCTTTTAAAAAGATTTCTCTTCCCAGGTTCTTTTATATAATAAACAGAGCCATGATTTAACTTAAAACTATTGCTATAGCAGCGTTATTCACAATATCTTCTGAATTACAACCGCGGCTTAAATCAAAATAAGGCTTTTTTAATCCCTGGATAAGCGGGCCAATTGCTTCACAGCCGCCCAGTCTTTGAGCAATTTTGTAACCAATATTTCCCGAATTAAGATCAGGAAAGATTAAAACATTTGCCCTACCGGCCACTTCACTTCCGGGTGCTTTCCTTTTTCCAACTGATTCAACAATAGCCGCGTCGAATTGAAGTTCACCGTCTATGGCCAAATCAGGACGTTTGTTTTTAACAATGCTCAATGCTTCAAGAACTTTGTCGATTGATTCATCTTTAGCGCTGCCCTTAGTTGAAAATGACAACATTGCTATATAAGGTTTTTCACCTGTTAATTTAGCATGATTTTCAGCAGCGGATATAGCGATATCTGCCAGTTGTTTTGCATCCGGGTTTGGGACAACACCTGCATCTGAAAAGGTATATGATTTATCAGGGAAGACCATAAAAAAGAAGCTTGATACAACTGAAATACCTTCCGGCATTCCGATACATTGTATTCCTGCTCGCAGTACATCTGCAGTAGAAGCTGTTGATCCTGCTACACTTCCGTCAACCACGCCTTCCCTGACAAGCATTGCGCCGAAAAACAGATCTCGTTTTACAGTATTCCGCGCGTCTTCAATACTTATTCCTTTTTTCTTACGTAATTCATAGAAAGTATTTGTATACTCCTCTAATTTATCAGATTTAAGAGGGTCGATTATTTTTACGCCTGATAAATCAACGCCAAGTTTTTTTGCATCTGCTTTAATTTTGTTTTCATCGCCTAAAGTAATAACCTGCGCAATTTTTTTCTTCGTAAGAACTTCTGCTGCTTGTAAAACCCTTTCATCATGTGATTCGGGCAGTACAATTGTTTTATTTTTTGAAGTTGCCTTCTCTTTAATAATTTCTAAAATATTATTTGCCATTTTGTATCCTGTATTAAAATTAAATTATGTAGACAAAATTAAGAAAATCCGGGATTAGTTATTTAAGAAATAATGCCTTTTCGAGAGGTTCTTTAATATAATTATAGGTCCGGGCCTGGAATAAATGAAGAAATAAAGGGAGTGGTAACTTTACCGGAAATTCGGGATATCTATTTTTTTTACAATGTTATCCAAATATTATTAATTTTCAATATAATCAGGCCAATATGTGACTGAAATGTATATTTTTATTGATAATTTGTTTATTATTCCAAGAAAGTAATAAATAATATATATATAATAGGTATTCTAATATCGTTGATTATTGATATGAAAACCTATAAATTCACATTCTTAATTTTTTATGATAGCAGAAAATCTCCGGTTAGTTAAGGAAAGAATTGAAAGAAAATGTGCCGAAGTTAAGCGAAATCCTTCGGAAATTAAGCTTATAGCTGTTTCAAAGAATTTTGGTATTGAAGCAATAAATCAGGTTTTTGACCAGGGTATTGTTGATTTCGGTGAGAACAGGGCGCAGGAACTGGATTCTAAGTTTTCACAACTGGGGACTAAAATTACCTGGCATTTTATTGGAAGCCTCCAGAGAAACAAAGTTCGTTTTGCTGTCAATTCGGCAGATTTTATTCATTCGGTCGATTCTCTTATGCTTGCTGTCGAAATAAATAAGCGGGCTGCTTCTTTAAATAAAATTCAGAAAGTTCTTTTAGAGATCAAAACTTCCTCTGAAGAATCTAAATCAGGGCTTTCGGAGTATAGTGAAATCAAAGACCTGGCAGATTATTGTAAAGAATATAAAAATATAGATTTGACCGGGCTGATGACTATAGCCCCCTTGACAGAAGATAAGAACCTTATAACGAAAAGTTTTAGAAATTTACGTGGATTGAGAGAGCGTTTGAACTCAGATAATTTAAATATAAAAGAATTGTCTATGGGAATGACATCCGATTTTGAAATTGCTATAGAAGAAGGTGCTACAATGTTACGGATCGGTTCGGCAATATTTGGTGAGAGGGACTATTCAAAAAGTTGGAAGGAGATCGTATGAAGGTTTCCCCATTAAGCATTAAAAAACAGCAATTTAATAAAACGTTTCGCGGATACGACAAGGATGAAGTTCAGGCTTTTCTTGATAAACTTGCCGGTGAATTTGAGGTTTTGCAAAAAGATAATGACTCTTTGAAAAAAGAACTTGAAGAATCAACCTTAAGGCTTGCTGAGTTCAGAAGGATCGAAAAAAATCTGCAGGATACTTTGTTGAAAGCACAGGAATCATCCAGTAAATCAATTGAATCAACTAAAAAGCAATCCAGCCTGATGATTAAAGAAGCTGAAATTAAAGCTTCGCAGATTTTAGAAAAAGCAAGAGAAAATGCAAACGAGATAAGGAATGCAGTTATAACATTAAGAGAAGAGAAAAATTTAATAGTTGCAAATCTTAAGGCAATAATTAATTCCCAATCACACCTGCTTGAAATGAAAGTTGAAACTGCCGGGCAGGAATTCATATCAGCAGAACAGATTGAACAGGCAAAAAAAATAGATATTAACGTAGAAGAAATCGTAAATAAACTATTGTAAATAAATGAACGACTTAATCAGTAAAATAAAAGAAACACTTCAGGTTATCAGACAAAAGACAACGGATGAATTTTCCGTAGGAATTATTCTTGGTACCGGCCTTGGCGGTTTGGTAAAAGATATTGAAGTTGAATTTGAAATAGATTACGCCGGGTTACCGCATTTCCCACTGTCTACAGTAGAATCTCACAGGGGCAAATTAATTTTTGGAAAAATCGGGGATAAAAAAGTTGTTGCCATGCAGGGACGCTTTCATTATTATGAAGGTTATACAATGCAGCAAATTACTTACCCTGTAAGAGTAATGAAATTTCTTGGTGTTAAAACTTTACTTGTATCAAATGCATGCGGCGGTATGAATCCCCTTTATAAAAGAGGTGATATCATGCTTATGGTTGACCATATAAATCTTTTAGGCGATAATCCTTTAATCGGAAAAAATGAAGATGAACTGGGCCCGCGTTTCCCCGATATGAGTGAACCTTACAATTATAAACTTATTGAACTGGCCGAGACAGTAGCAATTGAAAATAAAATAAAAATTCAAAAAGGCGTATATATAGCAGTCCCGGGGCCAAATCTTGAAACAAGAGCCGAATACAGGTTTTTAAGAGATACGGGGGCAGATGTTGTCGGTATGTCCACAATTCCGGAAAATATTGTGGCTAACCATATGGGCATAAAAGTGCTGGGTTTAAGTATAATAACAGATGAATGTTTCCCTGATGCTTTGAAACCAGCGAATGTTGAGGAAATAATTGCTGTTGCAATGAAAGCAGAACCACGGATGACCTTAATAATGAAAGAAGTTATTAAAAGGATTTAAAATGGAAGCAAAAAAAATCCGTTATTATTTAACGCCGGTACTGCTGGGAATATTAATGTTTTCATCAAATTTTTTAAATACCAACCTTTTTAAATTTGGTGAGAATAGTTTTGCGGTCTGGTTTGTTCTTTCCGTAATGTGCTTCGCAAGCGGGTGGTTTATTGATAAAACACTAGGCTGGCACTATGGCGGGAAAGCCGTTTTTTCTACAATTATTGCAGTTACTATTTTTAGTGTATTAATGATTTCATTCCTACGCGATTATTTTGCTGCAAATGAACTGCTGACGGAGAATTTAATCCTTTACAGCCTTCGTGATATTACACTGGGAGCAATGGCCTTTTTCGGTATGTCGGTTGTGGAAGTGCTTACTATACAACGGGATTTCCTGGTTATGAAAGAAAAATTGAGTTATTACGAAGATCTTATAAAAGACGCTAAAAAAGAAGCTGATTTAGAGCTTAAAGAGGCAAAAGTAAATGCACAAAAAATATTAAATGATGCCGAATATGAAGCAAAAAATACTATCCTTAAAAAAGAAAGGATAGAAAATGAGCTCAAAGAATTTATCCAGGTTGAAAAAGAATTAATAAAAAAATACGAAGAGATTGATTAATTAAAGTGTAAGACATTAAGTTGTTTAAGCAATAATATCAAAATCAGAATTAAATAGAATATAAAATTAAAAATCAATTTTAAATGTTTAAACAAAATTTAGAAAAAATAAATTATCCTGAGATTGAAGAAAAGATCCTAGATTTCTGGAAAGACAATGATATTTTCGAGAAAAGTGTTTCTTCGAGAGATGAAAATAAACTATTCGTTTTTTATGAAGGGCCGCCAACTGCAAACGGTAAACCGGGGATTCATCATGTAATGGCAAGGACTTTAAAGGACCTGGTATGCCGTTATAAAACTCTTAAAGGCTTCCGTGTTGAAAGAAAAGCCGGGTGGGATACTCATGGACTTCCTGTTGAGATTGAAGTTGAGAAGAAACTTGGTATCAAACACAAGAGCGAAGTTTTTGATTACGGTGTAGAAAAATATAACAAAGCCTGTCGTGAATCAGTATTTACATATCTTGACCTTTGGGAGAAAATGACAACCCGGATGGGCTACTGGATTAATCTTGATTCAGCATATATCACTCTTGATAATAATTATATTGAGTCGGTTTGGTGGGCGTTAAAAACTCTTTTTGATAAAGGATTAATTTACAAAGATTATAAAATTGTGCCGCAAGATCCTAAATCAGAAACAGTACTTTCTTCACATGAACTGGCGCTTGGGTACAGGGAGACTAAAGATCCTTCAGTATATGTACTTTTTAAAATAAAAGATAAGGACGAATATTTTCTGGTATGGACAACCACACCGTGGACATTAATATCCAATGTAGCCCTTGCTGTAGGCAGCAACATCAATTATGTTAAGATTAAACACAACGATAAGAAAATTATTCTTGCAAAAGAAAGACTGTCCGTTATAGACGGTGAATATGAAATTATAGAAGAGTTCAAAGGCAGCAAACTGGAAGGGGTGGATTATGAACAGTTTTTCGATTATGTAAAAAAAGAAGACAATCCGGCACATAAAGGCAAGAAAGCTTTTTTTGTTGCTCTTGGTGATTTCGTTAGTACTGAAGACGGGTCCGGCATAGTTCATATAGCTCCTGCATTTGGAGCTGATGATTATGAACTTTCTAAAAAATATAATCTTCCTATGTTTCAGCCCGTTACACGGGGCGGATTATTTACACAGGAGGTTGCGGATTTTGCCGGACAGTTTGTTAAAGATGCCGATAAAGGAATCATCATTAAGATGAAAGAAGAAGGCAAGCTATACAGGAAAGAAACGATAACCCACTCTTATCCATTTAGCTGGCGGCATGAAAATGTACCGGTAATTTATTTTGCGCGTGAATCCTGGTTTATCCGTACAACTGCGGTTGCCGGCAGGATGGTTGAATTAAATAAAACAATTAACTGGCAGCCGCCAGAAGTAGGTGCCGGAAGATTCGGCAACTGGCTGGAAGAAAATAAAGATTGGGCACTATCGCGGGACAGATTCTGGGCGACACCGCTTCCCATCTGGGTGAGTGACGACGGTGATATGATTGCAGTAGGGAGTATCGATGAACTTAAAGGCGGTTTTATAGAGGAGAACGGAAAACGAATTACGGTAGCAGATATTAAAGATATCGATCTGCATAAGCCGTTTGTTGATAAGATCTTTTTTGAAAAGAACGGAAAAATTTACAAACGTACACCTGAATTAATTGATGTTTGGTTTGATTCCGGGTCAATGCCATTTGCGCAATATCATTATCCGTTCGAAAATAAAGAATGGTTTGAGAAACATTCATTCCCGGCAGATTTTATCTGTGAAGGAATTGACCAGACGCGGGGATGGTTTTATACGCTTCATGCAATTTCGACGATGTTGTTCGATAGTATAGCATTTAAGAATATAATTGTAAATGAGCTAATTCTTGATAAAAAAGGGCTTAAGATGTCAAAGACAAAGGGCAATACGGTAGATCCCTTTATGCTCTTTGATAAGTTTGGTGCAGATGCCACAAGGTGGTATTTAATTACAAACAGTCCGCCATGGAGGCCGACGCTGTTTGATGAAGAAGGCCTGGTAGAAGTTCAAAGGAAGTTTTTTGGTACATTATTAAACACATATTCGTTTTTTGCGCTTTATGCAAACATTGATTCATTTAAGTTTGATGGGGATTTTGTCGATTATAATATACGACCGGAAATAGACAGATGGATTATCTCTAAACTGAGTTCTCTGGTGGCAGATTATGAAAAGATGATGGATGAGTACGATGTTACTAAGGCAGCACGTGTAGTATCAGACTTTACGATAGATCATCTTTCAAACTGGTATGTACGAAGGTGCAGAAGAAGATTCTGGAAATCCGAAATGAATGAAAATAAACTTTCGGCATATCAGACTTTGTATGAATGCCTTATAACGATAGCAAAACTTACATCGCCTTTTGCGCCGTTTATTTCGGAAGAATTATATCAGAATTTGAATTCAATAACAAAGCAAGAAAAATTCGAATCAGTTCATTTAAGTGAATTTCCAAATCCTGTTTATTCCGAAAAACAACTTGAAGAAAAAATGGAAATTGCCCAAAAAGTTGTATATCTTACACGTTCGATGCGGGCAAAAAATAATTTAAAAGTAAGGCAGCCGTTAAAGCGTATAATGGTTGTAGTTGACAAAGAAAAGATTGAAGCTCTTAATAAAATGAAGGATGTAATCTTAGAAGAAGTAAATATAAAAGAGCTTGTAGTGCTGGATGATGATTCCGAAATTGTGAATAAGTCTGCAAAAGCAAATTTTAAATCAATAGGGCCTAAGTTTGGTAAAAATGTAAATACGGTTGCTAATGCGATTAAAAATTTAACTAAAGCAGAAATCGCTTTGATTGAAAAAGGTGAAAGTATAAAAATAAAAGCCGGCGGTGAAGAATTACCGGTAACAAAGGATGATGTAGAAATAATAAGTTCCGAGATAACAGGATGGCTGGTTGAAACTGAAGAAGGAGTTACGGTAGCACTTGATGTTGAGCTTGATGACAGCCTTATTTCAGAAGGAATGGCAAGAGAATTTGTAAACCGCATTCAAAATATGAGAAAGGATGCGGGGTTTGATGTTATAGACAGAATAAAAATAAAATTCAACGGCGACAATAAACTTGTTGAAGCAGTAAAATCTTTTAGTAAATATATTTCAAATGAAACACTTGCCGAAAAGCTTGAGTTTGAAGACAGGCTGAACGGCGGTTTTAAACAGGTTTGGAAAATCGGAGAATATAACTGCTCCGTCCAAATTGAAAAGGTGAAATCCTAAAAAGGAGATCAGAGAATGGCAAAAAAAACTACCGCTAAAAAAACTGTAGTAAAAAAATCCGACCGTAAGCCGGTTAAACCTAAGGCTGTGGACAAAAAGAAGAGCCAGGTACAAGTAAAAAAGGCTGCGGCAAAACCTACGGTTAAAAAGGTTATAAAGAAAACTGCTGAAGCAAAGAAAATTGTTCATGCTAAGACAATAACAAAAGAGAAAACTAAGGAAAAAAAGATAGGATTAAAGATATCAATGCCAAGAAAGAAGATAATTAAAGATAAAGTTCAGGTTGGTTCAAAAGATATTGAGCCGGCAGTAGAAGAACGCGTAAAACCAATTACGAAAATAAAAGGATACAGTCAAAAGGACCTGGATCATTTCAGGCAGATAATTTTAGCCAAACGTGATGAAATTATTGAGCAGCTCCAGAACTTGAAAGAACAAATGCTTGACCCTACGACAGGCGAATATATAAATGAAAATTCACCATATTCACTTCACATGGCAGAGCAGGGAACAGATGCCATGGAAAGGGAAAAAACTTTTTTATATGCGCAGAGAGAGAATAAATTTCTCGGCTATCTTGAAGATGCACTTAAAAGGATTGACTCAGGAACATACGGCATCTGCCTTGAATGTATCGATGAGCCCCAGCATCTATGCGATACCTGCCCGCTTATACCTAAAGCAAGGCTTGAAGCTGTACCGCATAGCCAGCTTTGCCTACCCATAAAGCAAAGACAGGAAAAAAGATAATTGGAAAATGGAATTGATTCAGCCGGATAGCATGTTTGAAGAATATTTGAATTATTAAGGTTTATATTGAGGGTTTTTTTTGTTTCATTTGCCGTTATTTTAATAGACCAGATATCCAAGCTTATCGTTAAAGGGATTTCAATACCATTTTTTAAAATACATTTTCCGGGTATGTATGGCGGACAAAGAATATCGGTTGTTGACGGTTTGTTTAATATTACCTTTGTAGAAAACCCCGGTATCGCTTTTGGAATATATCCCGGGGATAATTTTAAATTTCTCATATGCCTGTTTACACTGGCTGTAAGCATTTTAATTTGTTATTACTTATATAAAAACAGATCAGGTTCTTTAATTCTCAGGCTGTCGCTTGCCTTAATTGTCGGGGGTGCGATGGGAAACCTGATTGACAGGGTTTTTTACGGGATAATATATGGTTACGGAGGAATTTTTCATGGGAAAGTGGTAGATTTTTTTAATCTTAAATTTTTCGATATTTTTATATTCAATAAGATTTTCGGCGATTATGTATTTAATATTGCGGATATGGCTGTAACATTCGGGGTGATTTTGTTCCTCCTTTCACTTGATAAGAAAAAATCGGCTGAAAATGAACCGTGTGTCGAAGTTGAAAATTATTTAGCAGATGATAAAAAATAGCTTTAAAATCTTATATGTTTCCCTTGCGGTAGTAATTGCCGACCAGGTTTCTAAAGTGGCAGTAAAAGGCTTTTCTATTCCTTTCCTAAAAATTTATCATACGGGAATGTTTGAGGGTGAAAGAATACCTATAATTGGAAACTTCTTCAGGCTAACATTTATTGAGAACCCCGGTATGGCATTTGGATTTGACCCGGGGCTTGACATGAAGATATGGATCTCATTGTTCTCATTAATTGCCAGCGCAGGCTTATTCATTTACTTCTATTTTATAAGAAATAAAAGCTTTGTTCTCCGTTTGGCAATAGCATTAATCTTTGGCGGAGCTGTGGGCAATTTAATAGACAGGATGTTTTACGGTGTTTTTTATCAGTATGCACCTTTGTTCTATGGAAAGGTGGTAGATTTTTTAGATGTAAATTTTTTCAAGTTCAATCTTTTTGGAAGAACTTTTGACCGTTGGCCAATCTTTAACATTGCGGATTCTGCCGTAACTATCGGCGTTTTAATTTTAATTTTTTTTTACCGCACCGAAACAATTGAAGATGAAAAAGAAGAAACTCCAGCAACCGAAACAAATCCATAAGATGTATCCTAAGGATAAAAATCGCTTAGAGTGAAATTTATAAATAGCCTTTGAAAGATTTAATTAGTGTATAGTTGTTTCTTCATAAATTACACTTTAAGGAACAATTGTAAGTACGGCATTATGATCAAATAAGTTTAGATATGTTACATAACTGTTACTATGTCATCCCGCTGGGATTCAGGACAAGGTTTGTTGGCGTATTGTTTTTTTATTAATATTACGTTCCTACCGGGACTTAGAACAAAATCCAATTATGTAGTGCTTATATAGTTCTTTTGTCGTATTTCTTTAGTATAAAATAATGGCATTTATTTCCGATCACTAACTTAATCAATCCATCCTTATAACTGAAGTTTTTTACTATGAGTAAGTTGATAAGCGAAAAGAAATACCGGATAGTAACCCCGGAAGGGAAGAAGAAAGAACGCCTTGATTTATTTATAACAAATCAACTTGAAAACGCTACAAGGTCTAAAGTTCAAAAATTAATTGAGGCAGGCTATATAAGAGTAAATACTGTGCAGGAAAAGCCAAGCTACAAAGTGCTGCCTGGCGATGTAATTGAAGTAACGATTCCCATCTCACCGAGGCCTGAAGAAACAGAGCCTGAAGAAATCCCGCTTGAAATTGTTTTTGAAGATGATACACTTCTAATAGTAAATAAACCCGCCGGAATGGTAGCACATCCTGCCTATGCAAATTATACAGGAACATTAGTAAATGCCCTGTTGTTTCATTCCCAAAAGCTTAGCAGCCTGAATGAGCCTTCAAGGCCGGGGATAGTGCATAGGATAGATAAAGATACAAGCGGACTCCTTGTTGTAGCTAAAGATGATTGGACTCATGCTAAACTTGCCGGACAGTTTTCCAGGCATTCCATTGAACGCGAGTATTGGGCAATTGCCTGGGGAAAATTTAAAGACAGCAAAGGCGAAATAGATTTTAATATTGCAAGAAGCAAAACCGACAGGAAAAAATTTACAACTGTAAAGGAAGAAGGCAAGACTGCCCTGACATATTATGAGGTACTTGAAGAATTTGAATTTGCTTCCCTGATGAAACTAAATTTGAAAACAGGAAGAACACATCAAATTAGAGTACATTTATCCGGAACAGGACATCCTATATTCGGCGACCCTACATATGGTGGCAGGAATATAGTATACGGAACAAGTTTGCCGAAAATGAAAAGCCGTGTTCAAAACCTGCTCGATATTATGCCCCGGCAGGCATTGCATGCAAAAACCCTTGGATTTATTCACCCCCACACCGAAAAATTTATCCGTTTTGATTCGGAACTTCCCGCTGATATGAAAAATCTTATTGAAAAATTAAGGAAGGAATAAAGCGGATAAATTCCCTATAGGAAGTATTTATTTTTTACGTCCGGTATTATAAATTGTTAATCCCAAACTTGGTATATTTGTAAAAATAAAAATTGATTATATGCAAATTTATAACACTTTAACAAAGCGAAAAGAAGAATTTATACCTATTGACCCTTCAATTGTTAAGATCTATATGTGCGGCCCTACCGTTTATGATTATTTTCATATCGGTAATGCAAGATCATTCATAATGTCAGATATAATACGCAGGTACTTTGAATATAAACAGTACACAGTGAAGTACGTAATGAATTTGACGGATATAGATGATAGAATAATTAATAAATCCATTAAGGAGAGAATGGAAGCAAAGGTTGTTGCTGAAACTTATGCAAAAGCTTTTTTTGAAGATATAAAGAAGTTAAAGGTTAAGAAAGCAGATTTTTATCCAAGGGCTACGACTCATATAAACGATATAATTAGTTTAATTAAAAAGCTGGAAGAAAAAGGATTTGCTTACAACATTAACGGCAATGTGTTTTATAATGTTTCCAAATTTAAAGATTACGGCAAACTAAGCGGAAAAAAGATTGATGAGCTTGAATCTGGTGCAAGAGTTGAAATAAACGAAGAAAAACAGAACCCGCTTGATTTCGCTCTATGGAAGAAAGCGAAAGAAGGAGAGCCTTTCTGGGAAAGTCCATGGGGAAATGGCCGTCCCGGCTGGCATATAGAATGCTCCGCAATGAGCTGCAAGCTTCTGGGTGATACATTTGACATTCATGCCGGCGGCAATGATTTAATTTTCCCACATCATGAAAATGAAATAGCACAGAGCGAAGCGGCTAACGGTAAAAAATTTGTTAACTACTGGATGCATTTTGGGTTCCTTAATATTGATAATGAAAAGATGTCCAAGTCGCTCGGTAACTTTTTAACCGCAAGGGAAATCCTGAAATCGTATTCTGCTGAAGCCATAAGGCTGTCATTTGCACAGACGCATTATGCGGGCCCGCTTAATTTCAGCGATGACCTTTTATCTTCAGCGGAAAAAGGCTTAGAGAAGCTAAAGAATCTTGCCGGTAAAATTGAAGAGGAAATTAAGTCCGGCAACAGCCATGGCAATATTCCTTCATTTGATTTTGAGAAGTTTAGGAAAAATTTTGAATCGGCAATGGATGACGATTTTAATACATCCCAGGCCTGCGGGGTTATATTTGATTTTATACGCGAGGTTAACAAAGCAATTACGGGTAACGAAGATATAAGCCTAACATTTTATCTTGATGTAAAGAGTTTTCTACAAAAAACGGCCGAAGGCGTTTTGGGAATAATGGATTTTTCAGAGACTAAAATTCAGGATAATTCATCCCTGGAAAATGATTTAATCGAGCTCTTTATAAAATTACGTAACGATGCAAAGAAAGAAAAGAATTTTGCTCTTTCAGATAAGATAAGAGATGAGTTGAAAGCAATCGGCGTGATTTTACAGGACGGCAAAGAGAAAACTACTTATAAGAAATAAGACAATTTCAGAGCTTGAGAAAGATATTCAAGATGTTAAATCATTAGAAAAATCTTTAAAAAGGCCTTAACCCATAGGAATTTAAACAATAATGCGAATTGAAAAAACAGTAAAGATATTGAAGAGTTTCAAAGAACAGGAAGAAGCCGACTTAGAGTATTGGCAGAAGATAAGCGGAGAAGAAAAGATGAGGATTGTAGAAGAAATGAGAAAAGAACATATCCGTTTACATCATCCTGTAATTAAAAGCATAGAAAAAGTTGTCAGGATTAGAAAACCCGGAGAAGATTAGTCCTTGAAACCTTCCGGCAATGAAGTTACCCGAACCATAGCGATAAAACAGCAAAACATTCCTTACAAATTACGTTACAGCAGGAAGGCTAAATACATGCGGCTGCAAATAAGCCGGGGCAGTAATCTTGAACTTGTATTACCCCGCGGTTATGAGCTGTCTGATGCGGAAAGATTTATTAATCAAAAAGTTGATTGGATCAGCAGACATTTACGACCTAAAGAAGCCGGGGATGAAAAATATTTACTTCTAGGCAGGCAAATTAAAATTATCCAGGTTTATGAACTATTTACAAGGCAGCATAAACTTTCGTTTGAACAGAATGAATTGAGAATTATAAGCCCTTCCGGAAGCAGGATTAATATAAACAAGCTGTACAATATCTGGCTGCGGAATTTTGCAAAAAGATATTTGCCTGCAAGAGCTTATGAACTTGCAGAAAAGTATGATTTTAAAGTGAATAATATTTCAGTAAGAAACCAAAAAACGAGATGGGGAAGTTGTTCAGCTAAGGGGAACCTCTCATTCAATGTTAATTTGGTGCAATATAAAAGAGAAATTATAGATTATGTAATAGTTCATGAGCTATGCCATCTGAAGGAAATGAACCACTCAAAAAAATTCTGGCTGCTGGTTGAAAAGATTTGCCCTGATTACAAGTTTTTTCGTAAGGAATTAAAGAAAAGCTCTGATTTTTAATATTGTGCTGAAGAGACGAGGAATGTCTCGTCTCGTACATTTAATTGAATCTTTTTTCAAATTAGTAACTCTAATTGAATGGTAAATATATAGGCTTTACTAATTTTAGTGAAATTTATTGAAAACAAAGGATAAAATATGCCACATCAATTTTTTATAGATAAGCGTCCACATAACGGAATGAATTACCGGGAATACATTCAAAAGGTTGTAAATGAACTGGCGGCAGATCCCGGGAAATTGAGCAATGAGGAAAAAGAGCTGTTTGAGTATAAGAAACTTAACATGCAAAGAAGCAGCAGGATAGAACGGACGTATGATGTTTCCGGAGAATTAGAATCTTTAATTAAAAATATTAAAGATAAACAAATCTGGATGGTAATAACCGAAGGCTGGTGCGGCGATTCGGCGCAAATTCTTCCATATATCGTAAAGATGGCTGAAGTAAATTCCAATATTGATCTGAGAATATTATTAAGAGATTCAAATCCCGATATAATGGATTTGTATCTAACCAATGGAACAAAGAGCATTCCCAGATTAGTAGTTTTTGATATAGAAGGTAATGAGTTATTTACATGGGGCCCACGGCCAAAAGTTCTTCAATCATTAATTCATCAGTGGAAGAGAGAAGGTATAGTCAGACCTGAATTATATGAAAAACTTCATCTCTGGTATTCGCGAGATAAAGGCAAAGAAATAGAGGCAGAAATCACAGAAATTCTCAAAGTTTAATTATATATAGAGTCATGAAATGGTTGCGGCCGTCAATACTTTTATTAAGATTTTCGGTGAATTAAAGTTATTACTGAATTGTAAATAATTCAAACAAAGGGATATCAATTATCCCTTACTATGTCATTCCTGGTGGGATTTGCACTTCCGGATTGCTAATCCGGGCTACGAAATTTCTTACATGCGGAACTTAGAAAAAATCTACATTATATTTTGCTTACATATTTCATTATTTTCATCAAAGTTTATGCTTTTATAGAGTCTACACAGAAACCATCCATATATTGGGATTAAACATAATTATCCCGCATTTAATTTGTTGAAGTGTTATTTTTCATCATTAATTTTAGAATTTATTTTTGAAAGCAAATAATGAGAATTGAAACTATAGCAGTCCATACCGGAAGGAATGCTGATCCGGCAACAGGTGCAGTAACACCGCCCATACATTTAACAACTACATTTGAACGTGAACCCGACGGCAGTTATCCAAAAGGCTTTAACTATTCACGCAGCGGCAATCCTAACCGCGAATCCCTTGAGGAGTGTCTTGCCGAGCTGGAAGGAGGTTCAGAAGCAGCAGCATTTTCGGCAGGATCTGCCGCTACTATGAGCGTACTGCAGTCTCTTTCACCCGGCGACCACGTAATTGCATGCGATGATCTTTACCACGGTACGCGTCATTTAATAAAACTATTTGAACCATGGGGGATAAGTTCAAGCTTTGTTGATATGGTAAATTTAAAATATTTAAGCGCTGAAATAAGAAAGGAAACAAAACTAATCTGGGTTGAAACGCCCTCCAACCCGCTGTTGAAAATTATTGACCTACAGAAAGTTTCCAAGGTTGCGCATAGTGCAGGTGCAATAGTAGTATGCGATAACACATGGGCTACACCAATACTTCAGTCGCCATTAGATTTTGGAGTTGACCTGGTTATGCACGCAACAACAAAATATATAGGCGGGCATAGCGATATACTTGGCGGAGCGATAGTAACAGGAGAAAGCAGCAGTTTTTTCCTGAAGGTTAGGGAAATACAAAAATCAGGCGGTGCTGTGCCTTCGCCTTTTGAATGCTGGCTTACATTACGAGGCATTCAAACTCTACCGCTGAGAATAAGATGCCAGTCGGAGAGTGCCATGCACATTGCTGAATTTTTAAAATCGCATCCGGCTGTGGCTGCAGTCTATTACCCCGGACTGGTAAAGCATCCCGGCCACAATTTAGCTTCCGTACAAATGAAATTATACGGCGGTATGATTTCTTTTGAAGTTAAGGGTGGTAAGGAAGATGCAATGAAGGCTGCTGCAAAAGTTAAACTCTTCACAAGAGCTACCAGCCTCGGCGGGCCTGAAAGTTTAATAGAGCACCGTGCTTCGGTTGAAGGTCCCGACACAAAAACTCCGCAGACTCTTTTACGATTATCTATTGGGCTGGAGCATTATGAAGATTTAATTGAGGATTTGGAGGGAGCGCTAACGATTTAAATATAATTAAGTCCTTTATTATCAAGGTACCAAGCTAATGAATTATATTTTTTAATATGTTATAAAATTTTATCAGGATATTAACTTCCAACCTAATAACCTGGAAATTAAGTAATTTAATAATATCTCCATCAAGGTAAATTACAAATATTTTCTATATCGGATTTCAATTGATTTAAATTAGAGTAATGCAGGCCATAGATTCCCAGTTTGTTTGCAGCGGCTACATTTTCAATTTTATCATCAATAAAAATGGTTTCAATTGGAAGGCAGTTTAATTCTGCCAATACTTTAGAATAAATTTCTAAATCCGGTTTCTGCATTTTTAGTTCTGTCGATATAAATACTTTGTCAAAATAATCATATAATCCTGTTTCCCTGCAAACATCAGCGATCTCAATCTCAACGTTTGTCAGACAAGCAACCTTGTATTCTTTTTTTAATGTTTCAATAAAATGAACAACATCAGCATTATGAATTATTCCAAGCCTTACATATTCATTAATATGTTCTTGCAATAGATAATCAGGGGATATTCGGGCCGATAATTTATCAACAATAATCGTGTACAACTCAAGTAAAGTCATTGATCCTGTTGTTATCTGCCGTTGAAATTTGTCAGCAATCTCGTTTAATTGTTCATCGGGAACATTTAATAGAGTTGCAATTTTGTGATTCCTAAACTGTCCGGTTTCCGGCACAATTATTCCGCCTAAATCGAAGATAATCCATTTAATTTTATTCATTTCTAAACTTTGACTGAGTATTCTGATAATATATTATTTTTACACAATGGGAGTGAATTTAATATAATTTTTGCTAATATTATATTATACGAGTAATAATAGTAAATAAGATACTGCGAATAGAATAGTTGAGATATGTTACAAATCCGTTTCTATGTCATCCCTCTGGGATTTTGGGATCAGATTTGTTGCTCGATGGTTTGTTATAAATATTTCGTCCCTCCGGGACTTTGAAAAAATAAAATATTTGATTCTTACACAAATATTCAATCGTATGATAATCCTATCTAAAAAAATATTGATACGAAAATAATATTCTAATGTTTTCCGGTTTTAATTAATTATTGTTTCAATTATGTTTACGGTAAAATAATACGGGAATTTTATGAGCGAAACTCAAACAACAGAAAACGTCCAAAAGACGAATATTTTTAAACAGACAATCCAGGAAGTAACACAACCTTTTAAGGATTTGTTTAAATCATCCAGGGCAATGTGGGGAATAAATATATCTTACCTGCTTGAAGGCCTAACTTATTTCGGCGTCCTTTCTTTATTAGCGATTTATTTTAATAATTATGCAGGTCTTAACGATATTAATGCCGATCAGATGGTAGGCATTTTAACTGCAGGAATAACATTAAGTATGTTGTTCCTGGGTGCTACAGTAGATCTTATAGGTGTGCGCCGGGCATTTATTATTTCATTATCTCTTATGCTTGTCGGCAGGATATTTTTAGCCGCAGGCCCGGATATAACTTCAGTTAAAGGATTATGGACAGGAGTCCATAATTATGCTATGATTGGTATACTATGGATAGTTCTCGGCTATGGAATTTACCAGCCTGCAGCCTATGCCGGTGTTAAGCAGCTTATGACTGCAAAAAACTCAGCAATGGGTTATGCTATGCTTTATGCTATAATGAATCTTGGCGGGTTCCTTCCGGGAATTATTTCTCCCCCGGTTAGAAAAAGTTTCGGAATACTCGGTGTGTTCTGGGTATATGCTGCATTAACTGTTGCAGGGATTTTGGCGGTTACTTTATTAATTACAAAGAAAGCCATTAAGGAAGCCGTAAGCCACAAAGATGTTGAAGAGGGCAACGAAGAGAACAAAGAAGAGGAAGAGGAAATGCCTCTGAAAGAAAAAATAAAATATTATATGAAAAACTTCCCTTTAAAGGATATGCGGTTTCTTTATTTTATTTTTGTATTAATTCCCGTGCAGACTTTATTCGCTCATAACTGGCTTACTCTTCCGCAATATTGCAGCAGGGCCTTTACAGGCGTTGTCAGCGATAACTTTGAGTTTTTTGTAAATCTAAATCCTATTATGATTTTCATTTTAACCCCAATGATAGCTGCGTTAACCATAAAACGAAATCCTTATAAAATGATGATTGCCGGAACGCTTGTTATGGCTTCCCCGACTTTTCTGCTCACCATGGGTCCTAATATTTATACATTGTTTGCATTCTTATTTATAATGACAATTGGCGAAGCTATGTGGCAGCCTAGATTCCTTCAATGGGTTGCTGAAATTGCACCTAAAGGAATGACGGGAATCTATATGGGCATCGGGCAGTTCCCATGGTTTTTAACAAAAGTAGTTACAAGCTTATATGCCGGCTGGTTCCTTATGCATTATTGTCCAGCAGGTGTTCCGCCTTCGCAGACGCATACTGAAACAATGTGGTTTATTTACGGGTTGATCGCGGTTATTAGTCCCATTGGTCTATTCTTAGCCAGGAAGTGGATGATGAAGGGATTTAAGGTAACTGCAAGTTAGAAAGATATTTTATTAATATGACAACCCTAGTTGAAGGTTGTGGGTTATTTATTTGTATTCATATTTTTAGGAGGATTAAATCAGGATTTCAAAATCATATAAAATTCTTGCGATAAAAATTTTTATCGGCTGCCTGTTTATTTTTTCAGGTGTTGTAAAACTATTTCCTATCCTTGCGTTTGAAGTTGAGCTTATCTCCCACGGAGTAACAAGCTGGCTTGCCGTAACAATTCTTGCTCGGCTTAATATTGCATTTGAGATTTTTCTTGGTTTGTCTTTTCTGCAAAACAATTATATAAAAAGGATTTTTATCCCGGCGGCAATTGCTTTACTTGTGTTCTTTACCCTGGATTTAATCCGGGTAATTATTTACAAGGGTTTTGGAGGTGAATGCGGCTGCTTTGGACAAATAATTATTATGACACCCTTAGAGGCAATAATAAAAAATATTTTCCTGCTGGCGGCACTTGTTTATCTTTACAGGCAGATAGAAATCGAAACGGCTAAAAAATGGATATTACCAGCTTTATTTATAATAATTTCATTTGTCCCGGTATTTCTGTTCTTCCCCATAAAACATTTCATGATAGTAACCGGTAACAGGAGTACTAAAGTAACAAAAAGGGATTCTACATTTGCTGCAAGAGATAAGAATATAAATAAACCACAGACGGCAATCCCGGTTAGAAAAAGAGATACCACTTCTTTTCGTGTAATGAAGGGGAATGACAGTCTGCCTGTTGCAGGTTTTAAGAATTTCAGCGGCGGTGTTATTGCTGATTTTAAGAAAGGGAAAGAAATAGTAGCAGTCCTTAATATGGAATGTGAGGATTGCGTAGCAACAGCAGCGGAAATTGGCAAGCTAAACAAGGAAATGAATCTGCCTCAGGTATATTTTCTGCTATTAGGAGATGAGAAACAGCTTCCTGAATTTATTACAAAAACCAAAACAAATTATCCTTATAAACTTCTGAATGAGGAAGAATTTTTTACACTTATTAAAGGTTCACCTCCAAGAGTATGGCTCTTACAAAACGGACAGGTTTTGGGTGATTGGAATTTCAGAGATTTTACTATAGATCATTTAAAGGAAGCGGTAAAAAAATTACGGTAATGGATTTAAGATAATTTTCACATTATACATCCTGCGGAACACGATAAATTTAACATTGTGAATAAATAGGCATAGATATTTTAAGTAACTGTTACTATTCCATCCCTTCCTCCAAGGAAGGATTCAGGAAAAGGTTTGTTAGGGAGATTGTTTTGCTATAAACCTGCCTGCCGGCAAGCAGGCATTTCACCCTGTTCGGGGTTTGGATATCGTTAATTCAGAATGGTGAAATAATAAATGATCCTGTCTCTAAAGTTGTACGAGACGGGGCAACAAAGTGGTAAACTATGCCCTGTCTCTACAAGGGCAATATAAATTATGTGCATGTAATTTTTTGAGCCTGAAGCTCGCATAGGGAGTGTTTCAATTTACACCTAACATTATGTACCGAAAATCATTGATTTATATGTAAGACTCCTTGGTTCATAATAACGCCGGAGATTTAATTCTACCCGAATAGTTGATTTTATTAAGGCCCGGCTTTTCAGCTTCTAATTGCATTTAGAAGTTCATCGGTTTTTTCCTTCATTAAATTTATATTGCCCCTGCTTTCAACATTAAGACGGATAATCGGTTCTGTGTTTGAAATTCTTAAATTGAAGCGCCAATTTTCGAATTCAACACTTACACCATCAAGGTAATCAACTTTACCGTTTGAATATTTCTTTTCAATTTCCTCAAGTTTAGCAGCAGGATTAGCGATCTTGGAATTTATTTCACCTGAACACGGGTAATTATGGATCATTTCTTCCACTAGCTGTGAAAGAGGTTTGTTTTCTTCAGACATAAGCTGCATAATTAATAAAAACGGAATCATGCCGCTGTCCGAATAAGAATTATCGCGGAAGTAATGATGTGCAGACATTTCCCCGCCGTAAATTGCGTTTACCTCTCTCATTTTGGCTTTAATGAAGGCATGACCGCTTTTTGAAAGTATGGGAATGCCGCCGCTATTCTTGACAACTTCAACGGTGTTCCAGACAAGTCTTGGATCGTGAATAATATTTTCACCGGGATTTTTTTTCAAAATTGATTTTGCCAGTAATCCTACTATATAGTAACCTTCGATAAAGTTTCCTTTTTCATCAAAGAAGAAACAACGGTCGTAATCGCCATCCCAGGCTACACCAAGATCGGCTTTGCCGGATAAAACAGCGTCGATAGTAACCTGCCTGTTTTCGGTCAACAAAGGATTCGGAACACCGTTCGGAAAATCAGGATCGGGATCAAAAAATACTTTAATCATTTTTACGGGAAGGTCTTTTTCAATTGCATTTAAAGAGAGTCCGGCACATCCGTTGCCGGCATTAACGACTACATTAAAAGGCTTTATTTTTTTTGCATCGTAGAAACGTTTCAAATTATTAATGAAACTAAGCATGATATCTTTTTGAGTAACTCTGCCCGGATTTGCCGAAAGTTTAGGCAGATCGTTCGTTAAAATCATCTGTTCGATAATTTGCAAACCGGTATCATATCCAATAGGTACGGAACCTTTACCAACGAATTTCATACCGTTGTATTCCGGCGGGTTATGGCTGGCGGTAATCATAATTCCTCCATCAGCCTCCAGATATGGAGTACCATAATAAATCATTTCAGTGCCGCAAAGGCCTATATCGATAACATTTGCTCCATAATCAGTTAAACCTTTACAAAGTGCATTGGAAATTTCTTCCGAAGATTTACGTGCGTCATGTCCTATAACAACTTTTCCGGCATTAATATATTTTGCAAAAGTAAGCCCTATTTTATAGGCAAGCTCCGGGTTAAGATCTCCGGGAACTTTTCCCCTTATATCATAGGCCTTAAAACAATCTATTTTTTCCATTAGTTAAACTCCGGTTAAATTTTAATGAAAATATTTAAAAATAAATCATGGAATTATTACTGAATTACATTATAAGTTATAAGTTTATAATTTTGAATGTCAAATTTAAATTAATAAACAATTGATTCAATAGAAAATAATTAACATAAGGGGATTATTTTTGAATGGATTTTGTTACAAGAAGTATTTACTTTAGAAACTGAAAAATATGAGGACTAGGATTATCGCAACTAAATATACTGTTAAGTGGCACTTCGCAAAATGCAACAATTCAAAATGTAATGCTATTTTCCTGGTGAATCCGCAGGAAACACCAGGAGAATTAGGTTTTTTATGCCCCGAATGCAGCACAAAAACCACTACTTCGCATGTTGTACAATGTTCAAGTTGTAAAACAATTTTAAACTTTGTTCGTGCAACACCTAATGAAGAGAAAGTAGTATTCAGTGTTCCAAAATGTTCGCACTGTGTTGGTACGCTAGAAGACGAATGGGAAATTGAACCGTTATATCAGCCGGATTCATACATATAATTTCTTGTTTTAATTTCCCGATAGCCGAAAATTGTTGAAAATTCTTTTCAAGTTAATGAAAAGGTTAGAGTTGTATTCTCTTTTATCAATTATAACAAGGGACGTAACTTGGTTTATCCTTTCAAATTTGTGCTTATAAAAAACAAAAAGAGTCCCCTCGAATCGATTATTCCGCAAAGTTAATGAAATATCAAAAACAACATCAACCATTTTTTACGGTATCAAAACCGGATAAAATATTATCTAATTAATTAATATCAGGATTGCTATGAAGAATTTATTACAGAAATATAATTTCATTTTTACACTTTTGCTGTTAATGTTTATTACTGCAGGATGTTCTTTATCCCACAAGGCGGTGTGTGATTCAAATACCTGGTTAATGCTTGATACGGTTAAAGCAGGCAAATATGATACAGGTACAATGTGGACATTCGATTATCCCCCCATGGAGTACTTCAACAAGGAATATAATTTTCTGCCATCCGAAGAATGGCTTAATAATGTACGAATGTCTGCGCTTAGATTTGCAAATTACTGTTCTGCATCATTTGTTTCCTCTGACGGGCTGGTAATGACGAATCATCATTGCGGCAGGGAATCAGTTGAGGAAGTGACAAAACCCGGAGAAGATTTATACAATAATGGTTTTTATGCTGCTACACTTGGGGATGAAAGGCCGGTAAAAGGATTATATGTAGACCAGTTAGTTCTGATAAAGGACGTAACGGAAAAAGTTCAATCTGCAAGTATTGAAGGCAATACTTCTGAAGAAAAAGTAGCCGGTGAACAAAGAGTTATAGACAGCCTGGAAGCTGCTGAAGGAAAAGTAACCGGACTAAAAATTCAGGTGGTTAAACTTTTTAACGGAGGCAAATATTCATTATACGAATATAAGCGTTATAATGATGTAAGATTAGTATTTTCTCCGGAAGCATCAATGGGATATTTCGGCGGTGATTATGATAATTTTACATACCCCAGGTATGATCTTGATTGTAACTTTTTCAGGGTATATGATAACGGCAAGCCCTTAAAGACTGAGCATTATTTCCATTGGAGCAAAGCCGGTGCAGCCCCGGGCGAACCCGTATTTGTGGTAGGAAATCCCGGGCATACGGACCGTTTGAAAACAATTGCGCAGCTTGAATACGCCAGGGATACTCAGTACCCGCGAATTTTACAACTGATGAATTCTTTGGTAGATATTTACAGCAGAGCAATTTCACAACATCCTGAGAAAGCGGCCGATCTTCAAAATCAGTTATTTGGATATTCAAATTCTCAAAAAGCATATGAGGGCATGCTTGCGGGTTTAAGGGATCCGGTTCTTATGAGTAAAAAGATTGATTTTGAAAGGAAATTGAAGGACACAGTTAAAGCCAATCCTGAATTGAATATGAAATACGGTGATTTATGGGACAAGATAAGTGATGAGCAAAAGCGACTTAAACTTGTTTCAGATGAATATTTTGCGTTTAATATAATACCGCGTTTCAGTTCACAATATTTCATAATTGCTAAAAATTTAGTGGATATGGCAAAGCAATTACAGATGCCTGATAGCAGCAGAGAAGCAGCTTACAAAGGAACTAATTTAGACAGTACTATTAATTCGCTGATCCCCCCCAAATTTGATTCTGAATTACAAAATGAAATTCTTAAAGTACAGATAGGCCGGTTTTATAAATATATAGGCGCAAGTAATGAATTAATTATAAAAATAACAGGGGGCAAGACCGGGCAGGACGCGGTTGATTATATGCTTGGAAATTCTTCCATAACCAGCCTTAACAAAATAAAGCAATTAATTAAAAAGGGCCCGGATGCCATTATCAGTTCTACCGATCCTTTTATTTATTTTATACTTAATTCTCAACAACGAAAAGACGAACTTCAAGGGAAAGTAAATGAAATTACGTCGCAGGATGCAACCTTTTCCGAAGAGTTGGGGAAGGCGCTATTTGAAATTTATGGAACTTCAATCCCGCCCGATGCAACATTTACTTTAAGAATTTCTGACGGGGTAGTTAAAGGATATCCTTATAACGGGACAATTGCTCCTCCGTATACAACATTTTACGGATTGTACGATCGCTATTACGCATTCGGGAAAAAATATCCCTTTGATTTACCAAAAGAGTGGCAAAATCCACCATCCGACTTTGTTTTAGAAACACCTATGAATTTTGTTTCAACAAATGATATTACCGGAGGTAACTCGGGAAGTCCTGTTATTAATGAAAAGGCACAAATTGTAGGGCTTGCATTTGACGGTAATATTGAAAGCCTTCCCGGTAACTTTATTTTTACGACTGAAACAAACAGAACTGTTGCAGTTCATTCCGCGGGAATGATGGAAGCGATAAAGGACCTGTATAAGGCCACCCGTTTAAGCGATGAATTAAGAACCGGTTCGGCTGCAGCAGGAAAGTAAATCGGATATTGAATGAGGTTGTCTAAAAACTAATTTTAGAAAACTGCAATAAAATTATTATTTGAATTTTAGTTAAGTATTGAGTCCAAATGCAGGTCGGCTTGTAAAGCTGACCTACATTTAGACATCCATAAGAATTTAAAAGAAAAGTATAGATTGAAGATATATTGAAATATATCTGACAGTTGTGTTGGTAAAAGTAAGTCCATATTCAGCGCCGACTCCGACTCTGAAACCTTTCTCGACCCCATGTCTAAGATCCAGCCCTACTAATGCTGAAAACACCGCTCCGTAATCCCACTCGTTAAAGGTACTATAAGTTCTGTCATTAAGCGCCAGGATACCGAGGCCCTCTTCCGAATAAATCGAATTAGCATAATCCTGAAACTGAATTCCTTTGAGCGAGATACCTTTTACAAAAGGGTAATAGTTGTTTAAACTATTGGGTAAAAGGATATTCATATCGGTAACATAAACGAAGGTTAACCGCATCAAATAATTACCATCAAACCCGGGATTTCCTTCAATAAATATTGATGTATTAAAACTTGCCGAACTGGGGAGGTTGCCGCCCAGAGAACCGGCACCGGCATTTACACCTATACCAAAAATATCCTGGGCTTGTATTTTTATAGTAAATAGGGGTATGCAAAAAATCAAAAAGATATATAAAATAGTTTTATTAATAATTTTCATTAATCAGCCTTACCTTAAAAACGAGTACATTTTTATCAATAAAGATAATTTTCTGCAGATCAAAATACAAAACCTAAAAATATGGATACTATTAATTGATTTTAATTTATCTTAAGAAGAATCCCGATATAGAAAAATATTTATTTATAATTTCATTATCTTTGCTGAAATAACAAAAGAATAAAATGTGAAAGTAAGTACAATGCCCAGAACTTCCGAAATTAAATTTACAATTCAGCTTGATGATAAAAATATGCCGAAAAAAATTGAGTGGGAAGCTACCGATGCCGGGTTCGAAGGAAAGAAGGCGTGTGGATCCATGATGATTTCTTTGTGGGATAAGGAAGAACAAGTAACTATGGGTATTGATCTCTGGACAAAAGAGATGCTGGTTAACGACATGAATATTCACTTCTCTCAAATACTTAATAAAATGTCCGGAACCTATCTAAGAGCTACCGGCAACAATGAAATTGCACAGATGATTCAAAACTTCAGTTCAGAATTTGCTTCCAAACTAGACTTGATAAAGAATGTAAAATGATTACTAATGTGAATAACTAATCCTGTAGATTTTATTTGCAAAATCATCTGATACAAGCAAAGAACCGTCCGGCATAATTTGAATATCTACGGGCCTGCCAAATGTCTTCTCGTCCTTAAGCCATCCATAAGCAAATGGCTGATAACTAATGGGCTTCCTGGCGCTGTCAAGTTTTACCAGGGTTATCCGGTACCCGATCTTTTTGCTTCTATTCCATGATCCGTGTTCGGCAATAAATATCTGATTTTTATATTCAGTAGGAAACATGTTGCCGGTATAAAAACGCATACCAAGTGAAGCAACATGAGGTCCTAAATCCTGAGCAGGTTTTGTGAATTTGGTTAAATCCATATTTTTATCCTGGTCGGCAAATTCCGGGTTTGGTATATTGTCACCATACACGTAAGGATATCCAAAACTCATACCTTTTTTGGGGGCATGATTCAATTCATCAGGAGGAAGGTCATCTCCAAGCATATCCCTGCCGTTGTCAGTAAACCAAAGCTCATTTGTTACCGGATCCCAGTCAAAACCAACCGAATTTCTTACACCTGTGGCATAAACTTCATAACCGGTTCCATCAAGATTAATTCTTGATATTAATCCGTGCCTGTCATCAGGCATACAAATATTACAAGGAGCACCAACAGGCACATAAAGCTTCCCATCCGGGCCAAGCCTGATAAATTTCCATCCATGCTGATGTTCCGATGGGTAATCACTAAACACAACTACCGGTTTGGGAGGATGATTTAAATTAGCATCGATATTATCATACCTGATAATGCGGTTTATTTCCGCAACGTACAAGGCGCCGTCTTTAAAAGCCACACCATTGGGCATATTAAGTCCTGTGTCTATGGTAATAATTTGATCCGCTTTATAATTATGATGAGTGTCTAAAATAGCATAAACTTTCCCGGCATCCCTTGTTCCCACATAAAGTATTCCATTAGGGCTTAATACCATCGAACGTGCACCAATAACATTTTGGGCATAAGTATCTATTTTAAATCCAGGCAGTAGAATAATATCCGGATTATTGGTTCCATTATTAGTATTATAATTGCAGCACAGTACTAAGGAAATCAGGGGTATTATAATTTTTGAAAAAATATTCTTTCCTAAATTTTTTGCATTCATAAAAACTCTCCAATAACTAATTTTAATAACGGATAAAAATTTTGAACTTATAAAAAACTTTTTCGGTATAAAATTGTTTATGACCAGAATTTGAAAGTAAATAAACAGGATATATACAATAACTTCCCCAAAAAATAATTTGGAAAAGTTTAAATGTATGTGACGGTACGCTATAAAAGGTATGAAAAGTTAGGGGATTATTTATTCAGGAATCAATTACCCGGTTATTTAAATCTTTCTTTTAGTTTTGAAGCATATCTTCTGCTCATTTGGAAAGGTTCACTTATATTTTGCATATAAACGCGGTAAGAAGCATTAAACCATTTCTCAACTTTTTCTACATATTCAAGATTAATAATTGTTGATCTGTGAATTCTAACAAAATATTTTCTAGTAAGCCTTTCTTCCCATTCAACCATAGGTTTAAGTATAAGAAGTTTTTTGCTTCCGGTAAGATATATGTAAGAGTAATCTTTTTCTGCTGTAATACATTGAATTGAACTTATTTTAATAAATTTTGAAACTCCGTCAGAGGTTATGAAAAGCCTGTCATCATATTCGAGATGTTTAGAAGGGTCACTGTTTACAGACTTTTCTTCAGCATCATCTTCTGAATCCGGATCCTCAAGGTCGTCACCATCCAAATTATCGACAATATCAAACTCAATCTTTTTAATTTTTCCTGCGGGTGCGGGCGCATCTTCTTCGGTATTTCTGAGCAAATCAGGATTTGCATCCGGGTCTTTAATTTCAGTATTACCGTTTTTGTTTTTCATTTCAAGAAGGCGTGAAACGGTTAATGCCAGCCTGTCTTTTTCAATCGGCTTAGTTAAATAATCCAATGCATTGACCTCAAAAGCACGTAGTGCATATTTATCATAAGCGCTTATAAAAATAACTTTAGCATTATTTGATATTTTCTCTATAAGTTCAAAACCACTGTTTGAACCGAGCTGAATATCCAGGAAGATACTATCCGGTTTCTTCTCTTTTATTATATCAACCGCAGAAACTAAGTTTGATGCTTCTCCGACCACTTTAACCTGGGGAAATTTCTTTAACAGAATCCCAAGAATTTTTCTTGATTGAATATCATCATCAACAATAACTGTATTGAGTGTTTTTGTGGTAATTGTTTCTTTCATCGATTTATATAACCTCTTATCTGCTTATTATACCGGATTACAAGTTCCGTTCCAAATTATTTAATTAATAATAAGGCACATAAAATATATAACGTTGAAATTTTGATTAAAATGAAGGGGTTTTTTATTAAAAAATAATACTAAATTAATTGTGGATATTAATTTGAGAATAAGGCGAGTTTTTGTATTGTATTGGAACAGTACTAAATCATAAAATAATACCCATACCAGGCAATTATTTAAATTACAATGATGCGCAAAACATTACGGAACACAACAATAAAAATGACTGATTTTTTTAGATTTTTAAGGATTAA
>Ga0181529_10000238_pt1 | contig 81332 bp, 64 predicted proteins | sample PEATcosm2014_Bin_36_FD_119763 | JGI IMG/M metagenome (GOLD analysis project Ga0181529, IMG submission 119763) | Peatland microbial communities from MTU Mesocosm Facility, Houghton, MI, USA - PEATcosm2014_Bin10_30_metaG | ecosystem: Environmental > Terrestrial > Soil > Wetlands > Peat | place...
CAGCTCCTTGGGCGGACGGTCGCTGGCGATCACGATCTGCTTCATGCTCTCGTGCAGCGCGTTGAAGGTGTGGAAGAACTCCTCCTGGGTGCGCTCCTTCTGGGCGATGAACTGAATGTCGTCGACGAGCAGCACATCCACGGTGCGGAAGCGGTCGCGGAAGCTGGTCATGCGGTCGTTGCGCAGCGAGGTGATCATCTCGTTGGTGAATTTTTCCGCGGAGACGTAGCAGATGTTGGTCGCAGGCTGGCGGCGCTTCACCTCGTGGCCGATGGCGTGCATCAGGTGGGTCTTGCCCATGCCGACGCCGCCATAGAGGAAGAGCGGATTGTAGGCCTTGGAGGGGCGCTCGGCGACGGCCAGCGAGGCGGCGCGGGCAAACTGGTTGCCGTTGCCGATCACAAAGGCTTCGAAGGTGTAGCGCGGGTTGAGCTGCGCCGCGGTGGACCAGTCGAAGCGCGCCTGCTCCGGTGTGCGCGTCGTCGTCTGCGGCGGCGCGGTGGGCGCATGCGCGGGAACCGGCGCGAACCTGCCGTCCTTGAGCACCGGCGGGACGGAGGGATCCTCCGCGGCGGTCACGAAACAGACGTCGTCCAGCTCCAGCCCTTGCTGCTCGATGGCCTCCTGGATCAGGTCGCCGTAGCGGTCGCCGAGGTGCTGAAAATCAGCAGAGGGCACGCGCACATACAGCGTGCGGTTGGCTACATGGCTGTAACGGCTGGGCTTGAACCAGGTCTCGAAGGATTGGCGGATGACCTTCATCTCCAATGCTGAGAGAATCTGGAGCCAGGGATTGTGTGCCGTCGCCGGCGAAACTGCAAATGCCATCGTGCTAATCCTTGCCTGCACAGTCTGTTGACTGCCGGTAGAGTTCAACCGTCGAGTTTTGGATGCAAAACACCAGCGGCGTAAAGCGCTGGGCTTTTCGTCCGACTACCACCTACCAAGTGCCTGATTGCCGCTGTTCGGCCCCTGAAACTTGCCTCGGGACCAGGGATAAAAAACCGGTTCCGTGAGACGCTGGGAAACATTCTGGAACGGTCACAAGATTAGCACATTAGCAGGAACGTTGTAATCTCTCTTTCACGAAAGTTTTTTGCTGCTTTGATCAGATGCACCATGGATGGTGAAAGTAGCCGCTGAGGTTACCAGAGTTTTTGCAGTAATACCAGGGAGCGGCGCTCACAGCGGACATTCGCGCTGCATCCGCCGACCCGTTCGCCGCTGGGCTGAGGCAAATTGGCCTTTGGCGCACTTCGCGCTGGATTCCTGGGCCAACCTGCGATACACTAAGTACTTGCCGGTAAGGCGCAGAATCTATCGAGGAAACAGGAGCGCATTTTCATGCCCAAGCGTACCTTTCAACCGAATCGCCGTAAGCGCGTGAAGACACACGGTTTCCGTGCGCGCATGAAGACCAAGGCCGGCGCCGCCGTGCTCAGCCGCCGCCGCGCCATCGGCCGCAAACGCGTGGCCGTCAGCGCCGGCTTCCGCGACTAATCCTCGCCTGAGGTGCCGCACTCGATCTTTGTTGGAGCCGGAATGGGTGGTTCTTCCCATTCCATTTCGGCCAACACCTCTCGCAGCATTGCCATGACCAACCCTCCCAACTCCGCCGAACGCCCGTCTCCGAGGCAATCGCTGTCTGGCGCGCGCCTGTGTAAGCACGGCGATTATCAGCGCGCCTATGCGGCCAGCCGCAAGCACCAGTCCGCTTCGATGAGCTGGTTTCTGGCTCCGCAGCAGCCCGCTTACGCCGGAGCCGCGCTCCCGCAGAGTTCGCGCGTCGGCCTCACCGCCGGCAAGGTGATGGGCAAGGCGCATGAGCGCAACCGCCTCAAGCGCCGCATGAGAGAGGCTTTGCGACGCCATGGAAAACTGCTGCCGCAGGGCTGCGATCTGATCCTCCATCCGCGGCGAATCGTACTGACGATGGATTTTGGGAAACTTGAGACGGAGATTGTGCGTATTCTTCAGCAGGCAAAGACCGAGGCGGCGCGCATGGCGAAAACCAGCCCAGCAGAAAATCCTCTCCCGCGCCTTCTTATTGGCTCGGACCAGCCAAAGGCGTCTGGCCCACAGGTGATATGACCCGCATACTGCTCTACCTGCTCGTCTTTTATCGCCGCTGGCTTTCACCGGCGCTGCATTCACTGAGCCCCGGCGGCGGCTGCAAGTTTATGCCCACCTGCTCGGAGTACGCCTCGCAAGCCATCGCCACGCATGGGCCGCTGCGGGGCGTTCTGCTGGCGTCCTGGAGGCTGCTGCGCTGCCATCCCTTCACTCGCGGCGGTCTCGACCCGGTGCCGCCGGCTCCAATTGCACACCCGTTTCCCCACGAACCATTACCATAGAAAGAGCGGCGGCCAGACGGCGCGCTTCTCCATGGGCTGAGAACAGACCCAAACGAACAGGAAGTATACCTTGGCAGAATTCAGCAATCCCAATCTTCAGGGGCAGAGCGGCGGCAGCGGCGGCGGAGGCGGCGATATGCGCGGCCTGATGGCGTTCACCCTTTTGTTCCTCGTAGTCCTGCTTGGCTACCAATACTTTTTCAAACCCCAGCAGCCGCCCCCGCCTCCGCCCGCCGCGCAAAGCCAGAGCCAGCCGCCCAACCAGCCGCAGCCCACGCTTCCGGCCGCCGGCGCCGCCGTCCAACCGCAGTTGGCCTCCGCACCGGTTCTCGCTGTCTCGCCCAGCGTTGCCGCCACCGTCGTAACCACGACCACGGTCGAAAACGAGAACTACAAGATCGTCTTCACCAATCAGGGCGCGCAGGTGAAGAGCTGGGTGCTCAAAAAATACTATGACACCGCCGGCAAGCCGCTGGATATGGTTCAGCCCCAGGCCTCGGCGTACTTCGGCCTTCCCCTTTCGCTCTTCACCTACGAGCCGGCCCTCAACGAGGAGTTGAACAAGAAGGCGCTCTATCAGGTCACCGCAACGGGCGCGCAGCCCTCGGTTACCGGCCACGTGGAGGTTCCGGCCACCAGCGCCCTTACCTTCCATTACGCCGCCAACGGCCTAGATGTGGTGAAGACCTTCCGCTTCGATGCGAGCTACGTTATCACCGTCGAAGCCGAGGTCAAGCGCAACGGCGCGCCAGTGAGGGCGTTGGTGGCTTGGCCCGCCGGTCTGGGCGACATGGAGGAGTTCCTTCCCTCATCGTCGACGCGATCCTCCATCCGCACCTCCGCGCTCTCGCAGTTCGACTGGTCTCTCAATGGCAAGCAGGATTCGGAGGCCGTGGCCAAGATCGGCAACAACGCCACGCAAGACCTGCCTTACTCCTACGCGGCCGTCACCGATCTCTACTTTGTCGCGGCCTTTCTGCCCGACACGCCCGATCGCGCCACTCTCGTCACGCTGCACAACACCATCGACCTGCCCAGCGTGCTGAGCGATCCCAACAGCGAGAAAAAGCCGGCCCACGTGCTGGGACTGGCGATGGGCGATACCAGCGGATCGACCCGGCTACGCCTCTATGCCGGCCCCAAGGCGATGGACCTGCTCACCTCCATCCACGCCACCGGCGCCGACGGCAAGCCCACAGGGCAATCGCTGGAACCGCTCATCCAATACGGCTGGCTCACCGTCATCGCCAAGCCGCTGTACCTGGCCCTGCGCTTCCTGGTCGAGCACGGTGTCAACAACTGGGGCTGGTCCATCATCATCATCACCGTTATCTTCAACCTGGTGCTGCTGCCTACGCGCGTGATGATGATGAAGTCCTCGCTGAAGATGATGCGTATTCAGCCCAAGGTCGAGGCCATTAAACAGCGTTATGCCAATCTCAAGGCGACCGACCCCAAAAAGGCCGAGATGAACGCCGAGATGATGGAGTTATACAAGGTGGAGGGCGTGAATATGTACGGCAGTTGCCTGCCCATGCTCATCCAGATGCCGCTCTTTTTCGCCTACTTCCGCTTGCTGCAGAATACGGTCGAGCTGCGCCAGGCGCACTGGTACTGGCTCAGCGACCTCTCCGCACCCGACCCGCTGCATATACTGCCTATCCTCATCATCATCACCATGTTTCTTACGCAGTACATCACGCCCTCGCCGGGCATGGACCCGGCTCAGCGGCGGATGTTGGCCATCATGATGCCCGCGATGTTCGGCTTCATGCTGTGGACCTACGCCTCGGGACTCTCACTCTACTGGGGCACCGGCAACATACTCAACCTGGCCATCCAGATCTCCATCAACCAGTCCCACATCGGCAAAGAGATGAGCGCCATCGCCGCCAAGCGCGCCGCCAAAAAGGCCGGAGTCAACCCCAAGACCATCCAGGGCAAGCGATAGAATCCTTCGCCGCGCCAGAGAAGCCCCGTTCGAGCCCGGCTTGAGCGTGGCTTCTCTTTGCCCGGCACGCTGGGTCGCCCATTCTGCGCGTTTGTTGCGATGGACGGGCGCGAAGAGTGGCAGAATAGACCTATGACCCCGACCGCCCCCATCGTCCTCACCGCCTCCCAGGCTCGCGTCCTGGGCGCGCTGGTTGAAAAAGAAGTGACCACGCCGGAGTACTACCCGCTCTCGCTCAACGCGCTGATCAACGCCTGCAACCAGCGCTCCAACCGCGAGCCGGTAATGAACCTGGACGAAGAGGCGGTACGCATGGCCCTGCATCGCCTGGACGACCTGCACCTGGCCGGGCGCGCGCGAGCTGCCGACGGACGCGTCACCAAGTACGAGCACTGGCTGGGCGAGGCCTTCAACTTCAGCCGCGCGGAGACGGCGCTGATCTGCGTGTTGCTGCTGCGCGGCCCGCAGACCCCCGGCGAGCTGCGCGGCCGCACCGAGCGGATGCACACCTTCGACGAACTCACGGATGTCCTGGCCGGATTGCAAAAGCTGATGGAGCGCGAGCCGCCGCTGGCCGCTGTCCTGCCCCGCCAGCCGGGAACCAAGGAGGCGCGCTACACGCATCTGCTCTCCGGGCCGGTGGAGGCACTGCGTGCGGCAGTCCCCGATTCCTCCATGCAAACCAATGCAGACCAGTTCACGGAGCAGGACGCGGGCCACGAAGAACGCATCGTGCAGCTGGAGGCGACGGTCGCGGAATTGCGCCAGGAAATGTCCGCGCTGCGAGCGAAGATTGACGATTTATTTGGAGATTAATTGGATGGGAATCAAACTCTTCCGAGTGGAATTTGCTTCTACGGTGTTCAAAGAAGAGAGAAAGGTTGGGATCATGCTGAAAACCCGGTTTTTTGTCATGTCGCTTGTATTTGCCGCGATGTTGTCTACAAACGCCTGCTTGCTTGCGCAAGCAACGGCAGCTACTACTGCAGCGCCTCTGCCATCGCAAATCCTAACCGCGAAGAAGGTCTTCATCTCCAACGCGGGTGGGAATACAGTTTTTTGGAGCGGAGCAATAACTCGTCCATACAACGAGTTCTATGCTGCCATCCAGAACTGGGGCCGATATGAAATCGCTGCTGGTCCAGCGGATGCTGATCTGGTTCTGCAGATCAGTTATTCCGACCCAATTACTGGCGTGATTGACCATACTTTATGCGTTAGCAATTGCGCCTCCTACTCTCCTCAGTTCAAACTGGTGTTGCTGGACACGAAAACGCAGACTGTTCTGTGGACGTTCACTGAAAAACTCCAGGCAGTGGACAAAAAACATCGCTCCGCAGAAGACAATTTCGAGGATGCAATTGGCAAACTCGTCGGCGACCTGAAAGCGCTGACAGCCCAGCTCGCGGCGGCCGCGAAGTAGCCGGAACAAGACGGCGCGGGGTACAACGCTAGATCAGCTCATAGCCCGCAAACCAGTAACCGATCTCAAAGGCCGCGGTCTCCGGGGCGTCGGAGCCGTGGATGGCGTTCTCCGTCATCGAGCCGGCAAACTTCTTGCGGATGGTTCCTGGATCGGCGTTGGCCGGGTTGGTGGCGCCCATCAGCTTGCGCAGGTCGGCAATCGCGTTCTCCTTCTCCAGAACCATCAGCACCAGCGGCCCCGAGGAGATGAAATCGCAAAGCCCGTCGAAGAAGGGCTTGCCGGCGTGAACGGCATAGAAGCCCTGGGCCTGCGCCTTGGAAATCGACTGCCGTTTAATGGCCACAATCTGAAAGCCGGCTCGTTCGATCTCGGCCAGAATGGCCCCGGTAAATCCTTTGCGGACCGCGTCCGGCTTGAGAATGCTGAAAGTGCGTTCGGCCATTGTGATTGCTCCTAGGGGAATTGTTTTCCAGGACTTCATTGTAGCGAACCGGGGACCTCATGCGCCCGCTGGCCTGGCGGCGTGCTGGAAAACCGCCTTGCATTTTCGCGGACAATATCTCCTCCGAAGAGTCTGATCATCCGGGCGCCGAACGCGATCACCGCCATTGACGGCGCGATTCGCATCGTTACTCAGGAGATTCAACGCGCGGACATAGAATATAGAACTTGAGTAATCTAAAGTAATGGTTTATAATTCTCATATTGTGGATATTCCCAGGCAGATCGCTCCCTTCCTTGCGCAGGCGCTGCGCCGCTTCCCCGCGGTGGTGGTTACGGGGCCGCGCCGCGCGGGCAAGACCACGCTGCTGCGCTCCTCCCTTCCCCACGCGCAGTATGTACTTCTCGAGGACCCGGACATTCAGGACCGCATACGGCGCGATCCGCGGGCCTTTCTCGACAGCCTGCGCCCGCCGGTGATCTTCGACGAGATTCAGAACACGCCGCAGTTGCTCGATTATGTGCGCACGCTGGTGGACGCGCGGCCGCGCAAGATGGGCCAGTGGCTCTTCACCGGCTCGCAGGAGGCGCCGCTGATGCAGGGCGTCACCGAGTCGATGGCCGGCCGCGCCGCGATTCTTCAATTGCTGCCCTTCAGCCTGAAGGAGACGGCCAAGGCCGATCCGCTGCTGGGCGGCTTTCCCGAGGTGGTACTGCGCCCGCGCGGGCGCGAGTTATGGTTCGCCTCCTACCTGCAGACCTACATCGAGCGAGATGTCCGCCTGATCACCAGCGTTCGCGATCTGCCGGCCTTTCGCCGCTTTCTATCGCTGGTGGCCAGCCGCCATGGCCAGATGCTCAACAAGTCCGATCTGGCCGCGCCGCTGGGCGTCTCCGTGCCCACCATCGCGGAGTGGCTGCGCATCCTGGAGATGACCGGGCAGATCATCCTGGTGCCGCCGTACTTTGAGAACTTCGGCAAGCCTCGTCAAATCGCCCAAGCTCTACTGGGGCGACACCGGCCTGGCCTGCCATCTGCTGGGGATTCAGACGCAGGCGGAGCTGGATCGGTCGCCCTTTCTGGGATCGATCTTAGAGGGGTTTGTGGCCGCCGAGATTCTCAAGAGCCAGGTCAACCGCGGGCAGCGCAAGGAGCTTTACTACTTCCGCGACCAGCAGGGACTGGAGATTGACTTTGTGGTTCCGCGTCCTAATGCGCGCTTCTGGCTGATCGAGGCCAAGGCATCGAAGACCGTGCATGCGTCGATGGCCGCGCCGATGCTCGCGCTGACGCGGGCGGCCGGCGACCGCGTCACGCGCCGCCTGGTGGTCTACCGCAAAGCGCGCACCGGCCCGGCCTTCACGGCTCTGAGCAAGGGCGTGGAGGCGCTGACGCTGGATCAATTTGCTGCGGAGATCAATAGCGACTAGAGATTAGCGAGGAGTGGCGGAAAAGCGCTAGGAGATGTGGCATCTCCTGTAATGACAGCCGTTTTCGAGAGATGATTCTGAAAATAAAACAAGCATACTCAGAAAAACATAGTATGAGTATTTTAAAGTAATACTTTAGAATACTCATTTTATAACGGGAGGATCGTCCACTTGTAACGGGCGGCGAGAACAGATGCACTTGAGCGGTCCACAGTTCTTTCATAAACGCTAGCTTTTCCCGATCACCCGTGCCAGCGTGGCGCCGATTTCGGCGGGGGAGACGACGACGTGTATGCCGGCCGCGGTCATGGCCTTCATCTTGTCGGCGGCGGTGCCTTGGCCTCCACTGATGATGGCGCCCGCGTGGCCCATGCGGCGGCCGGGAGGCGCGGTCTGTCCGGCGATGAAGCCGACGACCGGTTTCTTCACGTGCTGCCTGACGAACGCGGCAGCGGCCTCTTCCGCCGTACCGCCGATCTCGCCGATCATGATGATGGCCTCGGTTTCTGGGTCGTCGTTGAAGAGGCGCAGCGCATCGATGTGTGTGGTGCCGATGATGGGGTCGCCGCCGATGCCGATGGCGGTCGACTGGCCGATGCCGCGCTGGGTTAGTTGATGCACGGCCTCATAAGTCAATGTTCCGGAGCGGGAGACGATGCCGACTGAGCCTTCTTTGTGAATGCGGCCGGGCATGATGCCGATCTTGGCCTTGCCGGGGGAGATCACGCCGGGGCAGTTAGGGCCGATCAGCCGCGACTTCGAGTTCTTGAGCACGTCCCAGACCTTGACCATGTCGAGCGTGGGAATGCCCTCGGTGATGGCGACGATCAGCGGAATGCCCGCGTCCTCGGCTTCGAGAATCGCATCGGCGGCAAAGGGCGGCGGAACGAAGATCATCGTCGCGTTGGCGCCGGTATTCTCAATTGCGTCGGCCACCGTATTAAAAACCGGCCAGCCCTCGTGCGTCGTACCACCCTTGCCGGGAGTGACTCCGCCGACGACCTTTGTGCCATACTCCGCGCAACTCATCGCGTGAAAAGTGCCTTCCTTGCCGGTCAGGCCTTGAACGATGAGGCGAGTATTTGTATCGACTAGGACTGCCATCTTATGCCCCCACGCTAGCAGCCGCGGCTACAACTAACTCCGCAGCTTCTTTCATTGTTTCTCCGACCTGGAAGTTGAGGCCCGATTCCTTGAGGATTCTGCGTCCTTCTTCGACGTTGGTGCCTTCGAGGCGCAGCACGATGGGAACCTTGATTTTCAGGTTGCGCGCGGCGGCGACTACTCCAGTGGCCAGCCGGTCGACACGCAGGATGCCGCCGAATATGTTAATGAGAATTGCCTTCACATTCACGTCGGAGAGCAGAATCTCGAAGGCGTGCTCGATCTGCTCTTGCGTGGCTGTGCCCCCTACATCGAGGAAGTTAGCGGGGCTGCCGCCGGCGTACTGAATGATGTCCATCGTCGCCATGGCCAGGCCCGCGCCGTTGACCATGCAGGCGATGGAGCCGTCGAGCTTAATGTAATTGAGAGCGTATTTGCTGGCCTCGACTTCAAGCGGGTCTTCCTCGGCGGTATCGCGCAGCGCCTTGAGCTTCGGATGACGGAAGAGGGCGTTATCGTCGAAGGTGATCTTGGCATCGAGCGCGAAGAGCTTGTCGTCCTTCGTTGTGATGAAGGGATTGATCTCGACCAGCGAGGCGTCGGTCTCGATGAAGGCTTTATAGAGGCTCTGGAAGAAAGCGACCGCCGCGTTGATCTGCGTCGGCTTGAGGCCCAGCGCGAAGGCCAACTTGCGCGCCTGCCATGAGCCCATGCCGATGGCCGGGTCGATGCTCTCCTTGAAGATCGCTTCGGGAGTTTTGGCGGCGACGACCTCAATCTCCATGCCGCCGGCCTGCGAGGCCATGAAGACCAGCTTGCCGGTGACGCGGTCGAGGACAATGCCGAGATAAAGCTCGCGGTCGATGCTGGCGGTCTCTTCAATCAGCAAACGCTGGACTTTTTGTCCGAGAGGTCCGGTCTGGTGCGTGATCAGCGTCATGCCGAGGATCTGCTGGGCGTAGAGTTCGGCCTCCTCGCGGGTGCGGGCCACTTTAACGCCGCCGCCCTTGCCGCGGCCGCCGGCGTGGATCTGCGCCTTGACGACCACGCCCGAGGCGCCCTCGGCAAAGAGCTTGCGGGCTATCGTCGAGGCTTCTTCGAGGGTATTCGCCACTTCGCCGCGCGGCACGGCGACGCCGTACCTGGCCAGGATTTCCTTTGCTTGGTACTCGTGAATCTTCATGAGTTGGGATCGCCCCGTCCGCTGCTATGGGGATTCGGCATCGGGTCTGGAGGATTCCAGAGGATCGAGTCCGTGCCAGCGGTAATGAAATAGTATCTTGCCCGCCGAAGGAGGGCAAACGGGCGTAAAATTCACAGAATCACAATGCATCTCCGGACGCTCCATTCCGAGGAAAGCAACTCGAAGATTCACGCCGCGAATGTCTACTCCGGCATTTCAAGGACAATCCAGGCGCTTTTCAAATAAAAGTGGTAGACGGTGCGGCGGTCGACGAGCGTATCGGCCAGAGCGTCGTGGTCCACCAGCGCGGGGCGATGCAACAAGCCGATCTGAGCGGTGCGAATCTGCTCGGGCGAGGCGGGATCGATGCCCCAGTTGAAACCCAGAACGCCGCTCGGGTCGTGGGCTTGCAGGCGTTCGGTCTCCGGCGCGGCGGATAGCACCAGCAGGCTGGCCGGGGCGCTGGAAAAGTAGACCAGCAGAGAAACCGTTCCGCGCTCAGAGCAGAGGACGGCCCAATCGGAGGAGCCGGGGCGCTCCAGGCTGGCGTGGATGACGTTCTCCGGGCGATGCGCCTCGTAGGACTGCGGAATCAGGCAGCCGCGGCGATTGAGCAGGATGACGAGTTCGGCGGGTAAGTCGGGAAACGAGCTGATGGGCAGATGACGGATGAGGTATGGAACCGAGTGGCCGGCAACTAAGATCTGGCCGGAGACGTTGAGCGGCGCGGGGGCCGGCTCCGGCTGTTGGGCCGGAAGCAGTAAGCAGACGCAGAGCAGCATGCAAAGCAAGCATCCACTCGTTCGTAATCCCTCGTGAACCATTCTTCCCTCAGGGGCTAGAGCCCCGTATTCTTCTGCGCTCAATCAATAGGATAAAGCCCAAACACATCATTCAAACGAGGTTACTGGATAGCTTCGTCATCAACATCCAGAGCGGAACGGCGTTCGGGGAATACGTGCTCATGCGGGTTCACCTGCGTGAGATGGATTTGGGCGCAGTCTATCACGCGGAAACCATCGAAGAATACGGAAGTCCGCGGTACGCGATCAAGGGAGAAAGAAATGAAGCTACAATTTCTTGCGCAGGTATTCAAAGACCATGTAGCCGATAAGCGCGGATATGAGAGCGATTGCGAAGTTGGTGACGGTGAAAATGTCCGTCAGAGCCGCCGCCAGGGTCTTGCCGCGGCCGTTGGTCGCGGTGAACTCGCCCATCAGCAGGTTGGAGTAAAAGAGAAAGTCGATAAAGCCGATCTCGATCACCGCCCGCCAGACAGGTGTGAGACGGCGCCGGTTGGTCCGCTGGCTCTGCATGGTGATTCCATCGTACAAGAGTCGAATGAAGAATCCGTAAGGAAAGCAGTCCGTTATCCGTCCGTAAGGATGCAGCGGAGTTGATCGCGGGGGCGTGTTGACAAGGCGGGAACTGTGGACAAGAAGCGGGGTCGCATTTCACCTAACGGGCACTCCCCTGCATTCATGATGAAAAACAGAGCCAAGCCCAGTCCCGCCGCAGGGATTTTCTCTTCGAGATCGATTCCGAACCACCGGACGAATGTGTGACCGCCCTGGGCGGCGTGCCGCGGCTGGCGCGGGCCATTCGCTCGCTGGATGTGCCGGGCAGCGTATTAACCTAGTTGCGCGATGAGAAGCGGCCAAACGCCCCGCGCTATACTCGGAGAATCTCCTTCGAGGCGTTGTTTCTTTCCGTTTCACGGATTTCGCCGCGTGGGGATGCTCGCTTGAGTCGGCTCGCGGAGGGCAGACCCTGAGCGTGAGATTCACGCGGAGAAACAGACTTTGACGATGCCGCACAAGCGCTGGCTCTACGCCCTCTGGCTGCTCTTCATCGGCTGTTTTGCCCTGCTGCACGCCTTAAATCTCAGCGCTGACTTTCCCAACCACACGCCGTGGACCGGCGACTGGGCCAAGTACACCGACGAGGGCTGGTACGGCAACGCCGCCATCCGCGCCCACCTCTTCGGCAACTGGCATCTCGCGGGAGACCTTAACCCCGCTCCAGCCTTGCCGGTGTGGCCGTTCCTCGAGTGGATGCTCTTCTTTTTTACCGGGGTTACCGTCCAGGCGGCGCGCGGACTGGCCGTCGCTTTCTTCTTTTGCAATCTGCTGTTGAGTTACCTGCTACTCCGGGAGACGGGGCCTCGCTGGAGGGCGCTGCTGGCTGTGACTTTGATCGTTACCAGCCCCTTTCTTTACTGCTTCAGCCGGCTGGCTATTCTGGAGCCGCTGTTGATTGCATTCATGCTAACGGCGCTGAATCTCGCTGTCCGTCTGCCCCGGATGCGCCGCCCACTGGTCGCATCGGCCGCCATCGGCCTGCTCTGCACGCTGATGGTACTCACCAAGACCACCGCCGTCTTTCTGCTGCCGGCGTTGCTCTGGGCGATGGTCGCGCCGCTCTGGTACAGCCGGCGGTTGGGTTTGCACTGCCTCTTGTCCGCGGCCGCAGCCTTTGTCGTCACCTTTGGCCTATGGATTGCGCTGGTCATCCACCTGGGCTTCTTCGCCGACTACAAGTATTTCTTCGCGTCGAATCAATCCATCAAGCCCAGGGAGCTCTATTGGCCATTCGTCAGCTTTTGGTGGTCTTTTCACGGCGGACTATGGGTGGACCAAATACTGATTCCGCTGGCCGGGCTGATCGTGCTGGGCGCGGCTCTGGCCTGGTGGAAGTTCGACGCCCGCAAGCTGCTGCTCGACCCGGTCTTTGGCGCCTCCATCCTGGCCGTCGCCGGCGTCATTGCCTTCATGGCCTGTCAGAACCATCCCCAGCCCCGTTACTTTGCCGTGGCGGCCTTCTTCTGCTTCTTCGTGGTGGCGCAAGGGGCTGGGGCGCTGCTGGATACGCCCAACGATCTTCGGCCGCCCCGCTCCCCGCAACGCATCTTAGGCTGGGCAGTGGTTGCTCTCGCCATTCTGGCCGCGGCCTTCAACGGCCTCCAGACCTTGAACTACGCCGCCCACCCTGAGTACACCTTTGTCGATGCGGCCCGGCGGCTCACCCTATATATCGATGCCCACCCCAACGGCAAGCGGCTCCTGGTCTCGTCCAGCGGCGACGAGATCACGCTGATCACCCGCCTGCCCGCCCAGTGCGACGACTTCGGTACTCTGGACCTGCCCTCCAAGCTGGCCCGCTACCAGCCCGGATGGTTCGCCGCCTGGAACGACCTCGACCCCGGCGCGCTTGAGGACATCCACACGCATTATTCGCTCGAACAGGCAGCCGTCTTCCGCGCCTTCGACGACACGGATCGCAACATCCTGGTGCTCTTCAAGCTGCACCCGCTGCCCGGCGGCCAGGTGCGCAGTCCTGGCCGGCAGAACCTGCAAATCCCGCTCCCCGGCGACAAGATCGACATCAATGTCGAGTAGCTGGAGGGTGCCCCGGCGCTGCCAAATTGGCTGTATTCCCGCTCCCGGAAGCCTCATCGGTAACGCTGTGACTGCAATCACTCGACACTGTTACTTTCGGGTGATAGCCTTCTTATGACCCTTTCCCGGAAATTATCGTAGCGTTTTTCCGGTTCCGTTCGTGATCAACCATCAAAAACCGTTTGGAGGAATTGTGACTGCACAGTATTGGGTGTGTTTCTTCCTGGCCGTCAGCGCGCTTTCGCTCGTTGTGGCCTTTTTCTTTGCGCGCTTTGCCGCCGCCATCAAGGCAGGCGCTCAGGCTTTCTTGAAGCGTCCGTACAGGACCATGGCGGCCCTGTTGGCTCTGCTGCTGCTTCCCACATTCGCCGGCGCGCAGGAAGCCGCGGGCGGCGAAGCCAGCCTGGTGCTGCCGGATTTATCGAGCGTGAATTTTCTCGGTTTGGACGGAAGATCCCTTCTAATGATCGGATTGCTCTTCTGCGCCGGCGGCCTGCTCTTCGGCCTGGTGATCTTCAGGCAATTGAAGAACCTGCCGGTTCATATCTCCATGCGCGAGATCTCCGAACTGATCTATGAGACTTGCAAAACCTATCTGATCACGCAGGGCAAGTTCATCATTCGGCTCTGGATCTTCATCGCGGTCATTATCTCGATGTACTTCGGCTGGCTAGCGCCGGTGGGCAATGTTTGGGTAACCCTGCCCATCATCCTGGGCTTCAGCCTGGTCGGCGTGGCGGGCAGCTACGGCGTAGCGTGGTTCGGCATTCGCGTCAACACCTTTGCCAACTCGCGGACGGCGCACGCTGGATTGCGCGGCAAACCGTATCCATGTTTTGCGATTCCGCTCAAGGCCGGCATGAGCATCGGCATGATGCTGATCTCCGTCGAGCTGCTGATCATGCTCTCCATCCTTTTGTTCGTTCCGGCTAATTACGCCGGCCCCTGCTTCATCGGCTTCGCTATCGGCGAATCCCTGGGCGCCGCGGCCCTGCGTATCGCCGGCGGCATCTTCACCAAGATCGCCGACATTGGCTCCGATCTGATGAAGATCGTCTTCAAAATCAAGGAAGACGATGCCCGCAACCCCGGCGTCATCGCCGACTGCACGGGCGACAATGCGGGCGACTCGGTCGGCCCCAGCGCCGATGGCTTTGAAACCTACGGCGTCACCGGCGTGGCCCTGATCACCTTCATTCTACTGGCCGTTCACGATCCCAGGACACAGGTGCAACTGCTGGTATGGATCTTCGTCATGCGCGTGGCCATGCTGGTATCCAGTTCCGGCGCGTACTTCCTCAATGGCGCAATCGCCAAGGCGAAATATGAGAACTCCGACGAGATGGACTTCGAGGCGCCTTTGACCTCTCTGGTTTGGATCACCTCCATCGTTTCCATCATCCTGACCTTCATCGTCTCGTTCTACATGATCCCCACTCTCGGCGACGGAACGCTCTGGTGGAAGCTGGCTTCCATCATCTCCTGCGGAACCCTGGCCGGAGCGGTTATCCCCGAACTCGTCAAGGTCTTTACCTCCACCAACTCGGCCCACGTGCAGGAAGTCGTCACTTCCGCCAAGGAAGGCGGAGCTTCCCTGGGCATCCTGTCGGGACTCGTGGCCGGCAATTTTTCGGCCTACTGGCTGGGATTGAGCATGGTCGCGCTCATGAGTTTGGGCTATTTCTTCAGTACCGGCCCATCCATGGATGCCCTGATGCTCGCTCCCGCCGTCTTCGCCTTCGGCCTCGTCGCCTTCGGCTTCCTGGGCATGGGACCGGTCACAATTGCCGTGGATTCCTACGGCCCGGTCACCGACAATGCTCAATCCGTCTATGAGTTGTCGCTGATTGAAACTCTTCCCGGCATTGAAGCCGAGTTGAAAAAGGACTTCGGCATCGACGTGAAGTTCGAACGCGCCAAGCATCTGCTGGAAGCCAATGACGGAGCCGGCAATACCTTCAAGGCTTCGGCCAAGCCGGTGCTGATCGGCACCGCTGTCGTCGGCGCAACCACCATGATCTTCTCGATCATCATGGCCCTGACCCATGGACTGACCGTGGGCAAAGAGAACCTCTCTCTGCTGCATGCGCCCTTCATGCTCGGGTTGATCACCGGTGGGGCAATGATCTATTGGTTCACCGGTGCATCCATGCAGGCGGTCACCACCGGCGCTTACCGCGCGGTCGAGTTCATCAAGGCGAACATCCACCTGGAAGGCGCGGAGAAGGCCTCGGTCACGGACAGCAAGAAGGTGGTGGAAATCTGCACCCTGTACGCGCAGAAGGGTATGTTCAACATTTTCCTCGCTGTCTTCTTCGCTACACTTGCCTTCGCCTTCGCTGAGCCGTTCTTCTTTATCGGCTATCTGATCTCGATTGCCATCTTCGGACTCTACCAGGCGATCTTCATGGCCAATGCCGGCGGCGCTTGGGACAATGCCAAGAAGGTTGTCGAGGTTGACCTGAAGCAGAAGGGTACGCCGCTGCACGACGCGTGCGTCATCGGCGACACCGTCGGCGATCCCTTCAAAGACACCTCGTCGGTGGCATTGAACCCGGTGATCAAGTTCACGACCTTGTTTGGATTGCTCGCTGTCGAACTGGCCGTAACGCTCAGCGCGAAGAACCCTCTGCTCGCAACCTCGCTGGCAGTCGCATTCTTCCTGGTGTCGGTCTTCTTCGTGCACAAGTCGTTCTATGGCATGAGGATTGAGACCAAGGAAGGCAACTGATTTCCGTCTTGGTAAACCGCTGCTGACTGGCGGACAACAGAACCACAAAGCGGCCACATGCACTCTCGCGTGGGGCCGCTTTGTTTTACGCTGGTCAGGCAAGGCCGGTTGGGTCTATGATGGCTGGCGACATCAATATCCTTTTTTACGGTTTACTCTTTTGCGGTTCTTGCGCGGTCACTCGTGCTGAAAAGGAAGGTTTTTCATGCGTATTCTCCTCTGTGCAGGCGCGGCTCTGACGCTGGCGGCCTTGTCTTTGCCGCTGGCGGGTGGGGCGCAGAAGTTTCAGGAACCGACAAAAGAAGAGCTGCAGATGACCTCGGATCCCAAGGCGCCCGGCGCTCCGGCGGTCTTTCTCTATCTCCAGTCGGAGACCGACAACCGCAACCACTATCAGAGCATCTATGCGCGCATCAAGATACTCACGGAGCTGGGAAAGGAGTGGGCCACGGTCGAAGTACCCTACGTCCCCGGATATATGGATCCGCCCATCATCGAGGGCCGCACTATCCATGCCGACGGCACCGTCATTCCCCTGACCGGTAAAGCCTCAGACCTGTTGGTCTACAAGAATCACAACAACCATGTACACGCCGCGGTCTTCAATCTGCCCAGCGTCGAGGTGGGCAGCATCCTGGAGTATAAGTGGAGCCTTCCCATGACCGGTGGCGGTGGTAATGTGACTGGTATCGCGGACCAGGCGGATGACGGTTACTATGCCTCTGCGGTGGCCGGCATATCCGATCCCGTGTGGGATGTGCAGCAGCCGATCTACGTCCACAAGGCGCATTTCTATTGGAATCCCTACAATGACCTGGAGACGGGTGTCCTGGGCAGCGAGCTCGACCATTACGTCAATGGAGAAAGGGCCCACTATCTCCTTTTTACGCAACTCCTGCCCGCCGGACTCACGACCACCCGCAGTCCCAGGGGCGACTTCACGCTGGACATTCACGATGTGCCCGCTTTCGTGCGCGAGGCCAATGCTCCTCCGGATGCCGCCTTGCGCTACAAAGTGCGCTTCTTCTATTCACCCGCCAGTTCCGCGGCGAATTACTGGGACAACGAGATTCAGCGCTGGTCAAAACAGTTGAATGAATTTGCCAGCCAGAGTAATGCGATCAAAGATGCGGCCAATCAGATCACGGCCGGAGCCGCAACCCCCGAAGCCAAGGCGCGCAAGCTATACGATGCTGTGCAAACCCTCGATAATACCGATTTTACGCGCGCCAGGACCGAAGAGGAGCGCAAGGCGCTGCATCTCAAGAAGGAAGTAAAGAGTGCCCAGGATGTGTGGAGCGAGAAGAGCGGTTCTGGCGATGACATTGCGGCGCTCTATCTGGCCTTGGCCCGCGCTGCCGGTCTTCAAGCCGACGGGCTCAAGATAGTCAACCGCAACAAGCGGATCTTCGACCAGTCTTATCTCTCTCTATATCAGCTCGACTCGCTGCTGGTGGTGCTGCACATCGATGGCAAGGACATTTATCTCGATCCCGGCGAAAAGCTCTGCCCGTACGGTCAGTTGTCGTGGAAACACATGATGGCGGGCGGCATCCAGCAGAACTCCAAAACGCCGGTCTACACGCCGCCCAACGCCACCAAGGACGCCATTACCGCGCACGCCGCCGATCTGACCGTCGATGCGCAGGGCGGAATCACCGGAACCGTCAAAATTCTGATGAATGGCCCCGTCGCGCTCCATTATCGCCAGTTTAACCTCACCTTCGACCCGGAAGAGGTCAGAAGGCAGCTCAACGAATCCCTGAGCAATCTGCTGCCGCAGGGAATTACCGGAGAGGTGGACAAGATTCAGGGGCTGGAGACCGCGGAAGGCTTTCTTTCAGTCTCCGCCAAAGTCACAGGTCAGATGGGCAGCTCCATCGGCAAGCGCCTGCTGCTGCCCGGCTTCTTCTTTTCCACCGGCGCGCGCCCGCAGTTCGTCGCCGAGGAGAAGCGCGAGGCCGCCGTCGATCTGCACTACGCCGAGCAGGTGATCGATGATGCTGTCTACCACCTTCCAGCCGGATTCACCGTCGAGAGCGCCCCCACGCCGGTGCAGTTGCCCTGGGAAGGTCACGCCGTCCTGGTGATCAAGACAGCTCCCGGCGCAGGCACTATCGACATTCGCCACACCTTCCAGCGCGCTTTCGTGCTGCTCGAAGCCAAGGAGTACCCGGCCCTGCGCGACTATTACCAGAAGATCGCCGCCAACGACCAGCAGCAGTTGGTGCTGATCAAAGCTCCGGGCGCGGCAGGGAACTGAGGGACTAGACCGGCAACATCAGGAGCTATGGTCTGGCCGCTCTGAACTGCTCCAGGCTCCGCCGCTGCCGGTCCTCGCCATCGAAGTTCTCCGGAGCCAGCCAGGATTCAAACGCTCGCTTGCGGGCGGGCCACTCGCGGTCGAGCATGGAGAACCATGCCGTCTCCCGGTTGCGGCCTTTGACGATCATGTGCTGGCGGAAGATGCCCTCGAAGGTAAACCCCAGGCGCTCCGCCGCGCGGCGCGAGGGCAGGTTCTCCGCATTGCACTTCCACTCGTAGCGGCGGTATCCCAACTGGTCGAAGACGTGGCTTGCCATCAGGAACATGGCCTCTGTAGCGGCGGCGGTGCGCTGCATGGAGGGCGCAAAGAGGACGTAGCCAACTTCGATGACTCCGTGGGCCGGCTCCATCCTCATATAGCTGGCCCAGCCCTCGGCCAACCCGGTCGCGGCAGGCACAATCGCGAGAAAGACAAAGCCCGCTGCGGCCTGTCTTTCTTCAATGTGCCGGCGCAGATCGGACTCGGTGGCGAATGGACCGAAGGGTAGCCAGCTCCAGAGCTCATCGTGGCCGCGCAAGGACTGCCAGAGAGCAGCGGCGTGGCGCTCGGCGTTCAGCGGCTCCAGCGTGACGGCGTGGCCGCGGAGCGTGACCGGGCCGGCCAGTGGGACGGGCTTCCAGTCGAGCGGCTCTGTGGCGGGCGCGGACACCCGATCAGTTTATCAGCACAACTCACTCAGCAATCATGAGTTGAACGCTCGTTCAGGCAGATTCGTGATGAGTATCACTGCGACTGTTGCCCTTGCCAAACGACCATGCCAGTTGACACAATCGTTGTGATTGGCCGCGATACGTCCTATAGGTTCCTCGATCTGGGCATACCTGTGATCTTCCACGAGGAGCGCCTGCACGGCCACGCGGCGCCGGCCGGGACGAGCTTTCCGCAGCTCATCGGCAGAGGCATGATATGTTTGGATTCGGAAAATAATACTCAGGAGAGACGCGATGTCGAAAGAACGAGACAGTTTTGTTGCGGCCAAATTGGCCAAAATGACCCTGGAGGAAAAATGCGGCCAGGTCCTCACCTTTACATGGCGCGGGGCTTACCTGACGCCTTCGGGGATCGAACAGATCACCAAGCTGCACGCCGGCGGCCTTTGTCTGGAACCGTATGCGCTGGAAACATGCAAGAACAAATATTGGGGGCGTTCGCAGGTCGATCCCAACTTTAAGAAGCCGAAGGACTGGTTCGACATCGCGCATACCAACTTCGACGATCGCAGCTTCGGCGTGAGCGTGACTCCGGCAGAGCTCACCGACAGGCTCAACAAATTGCAGGAAATCGCCATGAAACGGCCTTCGGGAATTCCCCTGCACATCACCATCGACATGGAAGGCGATTTCAAAAACGATTACTCCTCCGGTCATGTCGTGCAGTTCCCGCCCCCGATGGGCATGACCGCTATCGGCGACCTCGATCTGGCCTATAAGGTGGCGTATACGCTCGGCAAGCAGATGGCCCTCATCGGCATCACCCAGTTCTATCACCCGGTCTGCGACGTCAATATCAATCCGTTGAACCCCGAAATCGGCGTGCGCTCCTTCGGCGACGATCCCAAGATTTGCGCGAAGTTTGTCGATGCCACGGTGCGCGGCTATCAGGATGCCGGCATTGTCGCCACGGTCAAGCACTTCGCTGGCCGCGGCGATTCGGGAACCGACGCGCACGACGTGCTGGACACCTGCCGCGGGGACCTGAAGCGGATGCGCGCGGTCGAGCTGGTCACCTTCCAGGCGGGCATTGATGCGGGCGCCAAGGCCCTGATGACGGCGCATACCATCTTCCCGGCCTTCGACAAGGAATTCCCGGCAACGCTCTCCTCGAAGATCCTCGTCGATCTTCTCAGGAAGCAAATGGGATTCAAGGGAGTCGTGGTTTCCGACGCTATCGGCATGGCCGCCGTTCTGAGAAAGTGGCCGCTCCCCCTGGCGTGCGCCATGGCTATCAAAGCCGGCGTTGACACGATTCTGCTCAAGGCGGACGACGAATCCCGCTCCCAGTGCTTCTTCGGGATCAAGGGCGCAGTGGAGCGCGGGGAGCTTCCTATCGAGCGGCTCAACGACGCGTGCCGCCGGTTGCTCAGCATGAAGTACGACCAGGGCCTCTTCGAGAAGGCCGGAAAGAATGATCCGGCCAAGACCGCGGCCCACGTTCACAGCAAGGAAACCCAGGACTTCTCCCGGGAAGTAGCGCACAAAGCCCTGCTGGTGGTGCGCGACGACAAAAAGCTGCTGCCGGTGAGCAAGGACAAGAAAATCCTGGTCATCGAACAGGTCATTCCCTACTCCTTCCTTGGCAAGGATCTTTACAGCCATCCGCACATGTTCTGCGAGCAGATGACCAAGCATTCCACCAACCTCATCCTCGATGACACGGCCTTCTTCGCCGGCGACGAGGAAGTGGAGGAGGCGCTGACTCTGGCCAAGGGTGCGGACCTGGTGGTTATGACAAACTACTACGCGCGCATTGAAAAGCGCGGCAACAACCGGCATCTGGTGCAGGCCTTGAAAAAGGCGGGACATAAGGTCATTGTCGTGACCAACTTCCCGTACCGCAAAGGCGTGACCACGGAAGCCGATGCCGTGATCTGCAACTTCTCAGGCACGCCCGATTCGATCCGGGCGGCCGCGGATCTGGTCTTCGGCACGATCAAGACTTATCCGACGACGAAGATGCCGATCGACTTGAGCGCCGAGAAGAACCTGCCCGACGAGAAGCCCGTGGCTCTCCCGAAGAAGGCCGCAAAGAAGGCGGGAAAAGATTCCAATCCATGGGCGGGAAAGTGCTAGGGGTAAACCCCCTTCTCACACCGTTCTAACCGTAATTTCGGGCGCCGGCGGCACATCTGAAATACCGGGCCGGCGCTCGGAAGAGCCATAGGACGCTGGAACATATCGGGTACTGCGCCTGCGGGCGAAACACAAACGATTATGAGGGAAAGTAAAATGCCGAAATCCACTGCCTTTGACGTGCGCGATGTTTATACCATCCCCGGACCCAAAGTTACCTCCATCTATGAACACAACAAAATGGCGGTCCACTTCCAGGGTATGTCCAAGACCCTGCAATTTCCGCAAACGGTGGCCTTGCAAGGAGCGCCCACGTGCTCGATCGGCATCTCCCCTTACGGGCTCTACAACCGCCTCAACGACGCTGGCCGGCTCATCATGCTCAACCAAACGGCGGTCCAGTTCGCCTCCGCGCCCTTCATCCGCATCGGCGATAAGTTCGCCATGCTGACCCAGAAGCAGCCGGGTGTTCCCGAACTGCCCGACGACATTCCGGCGGTCAAGAACTACTATCACCCGGCGGTCCCGGAAAAGAACGTCGCCGTCACCATGGCCACGCCGTCGCTGGAGCTTGCCTACAAGCTGGGGAAGGTGAAGGTAACCCGCAGACTGATTTCGCAGTTGCTCTCCGGAGGAGACCAGGTGCTGATGCCCTTCGGCGTCGAAGAGTTCGAGGTGGAAAACTCCGGGAATGAGGCTGAGGAAATCACGCTCGTGGTGCCCCGCCCGTCTCTCGTCAACCTCCAGGAGAAGGAGTTGAAGCCGACCGACCAGGACAGCGTCTATGTCGGCATCGCCGCGGTCGATGGCCAGAAGCATGAGGAGTTTGAGTCGGCGGGCGTCCGGGGCGTGGTCATGGGCAGCAACAAAACTGCCAACCGCATGGCGCTGGCTGTTCTCGATTTGCCTGGCGTTGCGGTGGACATCCAGCCTTACTTCTGCCTGAACAAGTATACGGGCGATCTGCTGCTCAACGCCGACGGAAGCTTCTTCGAAAAACGGGAACCGCTGGTGCGCAGCGACTATGGCGCGGCCATCAGCCTCACCTTCACCCTGGAAGCGAAAGCCACCATGAAGATTCCGGTGGCTGTTGTGTTGGATTTCCCGTAACAGGTCTACATCGACGGCAAGACATTCCCGCGCAAATACCTCAAGAGCTTCAAGAACTCCGAGACGCGGGTAGTCGACCTGGCAAAGATCGCCCTGGACAGCTATCCGCAGTGGTGGGACCGGACCATGGCGATTCAAAAACGAATCTTCGACCGGATCCAGTCCAGCGCCTCCTACAAGGGCGACCGGGCCGGAGCCATGCGCCTGACCCGTCTGATCCTGAATGAACTCCATTTCCCTCTCTCCAACGCCATCGTCTGGGTCGAGGACGAGACGGGAAAAGAGCGCGCCCGCTTCCTGGAGTGCTTTGATTACGCCTATATCGACCCGTCAGACGTGGACTGGTATTCGATGGTGCTCTTGATGCTCTTCCCGATGGTGGAAAAAGATCTCTGCCAGGGTTTCATCGATTCGATTCTGGCCGTGGATCCCAAGCTGCGCTTCTACCACAATCACGCTTCCAACGTTGAAGCGCGGCTGCATTTCAAGGAGCACCCGGAACAATATGAGGGCATGAGACTGACGCAAGTCCTCGACGAGTTCAAAACCAAGGGCAGCGTGGCGCACGATCTGGGCGCCATGCCTAAGGGCCATCCCCTGCGCAACGTAAGCGATTACGCCTGGTACAACAACAACTACTGGGTGGACCTCTTCCCCAAACTCATGATGCGCGTGCTGCGCAACGTGAAGTTCACCGGCGACATGGATTTCCTGAAGAAGAACTGGAAGACCCTCAAGTTTGGGCTCGATGCGGCGTTGAAACTCGATTTCGACAACGACGGCATCCCCGAAGGCTATCCCGACGATGTGAAGAACACCTTCGACAACCTGGTTCTCTTCGGCGCCGACGCCTACGACGCCACGCAGTTCCTCGGCGGCTGCCAGGCCATGCTCAAGATGGCTCGTATGCTCGGCGACAAGGCCGGCGAGAAGCACATCCAGAAGGTCTTCGACAAGGGCTGGCAGAGCCTCGAGCAATTGTGGCGGGATGCGAAGAACAAGAAGGGCGAGAAACTTCAGTATTACGTCACCTGTTTCGATCCCGCCACCGGAAACACCAACACCGATGTCTGGACCAACCAGCTCGATGCCCTTTGGTACCTGATCTCCATCGGCGAAGAGCCGTTCATCCCGGAGGACCGCGCCAAGAAGATCCTCAAGACGATCTACCGCAACAACCGCTCCTTCATGGGCTGGGCCATGTGCAAGACCGAGGACGGCGATCCGGTGGAGTCGGATCAGGGAAAAGACGTCTATACGACCTCCAACTACGTCTTCGCCGAGCTGCTGGATTATTACGGCATGGCCAGGGAGAGCAAGGAAGTTTACAAGGCCATGGACCGGGTCGTCTTCGATTACGCCAACTCCATGATCACTCCGGACAATCTACGCGCCGAGCTGGAAACGGAGCGGGGCGAGACGGCCCCCGGCCCGCACTACATCGTCGCCGCCTATCCCCGTCCGGGAGCTGTCTGGACACATTTGGTGATGAACTACATCAAGGACTTGCAGGCGAAGAAGAAAACCCAGACCATCGAGTCGCCGGACCTGATTACGTTCTATCCCGATCTGCTCAAGGGGCCGGGCAAAGGAAAATGAAAGTCAACCCCCGGATGCGCATGAACTGAGGTGAACAAGAGAGGGCGGGAAAATCGCGAATCAGCCGGGAAACCGGCATGAACTCGATTTCCCGCCTTTTTTGATCCATGTCCATCCGTGGCCAATAAACTCGAACCGCTTGACTAAGGAATCTATCGACATGCCCAAGAAGTACGACATCACCTTCGTTGGCCACATGTGCTACGACGAGATTATCCCCTTCGGAGGAACACCCCACATCGCCCCTGGCAGCGCCGTGCTGTGCGGCGTTATGGTCGCCGCGCGCATCGGAAAGCAGGTTGCCGCGGTGGTGAAGATGGCCAAAAAGGACGAAGAGATCCTGCAACCGATGAAGGATCTCGGCGTTGACACTTACGTCATCGAGAGCACGGAGACCACCTACTCGCGGGTTTTGCACGAGAGTGCAAATGTCGATGAACGCAAACTCACGCTCGTCAAATCCGCCGGCCTCATTTCCATTGACGACGTTCCCGAGTTGAGTTCGACGTGCGTTCACCTGGCCGGGATCTCCGACACCGAATTCGATATGCCGCTGATGCAGGGCTTGAAATCCAGAGGCTACAGCCTCTCGGCCGACATGCAGAATTTCGTCCGCCACGTCACCCCGGTCACCCATGAAATCGAGTTCAGCGACGTCGCCGACAAGAAAGAAATTGCGGCGATGATGGACAAGCTCAAGCTGGACGTTGTGGAAGCGCGGATTCTGACCGGCACGGACGATCTGGAGAAGGCCGCCATCATCATCGAGTCGTGGGGCTGCCCGGAGACGCTGATCACACATTCCTCGGGCGTCCTCGCCCGGGTAAAAGGAGTAACCTACTACGAGAAGTTCTCCAACAGCAACATCTCCGGCCGGACCGGCCGGGGCGACACGACCTACGCGGCGTACATGTCCTGGCGGTTGGATCACGATGTCCGGGAGTCCCTGAAGTTCGCCGCCGCGCTGGTTTCAATCAAAATGGAAACCCCCGGCCCCTTCAAGGGAACGCTGGAGGACGTGCAGAAGCGATTGAGGGAAAAGCATTCTTCCTAAGTATCTCAGAAATTCGCGGTGAAAGCGAGTAAAAGTCGATGAGTGCTACAAGCATGAAACTCTCCTTCGGAGAAAAGTTCGGATACGGCCTGGGCGACCTGGCCGCCAACTTTGTCTTTCAGGCCGTCATGGCCCTGCAGTTGGACTTTTACACCAAGACCTATGGATTGACGGCGGCCCAGGCGGGCACGATGTTTCTCGTGGTCGGTCTCAGCTCGGCCGCATTCAATCCCATCATGGGCGTGATCGCCGACCGCACCCACTCGCGCTGGGGCAGGTTCCGTCCCTGGCTCCTGTGGACCTCGGTGCCCTTTGGCGTCATCGGCATTCTGACCTTCACGACGCCAAACCTCAATCCTGTCGCCAAGCTGATCTATGCCTGGGTCACCTACCTGCTGCTGCGCCTCATCTATGCCGCCAACAACGTTCCTTATGCCTCGCTGACCGGCGTGATGACCGACGACCCGAACGAGCGCAACAGCATCACTTCGTATCGTCAATTCTTCGCCAACAGCGCGGGATTTATCGTGGGCAGCCTGGCTGTTCCCATGGTCGCTTTTCTGGGCCATGGAAACAATGCCCTGGGCTATCAGTTGACGATGGGCAGCTTCCTGGTGCTCTCGGTGATCTTTTTCCTGATCGCCTTCGCCGTTTCGAAGGAGAGGATTCAGCCCGATGCGCGGCAAGAAACTTCCGTGCTCCGCGATCTCGGCGATCTGATCCACAACGGCCCCTGGATCGCGCTCTTCCTGGCGACGGTCTTTTATTTCACCGCACTGCTCATTCGCGGCAATGTAATGCTGCCCTACTTTGAGAACTGCGCCCACAACAGGATGTTCTTCAGTTGGTTCAACGGCTTCGGATTAATCGCTCTGTTGGTGGGCGTCACCTGCTCGACGGCCCTGACCAAACACATGGGCAAGCGCTCGGTCTTCCGCTGGAGCATGCTGCTGACGGGCATTCTCGCAGCGGCATTGTGCTTCTTCCCGCCCACCGCCATTGTGCCGATCATCGGCCTGGAAGTTGTGCGCCAGTTCTTCTTCGGCTGCTCCGGCCCGGTGCTTTGGGCGATGATGGCCGACGTGGCCGACTACGGCGAATGGAAGACGGGACGCCGCGCCACTGGGACGGTCATTTCGGCGGTAGTCTTTGCGCTATGGGTCGGCGTAGCCATCGGCGGAGCAATCGCCAGTTGGCTGCTTGATCTATACGGCTATTCATCAACAGCCGCGGTCCAATCTGCACGCGCTCTCGAGGGGATTCGCCTCACAGCATCGGTCTACTCCGGCGCCGCCTTCCTGGCCGCCGCGGTTTGCCTGCTCTTCTACCGCATCGACAAGAAGCTGAATCTGGAAATCTCGAACGAACTGGCCGAGCGGCGCAAGAGCTTCGGCAGCGCCTCGTAAGCCAAACTTCGATCAGTGAGGCGGGTTGATTGCGCCAGGAATTAACCCTGGACCATCCAATCCGCCTCATCTGTTTTCTTGAGTATCCCGGGCTTTCTATAGAACAGTGAGAGCAGAACAGGCTGCCGAAATATGTTTTACGTTAGCAATTTGGCAAAGTTGGCCAAAATACTAAACTCAAGCTGAGGTGCCCTGATGCCAACCCGCAATGTCAGTCTGCCTGAAAAGCTGGATCAGTTTATTACCGCCAAAGTCGAGTCTGGAGATTACGCCAACGCCAGCGAAGTGATGCGCGCGGCCTTACGCCTGCTGGAAAAAGAAGAGCGGGAGTACGAGGAGAAGATGGCGGTTCTTCGTGCGGCGATTGAGGAAGGGCTTGCCAGCGGGGATGCCGAGCCTGGGGTCTTCGAACGGCTGGATGCCTACATTGAGGAACTGGCGGAGGAGGAGGAAGAGTGCCGGCTTACAGCGTAGCAAGGCTCGCTTAATCGGACCTCAAGTCCATCATTCGCTACACCATGAAGACTTGGGGAAGAACCCAAACCATTAAATACAAACAGGGGTTGCAGGACTGTTTTCAGCTTCTGGCTGACAATCCATCCATCGGCCGGGCCTGCGATTCGATCCGTCCCGGTTTGCGCCGCTTTGAACATGGCAAGCAAGTCATTTTTTATCTTCCCCAGGCGGGCGAAGTGCTTATAGCGCGCATTCTCCACCAGCAGATGATCCCCGCCAAGTCGCACTTCGAGAATTAAATCTCTCCGGCCGAAATCCGTCCCCGAATCTCCACATCTGCACAGTTCGCCCCCAATCTGCACCGTTCCCGCGTCTTGCGCATGGCTCCGGCGAAGACTACGCTTGTCCTCATGGCAGGCGTCGGCCGGCAAACCCGCGTCTGCACCGGATTTGATGCAGTTCGGGCAGCCGGAATCCGCGCCCCGCAAGTGCGTTTGCAGCTTTCCACAGGCAATTCCCTTTGTTTGGCAAGTTGATGCTTGGATTGTAAACAAAACACAAGATATTGTGGTTTTTTGTTGACAAGCACAACAGAGAGCGCTATTTTTGCATCTGCGGCTCTAAACGGTTTAGTTCGAAACCCTGTGTGATCGTCCCACAGGAAGGCCGCTGAAAGAAGAGAGATCGCGGTACTTTTCAATCCCCGATTCCCGTTCTTCGCAAGAGATTTGCCCTGACCCCTTCCAGGCCGATTCATGCCGGTCGAGGCCAGAGATTTACCAATTTTGACGACAGAGAGGATTTCATGAACGAGCTTCAGTATCAGAGTTCCACCGCCGCCCCCCAGGCTTCCCACACCCAGCAGGGACTGATCTTTACCCGCCGCTTCACCACCGAGGGCGTCTCCCCCTATGACGAACTCCAGTGGGAGCAGCGCACCGCGTCCATCACCGACCAGAAGGGCAACATCATCTTCGAGCAGAAGAATGTCGAGGTTCCGCTCGACTGGTCGATGACCGCGACCAACATTGTGGCCTCGAAGTACCTGCACGGCAAGCTGGACTCGCCTGAGCGGGAGACCGGCGTCCGCCAGTTGGTGGGCCGCGTGGCCGAGACCATCCGCGACTGGGGCCTGGCCGACGGCTACTTCGCCACACGCGAGGATGCGGCCATCTTCCACGACGAACTTGCGCACATGCTGCTGACTCAGAAGGTGGCCTTCAACTCGCCGGTATGGTTCAACGTGGGCTGCGACCGCCTGGAGCCGGATGCGGAGGGGCAGAACTGGCACTGGGATCCGGCGACCGGCGGCGTGCGCTACTCCGCCACCGGCTACCACAATCCCCAATGCTCGGCCTGCTTCATCAACTCCGTCGAGGATTCGATGAGCGGCATCATGGACCTGGCCCGGACCGAAGCGATGCTCTTCAAATTCGGCTCCGGCACGGGAACCAACTTCAGTTCCCTGCGTTCGAGTCATGAAGCCGTCTCGGGCGGCGGCACTGCCAGCGGCCCCTTGAGCTTCATGCGCGGGCTGGACGCCTTTGCCGGCGTCATCAAGTCCGGCGGCAAGACGCGCCGCGCGGCCAAGATGGCGATCCTGAACGTGGATCACCCGGATATTATTGATTTCATTGAGTGCAAAGAGAAGGAAGAGGCCAAGGCGCACACGCTGATCAAGGCCGGATACGACGGCAGCGGGCCGGATTCCGAGGCCTTTTCGTCGATCTTCTTCCAGAACGCCAACAACTCCGTCCGCGTCAGCGATGAGTTCATGCGCGCCTACGAGAGCGACGGCGACTTCTCCACCTACACGGTCCGAGGCCATGAGCCGGTTGCAACCTACAAAGCGCGCGAGATCATGCGCAAGATCGCCGAGGCTACTTGGCTCTGCGGCGATCCCGGCATGCAGTTCGACACCACCATCAACCGCTGGCACACCTGCAAGAACACCGCCCGCATTTACGCGTCGAACCCCTGCTCCGAGTACATGTTCCTAGACAACTCGGCCTGCAATCTGGCCAGCTTCAACCTGATGAAGTACGTCACGCCGGCCGGCAACTTCGACATTCCCGCCTACCGGCACTCCATTTCGGTGGTCATCACCGCGATGGAGATTCTGGTGGACAACTCCGGCTATCCCACCGAGAAGATCGCCCGCAACTCCCACGACTATCGTCCACTGGGACTGGGTTACGCCAACCTGGGCGCTCTGCTGATGGCCTTTGGCCTGCCTTACGACTCGGCCGCCGGCCGCGATCTGGCCGCCGCCTTCACCGCCATCCTCAGCGGCCAGGCCTACCTGCAATCCTCCATCGTGGCCGCCAACTGCCCGTCCATCACCTCGGCCACGCCGCTGACCGCCAATGTCGATCGCCAGGGCGGCGCATGCCCCGGCTTCTACGTCAACCGCGAGCCCTTCCTCGACGTGATCCGCATGCACCGCGCCGAGGTCAACAACATTGGCGCATCGCGCCAGAGCGGCGAGCCCTTCAACGTGCCCCAGCTCGACGCCCTCATCGACGCCAGCCGCGAGTGCTGGGATATGGCCCTGGTTTACGGCGAGCGCCACGGCTTCCGCAACTCCCAGACCACGGTCCTCGCACCCACCGGCACCATTGGCTTCATGATGGACTGCGACACCACCGGCATCGAGCCTGACCTGGCCCTGGTCAAGTACAAGAAGCTGGTCGGCGGCGGCATGATCAAGATCGTCAACAATACCGTTCCCGCGGCCCTCTTCAAGCTCGGCTACTCCAGCGACGACGTCAACGCCATCGTCAGCTACATCGACGCTACCGGCACCATCGAGGGCGCGCCCGGCATCAAGCCCGAGCATCTGGCCGTCTTCGATTGCAGCTTCAAGCCCTCCAAGGGCACCCGCTCCATCCATTACATGGGCCACATCAAGATGATGGCCGCCGCGCAGCCCTTCCTCTCCGGCGCCATCTCCAAGACCGTCAACCTGCCCCAGGAGGCCACCGTCGAGGACGTGGCCGAGGCCTACGCCGAGAGCTGGCGTCAGGGCATCAAGGCCGTGGCCATCTATCGCGACGGCTCCAAGGGCACCCAGCCCCTCAACACGAGCATGGACGACGCTAAGCGCGAACCCTCGCCGCTGGACGCCGCCGGAAGCCGCGTGCTGGCCCAACTGGCCGCCGGAGAGCCTGCTGACGCAGCCGACCTCAAGGCCCTGGAAGCCAAGGCCAGTGAAAAGCTGGAAGTCACCGCCAAGTCGGTCCTCCTCGCCGAGGCCGCCTTCCAGCGCGCCTTGCATGAGATCGCCAAGGCCGCCGCGGTGCCCACGCTTCAGCCCTCCACAGCCCTCGACTCCGCCAGCGAGGCCGTCGCGCAGGACCTCAACGGCCCGCCTCGCGCCGTCCGCCACCGCTTGCAGGACGAGCGCGCCTCCATCACCCACAAGTTCTCCATCGCCGGCCACGAGGGTTACGTCACCGTCGGCCTCTACCCCAACGGCCAGGTGGGCGAAATCTTCATCAAGATGGCCAAGGAAGGATCTACCGTCTCCGGCCTGATGGATGCCTTCGCCACGGCGATCTCGATTTCGCTGCAGCACGGCGTGCCGCTCAAGGTGCTCTGCGAGAAGTTCGCCCACACCCGCTTCGAGCCCTCCGGCTGGACCGGCAACGAGCAGATCGGCTACGCCAAGAGCCTCATGGACTACATCTTCCGCTGGCTCAATCTGCGCTTCCTCTCCGGCACGCAGCTCTCGCTCTTTGCCAGCCTGACTCCCCATGCCGAGCAACTGCCCGCCCCGCCCACCATGATTCCGGAGACCGAAGAGGAGGAGGACGAAGCCATCTCGCAGGGTCAAATGGCACGGCTGGCCGAGGAGGTCGCCCGCAGGCTAAGCCAGATCGGCACACCAGCCCGCGGCTCCGGCGAAACACAATCTACCGGCAAAGGATCGATTGGAAGCGGTATCGCGGCAGCTATGGCTTCTGGCCAGTATGGCGAACTTCCGGGCCTCATGCCTGAAAAGATTGCTGCGAGCGGTATGCCCGCGCCCAGCCTCGCCGAACGCGGCATCTTTCACGCCGCCGACGCGATGAAAGAGATGTACGAGATGGGCGACGCGCCCAGTTGCTCGGTCTGCGGCGCCATCATGGTTCGCAACGGCAGTTGCTACCGCTGCATGAGCTGCGGATCGACCAGCGGTTGCAGCTAGAGAATACCAGGGATCCGAGATCCCTCAGGGCTTCGGAGCCTGCAACCCAACCTCAACACCAAAGGAGGCTATAGCAAAACCACAATAGGTGTACCCAAGGCTACGACTCTAAAGTGTTGATTTCCTTAAGAAATCAACACCATTGATGAGGCTGTTATGTGCATGGGAATTGTGGTTTTGCTCTGAGCGGACACCAAAGCCGCTCCATCTTCGACCAGTACAACATCGTGAACGAGGCCGACCTGAGAGACGCCAGCTTTAGGGGTCTTCTTGATACATGGTTGGCTACTCCGGAACCGCCCCTCAACCGAAAAAACGGACCTTTCACGGACATTCATCGAAAATGAAATGGGGCCGCTTCTCGCGACCCCATCCTAAATTCTGAGTTTTCTTCAGGTTCTTGGTTGCGGGGGCTGGATTTGAACCAGCGACCTTTGGGTTATGAGCCCAACGAGCTACCGGGCTGCTCCACCCCGCATATACAGTCTACCAACTGCTTGCATGGGGGTCAAACAGCAGGGCAATCGCATTTGAACTTCAGTTGAACCACGGTTGGTACATACATTCGTCATTGGAAGGCCTGAGGTTTCCAGCAGGAGGATTTGATGTCCCGCAAAGAAACCCTGGAGCATTTTGGTTCCTGTTGGGAAGGGCTTGAGGACCCGCGCCGCGGCAATGTCGCCCTCCATGACTTTCACGAACTGCCGATGGATCGCTTTATGCTGCGTGTTGTGCGGCGGCCAGAGGGCGGTGGATATGGCACTGTTTGCCGAGGCCAAAGAGCCTTTTCTATGCAGCTTTCTCACCCTGGCGAACGGCCTTCCCAGTCACGACACCTTCAGCCGCCTGTTCCGCAATCTCGAACCGGATCAGTTTCGCGATTCGTTTCAGCGGTTTACGGCGCAGTTTTCCGAGCAGTTGCAAGGCGTGGCGGCCATCGACGGCAAGGGATTGCGCCGCTCGTTCGATCACGCCGGCGGCAAGTCGGCCCTGCACACGGTTAGTGCCTGGGGCTCGGAGCAGCGGCTGGTGTTAGCGCGATCGCCGGAGCGGCTCAACCAAGTGGTTCGACAGCAAAGGGAATCGAAAACAGCCTGCACTGGCGGCTGAACGTGGTGATGAACGAGGATCAGGGTCGCACGCGAATGGGGCACGAACCGCACCATCTCGCCATGCTCAGGCAAATGGTCCTCAACTTCATGCAAACGAGGGATCTATAGGCTCCGTGCGCGGAACACTCAAACGCGGCGGTTGGGACGATGGCTAACTCTACCGGCAACTGGAGCTAATTTGAAATGCGATTGCCCTGGCCGGAACCAATGCACTCAAGTTGACGCGACCCACCGCCCAGGATCCTCGGCGACAGGTCTCGGTCGCGAGTGTGGAAGTAAAAGCAACTCTTACATTGCCAATAAGGGCATGTGAATTGGAGAGCCACACTACAGGTTCTTAGCAGGGCTGTCTTCGACTTGCAGCTTGCTCTTCTTCACCTCGTACATAGCGGCGTCGGCAGCGTTCAGCAGGGCGTCTTTTGTGTCGCCATCCTCAGGATAAAGAGCAACGCCGATGCTGGCTGAACCCTTGATGACATGCCCCTCGATGAAAAAGGGTGCGTCGAAGCAGTTTGCCAGCCTGGCAACGATTATGTCCAGGTCGTTGATCCCATGGTGGAGCGCGACCAGCGCGGCGAATTCATCGCCGCCCAGCCGGGCCAGCATATCGCGGCCCAGCAACTGGCGGCTCATGCGCAGCGCAACTTCCTGGAGGTAAAGGTCTCCCACATGGTGGCCGAATATGTCATTGATTGGCTTGAACTTGTCGAGGTCGATGTAGATCAATCCGAGGATTCTTCCGGACTGGCGCGCATCTTCGATCTGCGATTCGATGAACTTTTCTATCGCGAAGCGGTTGGGAATATCGGTAAGCAGGTCGAACTCCGAGCGTCGGCGCAGATCGGAGTAAAGCCGCCGGGTCTCGATGGCCAGCGTGGCCAGCCGCGCCCCGTTGTTGAGAGCTACGATTTCACGGTCGATCGGCGGAGTCTTCGGATCGAGTCCGGCAAAGAGCGAGCCGAGCGCCGGACCGACGCGGGCATCGATGCTCGCACAAACGATGCGCAGGCTGCCTTGCTCCCGCGGGCAATCGCCAAGCCTCTCTCCATCGGCGATTTCACACCAGCATGGAGCGCCCTGCAACGAGGAGGATACCATTGCCGCAATCTTCACAAGGATCTCGGCGAGGGGCCGCGATTCGTTGATGTCCTCGAGAATGCGGCTGCGCTGCCGCTCCACTTCGGCCTCGGCCTCGGTGCGAGCCGACATCATGGCGGTTTGGCGCTGCACCTTATGTTCCAGAGCCCAGCCCCTGGCAATCACGATGAACACCACGATCAGCAGCACGCCGAGGGCGATAAGCAGGTTGCGTGTATTGACCGGGGAAGGCTGTGCGACGAGCGTAATGTCGTTGAAAGAACGCAGCAGGATGCTGAAAGGAGCTTCCTTGGTGGTGTTAAACGGATTGGTGGCATCGATCATGCAAATGCCGGTCACACGGATTTTGGAACCTACGGGAACTTTCTTCATGGGAGGAAGCTGAATCGGGCCGCCTCCCTCCGCGTGCCTGAAGATGGCGGAGAAGATCTGGCCATCGGCGATCAGGACATACTCGTCCTGCGAGGCCTCCCGGACTTCCGTCACCACTTGGCCTTCAATGGAGACAAGGTCGAACATATGCCCATCGGGGCTGTTAGCGCTCCAGAAGGCCAATTGCCGCCAGGTCGCCGGTAGTGGCGTAATGGGCGCCGGTATGTGGCTATCCCGGATTTCGCCGTGGCTCAGGACCAAAGACCCGTTACGGGTATCCGGAAAGCCGGTTGCGTCCGCCAGGTCGCCGATCTGCAAGGGGCTGTGAACCGGGGTCGCGATCCACAAGCTTTTTGTGCCGTCCTGTAAGACGGCGAATGAGTCGGGTTCGAAGTAAGTGATGGTTCCATGAACCCGGACCCTTTGCATCTGCTCCTGCACATGATAGACGGACAGAATCTTGTCCATGGGCGTGGCCGGGAGGGACCATGGATTGGCGCCCGCGGGCTTGAGAAGCTTCACGTCCTCAAGTGTGGGGACATGAAGCAATACCCCCGTCAACTGCATCTTGCCGTCAAATTTTCCCCCGGCAATCCCGGTCACTTCCACTTCGGCGTCGAGCAAGCCTTTGAGCGCATTCTCATCGTCGCTGTCCACGGTCGCGTCGATGTATCCCCCGTCCGTGACCATCTGCATATAAGTGGTGCGCGCATACGAGCTCACCCTCAAGTCGACGGTCCGGATCACGGCGTGGACCGTGACCAGCCGGCAGTCGTACTGGCCCCGGACCAATTCGTCGAAGGTGGCCGGCACGGCTTTGGGCAGGTTGCCGTGGCGGAGCACGGTCACACTGTCGGGAATGACAAGGGGGCGGAAGCTCTCGCGCATCGTTCCCCGCACCAGGACGCGATCCCCGGCAGCCAGATGCGCGTTCTTGGGGGCTAGCACAAAAATGCCCGCGTCGTCATCCTGCACAAAGAGCAGGCTTTCATAGCCGGGGAAGTAGGACACCGTCGCCTCGAAGGCGACCGGCGGATGTTGGCTGGCCTGGGCGTTGCTGAGGGCGGTAATGGCGCGCAGATCGGTCAGCGGTGAGGGCTCCGCTGCCCAGGCGGCCGAGGCCCAGCCAAAGACAATCGCAACTGCTAAAATCAGTCTCTTCACAGGACAGAATCCTGCCGAACCGTACCAATCATATCTGTACTCTACACCTATATCGGATAATCGGGACGCTTCAATAGCCTGGAGGTTTCTGGGATTACGGTAAATTTCCCAATTGTTTGCGGGGCAAACAGTCTTCCCGATAGCGCTTGAGAAAATAGTCGATGGTCTCGACGCGCAGCCGAATGGATTGGGCGGGACAGTTCTCATCCATGTCTTTGAAGGAAAAGAAGGGGGTTCCGGAACGCTCCACGATCTGCTCGATAGCGCTGTAGATGGGGGCGTCATGGCCACACTTGAAGCTGGAGAACTCGACCGCGACCAGGTTGGGATGGCGCGCCGTGAACTTGGCGGCCCAAAGCTTGTGATTGGAGTTGGCAGAAAAAGCGGTCTTCCACACGTCGGAGATATCCAGCGCATGATTGATGCTGCCGGCGCGGATCTCCTCGCCGAAGAGCCGTTCCAGCAGATCTTCATCCATGGGCAAGGTGCTCTGAGAAAAGACAGGGTAGCCGAGCTTCTGAAACTGCGCCATGATCTCGTGGTTGATGCCGGGGTCGTGATGATAGGGGCGGCCCAGCATCACGATTCCCAGACGGTCTTCGGCCTCCAACTGGTCGAGGGCCTGGCGGGCGTGGCGGCGGAGACCGGATTCGAAGCGCTCCTGTTCGCGGAAGGCAATGGCGACAGCGCGATCGTTTTCTTGTTTACTGAGGCCCAATATCGGCTTCCAGGCCTGATGCATCTGGCGCGCGAAGAGTTTGCGATGGGAGAGGTTGACCAGGGGATGGATGTAGCTGATGCCGCGCTCGGCGATGAGATCGGTCTCTTTGGTAAAGGCCGCCTCGACGGTCTCCGGCGTGATCGAGGCGGTGGGGCAGGCGTTGTTGGCGCGGGTATTGACCAGCGGCGAGGCCAGCACGTCGAACATGGGGAAGAAGATGGCGTCGAGCGGCCGGCGGCCATGCTGCTTGAAGAGCAGGTTATGAAAGTGGGCGATGGCGATCTTCGACGGAAAACAGGGATCGATGGAACCGCGGCTGGAACCGGTGCGATACATCTCGCCGGTGGTCACGTCCGAGTAAACAACGTTTTCCGCGCGCACGCCGAGGCTTTCCAGATAGGCGCTGAAGAGCGGCGCATAGGCATACATGGCGAGGACGCGGGGAATGCCGATACGCAGCTGGGCGCGCCGTTTGGTGAGCGCAAGGCGACGGCGAGCGGCGGGAAGCCAGGCGCGTGCGGGGAGCGGGTCGGCGACGCACTCCGGATGGCGCGAATGCCAAACTTCGCGGGCGGCGCGCTCGACCAGGTTGGGGCAGGAGGCCCTGGTAGCATCCTGCCGGGCTTGAATGGAGCGCAGCGAATCGAGATCGTCCACCGCGCCTTTTTCGCAGCCGGCTAGAATGATGCGCCGGGAGCCGTCTTCATGCGGCGGATGCGCCGCGGCGAAATCCGGTTCGCGGCCTGCTTTGCTTCCATTGCCACCGGCGATTCGCACGTCGAGGAAGGTGCGCAGGCAGGCGTTCTTGCAAAAGCGGCAGCGCGTCTCTTCATTGCATGTGGTGGTGTAGCGAATGCGGCTGACGGCATCCAGGCCGATGAAGCTGGTGGAGTGTCCCTTGCTCCACAGGCGCATCGCCTCCAGACCCGCGCCGATGGCGCCGGCCTCGCCGCAGTGCGGGTGAACCATAATCTCCGGCTCGATGCCCGTGCCCCGGAAACCGGCGCGCAGGAAGTCAACTTGCGCCTTGACCGCGGCCAGGTTGTTCTGCGTGCCCCCTTGGAGGACGAAGCGCGATCCCAGCGCGGTGAGGTTGGGGGCCTTGGCCACATGCAGAAAGACGTTGCGCGGAAGCACGGTGGCCAAGCCGGCCAGAATCTCCTCGGGCCGCCAGCCCTGACGCTGGAAATTGACGATATCCGATTGCAGGAAGACGGCGCAGCCATATCCGAAGGCCGGCATCGATTGGGCGGCAAAGGCGGTCTCCGCGTAGCGGTCGACAGAAATGCCGAAGTCCTCCGCGGTGGATTGCAGAAAATAGCCGTTGCCGGCCGAGCACTGCGCGTTGAGCCTGAAATCCCGGACGTGGCCCTGGCGCAGCAGGATGAGCTTGATGTCCTGCCCGCCTACATCGACGATGACTTGCGGGTCGACAAAGCAGCGCAAGGCCGATTCGGCATGGGCCACGGTTTCCACCAGGGCCGCGTCGGCGCTCAGCACCTGCTGAAGAATGTCCTTGGCGTAGCCGGTTGTTGCCGCGCCGAGGATATGCAGGCTTGCGCCGGCGTTCTCTTCCACCTGGTGGCGCAAATCGCCCAGCACCTCGATGGAGTCGGCGATGGGGTTGCCCTCGGAGAGGCGATAGGCCTTGGCCAGCAGCTCGCCACTTGGCGACAGGAGCACCGCCTTGGTGGAGGTGGAACCGCCGTCAAGGCCGATGAAGGCCTCAACTCGCTGGCCGCGCTGAAATGTTGCTGGAATGAAGGGCGCGGGCTGGTAGCGGGCTTTGAAGGCCTGCAACTCCTCCGCTGAAGCGCACAATCCCGGCTTGCCGGCAAACCTGCGCTGCTGAGTGGCGTCGAGAGTACGCTCCAGAGCCGCGCGGCCCAGGTAGCGGCCGCTCTCTTCGGCTTCGCCGATTCCGAACTCGATTGCGCCCAGCGCCGCAAAGAACAGCGCATCCGGAGGGCTCAGAATCAGATCTTCGGCAGCCTGGCCTGGGGGAATCTCGACGCCGCGCTCCTTCCAGAGCAGGGGAATGTTGTGCTGCCAGGCTTCGCGCATTCCGCGCAGAAAGGCATTCGGGCCGCCCAGCAGCAGCACGTGGGGCAGAAGCGTATGGCCGCGGGTCAGCACGGTCAGGTTCTGCAGCACAATGGCGTCAAAGAGCGAAGCCATCAACTCGGCGGGCGGAAGTCCCTGCTTCTGCAGGCCGTTGATGTCGGTTTCGGCAAAGACGCCGCACTTGCCCGCGACGGGATGGATGCGCACACCGCGGTAGGCCAGCTCCGGCATTTGATCGGCGGGAATCTTCAGCTTGGCCTGAATCTTGTCGATGACCGCGCCGGTGCCGCCCGCGCACTTATCGTTCATCGAAGCGATCTTCCTGCGGCGTCCGCTGCCGGACTCGGTCTTGAAGACGATGATCTTGGCGTCCTGGCCGCCGAGTTCGATGACCGACTGGGCCTGGGGATGCAGCTTCTCGACAGCCAGCGCGACGGCATTGACCTCCTGCACGAAGCGGGCGCCAATCGGCGCGGCGAGCGCCTGGCCGCCGGAGCCGGTGATGAAAATGCGGCAGTTGCCGGGGGCAATACCGGCCTCGCTCTCCATGCGCAGCAGGAAATCGCGCAGCATCCCAGCCTGGCGCGTGTCGTGGCGGCGATAGTCGCGCCATAGAATGCGCCCATCGTCCGCCGCGGCCACCACCGCCTTGACCGTCGTAGAACCGACGTCTACTCCCGCCAGGAATTGAATGCTGGGGGACGCGCGCTCGCTTGGATGAGGCTTATCGGGCATCGTCCCTCAATGCTCTCCGGGCAGCCGGGCCAGCGCGGCGCGGCCGTCCATCAGATCGGCGACGTGCAAGGCGAAGTTGGCGGCCGGGCCGGCGATGCCCCGGCGGCGCGGAATCGGATAAAACGGACTGCGCAGAGATGGATGCCGGAGGGCATAGTCCCTGATCCCGGCCAGCGATTTTCCGGTGGAAGCAAGCGCCGCATCGAACTCCGCGCGCGCCTTGACGCGGGCTTCGCCCAGGGCCATCTGCACGCGGCTATGAGCGTTGATCTCGCCCTCACCCGAGGTTTCAACCGGCAGGAAGATCATCTCCGGAAAACGATTGACCACGGACGACTGCACGCCGTCGGATTGCGAGGAAGGCATGCAGCCGAAGGGCTTGAGCGCCAACACCATGTGACAGAGCCCGCGCGTGGTGTAGTAGACGTTCTTGCCCACTTCGAGATGGCCCTCGCCGCCGCGCGCCTGGGAGTGATAGAAGGGATGCGCCAGGCGCGCCAGCTCGCGCTGCGAGAGCAGGCGAGGCGTGATGCCGCCCAGATGGCGCGCGGTGCGGGCATACAGATAGCTCCACAGCGCTTCACTCAGGCGCAACAGCGACCACTTGCGGCGGTAGGCCCAGGCGTTGGCCAGCCGCTTGCCCGGCTCCCGCCAGCGGGCCTCGGGATAGGGATCGTCGAGGCCTTTCTTCTCTTCCATGCCGATGCGAGACTGACGTAGCAAATAGCTGATCCAGCCGCCGATCGAATCCACATGCACCTGCGCGCCTTCGCCTTCGAGGAAGCTGAACATATTGAAGTTGCCGTCGCCTTCGGTGAGCTGCGCCCAAAACTCGCCGACGATCTTGACCACAGGCTTGACGCGGGTGTGATCAACCTCGATTTCACCCAGGCGTCGGCGCGCCTCCCGCATCTGGCCGACAAACTCCGCGCTGTAGAGATGATCCAGAATCTTGCCCGTTGCGTTGAGAAAGCCCGTGAGCTTCGGCGTGCTGCGCAGCGACGCGGCCAGCCAGCGCGGCGCGCGTTCCAGAATCTCGAATCGCCGGCGGGTCTCGAGGAAATGGCTCAACCGGTCAACCACTTCTTCAAGGGCTCGATCCGTGCTTCCCGGAACAACCTCAAACGGGCGGATGCGATAGCTTAGGTCGTTGAGGACATCGCCCAGGTTGAGCATGTTGAGCGCGCCCAGGTTGAAGTCCAGCGAGAAGTGCAGGCCGGGGTTGTCTTTGGCGGCCTTGATGGCCTCTTCGGCCTGGTAGAGCACAATGCGGAATCGCTCATAGCCGGCATTCTGCAACGCCAGCCGGTACTCCGATTCATACATTCCAAAGCGGCAGGGTCCGCAGGAGCCGGCGGTGAAGAAGATGTACTTTTCCTCGATCTCCCGGCGAGAATAGCCCTGATCTTCCAGCGAACGCAGAAATTTGATGAGGTTGCCAATCGTGAAATAGGTGGGATTGCACTGGCCGTTGTTGCCGAACTCCCGGCCAAAGGTGAAGGCTTCCACATCGGGAGTGGGCAGCATCTGGCAGCGATAGCCGCTGGCGCGCAAAATGGCCTCGATGAAGCGCTCATGCTTCCAGGTGAAGCCGCCGAAGAGGACCGTCACCTGATTCCGCTCCTCGGCGGTGAAGGGCCGCTCCGCGGGACGGTGGTAATGGCCGGTCTTGCGGTGCAGGGCAGAAAGATCGATCAGCCGCCCTTGCTCCGCCGGGACGGACGGAGCCGTCCCGTGTAGCGAAGAAAGGGCCGAACCGGCGAAGTTGTGACCGAGTCCCATGGATAATGAATCTCTCGACGGCAGAACTGAGCTGTTTCCATCGTTCGCGCGTAGACTCACATCTGCTAGCCTTTCTAGTGTAATGCACGGCTATATATTCGGTGAGAACGCTCTTCATCGTGTCAGGGCAATCGCATGAATTGATTTTGTTGCCGAGCCGGGTTCTTTCTGTCTTCTGAGTATGCCAGTTTCCGCACACCTCCCGGAGGGAGGCGGCGAAAATAGCCCAGGGTGGAGCGAAGCGGAACCCTGGGTAGAATGCAGAGAGATCAGAACTCGCCCTGTAGGGGCGAATCGAATGTTCGTTATCCTATCGCTGAATCTCATCATCCAATTCGCGCATCACCCCGCCCCGCCGGGGCGGGAATTTCTGGACTAAACGCTCTCCCAGGGTTTCACCCTGGGCTATTTTCGACTCCTCCTTCCGGGAGGAACGGATTCGCCATTTCATTAATGTGATTTTCATGTTCATAGAGCGAATTCAGATCTTTGTTGACATACGGGGTGCAGGAATTACCATGTATTCGTCTCCCTGAACGCGATTTGAGACTCCCGCGACGAGGTGAAAGGAAATCCCCATGAAAAGCGCATTGGCTTTTGTTTTTCTCATATTTTCCGCACTAGCGTTTTCTCAGACGCCTCAGATCAAGAGTGGAGCTAAAGTCTTCATCGAACCGGCAGCGGGATTCGGAGATTTCTTGGCTGCTGCGATGATAGAGTACAAAATTCCTCTAGTTGTTGTAGCTGATAAGGATAATGCTGATTATATCGTCAGGAGTACAACTCATGAAGATCAAACCCCAAGTTGGAGTACACCATACACCTATATCAGCGCTATTTTTAGTTTGATAGAAAAAGAATCATCCCAGGTCGTATTTGCCGGTTCATCATCCAAAAACTATAACCTCAAGTCTGCTGCTGAGGGTTGCGTTTCGCAACTTGCGGAGCTAATGGAGCCAACGAAGAAGCAAGCAAAATCCTACTCTCTTGCATTCATACAATCGCATCAAATCAAAAAGGGGGCTACCATATTTTTCGAACCGGCAGACGGATTTGAAGTATTTCTGGCTGGAGCAATGATTGAATATAATGTCCCTCTAAAAGTAGTAATCGACAAGAATCAAGCAGATTACATCATCCGGAGCACAAATCATCAGAGTCAAATACCAAGTTGGAGCACACCATACACATATGTCGAAGCAACTTTTAGCCTGATAGATACACAATCTTCCCAGATCGTGTTTGCTGCATCGACATCCAAGAATTATAACTTCAAGGCAGCTGCTGAGGATTGTGCCAAGAAAATTGTAAAATTCATGAAATAGCAATAGGAATGATCCTGCATAACGAGGAATACGCGCCATGCCGGCAGATTGCTGGGTCATCGAGAACTACACCTACCGCCGCTGCCCGCATCCGGCGCGGGAGTTTGCCTGCGCTGTCTCGCCGCACAACCACTCCCAACACTCGATTGAGAATATGGGCTTTCTCAACCAGGTGGTGAAGCTGCGCTTCATGCGTCCCTTTCGCGGCCTGCTGCAAGGCGCCTTCGGATTGGCGAGCATCGCGGATCTGAACTACGCCGAGATTTCCTACCGCTCTCCGTTGACGGTCGAGGATGTCTTTCTGACCGAGTCCGCCAGCGCGGCGGAGCTGGGCTTCGCGGGTGTCCATCTGGGGATTACCGACCACGACGAAGTGGCGGGATGCCTAGAACTTCTGCGCGCGCATCCGGAAGAGGCGCATCGCAATCCGCTCGGCGAGGAGATTTCCATCTACTTCGACGACTATCTCTTTCACCTGGGAGTTACGGGAATGTCCCCTGCAGGAATTGAACAGCTTCATGACGGCTTGCAGGCGGCGGCCAGAGAACGCCGCCTGGACGATCTCTTTGAAATGCTGCGCACGAGCGGCTCCCTGGTGGTCTTCAATCATCCCCTGGTTCCCTGGGGCAAGGATGTGGGCCGTAAGATTCCCGCCGAGAAGCTGCTGAGCCGCTACGGGTGGGCGATTCATGCCCTGGAGTACAACGGAATGCGCAGCCGGGAGGAGAACGACCGCGTGCTGGAGCTGGCCAGGCACGCGGGCAAGCCGGTCGTGGGCGGTGGCGACAGCCATCTGCTGCTGGCCAGTTCAGTGCTCTCTCTGACGCAAGCCGCGAGCTACAAGGAGTTTGCCGAAGAGGTCAAGGAGGGCCGCGCCGTGCCGCTGGTTCTGCCGACGTTCTTTGCGCCGCTGGGCTGGAAGCTGTTTTTGCGCGTGCTCTATTTCATGGGCCATTACCGGAGCATCGGCCACTTCCGCGGCCAGCCGGTGGGCGAGTTGCTGCGCGGAAGAACGGTGCTTCTGGACCCGGTTGGATTTGCCTCGCGCGGGTTCCTGAGGGCAACTTCGGCGCTGGGCTTGGTGCGTTGAGATTTCCCACCCTTGCGCCAGAAAAAAAGCGCAAGGATGGGGCACTGAGCGCTGAGCTTGATTCGCGGAAATCTTGAGGCGCAGTTCAGAGAGCTGTGTAGACGCCGTCGCGCAGAAACTCCGCAATTCGTTCCCGCGCATCCATCGTGCCGCGCAGGCTGATACAGAGATTCGTCCGCAGTTCCGCAAAGGTTCTGCGCTCGACGCCGGAGAAGGGAAACCGCTCCGCGTAGCCGAAGAGCAGATCGGTGCATGTTTGCGCTGTGCGCGAAGCCGCGCGGCCTGCCGCAAGGATGCTCAAGTCCAGGAAGATGGAGACGCATTCGCTGCTCATCGAGCGGCGAGCGGACTCCATTTCCATAACATCCAAAGCCAGCGAGCGCGCCGCCAGCAGCCCGCAAAGCGCATCCGCCATGGCGAAGGTGACGCCTTGGCGGGCATCGCAATAGAGCCTTGCGCCGCGCGCATCGGCTTGCTGCCGCAGCCGCTCCAGGGTCCACTGCCAGAGCCTCATGCCCTCGGCAAGGCTGCGCAGGCCCGGCCGTGGCAGGCGTTTGGCCAGCGCATCCATCTCCTCGGTCCACTGCTGGAAGTCAGCGAGGAAGCGCGCGCCGGTCATGGCGGCTGAGACCAGGCGGCGTTGCAGGGCCGCGGGCCCCATGTACATATCTTCAACTTGTGCATCGGCCAGTCGGGCGCGCAGATCGAAACCGGCCGCGCCGAATTCGCCCCAGGCGGCTGTTTGGCTCAGAGACTCCGGGACGCGGCTGCTGCTGAAGAGCTTTGCGGCCGGAGAGAAGAGTGCGGCCAGCTTGGCATCGGCGCTGGAAGGATTCTTTGCCCGATCAAGTTCATCGCAGAGGCGCGCCGCGCAAAAGCCCAGCGAGGCCGCGGCTTCGCCGGTAGCCCAAAGGTCGGCCAGGCAGAGGCAAAATTCTACGCCGCTCGTTTGCGGGTTTGAATTGAACCCATCTTGCACGGTGGAGAGCGCCTTGGAGGCGGTCATGAGGGCGAGCAGGGCGCGCATCCTGCGCAGGGCCGGTTCCAGCAGGACACGGTGGCTGAAGCATGGAACGATCGCGCCCTCTTCCATCGTGTAGCCTCCGACGATACGCGAGGCCGGCACGCTGACGCGAAAGACCGGATCAGTGGTCGAGGCCTGGCGGTGTCCCAGCTTGCGTACTGGAGAGCCGCGCTCGAAGCCGCCTTCGTCCCCCGGTTCGAGAATCACGAGCGCGCTGCCGCGCACGCCTACGCAGTCGCCCTCGACAGCGGCCACCACAAACTCCGCAAAGTCCATGTGGCTGATGAAGCGTCCGCGCTTCTGAATCTCCAGCCGCGGTTCGCCATCCGCGCGCGCGCCGGCCAGAATCATGCGGCCGGTGAGAAAGATCGCGTCCGCGCCCGCGCCGGGTAGCGGCTCGGTGAGGCAAAGAGCGCCGTGGCTCATGCCGGCCTGGCTCAAATAGCGATCGCGCTGCGGCTCCGTTCCAAAGTCTCGGATGGGCATCTGCGCCAGGCTTCCCGAAAGGCTGCATGTGGCAACGCCTGCGTCCACGCTAGCCAATTCCCAAACCGCCAGCGCCAGCGGCAGGGTGAGTCCGTGGCGCGGGGAGGCGAGAATGCCCGTCAGCCCCTGGGCATCCAATGCGCCCAGCACGCGAGCTTTCTTCTCCGTCCATCCGCTGGCGTCGTGCGCCTGGGCGAGCAGGGTCGCCAGCGTCTCCGATGCAGTGAGGCGGGCTTTGTCGCGCAGCCTCAACAGCTCCGCGCGATTGGCGATTCGCCACAGCGCCGCGTGCGCCTCATCCCACCAGGAGAGCTTCATCGCGTTTCCTATCCCGCATCCGGGGAACGCTGTACTCGGCCAGATAAGCGCGCGGATTCATCAACTGCTGCGAGCGCATGAGGATTCTGGCCATGTGGCCGATCTGGCGCGGATCGACCTGCGGCAGCCACTGCCACCACTTCTTGCGTCCGGCGGCGTTCAGCACGGTGCGGCGCCAGGTCTCGCAGTAGAGTTCAAAGAAACGCTCCACCGGCAGGCGCGGTTCCCAGAGAAGATGATGCAGATCGTATTGGCTCCAGTCCATCACCTTGAGCTGGCCCAGGCTTTGTTCAAAGTATTGGGTTCCGGGCAACGGCGTAAGAATGGTAAAGCCGACGCGGAAGAGTTGATGGGTTTCGATGAAATCCCAAAGCTCGAAGAAGTTTTCCTCGCTGAAATCGGGGTCGATAATGAAGTTTCCGGTTACGCCGAAGCCGCATTCCCGGGCCACGCGAATGGCTTCCAGGGTCTTGGCGATGTCGCTTCCCTTGTGCAGGGAGTCCAGCCCTTTGCGGGTGGGCGATTCGAAGCCGAAGAAGATGTCGAAGTTCTTTGCCAGGGGTCGCCACAGGCGCAGCAGGTCGGCGCTGCGGCTGACCAGATCCACGCGCGATTGCACCAGTATCCAGTTCTTGCGTTCGCCCGAGGCCAGCAGCTCGCGGCACAGCTCCTCGCTGCGCTGCGGGTGGGCCCAGAAGAGATCGTCGATGATGAAGAGATTCCTGCCGATTCGCTGGAAGTCCGCGCGCACATTCGGCGCGGACTGATAGCGACAGGTGCCCTTGTAGAACTGCCAGACGGAACAGAATTTGCAGCGGTGGTGGCAGCCGCGCGTGGTCTCCATGGTCCATACCGGCATGTAATTGAGGCAGACGTAGTGCTTGCGATAGGCTTCGACCGCGGCGCGGTCCGGCGGGTGAACGCGATCCATCTCCAGCCACTCGCAAGCCTCGCCGGTGGAGGCGAAGCGCCCATCGCCGGCGGGCAGCAGCAGAGATGGAACTTCGTCGAGCGGGCGGCGATTCTGCAAAGCATCGCAGAGTGCAACCATGATGCTTTCGCCTTCGCCCATGCAAATGGCATCGATGTTGCCGGCCTGGGACTCCTCCAGAGCCTGTGGATACGCAGCCACGGAGTGGCCGCCCACGGCGACAAAGATGGGCGAATCGGCGCGCTTGATCTCCTCGGCATGACGCAGGGTCGCGGCCACATCCAGAATGTGTAGACAGGAGATGCCCGCCAGTTCCGGGCGAAACGAGCGGATAATCTTGGCCATGCTCCGGCGTTCAAAGCACATATCGACGATGCGGACCTGGTGTCCATGCGCGCTAAGAGCCGAGGCGATGTATTCCAGGCCGAGCGGCTCAGTGCGAAAGAACGGAGCGAGGCCAAAATGGGCGGCCAGGTGACGCGGCTTGACGAGCAGAACTCTCAATATGAATTCTCTCAATTCTCTCAGGCGGAAGGCAGTCAGAGCGACACGCAAGGCCTGGTGTCATCTTAGAGTGCGGTTCGCGGGAAGGTAAAGCGCATTCTCTTGAAATGAGGCCATCTTCCTGACCGGCAAGGCAGGCGCTTGACGGGTTCCTTGCGGTCTGCGCCAGTGCTAGAATGAAGGCGCTACAGCCGTGGTTCATTTGCGGTTGCGGAAGGATCGAGATGGCGCGGCCGGCGTTCTTTTTGCTGTTATTTTGCGCGACCAACGCCTTGCTGGCGCTGCTCTATCCTTTTTCCCTGGCGCGCCTTCTGCTGGTGACCGTTCTTTATGCGCTGGGCACGGGTGTGATGCTTTATCTGCTCTTTCATCCCCGCAATCAGTGGCTGGTGGACAACCGTTCGCAAGTGGAAAGGAATGGCTGTGTGGCCCTGACCTTCGACGATGGACCGGACCCGGTGGATACGCCCCGGCTGCTCGAGCTGCTGCGGGAAAAGAACGTGAAAGCAACCTTCTTTGTGGTGGGCCAGCGCGCCGAGCGGCATCCGGAGATCGTGCGCCGGGCCTGGGAGGAAGGACACCTGATCGGCAATCACACCTGGTCGCATCCGCCGCTCTTCTGTTTTCTCACTCCGCGGCGGCTGCGCTCGGAGATCGAGCGCGGCGCGGAGTGCATCGGGCGCATCTGCGGGACAAAGACGCGTTATTTCCGTTCTCCTGTGGGTTTGCGTCATCCCCTGCTGCGTTCCGCGCTCAAAGAAGCGGGGTTGGAGTACATTTCATGGCGCATCCGGAGCTGCGATACGATGATCCGGGATTCCCATTATCTCGCTCGCCACATTTTGAGCAAAGTGGCCAGCCGCGACATTATCCTGATGCATGATCGTTTGCCGAACGGCGCGCAAGTGATGCTGGAGGCTCTGCCCGGCGTGATCGACGAATTGAGGAAGCGCGGTTTCGAGTTCGTTCTGGCAGGCTCCCGCGAGACCGCCGGTGACGGTGCTGAATCATGAGGGTATGCGCGCTGATTCCCGCATTCAATGAAGCCTCGCACATCGCCGGTGTGGTGGAAGGCGCTCGGCAGTACGTTGAATCGGTGATCGTCATCGACGACGGGTCCAGCGACGGCACCTCGGAAACGGCCCGGAATGCCGGGGCGTTCTGCATCGAATCGCCCGCCAACCGCGGCAAGGCTGCCGCTCTGCGTCGCGGCTTCACTCATGCCCGCGCGCAGAATTTCTCCCATGCCATCACACTGGACGGCGACGGCCAGCATCTGCCGCAAGATATTCCCGCCCTGCTGCGGGTCGCCCGGGAGACGGATGCGGACCTGGTGATTGGCGCTCGTAGCTTTGACCGCGCGCTGATGCCGCGCGCCCGCTATTACTCCAACACCATCGGCAGCCGCTGGGCCTCAGCGCTGGTGGGCCGCGAGATCAAAGACAGCCAGTGCGGCTTCCGGCTCTTTCGCCTGGAGGCTCTGAACCGCGTCAAATTGCGCAGCCAACGCTACGAATTCGAGATGGAAGCGCTCATCAAGCTGGGCCGCGCGGGCTGCACCATCGCCCACGCGCCCATTCACATGGTCTACGACAACGGCCAGTCACGGTCCAAGATGAAGCCGGTGCGCGATACGGTGCGCATCTGCCTGTGGTCGCTTGCATTTCGCTTTCTGGGAGCTTGAGATGAGCCGAAGCCGCCGCATCGGTTGCATGGTCGCGCTGTTGCTGGCGCCGTCTCTGCTCGCCGCGCAATCCGACGATCTTCTGATGCGCATCTGGAACGGCGTGCAGCAGGCGCAGGGCAAGTTTACGACCGGCTGCGGCAGCGTGGTCGAGACCCGCACCTCCAGGCTGATGGTCAAGCCCATGGTGCTGCGCGGCAACTTCTGCGCCGAAGGCATGACGCGCTTCTCGCTGGAGTACTTCGCGCCCAACGAGTTGCGCATCCGCTTCAACACCGACTATCTCAACGTGACCGGCGGCGATGGGAAGACCGAGGTCCTGGCGATCGGCAGTGCGGTTCGCCGCGCTCAGTCGGCCTTTAGCCGCGATACTTCCATCGAGGGACTGAAGAAGAACTTCACCATCACCGCCGAGGAGAACGGCCGGGGGTACGAGTTGAAATTCGTTCCTCGCAGCGATGCCTTTCGCCGCCGCCTGAATTATCTGGCGGTGAAGCTCAACAAGCGCGATTTTCTGCCGCGCTCGCTGGAGGTGGACGGCAAGAGCGGAGTCAACAGCGTCTTTCTCATCGACTTCACCACGCTGAACGCCAAGCTGCCCGCGGAGACCTTCGAGGTATATAAACCGAAATGATGGAGCGAAACGAAATCGAGAAGATCATCCCGCATCGTCCTCCTTTTCTGTGGATCGACCGGGTGGAGGAGCTGGAGCCGGGCATTCGTTGCGTTGCATGGCTCTCGGTGGATGCGGAGAATCCCATCTTTGCCGGGCATTTTCCCACGCGGCCGATTTTGCCGGGGGTGCTGATGATCGAGGCGGTGGCGCAGACGGCGGCGGTGATGATGGGCTCGGCCACCGCCGATGCAATCATAGACTCGGCTCTGCTGGCCGCGGTCCATCGCTTCAAGTTCTTCAAGCCGGTGGCTCCCGGTGCGGAGTTGCGCATCGAAACTACGAAGCTGACCCAGGCCGGAACCATGGCGTGCATCGAAGGCACGGTCAGCATGCTGGGGGAAAAGGTGGCGAGCGGCGAGTTGTCGGTGGTATCGGGACGGTAAGGCGCATCCTCAGGAAAAGGTCAAACTGTGCTGCAAGGACTGAAAGCATCGATTCGAAAGGCCGCGACCACCCTGCTGACCGAAGGGCTTGACCCTGCTCCGGCCGCGGCCGCCGTTTTCTGGGGAATCTTCATCGGCATCGTGCCGATCTATGGCTTGCAAACGCTGGCGGCCATCGGCGTGGCATTGCTGTTGCGGCTGAATAAGCCTCTGACCCTGGCCTGCACTTTTATCAACAATCCGCTACTGCTGCCGCCGACTGTGGCCGCCTCAGTCGAGTTGGGCAGCTTCGTATGCCATGGATCGTTCCGTCCCTGGCATCTGACGGCGCTCTCCGGCGCGCAACTGAAAGAGCAGCTCTTCTCGTGGGTGGTGGGCAGCCTACTGCTAGGCCTGCTGGCGGGCGGCGCGGCGGCCATCGTCACCGCAGCGGTGGTCTATTGGACCGCGCCTGCGCAGCGCGGCTTGCGCGAGCGCATTCGCTTCGTCAATCGGAGCTTTGCCGGAAGCGCGCAATTCGACCGCGGTTTTGTTCGCTGGAAGATGCGCCTGGACCGGATTTTTTCCCTCCTGGCCGCCGAGGATCTGGGGTCGGGAACGGTGGTGGACCTGGGCTGCGGCTACGGCATGGCGCTCATCTTTGCGGCCTACGGCGACCGCGGCCGCCGCCTGGCCGGGTGCGATCTGAATGCTCACCGGATTGCAGTGGCTCAACAGGCTCTGCGCGCCTTCAACGCGGAGGTGAGCGTGCGGGACGTACGCGACTTCGCGCTGCCTCCGGCCGGTCTGATTCTCATTATGGATATACTGCAATATCTCTCCGCTGAGGAGCAATTGGCGCTGCTGAAGCGCTGCTGCGCGGCGCTGGAACCAAGCGGCCGGCTGATCTTCCGGGTGCATGATCGCGAGCGCGGGCTGCGGACCGTTCTCACGCTGGGCCTCGACCGGCTGATCTTTTCCTCCGAGCGCGCCGGCGTCCGCCCCACGATCCTCTCCGCCGCGCAATACCGGGCCGTGCTTCAGGAGGCCGGCATGGCGGTCGAGGAGCGCCACTTCCGCAATCGTCTTCCCCTGGCTCACATCCTTTTCCTCGCGCGCCGTCCGGCAACGGAGAGTGCCTCATGATGGTTCGCTTCATGCGCGGGCTGGGAAGGCTGGTCATCGGCCATCCGGGGTTGGTGGCGGGATCGATGTTCGTCATGACCCTGTTTCTCTTCGCCAACATTCACAACCTGCGCACCGGAACCGATCTGACCGATATGTTCGGCAGAGGTGATCCGCAATGGCAGGCGGCCAGCCAGATCGGCAAGGAACTGGGCTACGGCAACCAGCTTTTTGTGCTGGTCCAGGCCCCGCGGGGCGATGCCGACAGCAGCGATGCGATGGAGGCGGCGGCCGACCGGCTCACCGCTGAGATGTCTGCCAGCGGACTCTTCAAGCAGGCTCGCAGCGGACTCCAGGAAGAGGAACTGCTCAACCTGGTCCGGCTCTTTTCCTGGCACTTTCCTTCCTATGCTTTGCCCGGCCAGAGCGCGGCGCTGGCTGACCGGCTCGATCCCAAGCAGATTCATCAGAACGTGCGCCGCGCCGCCACCGAGCTGGTCACGCCGTTTTCCACCCTGGGCGCGGATTACTTTGTCGCCGATCCGCTGGGCCTGATGAGCGTGACGGCAGGCAATGGCGAGGGCTTCTCGCAGTTCTCCAGCTTCGATCTCTCCTGGGGCTCTGGAAACCGCTTCTTCAGCCGGGATCACACGGCGCTGCTGATCATCGCCGAGCCGCGCGAGTCGGCGGTGGACTACAAATTCGCCGAGCAGATCATGCAATGGACGCGGGCGCACATCCAGAGCATCAAGAACGACCCGGAGATCCGCGACGCCGGGGTGCGCGCCATCCCCGCCGGCGCATACGCATACGCGGAGCAGGACCACCAATTTGTCGAGAGAAATATCCGCCGCGTCTCGCTGGTGGCCATCATCGGCAGCCTGCTGCTCTGCCTGCTGGTCTATCCCAGCGTTCCACTGCTGCTGCTGTCGCTGCTGCCCACCAGCCTGGGGATTCTGTGGACCACCGGCATCGCCAGCTTTTATCCCGGCGAGGTGAACCTGATCAGCCTGTCGTTCATCGCCATTCTGGCCGGCCTGGGCGACGATCAGGTGGTGCATTTCTTCAATCGCTCGCCGCAGGAGTGGGCCGAGGGCGGCAGCTTCAACGCGGCCATGCTGCGCACCTTTGAAACCACCGGGGTGAGCATCGTTCTTTGCATTCTGACCGCGGCCTCGGCCACGGCGGCGCTGGCCGCCTCCCATTTCAAGGCGCTGGCCGAGTTCGGCTTCATTCTCACCGTCGGCATGTTCATGATGATGTTTCACACGCTGCTGACGGTGCCCGCGCTGATGCAGTTGTGGAACCGGCACATCCGCCCATTCGCGCCGCAGGGCATCACCTTCCGCTTTCTGCCTGCCCTGGCGCGCGGGAGCGTTGATTTTGTCGGCCGTCATGCACGATGGGTCGTGGCTGTTGCGGCGGGTCTCTTTTTGCTCTCCGCGCTGACTCTGCCCACCATCAAGATGGGCGGCAGCTTTGCCGTCATGGGCGATGCGGGCAGCCCTGCGGTTGAGGCACAGAACCTGCTCTCCGCCAAGTTCGGCATCGAGGGAAGCCCGACGCTGCTGCTGATTTCCGGCGGCGAGCAGGAAGTGTTGCGCCGCAGCGAAAATCTGACCGCCGACCTGGAATCCTACCGGCAGAGCGGCGCCCTCAAATCCGTCTTCTCTCCCACGCAGTTGCTTCCCTCCGTCGAGGCGCAGAGGCAGCGGGCTACCGCGCTGGCCGGAATCGACCTGAATGCCTCGGCCCGCGCCCTGGAGGAATCGCTCGGCGAAAATGGCCTGCGCATTGAGCCTTACCGGCCCTACCTGGAGCAACTGGGCAGACTGGGAAAGGACGCGGAGCCGCTCACCCTGGAGTCCGCCGCGCCATACCTGCCTGCCGGCCTGCTCGATAACAGCCTGCGCAAGATCAGCGACGGCAATTACGTCGGCGCCATCGCCTTCTATGCCGCTGACCCCAACACCCATCAAGCCATCCCCGACGCAGTATTCGACTCCTGGCGCCAGCAGTACGGGCCTTTCGTGGAGTTTTCCTTCGACAAGATCAATCGCGATTTGCAGAGCCAGGTGCTACGCGACAGCCGGAGAGCCTTGATCTGGACGGCCGCGGCCATCTTTCTGATCGTCTATCTCACCTTCCGCAACTGGCGCATCACTTTGCTGGTGCTGATGCCGATCGTCTTCGCCATCGTGGTGACCTTCGGCCTACTGCGGCTGATGGGACATCCTTTCAGCTTCATGTCCGTGACGGCGATCCCGCTGATCATCGGCATCGGCATCGACAACGGGATTCACCTGGTGCGCCGCTATCTGGAAAGCGCCTCCAACAACATTCTCGATGTCGCCAAGGCCTCCGGCGCGGCGCTGATTCAGTCCAATCTGACCACCATCATCGGCTTTGGCGCGCTGCTATCCGCCAGCTTTCCCCCACTGGCTGAAATGGGGCTGGTGACCTCCCTGGGCGTCGCTCTGACTCTGGCCGGCGGCCTCTGGCTGATCCCCGCCGTGATCCTGACCGGCGGAGGAGAAATCGGAGAATCGGGTAAATGAGGCACAACGTTTGCGCAAAATCATCCGCAATGCAGGGCAAAAACAGCGGAGAAACAACGACCACGCGATTGCCGAGAAATCGAGGCGTTGACAAGCGAGGAGGGCTATGCTACGTTGCTAACCAATTTGCAAAAACAATCGCTGTGGCGGTTAGCCCTAAACCACGAAAGGAGAAACTCATGCAACGTTTTTTTGCCTCTCTTTTAGTACTGGCTGTATTGTTCACCAGCCTGCCGTGCAAAGCCGGAACGCCGATTCCCTTCAAGGAACTGGAACACTCGGCCGGAGCGCTTCCAGATATGGGGGACGGTTCTTCGGCCTCCCCATCCCAGCCCGCCCATCGCAGCCACTGGACCAAGGGTGGAAAGATCATGACATACATAGGGATTCCCGTGATGGCAGCCGGTGGCGTCATGCTGGCCTATGGAATGAAGAATGGCAACACCACTTCCTGCAGTGGCGACACCTGCGTTTCGGTCGAATGGAAATGGACGGGCGCGGCCTGGCTGGGAATCGGCGGAGCCTTGACAGCGATCGGGCTCACTAGGCATTCCACAGAGTAAGAATCGCCGCGGCAAAGTCCCCGGATCATGCACTACTTGAAGAAAAAGGCACGGCGGCTTGCCGATGCAGCCGGCATAAGGCGGACGCCGTGCCTCCTATGTTAGGACTCAACGTTTCAAGGCGGGGCTATGAACCCCATCCTGCCGTACCGGGCTGGTACGCGCCGCAGGCCAGAACGCCGATTGCAAGTTTGTGAATAGATGTGTATTCTCCGATCTCCGCTTTGCCGGTCATGTACACTATTGCCATATCTGATGTATTCTTCGGGCAGGACTATGCTGAATTCACCCGTCTGCGATGTCACGATCGACACGGTTTCATCTCTCTGTCCGCAGTGCGGCCAACCGGCTCTTGCGACGATCTTTGATCGTGGCGGAAAGGTTTATCAGCGCTCCGACTGCCCGTGCCATCCAGCCAGCGAGGACCTGATCTTCTCGGACACAGCGCTGTACCGGAAGCTGGAAGAGTGGAACAAGCTGGTCTTTCCCGAATACGACGCTGCCCTGACGCCATCCGCTCCGGGCTGCCGGGCTGCCGAGATGGGCAGCCAGAACGAGCCGTGCCTGGCCGTCATCGACATCACCAATCGCTGCAATTTCAAGTGCCCAGTTTGCTTTGCCGAGGTTAATGGCAAAGGCAGCCACTACTTTCTGGAGATGGAAGTGGTGGTCAAGATGCTCAAGGCGCTGCTGGACCGGCCCGTGCCCTGCCGCAGCGTCCAGTTCTCCGGCGGCGAGCCAACGCTGCACCCGGATTTTCCCAGGATTCTCCGCGCCGCCCGCGATCTTGGCTTCACCCATCTGCAGGTGGCCACCAACGGCAGCCGCTTTGTCGATCCGGACTATGCGAAGCTCTGCGAGGAGTCGGGGCTGCACACGCTTTATCTGCAGTTCGACGGCATGAACGACGACGTCTATCTGAAGATGCGCGGCCAGCGGCTGCTGGACAAGAAGATCGCCGCGGTGCGCTCGATCGAGCAGACGAATATGCGGCTGGTGCTGGTGCCGACCATCATGAGTTCGGTGAACGCCGATCAACTGGGACCGATTTTTCAGTTCGCCCTGGAACACAACAAATTCATCACCGGCATCAGCATTCAGCCGGCCGCGGATGTGGGCCGTATCGCGGTGACGAACAACGGCTCCGAACCTTTCAACCTGGCCACAATGGCCCGCGCATTCGGCGAGCAGACTGGATTGACCCGCTTCCCCGACGACTGGTTTCCGCTCAACTCCATCTCGCTGCTCAGCCGGGCTATCGAGCGCGTGCGCAATGAAAAGACGCATCCGCCCCTCAGCGACGCGCATTGCTCCATCGGCACTTTCTTTTACGTGGACGACAACAACAAGCCGTTCTGCCTGAGCAGCTTTTTTGATCTTGACCGCTTCCTGCGCGGCATGGCGAAGATCAGGCCCGACGCAGAGCAGGGTCTGATCCAGCGCCAGATCTCCAGAATCCGCCAGTTCGGCCAGTTGTCGCAATGCCTCGATCTGTGCAAGACCCCTCCCGGACTCACCTTCCAGCGCCTGCTTGGCAGCCTGGACTCGTGGGAAGACAAGCATGAGGGCCGGTCCGAAGGATGGACCCAGCGCGGCTTCAACGGTATCTTCGTAGCCGGCATGCACTTCATGGATGCGCACAGTTACAATTTGAGGCGTCTCAGCCGATGCATCATCCAGTATGTGACCACAGATGGGCAGCTCATTCCATTCTGCAGTTACAATGCCGGAGCACGGCTACGCGATAGCGAAGAGTTGATGCGCATCGCCGGCAAGCTTCCGCATGGGGTCAATTCCCTTGACGCTGCGCAGGCTGACTAGCTAGCTGGCCGGCTGGCGTGGCTCTCCGGCTTGTGCGGAGTTTCCGAGTATGTGCGGTTTGCCTCTGCGGCAACGGGCGAACGGCTCCAGCTTTTCAACTGCCTCCAGGGCCGGTGGTCCCAAATTATGATGAGTAAGCTGCTTCACGCTTTAACGCCGGACTTCTTCAGAAGGCCAGGCTTGCAAGGTATCGCCGTTCTCCTGCTTTTTTCCGGTTGTGGACAGGCGACAGCGAGGGCGCAAGTAGGTCTCCCCCGGAATCTGGTCTCGATTCCCGCACCGGGGAGCGGGCAAAACTCTGAGTCGAATCTGGATGCGAGCTTGCGCGCGGCTGGCCAATGCGGCGTGGACTCGCCCATCGTACTCCCGAAGGTCGTCTTTCACTTCGGCGCCGACGGCGAAACCAGCCGGCAATTCGCAGAACAGGCTCAGGGCGTCCAGAACCTGCCGGCCAGCGCGCAGGTCTGGCTGGATATCACGGTTGATCCTGATGCGATCCCCGCCAAAGAGACCGAAAAACAGATCACCGAGCAGGTTGACGGCTTTCTGAAGCAGGCGCCTCTATCCGCTCCCGCCGTGCGCGGAGTGATTGTGGAACCCGGCACGCAAACAGCGGCCCCCGATCTTTTTGTCTTTGCGTTGCTGCGTCTGGCTGTCGGAGCCAAGTCGGCCAACCCCGCCCTGCGGCTTGCTTTTGTCTTCCCATACGGTTTCATAGGCCAAAACGGCGAGATCGTCAAGCGGCTTGCCTTGTACTCCGATCTGCTGGGCATGACCGACGCGCCAGAGTGGCGCTTGGACGCCGGCTGGATTGCCGGACATGCGCTCAATAAGCCCCTCATCCTCAAGCTGGAGAGCGGCCCTGCCTCGACCGCGTCGTATCTGACCGCGGCGCTGGCGGCCTCCGGCTCCGCGGTCGAAATGCTCTGGTCAACGCCGCCCGATGCCGGCGCCGCCAACCAACTGTGCGCGGCCGATAGCTTCCTGGCGCGTTCCCTTCCCGCCAGCCTTCTTCGTCTGAATGACAAGCAGCTGCCTTTCACTCTCACGGTGGATGGCGCAAGCAGCGGCGAGGCCGGCTGGTTCGGCGGCGGGCAATCGGGAGATATGGTTGCGCTGGCGCCGGTGAATGGCCTTCCCGATCATCCCCGAACGGTAACTCTGCAGGGCACTGTCAAGTCACCCTACGAGATTCAGTGGTTCGACGCGGAGACCGGAAACCGCATCCCGGCAAGCGAGCCGGTCCAGAGCGCCGAGGGTCTGAGCGCGACCTGCTCGTGCGGCAGCCAATTTGTCCTGGCTGACATTCACAAGAAGAGCGAGAGCGAAACTACCGTGTACAGCCAGGTAGAGGTCAAGGGCGGAGTCGATCTCAGCGTCGAAGAGATTATTGCCCGCTGGCAGCAATATCGCGAGGAACAGAAGCGGCGGCTGGACAATTATCAGGCTTTCAGCTTCATGTCCCTGCACTTCGAGAGCAACACCGTGACACAAGCCTTCGATATTTCCATGCGTCTCAGGCAGTTCTTCGAACGCGGCGGCAAGATGGAGTTCGCGCAGACCGAGTTCTATGTCAACGGCGTGAAATTCAGCAACAAGCACGAGTTTCCCCTGCCCCAGCTGGAACCGGAGAAGGTTCTGACCCAGCCGCTGGAATTGACGCTGAACGAGCGCTACACTTACAAACTGCTGGGCACGGAACAGATCGACGGCGTCCAGTGCTATGTCGTGGGCGTGGAACCGAAGGCACAGGATGAGAATCTTTACAGCGGCAAAATCTGGATCGACGGCCTCAGCTTCCGCGAGGTGCGGCAGACGCTGAGCCAGCGCGGCGCCAAGAGCAACATCGTGGTCAATGTCGAAACGCAGAACTTCGCTGTGGTAAACGACAGTCAGGGTAATCGCTTCAACCTGCTTAGCTCCATCTCCGCGCAGCAGACACTCAATGCCGGAGGACGCGATTTTCAACTCCAGAGAACATTGAAGTTTTCCGACTACATCATCAACACGCCGAAGTACGCGGATGATCAGACGGCCGCGCATCGCTCCGACGCGCCCATGTACCGGGAGACCGACCAGGGTTTGCGCGAACTCAAGATGAAAAACGGCGAGCGCGTCGTGCAGCAGACCAGCGATAAGCGCATTGTTTCCCTTGTGGGCGGCGCCATGTACGAGGGAACCTTCAATTTTCCCATTCCCATTGCCGGCATCAGCATGGCCGATTTCGACTTTCGGCACAGCGGCGCGCAGCTATCCACTTTTTTTGCCGGACCGATTCTGGCGACCGACCTCTCAAAACAGTATGGGCCCAAGTACCGTCTGGCCGCGGATTTGGCGCTCTCCGCGCTGCCCGGCGAGAATCGGATTTACAACGGCAATGTGGAGAACACCTTGGAGGAGATCTGGGCCTGGGAGCAGACCCTGGGAGCCCGCGCCTCCTGGCAGGCTACATCTCATCTCAGCGCGACCGCATACACCTATCTGGCCTATGACATCTATCGCCGGACCAGCGACACCTCCAGCCAGTATGCTCTGCCGCGCAACGGTGTGGCTCTGCTGCCCGGAGTCCAGCTTCGATTTACCGAAAAAGGCTATATCTTCACCGCGGACGGCACGCGCGGCGAACGCATCGCCTGGAAACAGTTCGGATGTCCCGCAACGCCGGTGATCCCAGGATGTCCTCTTACATCCCAATCGCCGCAGAGCGGCTACACCCTCTACGATGCCGACCTCAACAAGGATTACTACATCCGCAAATTCACCAAGGGCGGATGGGATATGGCCTACTATGGCGGAGATCAACTGGATCGCTTCTCCCGCTACTTTCCCTCCTTCTTTTCCACTCCGCGCATTCACGGCATTCCCGGCGGCACCGATTCCTTTGACGCCATCGCCATGGCGAACGTCCATTACGGCTTCAACATGATGGACCTGGTGAAGTTTGAGGGACTGTACAGCTATGCGCGGGCGCGCAACCTGGACGAGTCCAGCCACTTTAAAAAATTCGATGGCCTGGAGACCAACTTCAACACCGCCGGACCCAAAGGCACCCTGATTCAGGGCACCGTTTCCTATGCTCTGGACGGGAACATCGCCCGCTACAACTCCCGCTGGGGCATGACCGTCATGGTCTTCAAGCCCTTCAAATAGGCCTGCCAATGACGACTGACACAAAAACGGCTTTGGTAACCGGCGCCTCGGGAACCCTGGGCGCGGCCATGGCGCAGGCCTTAGCCACGGCGGGATGGCAGGTGGCTGTTCACTATCATCGCGGCCAGGACGCCGCCAGCCGCGTGGTGGAGAGCATCGTTGCCGCCGGCGGAGAAGCCCTGGCCCTGGCCGCCGATCTCAGCAGCCGGCCGGAGGCGGCCGCGCTCTTCGAGCAGATCGAGCAGCGCTTCGGCCCGGTCGATTGCCTGATCAATAATGCGGGCATCAACCGCGACGGGCTGCTGGCCTTTATGTCCGAAGAGCAGTGGGACGAAGTCATCGCTGCCAATCTGCGCGCGACGTATCTTTGTTCGCGGCTGGCCGTGATGGGCATGATGCGCAGCGGTGCGGGGAGCATCTGCAACATCGTCTCGCCCAGCGGCGTGCGCGGCCAGGCCGGCCAGTGCAACTACGCCGCCTCCAAGGGCGGCATCATCGCCTTTACCAAGTCGCTGGCGCGCGAGGCGGGCCGCTTCAATATTCGCGTCAACGCCGTCTGCCCCGGCGTGGTGCCCAGCCCCATGTCGGCCAGGTACATCGCCAAGGAAGAGCAGAGGCTGCTCGCCGAAATACCCCTGGGCCGCTTTGGCAGGCCGGAGGAGATCGCGCCCCTGGTCGTCTTCCTGGCCTCGCCGCAGGCGAGTTACATTACCGGCCAGGTCATCGCCGTCGACGGCGGGCTGATCTAAAGACGCGTATTCCTGTATCTCCATTGCAATGAGCAACATAAAAAATTATTGCGGGACTACTGGTCATCCAAAGGAAGCAGCGATATAATACGGCGGAGTTCAAAATTGCGTTCAATTTGTTCTGAATTGGCTGAATATCGCACGAGATTGAACGAACTACTGCAACTGGAGTTTCGGCGAGAAATCAGGTGGGATTATGAGTTTGCGCAAGCTGCTTTTTTTATCTATTGTGGCCGTGCTCTACATAGGTCGGCCTGCGTTTTCACAGACAAACGATGTTATGATCGCCGGGGATGGAACCGCTCAGGTGATCGACGGCAAGCATCCAGTCGTGCAGGTAATGGACGCCGAGGGCAAGGTTATGGCGTCGATTCCCATTGAGAAGAGCCCTGGAGGTTACTTCTATATCTATTCGAAATCTGCTAATACGCTTTACGTCGTCTATAACGAAAAGAAACATGAGCATTTTATCAGCGCCGTCAACCTGACCACAAATCGGGTGGACAAACAAATCAAGGTAGGCGCGGGGAGGTATGTGGGCTTGTTTTTGTCGAACGACGGGCGCCGCTTGTATTGCTACACCGCGGCAAACTCGGGCATCAGGCAACCCGGGCCTGCCTCAGGCTATATCTATTCCGAATATCTCGATCCACCGTATGAACCCGCCATTACTGTCATTGACACGGCCTCCAATCAAATCATTGTTACCTACAACTGGTTCAAAAGCTTTCAAAAGGATGTTAATTATAGTCATAGTTGGGGTTTCAACATGCAATTCATTGCTGTTACCGACGATGGAAAATTGGTCATTAAATCCAAAGCTGTAGCCAGATATGGCCTGAATAGTCTTATCGAGAGATTTGTGATATTTTCGGGAATAGATCTCGATCCTATTTCCACCATTGACACAAGCGGACAAGTGGTGGGATCGATGCTGTCAAAGGATCAGAAGCTTGTTTTTGCGGCGGTTGCTGGAGATAAAAAAACCGATGGATCGCTCATCGTTATTAACCTTGAAAAGGGAACGTCCATTACTCATGCTCTGACTGATCATCCTACGGGGCTCATTCGTCTTGGATCGAAACGGGAGCCCTGGATATTGAGTAGCGAGAAAATGCGCGTGCTTTCAGAAACCGGAGAACTGGGGGAAAGACAGATTCAACTTTCCTTGGATGGTGTTCCCAACGAAACGATCAGTTTGGATGACGACCATGCAGCGATCTTGATTAGAGACAAACACAAAGTGATTCTTCTCGACATGAAGAAACTTCAAGTTGACGCCATTGTCGCTACCAGGAGTTTGGGAGAGAAAGTTGGGATCGCATCAGAACAAATCATGGCAGCGACAATGACGGGGGTGATCTTAGGCGCGCTCGACGCTGTAATTGTTGCAACGTCCTGGGACGCAGATTCCGGATCCATCATGGCGCGTAGGGATGGACAAATCCTCTATGTATTTGATCCGGGCACGCACAAAGTTACGGTCATCGATGTGCGGACAGCGACAATCGTGAGGCGTATTTCAGTGAACGAGTACATTACCAGAATTAAGGTATCGTCTGACGGCAAACAGCTTATCTGCGCTGGGTCAGTGAGCGAGGAGTATGCGAGGAATATGAATCTGAATTTCTCCGGGCCAGTGAGGGAGACGATCAATTTGGAGACTAACAATTTTTAAGAGGGAGTGTTTGTGCGTCTTGTGTAGCCGCTGAAGGAAGTGGGCCTCAAGACTTGTCTGGAACTGGAATTGGATGAGGTGAATCAAATGGTGCAAGAGCAATTGTCATGCAAACCGTCTGAAAGGTAGCCGCAACCGGGTAGTTACGAAAGGAGAGTTTTGTGAAACATTTTGTCATTTCCGCAGTATTGTTTACGCTCTGTCTAGCGCTTCCAGTTTCGATGAGCGCAAAGAACAAAAAACCTGTAGCCTCCGAGTTATCCAATATGAATCGCATCTTTATTGGATGGGTTGATCTGAACCCAAGTGCATATGGAATTTATGGATACCATTCCAAAGAAGAGTGGAGCGCGGCCATAGATAAGGCGAACGCTGATTTCGTTCACTCTTGTCAATCAAAATACCTGTCTGGCCATTCTGTTACTGGAGCCAAGAGCAAAGATGATGAAAATACCGAAGGTAACGATCTCTACGTTAAGATCGATGAGGTCACTTTAGATGAGTACTATGTTCTTCATCTCTCAGCTCACTTGATCGACATAAAGAGAAATCAAGATATTGCAACGATCGCCAATATGAGATATCGGGGCAGAGTCTGTGCTCTTGAAGGATGCATCACGAAGGAACTGGATCAATTTGGTGAGGATTTGCAAACGCTCATCGCGGGAGGACAAGTGAAGAGAAAGTAAGAGGTCCGTGCAAACGGACAGATACGCGCTTTGAAGGTCTATAGGTGTATTTCTGCACTACAGGTGGAAGTTACCGGTGAATCCGGAAAGGGAATGAAATAATCCGCAAACGGCTGATGCCGTCAATCTGCCCGGAAGCGCGACCGTCCGAGAGAGGCCAGTCGCGCTTCTTTTCTATGCATTACTTTTTCAGTTGCATCGGGATGGTCTTTGACGCGGCGGAGAGAATGCCTTTGGCATACACCCCGGTTAGTTGAGAGGGAGCTTCGAGAGTCAGCCTGGCGGTGAATGCTACCTTGTCTTTCTTCCAGATAACCAGATAGACCGAATTTCCGCTGACCACGCCGCTCACATCCCAGCTATCGGCGGTACCAATGATCCTGCGGCCGCCCTGATGCTGAGTGAGAGTGACGAGTCCCCAGTCGCCGGCCTCCCAGATACCAGTAACATTCATCGCCGGCGGGGCGGTGTTGGCGTCCAGCCACGCCTTTCCATCCGCGGCCTCGGTCTGCGCGCGCAGCGGGATCGCGCAGGTAAATATCAGGACCAGCAGCGCAGCCGCTCTTCGCATTGTCTTACTCCGATCTATCTTGCTTGGGCGCTTCGATCTTCCAGTTACACGGAGTGGTCAGCGCCAGAATCGGCTTGGCTACGGACTCAGGGAGCAGGAAGAGATTGTGCACGGGGGAGTGGGGCTTGAAGATGACCTGCTGTTCGAGATAGTAACTCTTGCCGGCTTCGATGGTCATAATGAGCAGGCTTTGGCTCTTGGCGCTGGAGCAGAAGTAGTGCAGGCCGGGCTCCAGCGTAAAAGAAAAGTAAGTGCCGGGGAGGTTTGCTCCCTTCCACTCGCCGTCAACCGCGATCTTGCTGGGGAAGGAAGTCATGCCGTGATGCGGCCTGAGGATGTAAATCAGCGCCTTGTTCGCGGGCTGGGCGGCGGGCGGCTGCGCGGAGTTACCGGTTTCAACGGTGAAATTCACCTGCTTCTCCGGCGCGCCGCAGGCTTGCAATTCGCGCGCCTGGCGTGAGTCAGGGAAGGCGTCTGGCTGGGTCTGGCCGAAGGCCGGCAGGGCCAGGGCGGAAGAGAGCAATAGAATCGCACTCCAGCATCGCATCAATCTTGCCTTTGGCCGGCATAACTGGCATGAGATACCGGCCTCCTTTCATTTGCGCACATTACTGTTTACAGGGTATACCCTTCAGGCGCTTGCGCCAGGGAAAGGGCAGGCGCTCTTTGAGCAGGCTCCAGCGGGTGTCTTTGTAGGGGTCGGCATGATTGCCGTAAACCGGATGATAGGACTCGATGCGCCGGCGGCCGGGAATCTCGATGCCAAAGTTGTTCAGTTGCATATATTGCCGCATCTGGAGTTTGTAACGGCCTTCGATGCCGAAGATAAGTTCAAGCAGCCTTTCGTTGAGCCAGACGACGTGGCGAAAGAAGAACTCCCAGAGATAGGTATAACCCTTGAAGAACTTCCAGTCTCCAGGCGTGGCGCGCCACATTCCTATTACTTCACGGCGAATCTTCCAGCGGACGAAGTTCAGTTCCTCAGGCGAGAGTTGGCTGGTGCGCACGTTGCTGAAGTAGCCGTCGTACCAGCGGAAATCGGTGAAATTGGCGACACGCTCAGCCTCGATCATCTCATCGCGCATCGGCGTCTTGGGATAAGGCGTCATGATCTGATCCATGACGCTGGTGATGCCCATGTTCTTGATGAACTGATAATTTTCGCGCATGCTTTCGGGGTCGTCCTCGGGCAGGCCGTTGATGATGCCGGCAATGACAATGATGCCTTCTTTCTGGAGGGCCTCGACGCCGCGCTGGATCGTGTCCAGCGTGTTGGGTTTGTGCATGGTACGCAGGTTTTTCGTCGAGCCGTTCTCGATGCCCAGGAAGATGGAGACAAAGCCCGCCTTGACCATCTTTTTGGCGATGTCGGGGCGATGCGCGAAGCCGATGGGGCTGGCCTGTGTGGTAAACATCAGGTTCTTCAGTTTGAGGCGGATGACGCCCTCGCACAACTGCTCGAAGCGGTCCATATCGAGGGTGATGTTGTCGTCGGTGCAGAAGATGTGGCGCGCGCCGCGGCTGTATGCGTCTTCGATGTCGGCCAGTACGCGTTCCAGTGGAAAGAGGCGGAAGGAGCGGCCATACATCTCGCGGATGCTGCAGAAGTTGCACAGGTGCAGGCAGCCGCGCGAAGTTTCGATGACGTCGGCCTGGCGAAAGTACATGTGAAAGCCCTTGAGCAGGCGCTTGTCGCGGGCGGGAATGCGGATGCGCGTGAGGTCTTCGAGCGGGCGGGCGGGATTGTGGCGGAAGAGGCCTTCTTCCTTGTAGGAGAGGCCGAGAATCTTATCCATTCCCTTGCCGCCGTCTTCGATGCTGTCCAGCATCTCGCCAAAGGCGAAGTCGCCCTCGCCGCGCAGGATGAAGTCCCACAGGCCGACGTCCTGGCCTGTCGCGATGGCGTCTGAAAACAGAGTGGCGTGATAGCCGCCCAGCACGGTCTTAATTCGGCGATCGAATTGCTTGGCCAGATAGGCGAAGCCGGCCGTGGTGTCGTATTGGAAGGTCATGGAGGTGAAGCCCACGACATCCGGCTTGAAGTCGCGCAACAGTTTGAGGAAACGCGGCACGGCCTGACTGCGCCAGACCACCGCGTCCGCGACACGCACATCGTGATTGTCGATCTGCGCGGCGATGGTCGCCATGGCCACGCTGGGAGGCTCCCACTGGCGGCGCGGAACCCAGGGCGATGTAGCGGGACTTTGAACCAGCAATGCTCTCATCTGACCCCAATCCGACTTCCGCCGTTCCGCGGGGAGACACGACGACTCTTACTGTAACAGTTCTTCGGACTCAAACCCGACCGGCACTCTCCTTGCTGCTGGAGAGCTTCGCCCGGATCAACGACTCAATGCGTTCGACCGTATCCAGCGCATGCACGTCGATCTCGCGGGGCATGAATTCGATGGCGTAACGGCTTTCGATGAAGTCGACCAGGCCCAACATGCCGATGGAATCGATGATGCCGCTGGTGATCAGAGGCATGGTGTCCGTAACGGTCTCGGCGGAGGCGTCGGGCAGATACTGGCGGGCGACAAACTCCCTGACTTCGTTCCTAATCTCCACGCATCAGTCCTTCCGCGATCTTGCCCAGGGCGAGATAGTCTGTCTTGCCGCGATTCCCCTTGGCGATGGCATCGAGAAAGACGATGCGGTCGGGCAACATATACGGCGGCAATCGACGCCCGCAAAAGGCTTTGAGATCGGCCAGGGTCACAGCGCCGGGAGCGCCGAGACGAAGAAAGGCCGCAATCCATACACCCATTTGCCCGTCCTCGACGGCAACCACGGCAGCTTCCAGTATATCTTCATGAGACTGGAGCGCGGCCTCGATCTCTCCCAGTTCGATGCGGAAGCCGCGGCGCTTGACCTGGCGGTCGAGACGGCCGATAAACAGGTAGCCTCCGCCGGGAGCTGGCGCAACGCGGTCGCCAGTGCGATAGTAGCGAATTCCATCCAGAGTGACCAGGCAGCGCGCGGTCTCCTCGGGACGATTCCAGTAGCCGCGCATCAGCGAATCGCCGCCGGCTAGCAGCTCTCCGCTGCTCTCATCGATGCGCACCGCGGCATAGGGACAGGGATGACCAATGGGCAGCGGTTGCGAGCCGTCGAAGCTGGGCGGCACACGGCACCATGTCACTACGTTCGTCTCAGTGGGGCCGTAGAGGTTCGCGCAGAGCACATGAGGGACAGCCGCCTGCAATTTGGCCAGCGCGGGCGCGGGAAAGACCTCGCCGGCAAAGAAAATCAGGCGCAGATCGGGATAAGAATGCGCGGCCATGCCTCCCTCGCGCAACATGCCGGCCAGGATGGAAGGCACTGAATACCAGCAACTGATGCGGGCCTGGTGCAGGAACTGCACCAGAAAGCGCGGCATCCACGCGATATTATCGGGAACCAGCACCGCGGTTGCGCCGCACAAGGCCATGTTGAAGATGTCGAAGGTAGACAGATCGAAGCCCAGCGGCGAGGGACAGGCGATGCGGTCCGTGGAGGCGATCTGAAACTCGCGTGCACTCCAGCGGACGAAGGCGCTCACGGCGCGGTGGGAAAGCTCGACGCCCTTGGGTTGCCCGGTGGAACCGGAGGTGAAAAGGATGAGGGCGGTGTCTTCGGCCGTTATCCGCGTCAACAGTGCAGGATCGGCCTCCCGCGCCGCCTGCGCCGGCCAGGCTATGGTGGCGCCGGTGCGCAGATCCAGGATGCGCGGGCGAGCGCCGTCGCCGTCGAACAGCAGGCGCGCGCCGCACTCCGCCAGAACCGCATCCAGGCGCTCGCGCGGCCAGCGCGGATGAATGGGTACATAGATGGCTCCAGCCAGCAGCGCGGCGAAGAGGGCAACGATGGCGTCGGTACACTTGGGCAAAGCCAGAACTATGCGGTCCCGCGGCTCGATTCCACATTCGCAAAAGCGCAGGGCCAGCGATTGAGCTTGCGCGAACAACTCGGCGAAGGTTGTCTCCCGCTCTTCTTCGATCAGAGCAACGGCGTCAGGCCTGGCCGCCGCGCTCTCGCGCAGCCACTCGTGCAACAGGTCGCTATCCGGCTTGGGGTCAAGCTCGGGCAAGCGTCACCCCCCAGGTGAAGCCGATGCCCGCCGATGCAAACAACAGCAACTGACCGGGACGAATCACTCCTTCGCGGCGCATCTCCGCATAGTTGATGACCAGATCGCTGGCGAAGGTGTGGCCGAACTCGGCCATGCGAGTGAGCGGCAAGCCGCCCTCGGGCAGCCCCACCATCCTGCGGAAGCCCTCGCGATCGCGGCGGCTGATGTTGGAGTAGATGAAATGATCCACATCGCTCAAGCGCAGCCCGGCATCCGCCAGAACTTTGCTGGCCAGGCGGAAGAGATGGAGATAGAAGATGGGCATGACTTTGTGTTCGATCATGATCGCATCGGCGGTAAGTTGGATTTGCCCAACGACGTGAGTGAGAGCAATGGCATTGTGCAGATGGCCCAGCGTCAGTGTCTCGACGCCCAGCAGCAGCGGACCCTGCGCGCCATCCCGCCGGAGCACGACGGCGCTGGCGGCGTCTCCCTGCACGGTGATGGGCAGCAGCGAGCGGTTGCCGCGGGGCGCGGTATCGCCGGTGATCAGCAGCGCGGTTTGGATGCGGTCGTCCATGCTCATCCAGCCCAGCGCGGTCTTGATGGCCAGATGCAGCGCACCGCAGCCGCCTGCCCGGAAGCTGAGGTTCATCGCAGTTTCGGCTCCCAGATCGGCGCTGAGCCGGTGGGCGAAGGAGATGGATTGGGAATTCTCGCCGGGAAATGTGCTGTAGTCCAGGATGAGATCGATGTTGCGAGCCGCAATCCCAGCCTGCTCAAGAGCCTCCATTGCAGCCTGCAAGACCAGATCGTAGGGTTGCTGGCTGCCGCAGACGCGCACCCGGCTGAGGCCGAGATTGTCCAGGGCCTTTTGCCTGGCCGTGGTAGTCAGCGGCGCTAGCGTGGACTCGACCCGGAGCCGCTCGCGCTCCAAAATCTCCACCACGCTCTCTTCGTCCGGAGGTACGGCGTAAGCTGCCGCCGCAATGCGCACATTCAGATTCAAAATAGCTCCAGTCGCAGCGCGGCGTAGCCGCCCTGAGCCGATCTTCCCAACAGCAGTGCCTGGCCGAGGCCGGGACACTTACTCAAAGCCAGCAGCAGGTGCAGCAGAGCGCCGGCTTCTCCCATCCCTGTGGCAACCGTCTGCGCCGGGTAGATCGCGGGGTCCTCACCAACCAGGTCGCGGACCGGGTAGGCCTCGGCAGTGGAGGAGCAGGGCGCGCCATTGCCGGCGCAGAATATGAAATCCGGCTTGATATCGCCCAGCAACTGGTGGATGCTGCTCCGCGCATCGCCGCCCATCGCCCAGCGGCCCGCGCCCAGAGCCGCATAAGATCGCGCTGTTTGACGGCCGGCCGGTTCCAGCACCATGGCCACCACGCCTTCGCCAGGGATAAATCCGTCCGCAGTGGGCATCGGCTCATGGCTGAAGCAAGCCGGCGAAAGCAGTTGAGCCGCTTCGTACCACTCGTAAACAGCCTGGGTGAGCGTGTCTCCGGCCAGCACAACGGCCAGATCGGCCTGCCCATTGCGCAACAGGGAAGCGGACTGCAGCAGCGCGCTCTCCGCCGCAAAACTCTTGCTGCTGATCGTCACGTTGGGCCCGCGCAGATCGTGAAAAAGAGCCACATGACTGGCCGGGGCGTTGTGGAGCGTTTCGGGAAATGTAATGGGATCGGTCCCCGCCCAGCCATTTGCGTCGGCGCTTTGAAAGAATGCCTCGGTCAGCTCGACGCAGCCAAATCCGGTGGCGAAGAAGACGGCAATGCGGGAGCGATCCCACTGGCTCAAGTCAATGCCAGCGTCGCGCAGGGCCAGCGACGAGGCCACCAGAGCCCATGCCGAGAGGCGATCCAGCCGGCGGGTCTTCAGGCCCGGCACGACGGCGGCAGGCCGAAAGGGCTCGACCAGAAAGGCGCGGCGCAATCCGGGAGTGGTCCAGGCGGTGATGGTGCTTGGCTCCAGCGGTTCGGTGGGCACAAGACCGGCCAGCGGACCGTAAGGGGTCACGGAGCCGATACCGGTCAGTACTGGCCAGATCGCATTCATGAGCGGGGCCTCCCAAAGACCAGCGCGGCGTTGCTGCCGCCAAATCCCGCGGAGACCGACATGGCCACCGGCAGCGGCTGGCGGCGCAGTTCGCCCCGCAACCAGTCGATCCCGACACTCTCAATGGGGTCGGTCAAACGGAGGGTGGGAAAAAGGGCGCCCGCCTGCATGGCGGTAATGGTGATAGCCGCCTCCAGCGCGCCGGCCGCTCCCAGGCAGTGACCAAAGTAGGATTTTGTCGAAGAAACCGGAATAGGACGGCTGCGGCCATGGAAGGAGTTCTCATAAGCATGGGTTTCCGCAATGTCGTTCAAGGGAGTGCCGGTGCCGTGGGCATTCACGTAGCCGACCTCCTCGATGCCGCATTCTGCCATCTCCAGGGCGCGCCGGATACACGAGGCTAGCCCAGCGCCGTCTTTGTGCGGCGCGGTGGGATGGGTGGCGTCGTTGGTCATGGCCCAGCCCCGCAAGACAGCCAGTATTCTTGCGCCACGCCGGGTCGCGTGATCCTGGGTTTCCAGCACTAAAACGGCCGCGCCTTCGCCAATATTCAGACCTTGGCGGTTCTGGTCGAAGGGACGGCAAGGCTCCGGATGGAGGGCCTGAAGCGAGTTGAAGCCGCTCAGCGTAAAGGGGCAAAGCGCATCGCTGCCTCCGGCCAGAACCATGGGCGCGGCCTGGTCGAGCAGGAGGTTGGCTCCCAGCGCAATGGCCATCGCTCCCGAGGCGCAGGCCACTGAAACAGCGCAGGCCGGACCCTCGATGCCCAGATGTTCTCCCACGGAAGCAGCTACCCGCGATACCGGATAAGATGCGGCCCGCGATAATCCACCGTGCCTGTACCAGGCAGCCGGCCCGCGAGATATCTCCGCATCGATCTCGCTCAGGCCCCCAACCGTAGTGGCCATAAAGATGCCGCTCTCGCGCAAGGCGCTGCCGGGGCCGTCGAAATCCGCCACGGCATCCCGCGCCGCCGCCATCGCCAGCCAGTCGGTGCGGGAGTAGCGATGACCCTCGGCGAGAGACGGCAACTCGCCGACCGCGGCCACCGTTCCCGCAAAGCCGGGGTACAACTCGGTGGCGGGTTTGAGACAGCACTGGCCGGCCAGCATCCCAGCCTGTAGAGAAGACAGACCTATGCCGTAGGGACTGACCACGCCAATCCCGGTCACGACAATGGTTTTTTGTGCATCAATCACGAGGATGAACCGGCCAGAAATCGAAGAAATTTACCCACTGATCATAGTAATTCGACAACTGCGCTTCGAGAAACCGGACCGCCTGGCGCAAGCCGGCCAGCTGGTCTTCGTCGCGATCGCCGGAGGAGGCGGGCAGAATCGGCTGGCCCAGCAGAACGCGATAACGCAGCCAGCCACTGCGCACTACAAAGCCGGGAAGCAGCGGCGCGCCTGAGACCTGCGACAACAGAAAAGGCCCCAGGGGAAACTCCGCGGGCGAACCGAAAAACTCGACCGTCACGCCTTGGCGCGCGTGGTAGACGCGATCTCCCTGAATGGCGACGATTTCATTGCGGCTGAGTGCCTGCAACAGCTCGATGGTGGCGCGCGCGCCGCCGCGCAGATTCACGATCCTGAGCCGCTCATTCGACATCCGGTCGCGCAGCATCTTCTCCGCGGGCTTGTCCTCGACGACGCGCGCCACGCTGACCGGCCGGCCGTGCATCTCCAGCAGCCGCGAGGCAAACTCCGGATTGCCCAGATGCGCCGTCCAAACGATCAATCCATGACCCGCGGCCAGGCAGCCGTCAATTACCTCGGCGCCGCGCTCCCCGTCCGTCAGCATCGAGAGCAGTTGCGCATGGGTAGCCTGGGGAACGAAGGCATAGGAGACGATCAGATCGCAAAAGGAATAGAAGACGCGATAGACCTTCCATTGCAGCCCCAACCCTCGCCTGCCCGAGACGCGGCGCAGATTGCCGGCTACGGCGCGGCGCTCACGCTTCAGCAGCAGAAAGAAGATCAAAGCAGTCACGGCGGCCATTGGGGGCTGCGCAAAGCGCGGCGTCCAGCGCATCGTGGAAAACATGATATTGAGCGCCGTCACGTTGTGAAAGCGATGCTGGTACCAGCGCTTCAAGGTACACCTGCCTGCGTCAGCTCGCTCACCTCGCGAATCACCTTGCGCTTCAGCACCGAATACATATGAACAATCTCCGTATCGTCGTATCCGATGGAGCGCAGCGTGCGCACCGCGCCATCGACTGCAGCGGCATTGTTCATGCCGAAGCGGCGATGATACTCGATTTGTATCTCATTCATCTCGTGCTTCGACAGCGTAGGCGTGCCCATAGCCATGTCGTTGTAGGAGAAGCGGCTGGTCAATCCCATCCGCTCGGCATCCCAGCCCGCCTCAATCGCCTGTTGATTGATCTCGCAGCCGGGAAAAAAGCGCAGGCAGAAGTGGTAGGGCAACAGGGACGGTTTGGGCAACTCTCCCAGCCAGTCCAGGGTGCACTGCGCCATCTCCCTGGTTTCGCTGGGAAAGCCGTACATGGTCGAGATATTCACGGCCACATTCTGGCGCTGCGTGTAGGCGATGATCCGGCGCGCCTTCTCCAGGTTCAGATGCTTGCGCACCAGGAGCTGAATCTCCTCGGTAGCCGATTCGACGGCGTAGGTAAACCAGATGGCGCCCGCCTCCATCGCGCGATCGACAAACTTCTCGGTCGCGATGTCGGCGCGCAGGCCGTTGACGAAGTAGATGCGCAGCTTCAGGCCGGCGGCCTGAATCAGGTCGAACAACGCCAGCGAACGCTTCACATCGACGTTGAAGATGTCGTCTACGACGTAAAAATCCCGAATGCCGTGCCGCTCGTAGAGCGCGGCGATCTCCGCGAAGATATTGGCGGCGCTGCGCAGCCGGATGCCATGCCAATGGCTGAAGCAATAGGTGCAGCCGTAGACGCAGCCGCGGCTGGTCAGCAGCACTCCCTGGCGGCGGTGATTGTAGGCATAGCTGAGCTGGTGCCGATACTGGTCGAGGTCGATCAGATCGTAGGCGGGAAACGGCAGGCTGTCGATCTCCGCGCTTTGCAGCCGCTCGGCGTTTTCCACGATGCGGTCGCCGTCGCGGTAGAGAACTCCCGCAACCGCACCGGGAGAAGCTCCGGAAAGCAACTCGGCCAAGGCCTGCTCTCCTTCGCCTTGAACGGCAATCTCAATCTCCGGGACTTCTTCAAAAAGCCGCTGCTTGTAGGCTTTGACGATCGGCCCGCCCACCATCAGCGTGGCGTCGCTATGGGCGCGCGCCAGCGTGGCGACGCGCTGTAGTTCTTCGAGAAAAAACGCGATGGAGCGAAGACCGACGACATCGGGTTGAAACTCCCGCAAGATGCGCTGGAATCGCTCGTCGTCAGGACAGGAGAGCGAGGATTCGACGATGCGCACTTCAATGCCGGGCAGCGCCGCGCGGACGCTCGAAGCCAGATACATCAGGCCAAGCGGAGGGACATGCATCTCGTAGGGCATCGTCGTGCCCACCCACTTGTTCATGTTGTTGCATTCGACCAGCAATACACGGGAGGGTTTCATCCTGTTGCCGGTCGGCATGGCCAGACTCCTGGAGGTTATTTCTTGGCCGCAACTTTGGCTTCGACGGCTGCTGCCAGCGTTCCTATGTTCCGCCAGGCGCTCTCGTCCAGCTCGCCATCGACCAGCTTGATCCCAAAGCGCCTCTCGATCTCCAGAATAAGCTGCAAGATGTCGATGGAATCGATCTCCAGATCGCCCCCCAGCAACTGCTGATCGTCGCTCAGATCCGCGGCTGTCCGGTCCTTGATCCGCAAGCCGGCAATCATAATCTCTTTGAGCTGTTGCGTAATGTTTTCCATATCGATTTCTCGTCCAGCATAGCACGGCGCGGCATTCAACTCACGGCGGTGCTTCCGGCAAAAACGACGCATTATATAAACTATTGATATAACGAAGGTTACGGCTATCAACTCCCGATATCGATTCTAAACGGCTCCGGAATTCTTGAACCAATTGAATGATCATTCTGGTCGGAGCCGCGCCTGAGAATACGGAGGATTTTGCGGAGGAACAACGTCAAAAGCAGCTTCAGCTTAACCCGGTTCTGGAACGTTACAACTTCCCCGTATCGAGGATGTCAACAGAGCTAAAAAAATGTTGTCATGAAAGGGGCGTAGTGGGTAAATACTTTCCTTGTCTATGCAATTCTTTGCACATTTATTCCCTTTGCCCTGAGATTCCCCGGCTTCGAAGCCGGAAACCACGCAGATTACATCTGTTTATTTATCAATGCCTTACAAGGGAGAATATGAAAATTCAAGAGAACACTTGATATGGCCCTTCGAGTGCAAATAAAAGAATACACGTGGGTAGGAATAGACTATGCCCGCTCGTTAATCCCAAGGAGGTCGTACATGAATAGAGTTGTCGAAATCATCCAAGAGACCAGAAAAGAGTGGTCTGCGCCTGAATTGAAGAAGATCGACATTGAGCAGATTACCGCGGCCCAGAATGGGTTTGTTGACGATGGTAATAATGGCGGCAGCTAGCCATTAACTATTGCGTGGATCTGCAGCGATTTCTGACGGAGTGGTTGGCAGGGTAGATTTGAGAGTTGCGATTAGACGGGGTTTGATCAAGCGATCAAGCCATTGGGTTTGATGTGAATTTTTGCAGTCTGCGTTAATGAGGGGGATAGGAAAATGAGTAAGAAGATTTTTGGTTTGTTTATTTTCGTAGGCCTGTTGATGCTGCCCGTTGCGGCTAAGGCTGATTCGACCGCCTGGGATTTCACATCAGTCACCGCGCAAGGCACAGGGGGTACTAGCTATGCCTTTGGTGTGCTTTTCACGCCTAGCCAGAGCATCGTCGTAGACCAGCTGGGATACTACGACGAAGTGAATGGCGATAATGTGTCGCAGCCGTCATTGATGACACAAACCCACTCTGTTGCCTTGTACGACGTGACCACTGGCGGTACCAGGCTGGATACAACAACCGTGACCAACGCATCGACCTTGGTGGGTCACTTTTTATACAACGCCGTCACGCCAGTTATACTGATTGCCGGCGACCAGTACGAGCTCGTGGGCGTCAGCAACACCGCCGACTTCTACACCTATACCACTAATGTTGGTGGGTTTGCCATTACTGCGCCCCTTACCGTTACGGGGGATAACGAGAACCAGGCAAGTTTCGCGGGCTACTCTAGTGTATCCAACCGTTCTATTCAATATTTCGGACCGGATATGGAATACTATGATGTGACGCCTGAGCCGAGCACTTTATTGTTGCTGGGCAGCGGGCTGGCTGGGTTGGCCGGCATGATCAAGCGCAAGCTGACGGCATGATCGCTCAATCGTAGATCCTCTCTCAAACGGGGCAGGCTTGATTTAAGCCTGCCCCGTTTGTTCTTGTTGCAAATAAAGTACGATACGTGCGGTGAATTGCTTGCTGCGTTGCGTTATCCGCTCACTGTCCTGCGACGCAGTAAGTGACGCCATACCCAAAGAAAGGGACGCAGGGGCGCATAGGCCCAGAAGAGGCGGTCGGGAAGACGAAGCACCCCGAAGTCCTCACGGCAGTAAGCGAGTTCGGAGAGACTTTCACGCCAGTTTTTTCGCGGCAGAATCTGCCTCTCGTAGCGAAAAAAGCGCAAGCGGTCAGGGAGTAAATCCAGACCGCCCACAGCAAAGGGGTCGCGGTCCATTTGGAGAGTGTACAGAGGGCTATCCACGAGAAAAGGCGAGAGCTGTTCCCAAGGATTGCCCGGCAGGCGAGGCACAGGGAGAGCATGCAACATATGCAGGAGGCGCAGGCTAAGGAGCAGCGGCTTCTCCTGGCGCGAAGCGCGGGCTTGCTCCATGGCCGCCTCCCAGTCCACATTCGCAACGGCGTGGATGCGCGCCAGATCGCCCAGCCATTTGGCGCGGCTCCAGGCGTGCTCCGCTCCGTGGCAGCAGAGGTAGAGTACCTGATCGATAGGGTTCATGGCCTGGTAGGCGCAGCCTTGCCAGACGGAGGAAACGCTTCTGGCCCAGCGGGCGCTGTTTAGGCCAGGTTGGTCCCAAATAAAGCGCCAGTGGAGCTCCAGAGGGCACTCTCTTTGGGGATCAATGAAGTTCAGGTGCTGCTCCATTCGCAAGTGTTGTTCCCATTGACGGGGACTCAAGGGAAACCAGGCTGCATCCTGGCGCCAGCCCATGCTTTCCAGGCAGGCTTGCACCCTGGCGAGGTCCTCCGGCGTGACCATCAAATCCAGGTCATGGGACTGCCGGAGGCCTACGTCACCATACAGTTCTAAAGAAAGGATCGGCCCCTTCATGGGCATTACGGGGATTCCGGCGCGGTTGAAAGCCTTCAGCATCCTCGCCAGGTGAATGCAATGGCGCACGGCCTGCATCCGGCAGGCATCGCTGCGCTTCTGCAATTCCTGCCTTGCCGGCTCTGGAATCTCCAATCCCGGCACTCGCTTGAGGGCGGCCCAACTCAGGGCCGGAGAGCGGTGACGGTCCACCAGGCGGAGGTATTCCGTCCAATCCATGCCGACGCAAATGGCCTCGCGGATGGTCTCCTCTTGATTCTTTTGCCAGAAATCCGGAGCCAGCCACGAAGTGGCGATCATCAGGCGGAAGGCAGGAGTGGCGCTTTGCAGCCATTGTGAGTTAGGCATGGCCGATTTCCCGCATCTGGGCAGCCCAGGAGGTGGCATAGGCTCCGCCCAAGGCCACAAGCTCCGCATGAGTTCCCGATTCCACAACCCGCCCCTTGTCCAGAACGTGAATGATGTCTGCATGCATGGCTGTGGTGAAGCGGTGGGTGATCATGAGAGCCGTCCTGCCCGCGGTGAGAGTGCGGAACGGCCCAGCCAGTCCTGCTCCGCCCAGGAATCCATGGAGCTGGTGGGTTCGTCCAAGATGATCAGTGAGGCCCGCCGGAAGAAAGCCCGGGCCAGGGCAATGCGCTGCCATTCGCCTCCGCTCAGTTCCGCGCCTCCAAACCACTTGCCCAGCAGCGCTTCAAAGCCGTCAGGCAGGCGTTCGATTGGCTCCAGAGCGCCCGCATCCTGGGAGGCTTGCCGCACCCGGTTTTTGTCGGAAAGCCCCTCCAGATCCCCAAAGGCAATATTCTCCCGAACCGAAGCGTGATAATGCACAGGATCCTGGAAAAGGACGGTAATCTGGCGCCGCAGGGCGGCCTGGTCCAGCGCCCGCAAGTCCACCCCGTCCAGCATAATCCGTCCGGCATCGGGATCGTAGAAGCGGCAAAGCAGCTTGATGAGGGTGCTCTTCCCGGCCCCATTGTGGCCCACAAGCGCAACAACCTTTCCATTAGGGATGTCCAGGTCGAATCTGTCCAGTGCCCGGTGGAATCCTCCGGGGTAGGTAAAGCTGACATCCTCGAAGCGAATGGAGTTCTTGACGGGAAGCCCTGGTTCGTCAGACAGGCCGGAAAGGATATCCGGCTCCAGACCCAGGTAGTCATCCAGGTTCTCCACGAAGAGCAGGCTGCGGTAGATTTTGCCCGCGCCTTCGAGGAGGGATCGAAGCAGGATCTGGCATTGCTGGAAGGCCTGGAAGCAGAGCAGGAGGTCCCCCAGCCCGGCCTTTCCGGCGATAGTCCGTTGCAACATCCAGCCCAGTCCCGTAAGGCTGCCGCCCCAGGCCAGGATCCCGGCTACCAGCTCGGTTACAGCTCCTTGCCACACCAGGCGCAACCGCCCTTCCCGGAGGCTCTCGCGCAATTTCTCGAAGGCCTTGCGGTGGAAGGTTCCCAGATCGAAGAGGCGCAACTCGGCGGCGGCGCTACGCTCCGTGATCAACCAGTCCAGGTACCGCGCTCGGCGCTCCTGGCTGGTGTGCTCAAGGTGCCAGCGGTGTTCCTTCAGGATGTGACGGGCCACCAGAAGGAGGCCGGGAATCGCGGTGCAAACCAGCAGCAGAGGCAACCATCTGGCGTAGGTCCAGAGAATACCGGCCAGCACCAGAAAGCCCAACCCGTTCTGGACCAGCGAACCGAGGCTCTCCAGCAGGGCCAGAGGCTGGGAGATGGCGTCAACCCGAGCCCGGTGCAACTGATCGTAGGATTCAGGATGGTCATAGAAAGCCAGGTCCAGGCGAAGGGCCTGAACGTGGATCAGGCGATGGACCTCGTCCTGCACCCGCTCCGCCTGCACCTCCCGAACCCAAGACAGTGCGCTGGATAAAAGCTGCCCGGCGATCCAGAGGCCGGCGATCCCCAGCGCCGGGGGTGCAATGGAGGCCCACTCATGGGAAGCCACCAGACGGTTCACCAAGGCTCTCAGCAGCAGTGCAAGTCCCGCGGGAATCAGCCCTTGTCCTACCAGCAGCACGCCCCATGCCAGGGTCCACCATCCCGCCGCTCCCCAAACCAGGACCAGGGCGCGACGGCCCGCGGGCAACTGGCGAACGAATTGTTTGATCTGGCTGAGCAGCATGGATGTTAAAAACCTCACGAACGAGAATCGGCCAGACGGCGAAGAAAGAGCCCCACTCCCAGCCCACGGAGAAGGATGGTGCCCGCCCGCGCGGTGGTGTCGGGATCGATCTTTGCGACCAGGTTCTCTAGGCAGCGGTGGAGGAGCGGCATGTCCAGCATTTCCTGGGCCTCGGGCAGCGAATCCAGAGAGTTCAGCGATGCCCGGATTGCAGGCAGCTCGCGAAGAATCCGATGGCCCACATCCGCGGACTGGAGCCCTTTCCGCTCTCCGTTCAGCACCGGCGCGGGAAGGCGATTTCGGAAGGCCCGTCGAAAAAGCCAGCAGCCTTGGCCTTGACGGCGAAACTGATCGTCGGGAACCCGCAACATAAACTCCACGAAGGATAGATTAAAGGTTGGATCAAGGAAAGAAACGGAATGTCTGGCCCCGATCTCCGGCCAAATACCGACCCCGATGCCCCAGGCAGGCCGGAAAAAACGGAGGCGAAGATCTTCCAGGGGAGAGAAGGTAAACGTTGGATCATACCCTTCCGCCCGCATCCGTCTATCCAAATCCAACTCCGAAGCCATGTGAATATTGAGTGCGGAATAGGCCTGCCAAGGCCTGCCGCGGGGAGTTTTGAAGCGTCGAAAAGCTCGCAGCCCCGGTGTCAACAATGGCTTCAATATCTGCCGCTTCAGGGTAAGCCAGGGATTCGGCTCCGCATGAAGAAACAGCCGTAAAGCCGTAGCCGAGTATCCCTGAAGAATCGCCAGAAGCGCCGATCCGTTCCCGGTCAAGGAGACCGTGGCATTGCCCATCTGCCCGGTCAGTACGACTCCGGCCCCATCCCGGGCAGCGGCTTCCGTGACAGCCTGAATCCAGTACTGGTTGCTTGCCGCATGACTTGGACCATCGTGGACGTCGAGAAGGTATTCGATGCCCTGGAGGACTCCATAGTTTGCCGCATCGATGGGAATGTGCTGAACATTGGCGCCTGCCATCACGGCCGTAGAGTGCGCCAGATCCCATTCATTGCCCATTCTTCGATCTCCGGCTCCATCCGCAGGCATGCAGGGCACCGAGGTGTAGGCCGTTAATCCTCGGCCCTGCGTGGCAAGAAGCGGAGCCGCCATGGCTACCACGGAGCCGGAATCCCGGCCGCCGGAGAGCGTCGCGGCGACTGGCTTTTGGGTCCGAAGACAGCTCTGGACCGCCCGCGTGTAGTATTCCACGAAGGCCTCTTCGTACTCCTCGTCGCAGCGAAAAGCCAGCGGTTGGCGGCCCTCCGGAGACCAATGGCGCCAGGAGCGGGTTCGGCCCTCGGGAGCGATGGTCATGGCATGAGCCCAGACCAGCCGCCTGAAACCCTTGTAGGCGGTCAGTTCCGCATCGTGTTGCCAGGAAACCAGCACCTGGGCAAGGCGGAGGCGATCCGGTAACCTGGCCACGCCAGGAAGCGCCAGAAGAGCCTTGAGACTGGACGCAAAGGCGACGAAGCCCTTTCCTTCGTAGTAATAGAGGGTGGCATTTCCGCAGGCGTCACGGGCCAACAAAAGACGGTATTCACGAGCATCCCAGGCCGCGAGCGCCCAATCTCCCTGGAGATGGGAGCAGAGTTCCTCTCCCCAGCGATCAAAAGCCAGACTGACCAGATGCCCGTCAGACAACCGAGAAGCCTCCGTCGAGGACACTTGGAAGACCTCCAGGAGCGCGGCCCGGTTGTCAAGGCGCGCCACGCTGACCACCGGGCCGCGCGCTCCCGAAACCGGCTGGTTCTCAAAAGCGTCTTCCGGGTTCACCTCGAGCAGCAGATGCCCCATCCCCACCGGCCCTTCGACTTTGCTGCCTCCGCCTTGGGGGCCATAGTAAGACATGGCCGCCCTCATCCGCTCCAGCCACCGGGGGTCTGCCGGGGCGCCGTCATATCGGTAAATGCCGTATATCCCGCTCATGGGCGTCTCCGGGCGAAGGTGGTGAAGGTCTTGAAACGCTGGTGACCCGGCCCGCCGGTAACCACGCAAGATCCCAGGCGCAGCCACGCGTGGGCATCGAATCCCGCGGATTCACCCCGGCACGCTCCAAAACTCACGGTTCCTTCCAGACCCCGGCGGCGCAACATGCCTGTAGCAGCCAGAGCCTGTACCAGGCAACGCCCATCCCACGGCACCCGCCGCGCCAGAACGCCCACCGCCCAGCCAACCTCTTCCGCAGTGCGGATCTCCTCGGGAGCCGCCGTGGCCGGACTCTCGGCTCCAGGCGTCCCCAGCCAAGCTGCGATGCGCCTGAACGGCAGGGTAGCCATGGCAACCTTAGCGATTGTAAGAGCGGCCAGGGCTTCCCAGAGAAGCCTTCTCCGGGCGCGGGAAATCCCTGTATAACGCTTCAGATCATTCCACACGCAAAAGGCCTTCCCGCACCATCTCGCTCAAGAATCTCTCCAGGTCCGCGGCACAAGTCTCAGGCGAAACCTGGTATTCCTCGACCAGACGGTCCACGAGGGCCGAAAAGGTCAAGGGGGTCTCCAGAATCTCCCAGATACTCCGGGCAGGTCCCTCGAGACCGTAGTATGCCCCCGCATCGATGCTCATCAGGACCGTCTCCTGGTCAAGCTCCGTTGAAAGCAGATTCTGGACGCGGGACAACTTGTCTTGGGAACCGAAACGCATCTAGTTCTTCTCCTCGTGGCTGATGATACCAAAACGTTCCGCCCAGGCAGATTCCAGAAAACCCACCAACCCGTCGGCCTCTTCCGGGTTCCGCCTCCGGGTCACGACGGCCAGGGTGGCCTTCTGTGCGATCAGCCCCGCCAGCCGCATCAAATCGCCTTGAGTCCCCTGCCCTTTCAGGTAATGGGGACGATAAAGATTCTCCAGGAGGCACTGCACCCGGTCAAAGCCTAAAAGCACCTCGAAAGCTGGGACCACCTCGGAACTTGAAGCCTCGGAGTCGCTGATGCGCAAGACATGGATAGCCCTGAGCGGCACTGGGTGAGGGCAGTAACCCTCTCCCATGGGCACCACGAATTTGTCCACGTCAAAGCGCGCTCCCGGCGGGGATCCGAGCCGTTCATAAGCATCTGTACAAAGCCGAAGCTGGGCAAGGGCGGGAAGAATCTGCAATCTCTCCGGAGTCGGCGCCACGGCGCAGACATCGTCGCTGAGCAGGCGGTAGCCCTTGCGATGGAACTGGGCAGCCAAAGTGGATTTGCCCGCGCCCTGAGCCCCGACAAAGATCATTGCTCCCCAGGGCGTCTCCACCGCGCTTCCATGAAGCGGAAACAATCCTCGCTGGTAGAGCAAAGCGCCCATGGCCGAGCCCAGTAAAAACAGGCGAACTTTTTCCAGCGGGACATCCGGTAGCGGCTCGATGAAGATTCGGCTTCCTTCCTCGACACGGTACTGAGCCACACCGCGCACCGCCAGACGGAAGATACCAGGCTGAACTTCGTAGTAGCCATTTTCCAGGGATTTCAAGGCGTCCTCTGCCGCAGGCAGCAAATGGATCGTCACATCGGGATTACCCGCCTCCAGGGGAAGGAACGGAAGCTCAGGACAAGCCAAATCCGCATGGATACGAAGGCCATACGCCCAGTATGCGTTAAGGGACATCTTCGACCTCAAGAAACACAGAAATCAAGAGGATTTTTCCCCTGCATTGATTCAGAAAGCTGGTACAGGCGAAGTTCAAGAACCTTCAAGCGTCCGGTAAGCAAATAGTATTTGTTTGCCAAAGAGAGTTTCAAAGTCGGAATTCATTCGCGGCGAGTTGCTTGCCATAATCGGAGGGTAAGCCTGTGGATTTCAAATTAGGACTCTAACTGCTTCCCAGGTAATCTTTGTTGCGAACGTGCAAGGAAATCGTCCCTGGCCTTTTATCCTGAGAACCGTGCCCGCCTCCGTCGCTCCGCCATAAGTACGCGAAATGGAGGCCGATTCATACGAACAGACTAACGGCAATTCGCCCTTGACTTCCAGCTTAACGCGAATTGGCCCGGAAATGGAGAATTCGCCGCAGTCGAGATCCTCAATGCGCCACGCGGAGGTAAGATGCCAAAACATCTCGAAAGAATGATCTCCATTTCCGGAAAGCTCATCCTCAATTGAAATGCAGTCACTCTCCATGCGCAATGAACGCCGGTGCTCAACCCCGAGACGCCTGTAGCCGGAATGAGAGGCGGAGATCTGGACTTCTCCGGGAAGCAGTGTGGCATCAATGGCGCTGATTGCCGCCTGATCTCCGATACAGAACGCGAACTCTTTCGCTTGATTGATATGGTTCTGTTCTTCACCGTCGATGGCGATGGTGTTGTGCGCCGCGGTGGAACGATACAGGTTCCTCAGCCTTGTATCCCGCGTATACCAGAGCGTTCCTGAATCGCACAGGAGTTCGGCTCCGCCAATCCGCACGATCAAGCTCAGCTTGTCGTTGTGAGTATGGCTGCCACTGCCATGAATTCCATTTGGAATCGCGCAGAACACTACCTCGGAATCGTTGTTCCGGCCAATCGCAACGCCCGACCTGGGAAACACGGTAAGCCGCGGTCTGACAGCTTTCTTCCCAGACGGGCGCAGCCCGTACCATGCCGAATCGGAAGGATCGCCCTTGCAGCCCAGGTTGAAAAGCGCATCTCCCAATGCGAGGTAACCGGGCACCCTCAGAGAATTCCGGTCTTCGCGGTGCAGCGTAATCATCTGCGAAAGGTCGCTGGTGAGAAGTTCTACCCGGCCATCATCCGCGTCGCCAACCTGCGGCACACAGCCATTGCCGTCGGCCAGTTCCGCCAGGTAGCTGAACATCCCGCGTACCCGGGCGGTGAACTCGGGCATAGGCTCACATTGATCCGCGCGCATGAGGAGGAGGGCGCAGGTGAACATCTGCAGAACCAGAAAGTGATAGCTGAATGAAGCTTCATAATCGCCGCCATCCTCGTAGACATGACGGAATATTTCGTTTTGGACCCGCCGTTGATAAATTCTCCGGCGCCGTTCGATCCCGGGACCGTCCAGAAACGTGGCCATGCAATACAGACCTGCGATGTTGCCTAGATAGTGGTTGCTTCGCAGCAGATGCGAAAACTCAAGGCACGACTCGGTGAACAGCATGTGCTGCCAGATTGACCGTGTAACCTCTTTCCCCCAACTCTCCTCGTCCGGGCGCAGCGGCTGCATGAGGCTGAGCAGGAAACAGAGACTCATTCCGCGCAGAGCCGTCTCCATCGCCATCGTCCAATTTACACCGATACCTACGGGGTTTCTGGCGTGCCAATCGCTAAACAGCTCCTTTGCTGCTTCACGATATTGGGGTTTACGGGTCAGCAGATAAGCCTTTGCCAGCACCGGAAGAAACTGCAGGCGCGACAGCTCCCACGGGACCTTCACGTCCGAGCCATTGTGGCGCACCACCGGTTGCACCTGCGCCACGGGCAGATGCTCCCACTCAAATCCGGTGACGAAATCAACATTCCACCTCGGGGGAAAGCCAAGTTCCGCTGTC